>ERZ1684501.9-NODE-9-length-150906-cov-185.402125_pt1 | contig 150906 bp, 187 predicted proteins | sample MGYA00580191_ERZ1684501 | MGnify/ENA primary metagenome ERZ1684501 (study PRJEB41475, sample SAMN08455322) | hot springs metagenome | biome: temperate mixed forest biome [ENVO:01000212]; feature: neutral hot spring [ENVO:00002181]; material: water | place: New... | reverse complement strand
AGAGGAAAAACTGGGGTTTTTCCGCCGTGCCCCCTTTTAACCCCTAAGCGCCTTGGGCAACCCCTTCACTATGTAGAACAGGAAGACGGCTATGCCTGCGGCGGCCACTATGTCGCCGACCATCCTCAGCCACACGAATGTGTGTACATCTGGGCGCGTCCAGAAGGCGGGAGTCCCATCTGGCGCAAAAATGGCCTTAGAGGCCCAGTAGCCCAGTTGCGTCGTCGTTGTAAACTGGGTCGTCGCGAGCAACATGAGCGACAAGAGCACTTGCGTGTAGAAGCCGACTGCCATGACCACAATGGCCAGCCTAAGCCTCCTCAACTGCGCCGCGGAAAAGGCGCCGGCGAGGGTAAAGGCCACTACCCACATCAGCATGGAGGGGACGCCGTAGGCCAGCGGCATGGCCAAGTGTGCGTGGACCATGGTGGCCTGGCTACCGTGGGTGTAGTAGTTTATCACTGGCATATTTATGAGGCCTGCGCCAAATGCCACTACGCCGATGGCTCCGCCAAACGCCGCGACTAAGACGAAGGTCAGCAGAGTCTTCTGAAGCTCAGTCTTGTACTCGCTCCTCCTCCACAGCACCAGGGCGTAGGCGATGAGGAAGCCTATGGGCAGTACCTCTAGAGTGGACATGACGGCGCCTACGTACATCCAGAGTGTGGGCTGGCCGCCCCAGTAGTAGTGGTGCGCTGTGCCTATCATGCCCGTGGCTATTTCAAGCGTCGCGTCTAGCCCAGCCGCCGCCACGGCCATCTTTGGCGGAACCATTCCCGCTATCACTAAGAGGATGAGGAGTATGGGTATCACTATGGCGGGCCAAAAGCCCTCTACGAAGGAGTGTATCAAAATCCAGCGGAAGTACTCGTCAATTGTGAAGTGAGGCCACGGCGCCACCACCGGCAGCGCCCCCATAACGGCGCCGAACGCAGTGCCGCCGAGCGCAATCGCCAGCATCTTCACCAACGGCTGTATGGGCTCCGGCGAAGTCTTCGAAGCCTTCCACACAGCGGCTGATAGGTAGAAGAGGAGGGCCGCAATTAGGAGGAGCCAGAAGGTGCCTTGGTTAACCACGGGCCGCCCCTGTGAGCCAAAGATAAACCACCACGGGTCTGGGATCAGCTGGAGGTAAGACGCCCAGATCCCGAACAGCACGCCCAGCGCTGCGAAGGCCCCGGCGCCCAGTATGGCCAAGGCCCTGGCCTTGGACAGTTGCACGCCTAGGTAGGGCAGGACAAACAGCGCGAAGGACACCCACGTCACTGCGATCCAGAGAATGGCCAAGTTGTAGTGCAGAGCCCTGGCCACGTTGAACGGCAACATGGAGTTAATTCCAGCAATCCCGTAGAGAGAGGTGGGCTCTGTGTACTTGTGCATTAGGTAGCCGCCCAGCAGTCCCTGTATTGAGAGCCCCAACACTGCGAGGGCCATGCCGAGGAGGGCCACTCTCTGCGCGGGGCCCGGGGGCGGGAGGTCGAGGGAGATGCGCGGCTCTTTCCAGTAGTCCAAGAACTTTATAATTATGTAGCCCGCCAGCGGCATTATGGCCAGCAACAAAACGAAGAAAGTGACCCAGGTGGAGGTCGTCACGTGGATATTCGGCGACAGGATGCCAGGCATGTAGGGGAACCCATTGGTGTAGTTAGCCATGGCCACCAACACGCCCCAGGTAAAGAAGGCGGCAATCTTCTTAACCTCATCTCTGTTGGTGATGAGGTTGGGCTTTAGCCCCACCTCCTCTGCCCTTGGCCCAAAGTACTGGGCGTAGAACTCCACTACGTCGTTGAAGGCCTTGCCAAACTCGTCGCTTACCACGAAGGTCCCAGAGGGCTGTGAGGCGAAGGCGTACGGCGGCGCCTCCACCTTAGGCGTCATGAGGCGCCTAACGTCCTCGAAGGCGGCCCCCCTCAAGTTGGCAATCTTGTCCGCGTATATCTTCATGGTGTAGGCCACATAGTCAATGCCGAAGTAGCCCCCGAAGCCCAAGAAGGAGCCGTAGTCCAACAGGCCGTACTTCTGAGCAAGCCTCTTGCCCTCAATCACGTCGTTGCCCGTGAAAAGCACAGCCCCGCTCTTAGTCACCACCTTGTCCGGGATTGGAGGCATGTTGTAGAAAGTCCACACGGCCATGGCCAAATACACCACGTACACAAGCACCGTCACTCCCAACACCAGGAGAGACCACCCGTTTCTCATGGCCCACACCTACCTTGGAAGAGAAAAGCGCAGTGGTTACACCCCTTAACCCCACTATTTAAAAACTGTCCAAATAGGGCCGTGGACCCCGTACAAGTGCTTTACATAGCAATAGCGAGGGCCCTGGACCAGCCCGAAAAGGCGCTTGAGGTAAGACGCGACGTGGAGGAACTGGCCCACGCCCTGGGGCTGGAGGAGGTGGCCCAGTTCTTCAAAGAGGCCGAGGGCATAGACATTGAGGACCACCGCATCACCCTCTTCGAGCTTGCGCCCAAGTGCCCCCCATACGCCGGGTATTACGCGCTTGGGGAAGACAGCAGGGAGAGGGGGTGGTACATGCACCAAATCTTGACCTACTACAGAGCCTTCGGCTTCGACATGGACGTGAGGCGGGAACTCCCGGACTACCTCCCCGCCATGTTAGAATTCCTCGCAACGTCAAGGGCCGTGGACGACCTAGGCAAAAGACTGATGAGGAGGGACTTCTACAGGAGGTTTATAAAGCCCTGGCTAGACAAGTTTGTCCAATGCCTAGAAAAACACAAAAGCCCCTACAGACACCTGGCCCACGCCCTTGTAAAACTGTTAAAAGAAGATTTTGAGACTACTTAAACTCCTCTCTCGCCAGGTAGTACAAATACGCCATAACTGCCACTATAGACAAGGCAAATACGCCAGTCCAAACAGCGCTCTGCAACATCCACGTCCTTTCCACCGGTTCCTCCCTTAGTGCCGTTAAATCCCTTGGGCTATTGGCAAATGTATTGTATACATCGTTGATGTATGTCAAGCCGTAGTTTAACAAGACCATTCCAATGGCCACAATAAGCGCCAATAGGAGTAGCGCAGTGGCCCTATTCATGGCCCTCCCTCTTAGAGATTTCCATGTAGTACTGCACAGCCATAATCCCAATTATAAACGACGCCGCGGCCAACTGGCCAGCGGCCACGCGTTGGTATAGGAGTCCCTTCTCCACCCAAGCGAGGTCAGGCGGGAAAGAGGCCGCAGAGTAGTAGGCCATAATTATGTTAGCGGTGTAGGCAAAGAGCGCAAGCAGGGCAAGCACAGATATTAGCCCCACTGCGGTAGACGCGGCCCTGCTGACATAGCCCAGGGCGAACACCAACACGGCCGCCGGCACGGCGACGCCGGCCGTCAGCCAGGCAAGGACTGTGGGCTCCATATTCACCCAACGGGGGTAGGAGTGCCTGCGTAAGGCACAGCGCTGTCAGGGGGCACCACAATCCTCGTAAACGGCGTAATCTGCTTAGGTATGTCGACTATGAAGCCCAGCACTGTGCCATAGCCAATCACAGCCATGTACAATATGGCGATCAATATCCAAACCCACCGCTCAGACACCGACACGCCGCCCCTCCTGTCGAGCAGAGGCACAACTAGCGCAAAGAGCACCAATAGGAACGGGAGGCCCACAGATATGAAGGGATCAATCATTTTCACATAGGTGTAGTACCACATGACAGGCCAAGGCGGCCGCACACCCGTCGGCACTCCTTGGCCAGGCGCCCAGGGCTCCAGGAGCGGCTGGGGGAAGAAGGCCACCAGCAACAGTAGGAATGATATCTGTAGAAACACTTGGCCGACCATTAGCGCAAATCTGTGGGGGTAGAAGGGCTCTTTGTCTTCCACCATCTTCTGCCTAAGCGCCTCGTTTCTCACGGGGGGAGGCGACACGCCGCCGTATAAAATGCCCTGGATCTTCAAGCCCAAGAGAATCAAGATCACTGCTGGCACTATGAGGATGTGTAAGACGTATATCATCTTGACAACCTCGTTTGTGGGATAGTTAGAGCCCAGTAGGGCAATTATGGTGCCCCCCACGGGGATGCCCAAGTAGTCGAAGTAGCGGAAAAGGTTAAGCCCAATCATGAGTGCCAAAATGCCGTCGAGGTGAAGCGGAAGTATGTAGCCCAGCACAGCCTGGTTTATGGTGAGAAAGCCTAACAAGACGCCGAGAAGCCACAAGGCGCCCCCTCCCCTCCTCTTATACGCGCCTAGGACAAACTTCGCGAAGAAGTGCACAAGCGCCGCCATTATCATGAGGTAGGCCGCCCAGAGGTGGAACTGCCGCAGGATAAAGCCGAAGGGGGTAAGATACACAATCTTGTACACGCTTAGGTAGGAGCCCGTGGCGCTCACCTCGCCGCCTTCTACGCCGTAGAGCTGGTCCCACTTCATTATGGCCGAGGCAGGTATCTGTTGCACATTGACCGAGGGGGTGTACAAGAGGGCTAGGAAGAAGCCGGTGAGGGCCAGGAGGAAGAAGCTCACAGCGGCTACGTCGCCGAACCAGTAAAGCGGGTTTATGTTGGAGTAGCGGGGCACCGGGTGTTCTAAGAACTCCTTTAAGTGGAAGCGCTCCAGTATCAGCTCCCAGAGCTTAACCAGCGCCCTCATATGTACGCCACGAGGGGATATACTACTCCATCTTTCACCGCCACTACGATAGACCTAAGCGATCTAACAGCTGGGCCGCCAGATACGTACATCTCGAGAAATCTGGCCTTGAGGATCTTTCGGCGCTCTTGATTGGGCTTAGTCTCTTCCGCTTTCTCCTCCTCATAGCATCCTTCTGGATCGTTGCACACGGTGAACACGCTTCCGTGGCATGGACAATTAAAGCCTGTGAGATACTTACCCCCCATGACGTTGAGGGGACAGCCGAAGTGCGTACAAATTGCCACGTAGGCTGCTGGGTACTCTTTCCCGTCTGTTGCTCTAACTAGGCCGAACACGGCTGGGATAGCCATGCTGTTTACACGTATCAGCTTAAACACGGGGCCGCTGCGCAACTCGTCCAACGGGACGCCGAGCTCCTTTGGGCAAGAATTCACATCTTTGCATATTTCCACTTTTACAGCGCCGGTGGTCTCCGGCTTTACGTATCCAGCCCTTCCATCAATAATTGACGCGAGAAGGGGGGTCGCCAACATGCCCGCGCCCACCGCCGCCGTGGTACCAATGAGAATCTTTATGGTGTTCCGCCTATTCTCGTCGACCATATCACCTCGACCTCGACGCGGCCATCTTCATCAGTTCCACTAGGGCTGGGACGTATTCCTTGTCCCAGTCGCCGTATAGGGACTTGTATGCGGCTACTTGTCCCGCCATTGTGGTGCTGTATCGTGGGGGCTGGGTGAGGAATTGGGCCAAGAGCTCAGCCGCCTTGGCTGGGTCTGAGGCGGGGTCTTGAAGGCCGTTCTCCCGGTAGAATTTCCCAAGCCACTGCGTGTCAGAGAAGAGGGCTTTGCTCAAGTCCGGCCCCACATTCCCCCCAGACACGCCCAGAGACTTAATCGAGTGACAGGCCGTACACCCCACATCCTTGAAAAGAGAAAGCCCCCTATTAGCCAACTCGGCGTTATAGGAAATGGACTGCCCCCCCGCGGGCGGGCCCGACGTTTGAGTTTGCTGAGGCTGTTCAGTAGTCTGTGGGGGGTGTGCGGTGGCGGCTGGTGGAGGTGCTCCAAGGCCTAGTAGTGTGAAAGCGGTGGCAACGGCTATTATCACTGCGCTTAGTACTATTAATAGGGAGATCCAAGGTAGTCCCTTGGACGGGGGAGTTGCCAGGCGGGTTGTCAGCATAAGGCGTTGAATTAAGCCGTTTTTAAACATTGTGGCCAGAAGTGTATAAGTTTTACCAATTTTATCTACTTTTGTTTATGGTTTTTGGCCAGTAAGTAGGCTGAGAGGGCTATGACGGCGGCTGAGAGGGCGTAGAACTCGGAGATAAGGGGGACTGGCTTCACGGCGGCTACCCAAGCCCCGTGGGCCTTGGACAAGTACAGCGCCGCTTGGGTGAGGCTTCTGGCGCCCACCGACGCCAAGACGGCATAGGCGGCGCCAGCGTTGCACTGGTTCAGTAGCTCTCTGACGTAGGAGGCCGTGGCAGCGTCCCACATGGCCCCTCCCACAGTCTCCATGGCGGGCGCGATGACCACGTTGTAGCCGACGAGGGGCTTGTACACATCGGCCACCCCCACCACCAGCCCGCCCACGCCCTTGAGCCAGCCCGACGCGTCATAGCGTGCTGTAAACACGGCGCCGGCCCCATCCACGTAGACGCGGCCGCGGAACTCCACGCCCCTCGGCAACACGTTGCCGCCGTTACCGCACTCCAGAAATCTGCGGACGGCGCCTGGATTGACCGACAGCGCCTCGACGAGGTCTAGGGGGGCGGGGAAGACCATGGCGGTGCCGTTCCTCTCCACCTCCACCACGGGGACGGCGCCGACCCGGCCCAGCTCTCTCCCGCCGCTCCACACTACCACATACTTTACCCCGGCCAAGTCCACCACCGTGTAGTTCAGCCCGCTCAAGGAGAAGGCGCCGCCAACGGCCTTGACGTAGGCCGTGTAGTTGGGCAAAGCCGGCAACGTGGCCGTGGGAGGCACCTCCACCGCAACAGGGTCGACGGCGGCCGCTACCTCTAGGGCCAGCTCGGCGGGGTACGGCCAGTCCCACAGAGTGATGTAGTGCCCGCCTGGCTCCACCGGCGTGAGCTTGTAGTAGGCCTGGTTGTAGGAGAAGGGCCCGCTCACTGCTATAGCTGCCACCAGCGCGAAGACCGCGGCGTGCAATGCCCTGTGCGCAATCGAGTGCCGGCTTCTGGCAGTGAAATACACAGACGCCGCCGCGCCGCCTGCCAAGAGGAAGAGGAGGAAGTTGGTGGACCACGGGCTCTCAAAGGCTGGCCTATACCACGTTGCTAGCGCGGCGGCGGCCGCCGGCCAGAGGGCGTAGATGAGGAGCGCGGAGCGTTGCCTGGAGTAGTAGAGGGAGGAGAGGGCGAGTCCGCCGTAGACGGCCAGGGCGAGCGGCGCCACGAAAAGCGATACAAAGGCGTCGCCAGAGGGGGGCTGGACAGAGGCGCCGAGTAGGGCCGAGTAGAGGGCTGGGAAGGCCACCGTTGCGTATATAAAAACGCCAGCCCCGGCCATGCCTAAGGCGGTTGCCGCCAGCGCCTGGTCTCTGGGGAGGCCCTTGGGGACCTTGGCCAGCCCCCACAGCGTGAGGGCCAGCGAGACGGCTAGGAGCACCTGGGGCGTGGGGGTAGAGCCCACGAAGCTGTGCAACGCGGAGAAGCCCCCCTGGTTGACCGCCACGGCGCCCAGGAGGACGCCCGCCGTAGCGATGCGCCCCCCGTCGTTTTTTAAGTGCAAAGCCGCCGTGGCCGTGAGCCAGACGGCCAGCAGAGCGTTTTCCACGGGGTCCCACGCCCAGTAGCCGCTCCAGCCGAAGGTCTGGTAGCTCCACACAGCCCCCAAGAAGAGCCCAAGGGACAGCGACAGCCACCCCCACTTAAAAGCCCCGTGGGACCTCGCGGCGGCCCCCGCGAGGAGGAGACCGTAGCCCACCAGCACGGCCACGGGGTGGGGCACCGCCCACACGCTCCTCAGCAGGGGGTTTAGCCCCATGCCGGAGTGGGGATAGTAGCCGGGGATTATCTGGGGCACCGTCTCAAAGGGCCTTTCAGCGGCGGCATATGCCAACAGGAGGGCCGCCGCGGCGTGGGCGGCCCTACTCCGCAGACCTCCCCACACAAGCGCCGTGGCAATCACGAAGACTGCGCCGGGGATAGAGGCCAAGGCGGCGGCCGCCTTCTCAAGAGGCGGCATGCCCCACGCCGCGTTTATATACACGACGACTACGTCGAACCTATCCGCGAAGAATAGGGCGAAGTGGTAGAGGGCCAGAACCGTGGTGGCGACTGCGGCAGGGACCGCCAGCCTCCTTAAAAACACCGCGGAGAAGTTCAGAGCGGCGGCCGCCGTGAGTAGGGCTAGGTAGAGTACGTCCATTTACACGAGGAAGGCGGCGAGGGCCGCCAGGACCGCCAGCTCGGCGGCTTCAAAGAGGGAGTAGGCGCGGCCGTATGACGCATAGCGTCTGAGCGCGCCTGTGAAGTAGAGGGGGACGCCCGCCAAGTGAATCAAAGCCATTGTCCACACTAGGGGGGCCAGGGAGGTGGGGAGGGTCAAGGCCCATAGGTAGAAGGCCGCCTCGTAGAGGGCTATGCCCTTTGCGTAAAGGCCCCCGGGGTACCTGCCCCGCCTAGCGTTGTAGGCAGTCCAGGCGTGTTTGTAAAACATTGGGAGAAAGAGGGCCAGCCTATAGTCCATACTTCTTGGCCACTCTTTCCAACTCGGCGATCCACCTCTCGTGGTCGTTCTCCTGCTCTATCTGCTCCACGGTCTTGGAGGAGGACACCTCGTGGGCCGTGGACTCTATCATTGGGAAAAGGACGTTGTTCTCCTTGTCTACGTGCTGGGAGAGGTGGTCTATGTACATGCGGGCGTAGTCGACTAAGTCCCGTAGGGCCTCCTTGTCGCCGGACTTCCACGCGTGGTACAGCTCTTCCATGACTCTAGCCAGGTAACGCCCCACGCCGTGTTCACACACCATGACCTGTATCGGGCCGCCGGCCAGGGGGAACCCCGCCCGGTTTGCCCCCTGGAAGAGCACGTACTCCTCCACGCTGTGGTGACACGCGTCAACAAAGCGCTGGGCGAACTGCACCAAGGTGTACACGTCGTCGGGGTCTGGGCTGGGGGAGGAGAGGACCTTGTCTAAGACGGCGATAGCTCTAAGAATGTGGTTGTGATGTTCCTTGAGGGCAGACGTAACGTACTTCACCCTCACCTTGCCCATGGGCTCATCCCGCCTCCTCTATATAAGCGTTGCTCCCGCCTTGTATGCGACGACTAAAAGGGCCGTGAAGAGGAAGCTACTCGCCAAAATCCTCTTCCCCATGCGCTTTATCTCATTGACAGTGGAGACCTTCTTGTGGCGGAGGTAGTTGTCGACAAGCAGGTACGTGGGCTCTGCCAGAGCCGCCACGGCGAGGGGGTTGAGGGCAACCACGTAGGCGGCAGAGGGTAGCCAGAGGAGGAGGGGGGCTGTCGGGTCTAGAGACCTAAAGGCCAGGCGAGACTCCACGTAGAGGGCAAAGGCGGTAAAGTACGCCACGTAGGCCACGTAGACGGCGTATTCGCCGGGGGCAGGAGGACCCAGGAGCGCCCTCATGGGCATCACGAGGGAGGAGTAGAGGGCTAGCCCAGCCACATAGCCGACGGGGGTCCTCACCCGGCCGCCAGCCGCGGCGAGGAGGACGGCCGCGGCTAAGGCGAGGAGGAAGGCGAGGATGGGCATTGGCAGATTAAATAAGGCGGGAATATAGGGCAGGGCGTTTGCGAGGAGGAGAGGCGCCGAGACGGCTCTCCGCGAGGCTTGTTCAAAAAGCGCGCTAAAGGTGGTCAAGTGCACGAAGAACGCCAAAACGGCGAGGAGCGCCCTCCACCAGTCGGAGGGGAGGCCGAGGGCCAGGGTAGCGGCGAGGTCCGTCGTCAAAACTCCCACGATGGTCCACTCCCGGGGGATCAGCCTGGGCATGGACCATGGCCGTGTTCCAGTTTTAAACTTCGCCGTCTTGCAACTCCCAGCCGCGCCTCAGCGCCCTCTTCGCCAACTCCAGGAGGTACTCCGCGGCGTGGGCAGGGGTGAGGAAGTTTCTCCCAACCACTTTAACCAAAACGCTTAGGTGAGTAGAGTAGTAGGGACAGCGCAGGCAGTCGTTGCCGCAGTCGTCGGGCACATAGACGCAGTGCCCCTCTCCAACTACCACTAGGGGCCTGGCCAAGATCCTTATATGACCATCCACAGCCTCTATGGGTATGTAGACCCCCGGCCCGTCGAAGCCCAGCCCTCTCAGCCTATTTATCCTCCTGTACACTGCGCTTAGAGAAAGGCCGGTCACAAAGCTCATCTGCTTAGCCCCAAGACCCCTGGCGAAGAGACACAACACGGCGACATCCTCCTTCTCCAGCGAAAAAGAGGCCCGGGGGAGAAATTTAAATCTCATATTAAAAAATTCAAGTTATATACGTCACTTCCCGGCTACTGCCATTTTGAACATTTCCACTAGTGCTGGGACATATTCGCTGGCCCACTTGTCGCCATACTGCTTTTTGAAGGCATCTATTTGTGTAGTCATCGTGGGGGCCAGCTCCTTGTCTCCCTCTGTGAGGAATTTGGCTATTAGCTGGGCGGCCTTGTTTGGATCTGCCGCTGGGTTTGTGAGGCCGTTTTTCTCGAAGTACTTCATCATGATGGGGCCGCCCGCCGTCCCCTTTTCTACTCCAACGTTGCCCAAGAGGGTTTGACTTAGGTCGGGGCCTATGTTGCCCCCCACTTCGATGCCCACGGCCTTCACCGTGTGGCAGGCATTGCAAGCAAGCTCTTTGAAGTATTCAATGCCCTTTTTGGCCAAGTCGGCGTTGTACTGCACTTTGACCGAGGGGGCGGGCGCAGTGGTCGTGGCTGGAGTAGGGGCTTGACCGGCTGTGATTGTGGTGGGGGACTCAGTTATCGTTGTGGCCGTTGTCCTAGTCTCGGTGACTGTGGTCGGCGGTGGGCTGTAGGTGAACGCCAGCGCGCCGATTATTATGCCTACGATTGCAATTACTATGTACACGGCCTCCTTTGCCATAGCCCCCCCTACGCGGGTGTTAAAGAGAGTTGTGGTTAAACACATTAACCATAATGAATAAATCAGACGGGCGTAGTCACAGCCATGTCGCAGTCCCAGGAGAAGGGGACTGGGAGACGCGATGTGTTAAAGGCTTTTGCCGCCGCTGGCCTGGGCTTCGCGGTCGGTAGCTGGGCCCTTGCCTTGAGCCGCGGCGCGCCTGCGCAGAAGGTGGTGTATGAGAAGGCTGAGGAGGTGAGGGTGAGGCCCGTGGTTCAGGTACAGCAACAACCGGCCGCGGCGCCGCAAGTGACCACGCCTCCTCACGACGCCTTTCAGAAGAGGGGACTTGCCTACTTAAGTGCGGACACTATACAAAGCACTCTGAGGGTGTTGGTGCCTGAGGACCAGCTCCCCAGCAAGCCCACCGCTTATAACATCAACGACTTGGACTGGATAGCCATAATGATTGAGAGCAGGTACCACGAGCCGGGTGTGGAGATGGTGGGTTCCTACACCTTCCTCGATATGAAGAACTTTAAGGTGTTGAAGCGGGTGAAAAACGCCGGGGATAGAGTCCACGTGGTGAGGTTCGGCCGCGAGGAGTGGCCTGAGAGCAAGAGGAGGTTTGCCGTTGGAATGTCGAGGGACTGCTGGCTCTCTAAGATCGACCTATACTCCATGCAAGTGGTTAGGCAGATTAAAATCGGCGTTGACTGCAGAAGCGCGGCGTACGACAAGGACGGGAAGTACATAATAGCTGGCTCCAAGGATCCGGGCCACGTGGTAATTCTCGATGCGGAGACCTTCAAGGTGTTGAAGGTTATCCCATTCCTCGGCGTGAGCAAGTTCTTCCCCACGCCCATGATGGGCAGGCAGGGCGCCATATTGACATCCGACCTGGGCTACTGGCTTGTCAACGTGAAAGACGCCGAGATGGTGCTTGTGATAGACTACAGAGACCCCTCCTTCCCCATTGTGCACGTCTTTACGAGCTACGACACCAACAGGAAGGGGAGTAGCGTCAAGGTCCAAATCGGCGACAAGACTTACGAGACCACGGGCATTGGCAAGAGCCCCCACGAGCTCAATAAGTTGGACAAAGTGGGGAGGTACGTGGCTGTCACAGGGCAGGAGAGTAGCACAATTACAATACTTGACCTAGAGAACTTTGAGGTAGTCAACGTTATTCCATGCGGAAAGAAGCCTCACCCAGGCCCCGGCACCCTAGTCCCCAACAAGTACTTCCTCTCTAACGCCATTGCCGAGGGCAAAATCACAGTGATAAACCTACAGACGATGGATCTAGAGAAGTATATAACTTACCCGCAAGAGTTCCCTGCCGATACAGGTGGCGGCCTTTACTCTACGCCGCCGCTCCCTGACGGCACAGTACCCAAAGGCTTGGCGTGGTTTGACACCTCGTTTAATGTAAACAAGGGCGTATTCGCCGTGGATATACACATGCTGGACGTGGCGCCGCGGCCGCCGAAGCCCGCGATATTTGCCGCAAACAAGCCGGGCAAGTGGGCTATGCACCCCGGCCATACCCCAGACGGGAAGTACGTAATAAGCGCGCTGGAGCGCACCGACGCGGTGTACAAGGTAGACGCCGAGACTGGGGAAATCGTCGGCACCATAAACCTGAAAAACGTGGAGCCGGTTCAGCTACTAGAGGAGCCTAGCCCAACGGGCATATTCCCAGCTTGGCGCATAAAGGCGCCCTGGTTCTAAAAAAGGCCTTTTTTAACTAAATAAGAAGGGCCGCTTTTTCAAGCGCTTTTTTGAAGATTTTGTACACGGCTACCTTTGTCACTCCCAGCTCTTTGGCCACCTCTCCCAAGCCTCTCCCCTCTGCCACTCGGCGTAGGACAGCTCTCTGCCTCTCTGTGAGAACAAGCCTCCTGTGCGACACGGTCTCCACTTTGACGACGTGCAGGTTATTTCTCAGAAGTTTTTTCACAGCTTGTGTGGCGCCTACCACTACGACGAGTCGCCTGTTTTCCAATTCTACGCTTTTTACATACCCGACGGAGAGGAGTTTGTAGAGTAGACACTCTTCACATTTAGCCACTATGTGAACGACTCCTCTAGGCGTTGCCACAACGTGGACAAGCTTGCCGTTTTGTATTTGAAAGCCCAGGTGGGCGTAGGCGTCGGCCGGCGCCTGCGGGCATAGCTTTAAAACTACGCGAAGAAATTTCACAGTAAACAAGTGATACCAGTATTTAACTTTTTCTATTTCTATATTTTTGTTTCCTAATAAACTAATAAATAAAAGTATGGAAAAAATTGCACAATTGTCTTCTGGTTAACTAAATTAACCAGAATGCTTTTAGGCGCGGCTTCATGTAAATGCCGTGGTGAAGGCGTATTTGACTTTGTTAAAGCCGAGGGTCATTTGGCTTTTAATTTTGGCCAGCGCCGCTGGGTACGTATACGCCGCGGGGGGCGTGGATTGGGGCAAGCTGTCTTCTCTCCTCTTGGTGGCTCTCTTGGCCACGGGAGGCTCCGCTACGTTTAACCACTACTGGGAGCGTGACATAGACGCAGTGATGCGGCGCACGTCTCGTAGGCCTCTCCCAATGGGCCTTATTAAGCCGGGCAGGGCGTTGGCCTTTTCTCTGGCGCTCTCCGCGGCAGGCGTCGCCCTGGGCTTCCTCTTGCTGGGCTTGTTGCCGGGGGCCTTTGTTGCGCTGGGCTGGCTCTTCTACGCCGTGGTGTACACCATGTGGCTGAAGAGGAGGAGCTGGCTCAACGTTTTGGCGGGGGGATTCGCCGGGAACGCGGTTTTCCTGGGCGGATATGCGCTGGGGAGGGGCTATATCGACCTCGCCGCGGTGTTGATGTCCTTCGCAGTATATCTCTGGATCCCGGCGCACATATGGTCTCTGGCCTACAAGTACAGAGAAGACTACAGGCGGGCGGGCGTCCCCATGCTTCCTGTCGTAATTGGCGAGCAGAAGGCCGTCGCCGTGATATCTGTCTTAAACGTGGCAAGTGCCGCCTATATAGTACTTTTGACTTTGCTCTTTTTGCAGTCTCCCCTGTCCTTGTTGCTAGTCGCCGTAGGCGCGGGGGCGGCCGTTGCGTCGAGTATATACGCTCTGGTGAAGAGGACTGAGGGGGCCATGTGGAAGATGTATAAATCCTCGGCCCCCGTCTTGACGCTGTTCCTAATCGCAGTAATGCTGGCTTAGACTAGGAGGGCCACCTTTTTCAAAGCTCTTCTAATTAGCTTGAGTGCCGCCACTCTGCTTACGCCCAGCTCTTTGGCCAAGTCGCTGGCCCCCTTGCCCATTGCCAAGTGGAGGAGCGCATCCCGCTGTTTTTCAGTGAGTACAAGGTTTTTGTAGGACACCTCCTCCACTTTTACCACTTGGGGCGAGTTTCTCAAGATCTTTTTAACAGCGCCGTTGCCAGTCACCACGACGGTGATGCGCCCCCCGCCCAGCTTGACTCCGCCGAAGACATACCCACTCGACGCCAGTTGGTAGAAGACGCACTCGTCGCATTTGGCTGTCACTCTCTCCACGCCCCTTGGGGTAGCCACGAGGTGTACTACATGCCCATTGCGTATGTGAAAGCCTAGATGGGCATAGGCGTCGCGGGGAACCTTTGGGCAGGTACGTAAAACAACTCTAAGGAACTGCATAGTAGTTAAGTAGTTTTAACTTAATAAGTCTTATTACACTATGCCATTTTACATATAGTGACATTTTTATATTAATTATAACGCATAAATGTGTATTTGTGTATTAACGTGTTTTCAGCTACTGCGGCGGCTTAAGGGGGACTGGCTTCGACTTGGCTGACCTGAGCGCCGCGTATCCCGCAATACCTGTCACAAGCGCGGCGGCTGGCGCCGTTAGGCCGACGTTTCGGAGGACGTATGCGGCCAGCGACGCGGCTAGGAGCTCGTACTTGTAGCTCGGCGCCTCTCTGTAGAGGATTGAGGGGAGGAAGTAGGGCACGCAAAGGGTGGACATTATGACGGCGAAGGCCATGTAGGCGAAGTGGTGCCCCAGGGGGGCCAGGGCTATGGCTGCCCTAAAGAAGAGGGACCCCACGCCGTATGCGTCGCGGGGCTTGGGAGGAGCCGCGAGAGTTAGGGCAATGGACGGAAGCGCAAACGACCACAGATGTCCCCACAGCGACGCGGCCCAGGCTAGGGCGTAGAGGAGGGCCAGGGCGGCCGCCGCCCCCAGCCTAAAACGCGCCTTTGCCCTAGAGACGTCTATGCGGTAGAGCAGGGTGTAGACGGAGGCCAGCGGGAAAGACAGCGCCGCCATTAGGGGGGTGGGGGAGAGGGGGAGTAGGGCGAGGCCCGGAATAGTGACCAAGTTGGGGTAAAAAGTGGGCTTTTTCCCAAGCCCCCTGGCGTACAAGGCGATGTACACGGCGGAGAAGGGGGCGTAGGCGGCGTAGCCGTAGAACTGGGAGGCGGCTGTGCCGAAGAGGAAGAGGGCTGTGAGTAGCCACGTGGCCCACCTAGCCGGCGCCGCGTTGATGAAGCCTGGTAGCTGGATGTACATCACGGCGAAGTAGAACGCCAGCAAGCCCGACGCCATGAGGGACATGTGCCACGCCACTTGCCCCACGGCGGCGAGGAGGGCGCCCCCCGCCAGAAAAAAGGCCGAGAGAAAGAGGGCGAGCCTCGAGGCCCACACCACGTCTACCACGGCCTTGTAAAAAGCCAAGGGCTCAGACCTCCCCACCGGCAACCAAGGCGAGAGACCCATCGCGGCCGCTTAAAGCCCTCTTAGTCTACGTTGCATGTTTAATAGGAACGCTACGATGGCCACTCCCACCGCGGGGCCTGTGAGCGCGGCCAGCGGGGGCGTCGGCCATGCGGGGTAGAGGGCCCTGAGGAGGAGCCCCACGTTTAACAGCGCGGAGAGGACAGCCTCGGCGACTGGAAAGCCCCTACGCCTTATTGACACAGTCACCCTCTTGACCTGGCCAGCCAGCATGTCCATAAGCACCACATCCACTCCAAACACTATGTTAAAGATAAAGCCCAGCGCGGCGGCGTGCACAGCCACATCGTACCAAAGCCCGGCGCCCCCCGTCGTCGCCAAAACTATGCCGGAGAGGGCCAGCCAGAAATACGCCGTGTATATCTGGACAAGGGAGTACCGCACCTCTACCCCCCTCAAGAGGCCAGAGGAGACCAGCGAGAGGGCTGAGGCTGTGAGAATAAGCACGCCGGCTGCTCTCGGCGCCCCGGCGGCCCATGTGAAAAACGCCACGGCTATGAGGGCAAAGGCGACGGCGTTGCCCCACCCCCTGGCGGGCCTTTTACCAGTCACTAGAGAGATGTCTCTGGACATGACGGCAAAGATTGTGCCTATGGGGAATACCAATGCGGCGACCGCGGCGTTGAAAAGGCCAAGTAAGCCGAAAATCGGCACTACGGCGGACACCGCCAGCGCCGCCGCCAAGAGGTAGTTGTAGAGCACGGGCCTGAGGCCTATCCGCGAGGGCGCTAGGTATACCTTGCCCGCATACGCCAGGAGGATCAGCAGAGCCGCAAATGCGGAGAGGTAGGCCGCGGCAAAGGCCCCCGCCAGGGTGAAGGCCACGGTTAACAAGAGCAGGACGGCGAAAGGCGCCGTGTATGCAAGGGACGCCGCCCTGCCGCCCCACTCCAGCGAGAGCACGTGGAGAACCTCGTTTCCAATGAGCGCTAGGAAGAAGCCGAAAATCATGAGAAGCCAGTGCCTATCCAGCCCCAGCGGAATAGGCGAAGGAAGCCCCGCCCAGCTCCACAATATGGAAATCCCCGTGAGACCCCCTAACACCAGCGACAAAAGCCCAGGCGCCATCACAGCCACAAGACGAGGGAAGAGCGTTGTCGACATAGAGCACTTTCCGTTGTCAACATAAAAACATGATATGCCCTAAGGCGGCCATCGCACACCCCGATGCCGAGCCCTCCTAGAGGCGGTGCTCCAAACTCTAGCCCGCTAACACTTTTTTGAAAACGTCTGTGAAGGCTCGGTAGGCCTCTTCGCCGTAGAGTACGACCATTATCAGCTTGACCGACTTCAGCTTGGGTGCCGTCTCTTTGATGGCGGCGGCGGTCTGCAGTGCCGCGTCGTGGTATGGGCATCCGAATACGCCGGTGGAGATGGCTGGGAGGGCGACGCTCTCTACCCCCAGCTCGTCGGCCTTTAAGAGGGCGTTTTTGACGGCTTCGCCGAGCTTTTCAATGGGCTCGACGCCGCATCTAGGCCCCACCGCGTGGATCACGTACTTTGCCCTTAGGCGGCCCGCCGAAGTCACCGCGACGCCTCCCACTGGCACTGGGCCGTGTCGACGGACCCACTCCCTGCTCTCCTCTTGAATCACCCACCCGCCCTTTCTCACAATAGCCCCAGCCACGCCCCCGCCGTGCTCTAGGTACGAGTTGGCGGCGTTGACAATAGCCCCCGCCTCCACCTCAGTAATATCCCCCTGCAAAAGACGCACCACCACGCCACCCACCACAAACTCCATACTCACGCCTCCACCAACGCCCTAAAAGCCCTTTCGTGTTCTTCAGTCCACGCGACACGGCCCCTCAGCGCTTCTGCGTAGCTTATCACGGACTTGACTAAGCTCTTCACAGCCAACGCCGCCTCCTCCCTCGTCCTATACTTGCTAAGAGCCATGTCCGGGTCTGGCCCGTGGTATTGATAGTCGTGAAGATTCAAAGCACCATATGTGATATATGTAACGCCCTCATACCCCAGTTGTTCAAGCATCTGTGAGAGGGGTATCATCCTCGTCGTTGGCACCCTTGGCACCGCCCTTTCCTCAAGCCACCTCCTCTCCTCCTCGGTCTTCGCCACCGCCTTAAGCCGCTCAAGCTCCAGCTTGAGAAGTGCCGCCAACACCGCCCTCCACGCTTGAAAAGCCTTGCCAGCGGCATTGCGTGTGAGGCCACGCTTGAGAAAGTCAAGGGCTAGTCTAGCCTCTACCAAAGCCTCAAGAAGGCGGGCAGAGGCGTAATCGGTCGACGTTGGCTTTGGAAGTGGCCTCTCTATTGTCAGCTCCATGACTCCACGTCGTGCAGAGCCTTAAATTGTTTATGCGCCTATTGCACGGTGGTTTAAAGCTCCTCCGCCAGCGCCTTATAGGCCTTTTCGTGCTCCTCACTCCACGCAATGTGGCTCTTCAGCGTCTCTGCGTAGCGTACCACGGCTTTGGCCAGACTTTTCACAGCCGCGGCGGCCTCATCCCTCGTCCTGTACTTGCTGAGAGCCATGTCTGGGTCTGGGCCGTGGTATTGATAGTCGTGGAGGTCCAGCGCCACGCTCGTCCACGCAGACACATCCCAGTATCCCAGCTCTTCAAGCATCTGCGAAAGAGGCACCATCTTGCCGGTGGGCACCCTCGGCACAGCCCTCTCCTCTAGCCAACGCCGCTCCTCCTCCGTCTTCGCAACGGCCTTAAGCCGCTCTAGCTCTAGCTTCAGCAAGGCGGCGAGCACCGCCTTCCATGCTTGAAAAGCCTTCCCGGCGGCGTTGCGGGTGAGCCCGCGCCTAAGGAAGTCGAGTGCGAGCTTAGCCTCGATGAGGGCCTCTAGGATACGGGCAGAGGCGTAGTCTGCCGACGTGGGCTTTGGGAGGGGGCGCTCAATTGCCAGCTCCATGGTCCATAGTTGTTCACCCCTTTAATGTATTTACTTCAATGTCTGTGTGTAAAGGGCGCTTCGCCAGGCGCGTAGGAACTTGGAATCGGCTCTTCTCGACGCTTTGGGGGCTGTGGTATAGAAAGTGGGCTTGCCGTGGGAAAGGCGCCGAGGCCGTAGAGCGCGCGTGGGAAGAAGTTCCTAGAGATGTATACTGTCAAAAGGCGGGGGGAATGCTTCGTAGTAAAAGGGGGATAAAAAGGGATACTTATTCTGGAAAAAAACGGGATTATTTATTCGGGGACTTCTGATATAAACCGCTTGTAGAGGGCGTAGTAGGCCGCTAGGGCGAATACTATGAGCGCTAGGACAAAGAACCCCACTATGACGTAGGCGGCGCCCAGGGGGATGGGCATGTAGAAGTTGGCGAAGGCAGCCACGGGCACGCCTTGTTCGCCTATCAGCACGAAGTATTCGCCGCGGCCCCCGTCGTTGAGGAACTCTCCCATGACCACGGCGAACAGCGCCAGCGGCGCGGCCAATCGGCCAAGCGACATGTCGCCTCTAAAAGCCTTAAAGCCCACGTAGACCAGCGCCGCCACGGCAACCAGCTTCATTGCGAGGACGGGGAGGTAGGGCCCGTTGATGTTGTTAAATAGAATGGGGCTGTAGGCCGAGAGAGTGAAGTAGTAGAGGGGGCCGGCCGCCAGCTGGCCGAGCAGTACCCCAAAGCCCCACTTAGCCGCCACTTTGAACGTCTTCTCGTCTCTGTCGTAGGCGGCAATCGCCGCCACGGCAAAGGCGCCTGTGCTGACCACCGCCAACACGGTGTGGAGGTACAGCGTCCAGAAGACGGGGCTTCCCCAGGCGGCAAACGGCGAGGCTGTGCCAGCGGCTAAGTAGCTGGCAACGGCGTGCGGCGCCGTGATTTCGGCAAACACAGCCCTAAAGCCGAAGGGGATGAAGAAGCCGCTAATGGCCATAATCCACATCACAGCCGCGTGGCGGCTAGGCGAAATGCGGCCCCAGGTGTACCACGAGATGGCTATGGCGGGGATCCTCACCATAATCGCCGCGATGGCCACCGCAATGGGCGTAAAGAGCACGTTTGTGGCAAGCGCAGTTATTGTGGGGAAGAAGCCGGCTAAGAACACCGTGATGATGGTCCCCCACACTCCGCTGAACAGCTCTGCAAGAATTAGAAACTTAAAAGCCCGGCGGGCGGGCACCTCCCACGCTGGGTCGCTAAGCGAAAGCCAGCGGAGATACGCCGCCAGCAGTCCGGCGCCCAGGGTAACAGAGACGAAGATTACGTGCATTATGACGGAGAGGCCCAGCCCCGCCCAGCCTATCAACACGCCGGCGTCCATGGCCACTACCTGCGCCAGAACTTAAGCCCCCTAGTAGCCACAATGTACATTGCAAGGAGCCCGCCTATGTTCACAGCAAGCACCACGAGGAAGGCGAAGGCCAAGAAGCCGGGAGACGCGGCGTAGTCCACTGGGGTCACCACCTCCGAGGGGTAGAGAAGGCCGTAGACAGTCCAAGGCTTGCGGCCCACCTCGCGGACATACCACCCCAAGACGGAGGCCACGGCGGCGCCCACGAAGGCAAGCGCCGCGAGGAGAAACACCCTCCTCTTCTCATCGCCGCCCACTACCTTCGCCAAGGCGCTCGCTACCGACGAGAGGACAGGCACTCTGTTAAGCGTAAAGGCTAGCACAAGCGCGGCGGCTACACCCACAATGGCGAAGGCCACCTTGGAGTAGTAGGCGGCGAATATGAGCGGCATGTAGGCCTCCGCCTTTGCCACATCGGCTTTACACACGTCGGCCAGCTTCACCTCTGCAACTCCCGGCGCAAACTGGAGCTTCAACAGGCCAGCCACTTGGGCTAAGTCAATGTTGAGCTGTTTAGCCAAGTCGCCCACGGTGGCGTTGCCCAGCGCGTCGCAGGCGGCGTAGAAGCCGTCGAAGCCGGGTATAGGCTTGTTAGGGTCGCCGAAGGCCACGAGGCCGACGAGCGGATTGACATGAGTCTCCTTAGCCCCCTCCATTAGCGCAAACTTGGTGGGGTTGTACTTAGCCACCACCTCGCCCTGGAAGTGGGCCACTATGGGGGCTTGCACAAAGAAGAGCACGGCCAAGGCCGCCGCAAGCGGTTTCACAATCCTAAGATACTCCTCCCTCCCAGTCTTCCAGTACCTATAGGCCCACCCAGCAACAGCCAGAGAGAGGCCTATGACTATGGCCGCCAAGATGTTGTGGAATATAGACACGACGGCGTATGGGCTGTAGAAGGCAACCCACGGGTCGTTCAACACGACGCCGATTTTCTCAGAGATGCCCGGGCTCTGCAACACCAGCGACACTGGCTGACCTGAGGCAACAGCCGCCATCTTAAGCGCCACCAACTTCTGCACATCTACCGCAAGCGGGCCGAACTCGGGGAGGAATGGATACAGCGCCTTTGCCACAGGCCCAGTGCCCCACGGCGCCTGCATCCAAGTGTTCACCGCAGTAATCAGCACCCCGGAGAAGTAGGCAAAGGCGGCGTAGAGGGCCAGCACCGCTATAGAGAAGGCGGGCTTAACTCTGCCCAAGGTGACTAAGAAGAGGATTAGGAAGGCGATCTCCATAATAAACGCAATTAACTCAAGTGCAAGCGGGGCAAAGGCAAAGGTGGCAATGGCAAAAATGGTGCCAGGCCACACCTGCACAAGCCCAAACTCCACCAGTGTCCCAGTTATTGCGCCCAGCGCAAAGTTTACGGCCAGAACAGCCGACATCTTCTTAGCCGCAGACAAGTAGAACTGGTCTCCCCTCCTACTCCACAAGTACAACATTATGCCAATAGCCACAGGGAAGCCCAAAGTAATTGACACATATACACCATGGAAGTAGACGCCTAACGCAGATAGGTACAGTAGTGGATGTAGGTTGGTCATACGTTCACGTATATGTCAAGTTTATATAGTTTTTGAAACAAATAGTCGAAAGAAATAGGTTTTAGTGTACTAGAGCCACGGGCGAAGACATATATCCATGATTTTCATACAATTTCATTTTTCACTACCTAAAGGCGGCGGAAATCTGCGCTATGCCGTAGCTCTACAACGTCACCGCCAGGAGGGGCAACTTCTGGGGCAATTCCACCGGCCGCTACGTGGCGGTGCAACGAGTCTTTGACCAAATGCTCTCAGAGCACCCCCAGATGGAGATCCTCGCGCTATCCCCCGCCTACAGTCTCATGGAATATGTGCTAGGTATGGCTTACCCAGGCGGCGTATTAGAAGATAAATACCCCATGCCGCCTCCCAGCACCCCCCACGGCCTCTACCTGCTCTACTTAGTCCTCGCCTCAGTGTTCTTAGCCTATGTCTGGCGTCGTAGTTAGAACAAACTCCCTATCCTACGCCGTGGGCGATGTAGTGATTTTTAAAAAATGTAAGTCTCAAGTAAACCGGGGGGCCTTTGTAGTAATCACGGGGCTCAATGGCTCTGGGAAGACCACGTTTTTCGCTGTCTTTTACGCATACTCCCCTGTAGAGGCGGTGTGGAGATAGAGGGGGCTGATCCCGCGGTCAACCCGGCAGTGAAGCGGCGGGTTGGGTATGTGCCCCAGCTTTAGACGTTTCCTAGGCTAAAGGTGAGAGAAGTCGTCGAGCTACGCCTACGGTTGACGAACGCTGAGGCGAATTGGGTAGAGGTGTTAGAAATGGTGGGCCTTGCGGAGTTGTGGAATAGGGATGTACAACGGCTTTCAGGGGGCGAGAGGCAGAGGTTAGCCCTGGCGCTGGCCTTAAGCCACAGCCCCTCAGTACTCATATTAGACGAGCCTTTCAGCAACTTAGACAAGGCGTGGAGGGCGTGGGCTGTGGAACAACTGAGAAAGCTCAAAGGCGATGTCACAGTCCTCATCGCAGTACACGGCGGCGACGAAGTGGCGGAGCTGGCAGATGCCGTCGTGGAAATGGAGGGGGGCGAGGTGAAGAGGATATGGTGATTTTACTCTACACGCTTCGGCAGTGGCTCTGGCACAGATGGGTGGTGGCCTACGCCGTGGCGCTCGCCTCAGTCTCCATATTCATCATGTACGGCGCCTTTGTGGGACTGGCGTGGATTCAGCCGCAGCTCTACGGCAGAGTGGCCTTGGCGGTGGTCAACGCCTCAATTTTCTTCGTCTCCCTAACCTCGCTCCTCTTGGGCCTCTTAGTATACCAAGATGACCAGGAGGGCTTGTTAGAGTGGTTTTTAGCCAGGCCTGTGAGCAAGCGCTCATATTTACTATAGCGGTGGCTAGGCCTCTCCATTTCCACTGTGGCGGCGACTCTCGTTGCCTACATAGCCTCCTTCATCGTAATATACGCCGTCTTCGGCGTGGCGCCCCCCCAGCTATTAACCCTAGGCCTCTCCCTAACTGCGCTCTCTACCTCCCTCCTATCGCTTGGCTTCTCCGCCTCTCTCTACTTCTCAGACAAAGCCGCCGCCATGGGGGCAGGCTTTCTAATATGGCTATACCTCACCTATGTCCACGACCTAGTGCTAATGGCCGTCGGCCCCTCTCTCGCCCCTGGAGAGCTCTTTGTGGCATATGTTATAAACCCCATAGGCGCCGCAAGATTCTTAGCCATGTACACCATTGACAGCTCCCTTTCCTTTCTCAACCCCATCACAGCAGTTGAGGTGAGACTTTCCCTCGGCGACTTGGTCTTAGCTTTACCCGCCGCGGCTTTGGCGGCTCCAGCGGCCATATTTATAGTCCTCGCGGCGAGGCAGAGGTAAAGTTTTTAACAGATATATCGGGCGGCCTATGGCCAAGCTGGCTCTCTTTGTTGCGGTGGTCCTCCACATGGTGGGCTTCGGCGCTGTGATCCCCGTCATGCCCACCTTAGTCAAGTCTCTGGGCGGAGACTCCGTGGTGCAGGGGCTTTTGGCCTCTGTGTTTACCCTCGCCCAGCTCGTCTCCGCGCCTCTGTGGGGATGGGCATCCGACCGAGTGGGCAGGCGCGCCGTCATCGCCGCTGGCCTCGGCCTAGCGGCCCTAGGCCACGCCGGCCTCTACCTCGCGGGAGACCTCCCCACAGCCTTCGCCGCCAGGGCGGTGTCCGGCCTCGGCGGAGGGACGCTTCCAGCAATACAAGCCGCCGTGCTGGAGCTCAGCCGACCAGAGGAGAGGGCCGCCTCCATGGCCTTATTCGGCATGGCCTTCGGCGTGGGGTTCGTCTTAGGGCCACTAATTGGGGGCGTCTTGGCCATCGTATCTCCACGGGGCCCATTCCTTGCCGCGGCCCTCCTCTCAGCCACAGCCGCGCTGTGGACAGCCGCCGTTTATAAGCCGCCGGCAACCCCGCCACAGCTCAAGTCAAGTGGGGGCGGCGGAGTCGTTGTGCTGGTCGCCGTGGCGTTTTTCCTCATGAACATGTCGTTTAGCCAGTTTGAGTCCATTGTGTCTTACTACGGGAGCGACTTGGGCCTAACGCCGGCTTACATAGGCATCATGATGGCCTTGGCGGGGGTGGCCGCGGGCGGAGCGCAGTGGGCTGTGAGGAGGCTGGAGAGGGGAGGCTCCTCTCTCAGAGGTATCTCTGTGGGGCTGGCCGCCATGGCGGGCGGCCTGCTGGCCGTGGCTGTGCCAGCTGTCCCAGCGCTCTTTGTGGGCGTGGCCGTGGCGTCTGCTGGGCAGATCATCGCCTCTGCCTTTATCTCTAAGGCCGTGGCAGAGGGGGCAGAGAGGGTAGGCCTGGCCTTTGGGGTCATGCAGACTGCGGGGTCGCTGGGAAGGCTTGTGGGCCCCGCGGCTGGGGGCTACTTGTACAAGGCGTTGAGCCCCTCGGCGCCCTTCCTCGCCGCCGCGGCGCTGGCCGTCTTAACTCTGGCCCTCTTCGCGTATGGCGTACGTAATTCCCCGGTTGGGACACGCCTTGGCAGCTCTCTTCACATTCTCCAAGAGGCTCATCGGCACTAGCCCCCTCTCTAAGTCTCCGTCTACTCTAAACTCTGGCCTCACCGCGCTGTACCCGCCCTCGAGCGTGAAGACAGGCCCAACACACAAGCCGCAGCCCGTGCAAAGCCACCTGTCCACTCTCACAACAATCATGTTTGCGCGTGGAAGCGGATTTAAAAGAGTTATTGCTCTTTTACTAGAAATGCCGCAGTGAGGAGGACCAGGGCCACTAGGCCAAGGAGGTGGTCTACGGGGATGTCCCCAACGGTGGCTGTGGTGCCCGATATCATGAAGTAGCTCAGCGTAATTTCTCTGGCCGCCAAGGCCACAAAGGCCGCCGTGAGGAGGAGGAACCTCCTGCTCCCCGTTCTCGCATAGGCGTTTACTGCCAAGTAGACGGGCAATACCACCAGCACGGCTGTGGCTATGTGGAGGAGGAAGTGGCCGAGGGTTAGGTGGGAGACGTGGGGGCCGGAGAGGGAGAGGACCACGACGAGGATGGGGATGGCGAGCAGAAGCGCCCACTTCATATGTCTCTCCCCCTGCCGGCCTCGTAGGCGGCGTAAGCGAAAATGGCCGTATATATGGCGTACAGCGCGATGATTAGGAGGGCGGCGGCCCCTAGGCCCAGCTGTCTAACTGCGAACTGCCCAGCGGCCCCCAGCGTCAACATATGGGGGTCAAGCACGAGGAGAGAGGGAAGGACTGCGCAGTGGAACGGGTTTAACACCAAGAGGGCGAAGAGCTGGGCATCTCCCATGGGGGCGAAGAGGCTTGCGAAGGCCACGGCCAAGTCGTAGACTAGGGCTAGGAAGACCCAGACGGCGAGGGCGGACATGTAGGCGTACCCCCTGCCCCTGGCGCTGAAGGCGGCCAGCGTCCCCAGCTGAGACCCCAGAAGGGCTGTGGCAAAGACCGCGGCGGCCGCTATGTGCCACAGCTCGGGCCTGAGGACGTAGTAGGGGGCCGTGGAGGCGAAGCCCGCGGCGAGGCCGTAGAGAGTGTTTACGTAGAGGCGCCAAGCCGCATAGCGCCTCCTGCCCCACTTGGAGAGGTAGAAATAGACGGCGCCCTCTCTATCGTTTACAACCCCCACCACCGCGACGAAGATGGATAGGAGGAAGACCAGCAGGGAGAGTATGTTCACCGCGGATATCGCCGCGGCAAAGGCGTAGCCAAGCGACGCCGTTGCCACGCTCGCCGCCCACACAACCGCCATTAGGGCAAGCCCAACGGGGCTAAAGACGTCCCGCTTAAGCAGATATATCATAGCCAACCACCGGCACTGCGCCGCCGGGCCTGGCGCACAGCCCCCCGCCGCACCTCTCTAAGTACAACGCCCTCACCGCTTCCGCCTTTGCCACAGCCTTCACCCTCCCCTCCTCTAGAACCACCACATCTGGGCCAAGGGGGAGGAAGGGGAGGGGGTCGTGGGTCGCCACAATGAACTTCCTGCCGGATAAAAGCTCCACAAGCCTCAGCCTCCACCTGGCGTCTAGAGAGGAGAGGGGCTCGTCTAAGAGGAGGCGGCGGTCTGTGGAAAAGGCCAGAGAGAGGACGACCCTGTAGGCCATCCCAGTGCTCAACTCCTCCACTCTCTTCCCCATGAAGGGCCCCACGTCGAAGAAGTCCACGAACTCTACCCCCAGCGTCTTCGAGATGTGGCGCACGTACTCCCCCACGGTGGTGCCAGGCGGTAGCTGGGGCACTGGGGGGACGTAGAGGGCGTCGTCAAACACGTCGCCTTCGCAGAGGTAGACCCCCGCCAGACACTTGAGGAGCGTAGACTTGCCGCTGCCGTTGGGGCCTAGGACAACGGCGTTTCCCACCTCCACCTCCACGTCGAGGACAAACCCCCGCATCTTCTTCCGCACTCTCATGCCCGCCTCCGCACGGCGTATGCAACAATGGGCAGTACAAAGAGGAGGGCCAGCTGCCAGGGGGAGCCGCCGCGGGCGGGGGCCGGGCTTGGGTCAAAGGCCAGGGGCCTCCCGGCCACGCCGTCGATCACAGCCCTGGCCGGAAAGGCGGCCAGCCACCCCAGCGCCCCCTCCGTGGCCGTGAAGAGGTCTGAGAAGGCGCTTACGTAGACGTATGGGGCAGAGGTGCCGTGGCCCTGCCACATGTTGCCCAGAAACCGTGCCTGTGGGAAGTCTTCGCCGATGGCCATGTACACTACCTGCACCACGTTGCCGAGGAGCGAGTTGTTGTAAAACGCGACTCCCGACGAGCCCTTGCCCCTAATCGTCACTCCCACGTAGTTTCCCTCAATGGCGCAGTTGGACACAGCCACGGCGGTGCCGCCCCAGGTCAAGATGTAGAAGCCGTGGATGTTGCCCACGGCTCTGCAGTTCTCCACTGCTCCGCCCCTCACCTCGGTTATTAGGAAGCCGTACCCCTCCGACCACTCCCGGTTGTCTACTGCCTCGACCCCCTTCACCGTGGCGTTTGAGGTATACATGACGGCCACGCCCACGTAACTGTCTCTAACAACGCCGTTGGCCACCGAGACGCCGTCGCTGAACATTATATGCACGCCGTATCTACAAGAGGCGAGGGAGAAGTTGCCTATGCGGAGGGCAGAGCTGTACTCGGCGTAGATGCAGTCGTGGAAGTAGCCCCCCACAGCCGCGTTGACAGTGACGTTTCTACTCCCAAAAACATAGAAGCCGAGGCCGCGGCGGTAGACCGGGAGAGAGGGGTCTCCCCACATCTCCAGTCTGCCGATGTAGACGTCTGTAGAGTTGAAGATAAGCAAGCCGTTGACGCAGTGTACCCGCGCCGTCTCCACGACAACCCGCTCGCCGATCACCACGGCGCAACCCACCGTGGGCTTGACCTTGTAAGCCGTCATCTCCCTCGGGAGAGCCACCTCGCCCCCGCTTCCGCGTACCTCTAAGACGCCTATTCTCACGTCGCTGGCGTTTATCACCACTCTCTCCCCAGACACGTAGTCGTAGAAGCCGGGCTTGTCCACAACCACCACCTGCGCCGCGGCGCTAGCAACCGCGATGCCAATTAGGATCAACAGACCACGCAGCCCCATAGTCAAACTTCTCCACAAGACATTTAAAGTCCACCACGCCCCTCACCTCGCCGGGAGGCGGCGGGGAGTAGTCCTGCGGCCCGTCCAGCGTTTCTATGCGCCACGGCCCCTTCACCACGCCCCTCTTATAAGCCTCCACGTTGTCGGGCGAGACAGCCACAATCCCCGTCTGCATAGCCGTAAACTCACCCGTCGCCAAATACACGGCGTCCTCCCCCCTGATCCAGCTCCCGTCCACTCTGTCGCGCACACAGACCTCCAACACCTCGCCGCCCTGCCTCTTCACCTCCCTATACCAGACGGCCATACAGCCCACATCGTCGAAGAAGTACCACCTCTCCACCCCCCTCACCCTGGCCCTCATCGCCGCGGCAGAAGGCGGGTAGTCCACCACCATCTTACACACGGGACACTCCTCTCTCCCATAGACAAGCCGCACCTCCCCACACCGCCTAACACCCCCCGCCTCCCCGCCACCCGCCCCGCCCCAGCGCCACCACACCGCCGCCAAAACCGCGCCGAGAGATGCCCCAGCCACCGCCGCGAGAAACCTCCTCCGAGAGACCATGAGGCGAAAGGCGCCGGGACTTATAAACCTATTGGAACAACCCGCCGAGAGAAAACCGGCGAGGCGTACCAGAGCAGAAAAGAAGGACGTTAAAAAAGGGAATTTTTCTGTAGCAGACGGCTAGCCGCTGTGCCCGTGGCTGTGCATCATTCCTCCGCCTCTGCACCAGTTGGGCCGCGGATGGCCGGTCTTATTCATTACCTCTCTGTACAGTTGCAGCATTTGGTCGTAGGTGTATACCGTGGCGTTGTACTTTGCCGCGGTGTTTCTATCGGCGAAGGCGAATACGCAGTCGCCCATGGGGGTCTTCATGTTCTGCATAATGACGTAGTAGGCCCTCTTGGCGTCGATGTAAAGCGGCACGCCGGCCTTATTAACGCTCTCGTAGTCGGGAACCATGACAGACACCACCTCGCCCAGCGTCTGCCTCACCTCCGCGGCAGACATGCCTGTGACGTTCATAAAACGTCTAAAGAAGGGCCACATCTCCACAGGCCTCAACGCCATTCTAAATATGCAACCTATGTCGTCGGTCTTTGCCGTCTTCCCAGTGGAGAATGTGACTATAGCGGAGACACCCATCTTCTCAGCCTCAGAGACGTCCATTCCGCAGAAAATACACCGTCGCGCAAAGGTGCCGTTGGAAAACATCTCCTCAAGCGCATTCCGCTTAACGACCGTCTGAGTGACAGTCTGAGTAACAGTCCGCTCGACGGTCTGAGTCACCGTCTGCGCCACGGTTTGGGTGACGGTCTTTTCCACAGTTTGAGTAACGGGCTTCTCCACCGTCTGAGTCACCGTGGTCGTCGGGGCAGTGGACACGCCTGCAAAATACGCCGCCAGGCCCACCACCACTGCAATCACCAGTGGGACAAGGTAGTTCGCCTTAGCCATATGCCCCCGGCTTTCTCCTCTTTTATTCTTTGTGGTACAGCTCGGCGGAGAGCCTCAGGGGGGTTGTTCTACAATGCCGGCGTTAAGCCGTCTTCCACTTTTCCAGCTTGTACCAAAGCTCGTGCACCTCCCAGCGGTAGCCAAGCCGCTCGGCGGCCCTCAGCGCCTCCTCCCGTCGTGCCCTAAGCTCCTCTGGGCTGTGGGGGTTGTACCTCAGAGCCGCGGCCTCTGTCCAGTCGTAGAACAAGACCAGCCTCTTGGCCACGCGCTGGGCCTCCCTCAGCGCCGCCTCAACGTCAGAGAAGTGGTGAAGAGCCATTAAAGACACTACGGAGTGGAACTCCCCATCGCCAAAGGGCAACTCCTCAGCCCTGCCAAAGACAGCCCTCAGAACCCCCACCTCCACCAAGTCCCGAAAACACCTCTTGGCGGCGTCAAGCGCCGAGGGGTCCACGTCAACAGTCACTATCCTCGCCACCCCCCGTCTAACCAAGTACTCGAGCAGAACGCCGAAGCCAGTGCCCACGTCCAACACGCTGTCCCCCAAATCGTAGCGGTCCAAGTCGCGGACAACCTCCTCAATCACGCCATTGCCCCAGTTCAACTTTTTAACCCTTATGCCCCCAAACGCGCCGCCATTGCCCGGCGCCGCGCACAAGCCGGCCGCTCTATCGCCCTAGTGTGGTGCTTCAACTGCGGAGGAGCTGTGGCCACGGCCACTCCGCTGGTCTAAAGGCGCAATACGCCATGGCGATTGCTCTTGAGGTTCAGGAATGCGAGGGTCAACACGAGGAAGGCATAGGCCAGAGCGATAAATCCCACGTTTGCGACGAAGAGGGCGGCTCTCGCGGCGTAGGAGATCCAAGCCAGTCTAAACTTGTAATCCCCAGTGGCTCTGTAGAGGGGGTCGTTCACCACGTAGAAGGGCAATGCGGATATGCCCCAGAGGAGCGCCACCATGGCCAAGGTCTCCAGCGGCGCCCTCCTAAAGAGAAGGTTCACCGGGGCCATGCCCGTGGCGTTAGAGTGGCGGCAGAGGCGGCTATCGCTGTGGCTGTCCACAAGGCGAGGTGGCGCCTTCTCTCTAACAAGTTCCCCCTCTCTATCCCCAGCTCGTTGAAGGTCTTGGTACCGTTTGGATCCACATGTATCGCTGTGCGTAGATCTTTATCACCTCGTACTCTCCTGTGCCAAATGCGGCCTCGTCCGCCGTCTTGCCGTAGTTGTCTACCGCGTACAGCCCCACCGCCGTTATGTAGGCTAAGAAGCCCAAGATGGCGGTAGCGCCGAAGATTGTCAAATACTCGAGGGCCCCCTCCATGGTCCCCGCCCTGAACTTTACTGTGAAGTACACCATGGCGCCTATGAAAATACTGCCACAACGCCCGCCGCCACGACAGCGGTATACGCGTCAAATATGACTTGGGAGATGTAGGAAGCAGGCTCAATGGGAGGCTTCCCGAACCACGTACAGCCACGCCAGCAACACGATGCGCACACAGCTGTGAGCAATAGGTAATCTTTCTTCGAAAACGTGTGCAAAAGGACTCAAATTAAAAATTTACCTCTTAGTGCACAGGTGTTAGTGCAACATTAGGGCGATTAGGAAGAGGGCTAGGGCGGGAGACGAGGCCTTGAACATCTTCCAAAAGGCCTCGTCGCTCTTTTTCACAAGGGCCACCGCGCTTGTGTACAAAGTGAGGCCCACCGCGGGGGCTACGAACACATAGCCTAGGGGACCCCCTCCGAACAGTATATAGAGAAACGCCATGTACAACGCCGACGCTATATTCAAGAGCGAGATGGCCACCACAGCGGTCCGCTGGTCGACCACGGTGGAGAACATAGGGACGCCAGCGCGCCGGTAGTCCTCTCTGTACCTATACGCCAGAGACCATATGTGCGCCGGGATCCAGAGATACACGGCGAAAGAGATCAAGACGCCGGGCCAGTCCAACGCCCCCCTCCCAAAGACGTACCCAGTGAGAAAGGAGGCATTGCCCGCGAATCCCCCCGCCAAGACGTTAAGCCAGCTCCTCCTCTTCAGCCACACAGTGTAAACAACGACGTAGGAAAACCACCCCAGCACGACAAAAAGCGTCGGGAGAGGCCCCAGCCACGCGAGGCTGAGCAAGACGCCTAGGGCCGAAACGGCCGAGGCATAGGCAAACGCAGCCCCCACCGAGACCAACCCCCTGGGCAACGGCCGCGCCGCAGTCCTCGACATCAACGCGTCGATGTCTCTCTCAAACACGTGGTTAAAGGCTGCGGCCCCCCCGGACGACAAGACGCCCACCACCACCAACGCCAAGAGACTCCCCCAATCCACCACCGGCGCCGCATATACATAGCCAGCGACACTCGCCAATACCAAAAGCCAAATAACCCGCGGCTTCAAAAGCACCAGAAAAGGCTTAACCATGGGGGAAGTGAAATATTACCTTATATACTTAAAATCGAAACAAGGCCGTTTTTGTATAAAACTCACTTCGACGCGGCCATCATCATCAATTCCACTAGGGCTGGGACGTATTCCTTGTCCCATTGGTCGCCGTAGAGGGACTTGTAGGCGGCTATCTGCGCAGTCATTGTGGTGCTGTATCGTGGGGGCTGGGTGAGGAATTGGGCCAAGAGCTCAGCCGCCTTGGCTGGGTCTGAGGCGGGGTTTTGAAGGCCGTTGTCCCGGTAGTATTTCCCAAGCCACTGAGTGTCAGAGAAGAGGGCCTTACTCAAGTCCGGCCCCACATTCCCCCCAGACACGCCAAGAGACTTAATCGAGTGACAAGCCACACACCCAACCTCCTTAAAATAAGAAAGGCCCTTGTTGGCCAACTCAGCGTTGTAAGACGGCGCAGAGGGCGACTGGGCAGTAGTCTGCGTGGGCGTTGGAGACTGGGTGACAGGGGTAGTGGTTGAGGAGGGGGGCGTGGTGGGTGTAGTGGTTGGGGATGAGGGCGTCCGCGGAGTTTGGGTAGCGGGGGTGCCTAAGCCCACTAAGGCCAGCGCCGCGACTACGACTATTATAACCACGGCGATTATTATCACCAGAGATGTTTTCATTAAATATTCGATATCTATACTTTTTTAAATTATATCTTCCCAAGTGGGCCGTTTGCTACGGCTTAGCCGCACCTTCTCTCTGCTATGTCTATTAGGTACTTGGCGAGGGTTTCTGGGGATGGGAGGCCTCTTACTCTGCCTAGGATTTTTCCGTCTTTTACCACGATCCAGTCTACGCTGTGGACTATGTAGGGGCCTGTGGGTCTCTGTTCCACGTACCTATAGACGCCGTATGCCGACCACACTCTCTCCAGTGTCTTCGGGTCGCCTGTGAGAAAAGTCCAGTTGTACCTATTGCCCGTCGAATATGCATATAGGCGCCTTGGCGTATCTCTCTCGGGGTCTAGAGAGACGTCTAAGACGGCCCCAATGTAGCCCCGTATCATTGGTAGAGTGCGGTTGAGGACGAGGTGCATTGTGGGGCACACGTCTGGGCACCAGCTGTAGGTGAAGGTGATTAAGACGGGCCTAGACCACAGCTCTGAGAGAGTGACGGTGCGGTTGAACTGGTCCACTAGGGTAAAGTCGGCGGCGGCTGGCTCCTGGCCTGGGATGTAGCACGTGGGGACAATCCGCTCAAATAGGCCGCTATGCTCCTCTGCGGTGGTCTGCCCAGACTGCATGACGAGGGCGACGACAAAGGGGAGAACTATGGCTACTGCGAGTAGGATAAGAGACCGGGTGGACATGTAAAAAAGGGGAGGTTTTACCTTAAAAGTTTAGCTAGGCGTTACCGGGGCGCCTGTGAGCGGGTTGTAGGGTGGGGCTGGGCTCAAGCCTCTGGAGTACACCTCAATCGCCGGTAGCGAGTAGGCGATTACGATCAGCACAAGGCCTATCAATATTACGAGGCCCAGCCTGTCGAAGAATGTGGCGCGGTCGGGATCTGGGGATATCTTCACCTCGCCGCCGCTCAGCCTCACCCTGGGGCCTGCAAATATTGTGGCGAAGGTCAAAAGCAGGAAGAGGGCGCCTCCCAGCGCGAAGGTGACGCCGCCCACTGCGCCGAGCTGGAGGAGCGGAATCCAGTCGAGCACGAAGTGGGCGCCTTGCGTCAAGTCGGGGTTCTGCAGATAGGGCGGTAGGTAGGTCCTCCGCGGCGCTCCATATATCCCCACCAGGTGGTAGCTGAGGCCGAAGATGAGCTGGCCTATGAACCACAGCGTGGGCACCGCTATCAAGAGCCTCTTACCCACGTAGTCTCTGCCAAACAAGAGCGGCACCAGCAGGAAGGAGGTGGAGATGAATGTCAGCGTCACGCCGCCGCCCACCGTCAAGTGGAAGTGGCCCACTATCCAGGCGGTGTTGTGCACCATGTAGTTCACGTTGAACGAGGCGTTAACCACGCCGGAGAAGCCAGCAATTCCAAAGAGGATTATGGCAAAGGTTATGCCAGTGAAGACAGGGTCTTTGCCCCAGGGCAACGCCGTTATCCAGCCGAATAGGCCCTTCCCACCCCTGGCCCTGCCCGCCCTCTCCAGAGTGGCTACTATGTTGAAGGCCGTGAGGAAGCTGGGCACAGCCACCAAGTACGTGAGCACCGTGTGCAAATACTTGTACACCGGGTGGACGCCCGGGTCTACGAACTGGTGGTGCAGGCCCACCGGGGTGGAGGCTATTAGGTAGAGGAAGAAGGCGGCCTTGGCCATGGTCTTGCTGAACACCTCCACGCCGAGCACTCTGGGCAAGATTGTGTACCACACGGTCACCGCGGGCACTAGCCAGAAGTAGACCAGCGGGTGGCCAAAGTACCAGAACCACAGCCTCCACTCCAAGACGTCCACCGGCGCGCCGGTGAGGGCCATGGGGAGGGATCTGAACAACACGGCGTATGCCAGCGGCGGAGTGGCGAAGAGCCATATCATCACAGTGGTGAACACGCCGTAGACGCCGAGGGGCACCTCCTTGTCCCTATTAGCGGCCTTCCACTTGAAAATGGCGTGCAAAATGGCGGCGCCGAACAGCCAAGTGCCTATAAGCAAGACGGCAAGGCCTATGAAGAAGAGGGGCGAGGCGTACAGCGGCGGGTAGAAGGTGTAGAGTACAACGGCCCGCCCTGCGAGAATGTCCACAGCGGCCATCAAGGTGCCGAGTACGGCCAAGACGCAGGCGGAGCGGAGGAGCACCGGGTTCAACCTCATGTCGAGCTCCCGCGTCACCACGAACACGGCAAGGCCCATTATGAAGAACGCCGTCCACAATATCGCTAGGGCAGTGCCGTGGAGGGTCAGCCCAGTGTAGTAGAGCTCGGGCGTCTCCAGTTGCGGCATGCCGGGGGCCCTGGTCAACACTTGTAGAAATCCAAAGAGGCCGCCCAGCAGAAGCATTATGTAACTGAACATTATCGCCACCTTGGCGAATCTGTCCTCGAATACAAACTTTGTTGTAGTAGCCATAAGTATAAGAGAATTGGAATTTAAAAATTTTTCGTTTAAGAGGACCTCTCAATTATTACGTAGCCGTACATGTTTTGATGTCCAGCACCGCAGTACTCGTTGCAGATCATTAGATACGTCCCCTTGGCGTTGGGCGGGACTCTCCAAGTGATCTCAGCCACGTAGCCTGGGAAAACCATCACGTTGACGTTAGTCCCCACTATCTCAAAGCCGTGGATCACGTCGACTGAGGTAAGCCTAAACTTCACCTCCACTGGGTCTTTGAGCACTATCTTGTTGGGGAACCACCCCCACATCTTGCCAATCAGCGTAACCTCGTACTTGCCGGGGGCCACCTCCCTCACACCCGGCTTTAGCTCCTCTAACGCGCGCTGGGGGTTGACCAACTGCACATCGCCGCCGGGGACCTGTAGCCCTATTACCCAAGCTGCGTAGGCAAGTGCAGCCAGAAATACGACTACCATGGCTGCGACGATGCCGGCCCAGATCTTCTCCTCCTTGTGAATCGTCATACTACCCCACAATGCCTCTACTCAGCGTTATTGCATATATGACAAACCACAGCACCGCGAATATTGCGCCATAGATCAAAATAGTCGCTAGAGCACCCCTCGCCTCTACTTCTTCTGGCATGTTATACCCGAAAACCTTTCATTTTTAAAGTTTTTCCCATATCAAAACAAAACATTTTCTTGATCTATACAGAATAAAACTTTACACTCATATTTACTTTTATATTCATATGTGTTAGATTATGTGCTCATGTACATGCGCCAGTTTTAAGAAAAGCTTTTTTGTAGTAGACTTTTTGATCCCATGCGCCTAAACTTCTCCTTGCTCCTCTTGGCCTTAGCCGCCTTCGCGGTAGCGGCCTTTCTAGTATTTACAAAGCCGTATGTAAAAGATGCCTACTTCGCCTTTGTGCCCCCCGACATGGGGATGGTCTTGTTTACCTTTGTCAACCCGTCGCCCAGGCCCGTGTGCATCGTGGGGGTCTCCGTCGGCGGCAGACCCGCGGAGCTTCACAAGACGGAGTTTAACGGCACTCACGCGGCCATGGTGCCCGTGGACAGAGTGTGCGCGGGGCCCTTCTCCACTCTCCAGTTCACCACCTTGGGGTACCACGTCATGTTCTACGGCAACGCCTCGCGCGTGGCAGATGTGGTGCTCCGCCTAGACGACGGGTCAGCCATATCCTTTGTCGCAGAGTTGAGGGAGGCCGGCGGCGTCCATGTACATTAGGCCGCTTGCAAAAGCCGCCTTTTTCTCCGCGGTGGCCACAAGCTTCACGGGGGCCTTAACCGCGGGGCTTGGGCAGGGCTTCGACTTGGGGACTCAGTGGCCCGGCAACGCCGTCGCCCTCGTGTTAAAGGCCGTGGAGGGTAGCTTCGAGCCTGTGCACAGGTTTTTCACAGTGGCCACGGGAGTCCTCTACCTCTTGGTCTTCCTTGCCGCCTGGAGGGTGGGCGGGCGGCTGAGGCTGGTGGCGGCTCTGGCGCTGGCCTCTCTGGCCGCCACTGCGCTGACGGGCCGGGTCGTGTTGCAAGTGCTAGGGGGAGAGGTGCCTCCCCCCATCTCCTATGTCGTGTATCCCTTGAACAACTTCTTTGCCTTAGCCACGGCGCTCCTCATGGCCCTCCTCGCGTCGCTTTTGGAGCCGCGGAGGTATAAGGCGCGGCTGGCCTTCTTCTACCGAGGGGCCGCCTTCTGGGGGGCCGTGGCGTCGGTGTCGGGGGCCTACATATTGGGCTACCACAAGATTGTAAAAGCCCCGCTGGCGTACAGTCTCTGGCCGCCGTCGTGGGACTTGGCGTGGCTCATCCACCTGGCGGCGGCTCTGCTGGCTGTGGCCTTCAGCCTAGTGGCCCTCGCCTCGGGCTTCTCCCCCTCGCTGTGGCACATACTCCTCGCCCTCTCCATCGTGGTACAGCCCCTCACCGGCCTGCTGATGTTCTACGGCGCCTCCGCCGACCCGTGGGCCCCCGGCCCTCAGACCGCCTTCCACGGGGCCTTCGCCCACCTCCTAGTGGTCTCGGCCTTTGTCCTATACCTAAAGAGTCGGTAATGGACCTCCTCCACCTAGCCCTCCTCGCCTCAGCCCTAGCCCTCTCCCCCCTCCTCAGGCCCCCCGCCGGGCCTGTCCTCTTCATTGCCTCATTTCTTTACTATCTATACAACTTCGCCGTGGCGCACCCGACGCCGTGGGAGGCGGCCACTGCGGCGCTGGCGAACCCCGCAGGCATTGTGTACCTCCTCGCCCTGCCCTCGGCCGCCTTAGCATTAACAAATCACCGGCTGGCGGCTCGTCTAGCGACGGCGGCCGCGGCCGCCTACCTCCTCGCATCGGCCCCCCCTCTTGAGGCAGGCCCATGGCTTGACCCGAGGTTCTCCTCGCCTTGGGTGCCCCTCTACTACGCGGCCCTCTTCGCCGGGTATGGCCTTATGCTCTCTGGGGCAGTGCACGGGAGGGGCTTCTACGCCGGGTGGGTCTTGGCCTCGGCGGGTCTCCTATTTGGCGCCGTGTGGAGCTACTACACCTTTGGCTGGGGGGGCTACTGGGCGTGGGACCCCGCTCAGACTGCCCACCTCGCGGCGTGGCTTGCGGCCACGGCCGTCTTGCACATCAAGAGGGGCCGCCTAGCCGCCGTGGGGGCCGCGCTGGGGGCCTCGGCAGTTGAGCTGGGGGGCTTTTCCCCCCTGCGGCGCCTAGAGCCCGGCTTCGCCGTGCCCCTCTTCGCCCTGTCGATGGCCACGCTGGCGGCTGGGCTTTGGGAAGCCAGGAGGTCGGCGTCGGATAGGGTGGCGGCCGTCGTGGGCTACTCCATGCTTGCGCTCTCTCTGTACGTCTACGCCGCGGTGGTCGCCCCGGCCTTCGCGGCGTCGCTCGGCGTCCAGGTGGAGGTACCGGCGGGGGATGATGCCTATATCAGGGTTGGCCTTGTCCTGGCTGCGGGGGCTGTGGCGGGGATGTCGCTGTTTGGGGTCTACGCAGTGGGGCCTAGGTTTGGGGCATTTATCCCCTACGCCGTTGCCTTGGCCCTGGGCGCCGCGCTGACGGCGGCTGGGTTGAGGCCGGCGTGGGAGAGCGCGCCTTACACCAACTTCTTCCTCGTCGCCATCTTCGCCTCCTCTCTCGCCGCGGTTTACCACTTGGCCAAGGGCAAGATGGACAGGTGGGCCAAGGCGGTGCACGTCTTGTCCGTCGCCTTGCTAGCGGCGGTGGCGGTATCCGGCCCCTTTGCCTACAACATGTCCTACTACAAGCTCCTCGCCGCGGAGCCGGGCGCCGTGGTGTTCACGCTTCTGCCCTGGCCCTACCCGGAGAAGGTGGGGGTGGTGGGGGTTTCCCACTCCCTCGACGTGGAGGCCGTGGAAATTCCGCCGGGGCTATACCGGACTGCGCCTTTTAACTATAGCGCCTTTGTGGAAAGGGTGGGCGGCCCCTTCTCTCTGGCGGGGTTGAACTACACTGTGGTAGACGTCGGCGGGGTGAAGTACGTGGTGGTGTGGGGCGGCGGAGAGGTGGTGGGGGAGTGGGGCGGCTTCCCCGTGGCGCGGGTGGAGAGGAACGGCACAGTCGTGGTTTTCCCAGCCCCGCTGGACCTTGTGGAGGCCTTGTCCATAGACCCGGGGCTTGTGGGCAAGGTGTTGAAGTGCCTGGGCAACGGGAGTAGGCTTGTGCCCAGAGGCGCCGTCTACTGGCTGAGGGTGTACGTGGACGGGGCCGCGGTGGAGGTGCCCGTGCGGTACGACCTCCCCGGTGACTTGAGGGGCGTGGGCGGGGTGGTGGTGGGCGTGGGAGAGGTCTACGGAGTCGTCGACGTGAACTTGGCCGCGGCCCCTCCCTACAAGCTCGTGGGAGATGTGTGGTGGAACAAGGCCACGGCGTCGTACGCCAAGTCGCTTGTAGACATGTGCAACGTCAACGCGGCGTACACCGCGGTGAGCCTCTCCGCTGGGCGCTACCTCAACCTAACTGCCTTCGTCCAGTACCTCGACGCAGACGACTCCCTCTGGGTAGTGGCCTTTAGACCTGTGCCTCTTGTGCCTGCGGTGTGGGCCCTGGCGGCTGGGCTAGTGGCTGCGTCTATAGTAGCTGGGAGAAGAGGTCGATGAAGTTGGCCACGAGGTCTCTCTGGAGGCAGGGGTACTGCCTCACGAGGGCCATTGCCAGCTCCTTTACCTCTGGGCAGAGCCTCCGCCCACAACGTCTCACCTCCACGGCGTCCAGGGCCCCGGGCCCCTCCCTAATGAGGTAGACAACGGCGGCCTCCTCCGCCGGCATAGTGTAGGGGAAGTACCGGGGCCTTCTCCCCAGCGTATAGACGAGGCGGTCTCTGACCAGCTTGTCCAAGTGATACTTAAGGGTGCCTATGGGCATCTCCAGCTCCTTGGCCAACTGCCTAAAATACGGCCCGGGGCAACGGGCGATGTGGAGAAAAACATCCACAAAAGAGAAAAATTGAGCTGTTTTTAAGCCTCAACCGGCATACTCTGCAACACTAGCCAAAACCAAAAGCCAGATAACCCCTCGGCTTCAACGGTGTGGGATAACCTCTCACGACCTCATACCCATGAGAAGAAATGAGATCAACAAAATGCCTTTTAAGATGTGGGAAAAATGGACGTTATTCGACAAATTTCTTAAATATGGCGTAGTAGAAAGCCACTGTAAATATTACGATTGCGGTTATGAAGAAGGCTAATATTACGTAGACGGCTCCCATCGGTATAGGCATGTAGGCGTTGAAGAACAGAGACGTCGGCAGCCCCTCCTTCCCCAGGGCTACCATGTACGGGTATTTCCCTCCGTCGTTCATCACTTCGCCTAGCACTACCGCGAGGAGGGCCAGCGGTGCGAGGTACCTAGCGTAGCTGGGCACAGCCCCCTTGCCCGAGTTTACAAACGTCAAATAGCCGAAGACTAACAGCGCCAAGACCACGACCATCTTCAGCAGGAAGACGGGCGCCAGGTTTATGGTGGCCGATGCGCCTAGGAGGACGCCGAAGACGTTGTCGTAGATTATTGGGGCGTAGCTTGCCAAGGCGATGAACAAATAGGCGGCGCCGGCAATGGCTTGCAGGACCAAGAAGACGAGGCCGAGCAATGCGCCTGTCCTAACGGCGCGGGCGTCCTCCTGCCCCCTAATGGCGAAGAGGGAGGCCACCATGAAGCCGCCTACGGAGAGGGCGGCGAAGACTGTGTGGAGCATTAGGTAGGGGTACACGGGGTTGGAGAATACGGCTAGCCTGGCCTGCTCTACTTGGCCCTGTAGAGCCATCCCGGCGGCGTATGGGTACACAGTCTCCGCGAATATGTACCTAAAGCCTAGGGGGACTCCGAACCCAGCCGCTGCCATTATGAACCCGATGAGCACATGAACTCTATCGCTGACCCTGCCCCAGGTGTACCAGAATATGCCGATGGAGGGTATACGTATCAGGATCGAGGCTATTGCGATGGCTATGGGGAGGAATATCACGTCTGTTGCAAGGGCGGTCAAGCCGGGGAAGAAGCCGGCGAGAAACACGGTTATTATGGTGCCCCACACGCCTGAGAAGAGCTCTGTCGCTACCATTACTCTAAAGGCGCGCCTAGCCGCAGACTCGTACCAAGTGTCGCCGCGGGAGTACGCCAAGTACCTCCACGCCGCGGTAATTACGCCGAGGCCCAGCGTAATGGTCACCAGCATTATGTGCAGAGACACGCTGAGGCCAAGCCCCACGTATCCCAGAAACTCAGCAGGACTCATGGCCTACTTCCTAACCAACAGCCTCCTAGTGGCTACGATGTACATGGCCACGAGGCCGCCGATTCCCACGGCCAGTATCACCAAGTAGGCGAAGGCAAGGAACCCAGGCGTGGCTGGTACAGGGGTCACCACCTCCTCTGGATAGAGCAGTCCGTAGACAGTCCACGGCTTACGCCCAACCTCACGCACGGCCCACCCAAGCGCCGCGGCGAGGGCCGCGCCTATTAACACTATAAGCGTGAGGACGAACAGCGCCCTCTCTCTGGGGCCGAAGATAGACATTATCTTCTCAGCCAGCGGAGTTAGGCCAGGCACCCTAATCCACGCGGAGAAGAGCAGTACAAGCGCCGCCGCGAAGGCCACCACTCCGCCCGCAATCTTGGTGTAGTATGCGTAGTGGACGAGCTCCATCTTTGCCTCAGCCTTCTGGAGATCTGCCTTACACACGTCCGCCAGCTTCACGTCCAACAGAGAGGCCGCCTGGCTGAGCTTAAGCTGGCCAGAGAGGCCGAGGCTCTGCACAACAGTGTTGAGGTCCACCCCCACCTGCTTCAAGAGGTCGCCCACCGTCGTGCTCCCCAGCTGGTTGCACTGTTTGTAGAACTGGTCAAAGCCGACGATGGGCTTGTTGGGGTCGCCGTAGGCCACTAGGGCAACTATGGGGTTGTAGTACGTAGCTGCGGCCCCCTCCATGAGCGCGAACTTGGTTGGGTTGTACTCCACCACTGCCTCGCCCATGAAGTGGCCAAACACGGTGGGCTGAATTAGCATTAGTATGACAAGCGGCGGGATGACGGCCTTGAATATCTTCAAATACTTCTCATCCTTCGTTCTCCAGTACCTGTAGGCCCACCCAGCGGCGCCGATAGCCAAGCCTATGATGACGCCTGCAGTTATGTTGTGTAACGCCGAGGGCCATGCGTATGGGTTTGTCAGAGCCACCCACGGGTCCGAGAACACTTCCCCCAATTTTTCGCTGATCCCAGGCATTTGCAAAATCGTAGAGACGGGCACGCCTTGTGCCGCGCCCACGAGGGCCAGCGCCTTCACTGCCACGAGCTTCTGCACGTCGGCGGCAAGCGGGCCGTATTCGGGGAGGAATGGGTACAGCTCCTTGGCCACCGGCCCCGTACCCCACGGCGCCTGCATCCAGCTGTTCACGGCCATAATTAAGACGCCGGAGAGGTAGGCAAAGGCCGCGTACGCGGCGAGCGCGCCTATGCTCACCACGGGCCTAATCTTGCCCAACGTCACATAGAAGAGTACTAGAAGCACGATTTCCATGATGAAGGCAATAAGCTCAAGCGTCAGGGGGGTGAAAGCGGAGGTGGCAATGGCAAATATGGTGCCTGGCCAAATTTGCACAAGCCCAAACTCCACCAAGGTCCCCGTGACCGCCCCCAATGCGAAGTTGACCATGAGCACCGAAGTCATTAACTTAGCCGCGTCAAGGTACAGAGGCTCTCCTGATTTATGGTACTTCCATAACAGCATCGCAATAGCCACGGGGAAGCCAAACGTTATCGAAATAAACACTGCATGGAGATATATACCCAGCGCCGACAGAGGTAGATATACTTGTACTTGCCCGTCGAGCATGTGCTCAAAAATCGACATGACTTTAAATTCTTTCTCGAAAAAGCTTCAGATACGCCATCCGGCGAAGAGCAAGCCATATCCTCAACTACGGGGAGGGCGCCACCAGCATGCAGGGATGCCCGTTATAAACCGTGCTTCAGCTCCTACAATCATTAATATATTCCTATACTGTCTGTACCCATTTTTAAACACTCGTCTGCTGTGCGGCGGTATGAATATATGCTTCAGCCCGAGGAAGTTGGCCAAATTCTCCTATGGAAAAGACGAAGTAGCTAACCGCAAAAGCGACTGTCCTTGCGCTCTTGGGAAAACTCATCGGGAGAGGAGATGATGAGAGGGAGCCAAGTGGACAGATGCCCGTTGACCGGCTAGCTGACCTCCCCCTCTCTATGTACAATCTGCGTATATAGAAAAATTTTTCTCCGCCAACCCAATACTTGCCCAATATAAGCCGATTTGTGAAAGGGGTGTATCAGGGGAAGAGTGTGCTAAAACTATCGGCGAGGGGAGAGGCTACAAGTAGTCTACGCCATCTATACCACCTCGGTGGAGATGATCTGTAGGGTAGCCCCCGCTTTTTCCGCCCATTTACGTTTTTACAACAATACCATTGTAAAATTAAGGTGTTACATCTATACAAGATGCAAAGAATTTGAAATTAATATAAAAAGGGAATGCGGCCGCCGGGATTTGAACCCGGGACCGCCCGTTGGAGGTCTTGCGACTGTCTTCAGCCGGGCGCTCTCCCGCTGAGCTACGGCCGCTGTGGTCTAATACACGGGTACTTTTAAGCTTTATCCCCCTCACCCTCGGCGTCTCGGCGGTCACGCCTTGGCGGCTCTGCGTGGAGACGCGAATATGTTAATAGCCACTGTCTCCAGTGCTTGGTACCTCCCTCTACGCTCTGTGCGGATTTGCTACATCGGCGCCGGCGCTTAAGCCTTTGCCGCTAGCTACTGTGCCATCTCAGTTTGTAATGTCCATCGTCAGTTGTATATGCCTCTCGTTTGTCTCGGGACGCCGCCATCGTAGGATGATTAAATACCGACCCCCGTGATGTAGGATAGGCATCCCCGTCTTGGTAAGCTACGAGCAAGAGGCCTTTATAGTGATACGTTTTATGGCAATATGGCAAAAGGTATCAAAGGACGCCAAGCCCAAGTGGAAAATAAGGGCATGCGGCGGCCGGGATTTGAACCCGGGATCAACGGCTCTCCTCGCCGAGCGTGGAAGGCTTGTGGGGGTTGCGCCCTCGCCATCCTAAACCAGGCTAGACTACCGCCGCTGTAGACAACTATGTGGCATGTTTATAAGTTTAAGCCGTATCAACCAGCCTAAATTTGCCGATTGCGCTCAAACGGCTCAGCCCGTCGACAGAGATCCGTTGGGTGTAGTGCGCCGCCATCTGCGGCCCGTCTCGCGTTAGACCCAACACCTTGTGGCAAGATTTTTAAAACATCGTAGTAGTGTCTATGTGTCGCAGGTTGTTGTGCTCCTGCTTATTGTCCTAGGGATCATAGTAATCCTTGTCGGCGTTGTTCTTGTGAGCTGGGCGCAGGGGATCGGCTGGATGTTAGGTCTCCCATTTATCGCCCTAGGTCTCTACGCCGTATACACCGCGGGGCGCGCCTCGTGTAAACCCTCGTGACGTATCAACACCCTATTATTGGCTGTAGCACACATCTCTAAGCGTAGGTAACGCTTCACGTCATCGCAGAGAACAAGTCCTTAATACACAGGCGAGACTAACTATCTTTGTTAATTACGGTTAAAAATGCTATATAATGGAGTGCTGGCGGTTTTCGCCGCGTGGCTTGCGTCAGCTTGGCCCCCTTCTAAGGCCCGAAGCGGCCCCTGGTTTGCCCGATAACTCTACTTGTTTAGCCAGAAGAGTGAAGAAGACGCACCAGTTTTTGTTGCCCAGTCGATGGGGCTTTGAAGAGAGTCATCTCTGCTTGGGTCATTTTTTATACCGGGCAAATTGTAGGTGTGGATCGTAGAGTATTGGCGATATTTCTCACCTCGTTTGTAATGCCGTTTGTGGGTAGCGCCTTGGGCATTGCGCTTCCCCAGGTGGCTAGGGAGTTTGGGATACCGCCTGCCGCCGCGGTCAGTTTGCTTGTGGTGTTGACGTTGGCCGTTGCCGCGTTGGCTCTGCCCATGGGTAGGCTGTCGGACGTCGTGGGGGCGCACCGCGTGTTTAGGGCTGGTCTACTGGTGGCGCTGGCTGGCCTCGCGGCGTCCTCTGCCTCGCCCAGCCTCTACGTGCTGTATGCTGCTTTGGCGTTGATGGGCGGGGGGCTGGCGGCGGTCTTTGGGAGCAACAACGCACTTCTGGTGCAAATAGCGCCGCCTGGGCGTAGGGCGTCTGTCGTGGGCATCAACTCCATGTTTGTATACATTGGCCTAGTCTCTGGGCCACTGGTTGGCGGCCTTCTTGCTTCTGTCTCGTGGCGCCTCATATTTCTCCCGGCGGTCGTCTTGACGGCCTTGGCGTATCTCCTCGTGGGTCCTCCACCCGCCGCGCCGGGGAAGGGGGCTGGGTACGATTGGCCGGGGGCTCTACTCCTCTCCTCTGCAGTGGTCCTCCTCGTCTTAGGATTCGCCAATGTGGGCCTAGCGCTGACTGGCTTAGCTCTTTTGGCCTTAGCCGTGGCGTTTGAAAGTAGGCGCGAAGCGCCTATTCTCAATGTACAGCTCTTTAAGGACGTCGTCTTTGCATCGTCTGTGGCCTCGGCGTTCCTCAACTATCTCTCCACGGCGGCTCTCACGCCGGCCTTGAGCCTGCTTTACCAGTCCGTATACGGCGTGCCCCCAGGCGCCACGGGCGCCCTGCTCTCAGTTATGTCCATCGCAATGGCCGTCTTTGCCCCTCTCGCGGGCAGGCTAGGCGATAGGTATCAGCCAGCGTTGCTTGCGGCGGCTGGCTCGGCGATTCTCGCCGCATCCCTCTTCCTCTACTCTCGCGGCGCGCCCATCCAATGGGCCCCCTTCTACCTCTTCGCCATAGGGCTGGGCTTTGCCTTCTTCATTGTCCCTAACACGACCATTATTTTGACGTCGGCTCCGCCTGGGGTGGCCTCTGCCATGGTTGCCGAGGCGAGGGTCTTGGGGCAGTCTGCCAGCAACTCCCTGGCGGCCTACGTCTTGCAAAAGGCGGGGGACTTGGAGGCCGGCGTGTACGACTTGTTGACTCTCTTGGGCTACTTCGCCGTTGCCACCGCGGCGTTGAGCTTGGCGCGCTACTTGCGCAGGCTAGCCCATTAGGCCCCAGTCCGGCACCTTGAAGTCTTTTCTCAGCGGATACAGCGGCTTGCCCGTCTTCTCGTCGATGCAGCAGTCTGGGTCGAGGAGAAAGCGCTTGCCCATGTGCGGATTTCCCTCAAACCATATGCCAAACATCTCGTGGCACTCTCTCTCCTCGTAGTCGGCTGATGGGAAGATGTCAGCTATGGAGGCGATCTTTGGGTCGTCCCGCGGTATCTCGGCGCGTACATGGAGGAGCTGGTTTTTGAGCTCCGGCGAGAGGTATGAGGCAAAGACGTACATCACCAAGAACTTCTTCTCCCCCATGTAGTCCACGGCGCTGAGGGAGAGGACGTGGTCAAAGCCCATGGACTTAACCGCGTTGGCCACGTCCCGTATCTTCGCGGCGGGGACCATGACGCAGAGGTGGCCCTCCGGCGTCACTCCGTGGGACAGCACCGCGTCACCCAGCGCCTCTTTCACCTTGGCCAAGAGCGGGTGGTCGGCCTGCTGGGGGCACTTGGGCGGGGCCTTCGCCGACATACTACTGCGCCGGTTGTTGCTGTTGTGGGGCTGGGGCCGCCGGCTTGGCCGCGGGCGGCTTAGGCGGAGGCGGCAGATAAGGCGTCAAGTCCACTTTCACTGGCTCCACGTAGGGCCCCGGCTTACCCTTGATCTTGTTGTGGAGCATGATGAACGCCCTAATCACTGCCTCGGGGGTGGGCGGACACCCGGCGATATATACATCCACTGGCACTACTGTGTCCACCTGCACCACGTGGTACGAGTTCCAGAAGAGTCCTCCCCGCACGGCGCAGGCCCCCATGGCGATTACGAACTTGGGCTCCGGCATCTGCTCGTACACCTGCTTCAACACCTTGGCCATCTTCTTGGTCACGGTACCCTCCACCAGTATCACATTGCTCTGCCTCATGGTGTGGAATGGGAGGACTCCCCACCTCTCTGCGTCAAAGCCTGGGGCAGAAGTGTGGGCAACCTCGACACCGCAGCAGGAGGTGACAAGGTGGACGGGCCAGAGCGACCACCTGACGCCCCACTTGAAGAGCGGCTCTAGCTTGGCCTTCTTCATCAAAAACTCTCTCAATGCCTGAGCCATGGGCATAGGTGGAAAACTCTTTAAATATGTTGCTACCACAGACGGTGGCTGAAAGGGTTCGGCGCAGAGCTGTGAAGAAAAGCCCTACACGAGGACTTCTCACTCGGCCAGTAGCACCCTGGCGTATTCTGCCAGCGAGTTTCTTATGGCCGCGTCTTCTACTTGGAGCGCTATGGCGAGGATTAGCTGGGCTAGGATGGGCCTCCTCTCCTCTTCTGGAAGCGCGTTGAGGATGTTGGCAGCGATGGTCGACGCGAGGCCTACCGCCTCGTCGACTTTTAGCTCTAGGTCTGAAAGAGCGGCGAAGACCTTCTCCTCTGTCTTATACAAGATGTAGAGGGTGGTAAGCATTAGCAAGTCGCCCTCGTCTATTTGCAACTTCTCTGCCCACTCTTGCACCTTTTCTGGGTCGCTCGACATGTATTGAACAAATTTTTCAAGCTCGGCCCGGGGTATTGAGAACATCTTCTCGGCGTCTGCCAGAAATTGTGCAACCCAGTCCACGGGCTATACTTGGACTATATTTAAAGTAGTAAGTTGAAAATACGTGTTCTCGCGCGTTGGGACTGGATGGGTGTACGAGGGGTACTTCGGCGTGGACACCCCCGAGGAGGCCGGGGCGAGCACTGTCCTAGTGACGCACCACCACGAGAGACACGTGGCGGGGGCCCGCCGGGCCAAGCTCGTGGTGATTAACCCATTGGAGTACGGCATGGCCAGCGACCTCGGCCGCGCCTTGCGCTACGCCGAGGTGGTGCTCAAGAGGGCAGGGGCCCCCCGCGACTACAGGCCTAAGATATCTGCGGGGCCCTTCGCGGGGAGAGTCCACACCTTCACCGCCGGGTGGGTCGACTTGGGCGACCTCTCTGTGAGAGTAATCCCCTGTGGCTCGCATACGTGGGGCCACACCTGCTACGGGGTGGGAAACGTCATCTTCACGGGGGACCTGGACGGCTGGATTGTGAGCGTCCCCACTTTCATCAACGTGGTGTCCTCTCTAAAGGGCCTCAAGGGCTATGTGGCATATACAGGCGGCGGGGAGCGCGTGGAGGCTGAGGAATTCGCCGCGGCGCTGGAGGGCAAGTTTAGAAAACTCCTAAGGGCGTATATGGAATGTGTTGGCGAGGGGACGCCCTACAGAATTGCGCTGTGTGCCAGAGGAGGAGGCGACGCGCTTAGGCTCTCCGAGGAGGGGCTCGCCTTCGTCAAATACTTGGCCGAGGGCGGCTATGTAAAAATTACAAACTCGACGCCCTACGTGGTCAAGCGCGTCGCATAGCTCCTGCGAGGGCCGGACGTACACGGCCGGGGGCACATTGGCGGAGGCAACCCACAACCGCACCCTGCATCCCATGTAGCCCGAGACAGATAGTCGGTCACAGCGTCTTTCGATTGCAACATCTGCTATACGCGGGCAATCAGAAGGCTAGGACCACTTCTTGGGCGTTACAGTAGAGGTACCTTACGTATCAGAGCACCGCCCGGCGTCGAGCGGACCTGTGCCGTGCCACCCACGGCCTCACCGTAGCGCCTACGCCATTTACAAAGGCGCATAGACATAAACACTACCGCGGTGCCCTCAACCACAGCCACGTGGCCGTCGCCTTGTAGAACTTCACCGCGGGGCATTGGTGGAATGTGGCGGCGCTGGGAGCGTGGAGTGTCGCTTCGCAGTACGGCTGGGCAGTGGTGATGTAGCCGCCGCATAAGAAGCCCCTCGGCGAAATGCTAAAAACGCACGATAGAGCTGCGGAAAAGATATTTAAGATGAAAGGCGTATCAGCCGTGGCCATCCTTGCCCACAAGCTGGCCGTGGGGACAAGCAATACCACCGACGCTGAGGGAAGAGGGCCTGGCCCAGCCGCTACGGAGAAGATAAGGAGGGCTGTCAAAGAGAGAGACTCAGACATAGAAGTTGAGGCTTTTTACAGCGAGCTAGCACAGTTGCTGACGGTGGTGGGGGGTTTCTTTCCCAAACCGCTCTATACTTCTTCAACGTGGCCTTCTACACACTATGGGCATTCAACAAGTTGTGACCGTGGACATTTCCGTGCGCGTAGATATGACTAGATGACTGACTGCCTTGTAGTGCAACTCCAGGAAAATATTCCCTCTCTTTTTGTCACTGCCCTTTTCTGGGTATTCTTCTTTGTGGAATTGCGACATCTTTTGGCGTTTAGGGCCGGGAGGGCGAGCGCAGGCGCCGTTATCAAGTGGCAGTACGTCAATACCTTGTTGATATTCATAACGCTATATCTCGGCGCCCTCTTTTTTAGTAAAGCTAGACTTCTTGTGTATATACCTGGGCAGTCGGACTGTGAAGCGGCCTTGATTAGAAGCGGGGTCATTTGGATAGCCCCATCCATCTTCTTGGCCTCGTTCTGGGGCCTCACCCTTGTCTCATATGCCGCCTGCGCTGTGGTGGAGGATGAGGCATGTAGGATCCTCATGCCCGTCCTAGTCTTGAGGACTCTTGTAACTGGGTTTTTGACATGGCTCTTTATCGTAGGGCTGACATAGACATCTCTCTCTGGCTTCTCGTGACAATTTACTTCGCCTTGTTTGCCTTATACTACATCATACGTGCTTTGTCTCGCTGACGCGTCCGCTGGCCGTCTTACGCTAACTTGCCCCTATGGGGGTCGGAGTCCGTGAAAACTTTCGACGGCTCCTTTGGCGCCAGCGGCTCCTCCAATACGCCACGGCAATCACCGCTCTGCCCATAGACCCGGTTAGAAGTCCAACGTAAACCGCTAGTCTGATTGGTGCGGAACTGACGATCTGCCGCTTGGGGTGACCAGGGACATGAGCTAAATTGCGTTTTCTTAGGGGCGGTTTTTACATTCGGCCTTGTGAAAGGCGCTGAGTGACGACGTTAGACGCACTGTATTGCGTCGGCGGGTCGGCATTGGAAGAGGTGGCTGGGGTTGGTCGGGTCGTCTGTGGAGCCGAAGCCTGGGATGTGGGGGCAGAGCTGGGAGAGGCAGGCGGCCACCTCTTCTTCGCTTCTTTTTGTCACTACTGCGTATAGGGGGGCGCAGTTTAGGTAGTCTACGTGCCACTTCTTTGTCTGAGGCCGCTCCAAGTGCCTTAGGACCCGCCTTATGCACGACGCGCCGCAGCTACCCACGTAGACGTAGACCCCCTCGCCTAGAGCAAAGCGGCGGGCGCCCGTGTCTACCACTTGCGCTGGGCAGTGGAAGAAGACGAGATAGGATTTATACCCCCTTCCCATGTCTCCTGGCTGTGACGAGGCGATGGCTGGCGCTTTACGTGGCGTCAAGCTCGGCGGGTGCCGAGCCGCTTGAGGACCTCCTCTGCTAGCCTTGGCAGAACTTCGCCTGCCTTCCCCCTTATGAACACGTCGGCGATCGGCGTTATGGCTGACTCCTCAACGTTTATTTCAACCACGGCGGCCCCGCTCTCCTTTGCCAACTTGGGCAAATACGCCGCTGGGTAAACCACGCCCGAGGTCCCCACTACTATCACGACGTCTGAGGCGGCCATAAGCCTCACCGCCTCTTCCCACGCCTCTTGTGGAAGCGGCTCGCCGAACCACACCACGTCTGGCCGCAGGAGGGAGCCGCACCTTGGACACCTGGGCGGCACCTCCTCCACCGGCTTCTCCAGCCTGTAGACCGCCCCGCACTTTGTACACCTAGCCCTCCAGAGGGAGCCGTGTAGCTCTATTACACGCTTGCTACCGGCCCTCTGGTGGAGCCCGTCGACGTTTTGCGTGACCACGGCCCTTACGACCTCCGCCTCTTCGAGCTTCGCCACGGCGTAGTGCCCCGGGTTGGGCCTCGCGTTGTACACAATCTCCTGCCGCCACTTGTACCACTTCCACACTAGGACGGGGTCTCTGGCGAAGGCCTCTGGCGTGGCCAACTCCTCCGGCCTATACCTCTCCCACAAGCCGCCGCTCCCCCTAAAAGTGGGCACGCCGCTCTCGGCGGACATGCCTGCCCCTGTGAACACTACGCAGTGGCGCGACTTGGCTATTAGGTCGGCCACATCCATATAAACCCGTGCGTCCACGTTTTTAAGTGATGACCCAGGCGTGTCGGATTAGTGACGCAACACGACCTCCTCTGAAGACCTCTAGTGAGTTACTTTTTTATAGAGGGTTTGGGGATTTGCGCCATGAGAAAAGTGGCTGTTGTGGCTCTGCTGGCGGTGGTGTTGGCGTTTGCGGTTGGGTGGACGACATATACGGTCAAGGTGAGCTCTGTGGAGATCAACGCCCTGGCGGTGAGCGACTTGGGTGGCGCCGTGTTGCCTATAAAGGTGACTCTGCTCACCCCTGGGGACGGGAGGGCCTACGTGGCTGGGGTGCCTGAGGCTGGGCAGGGCTTTGGCCCCTCTGCCCAAATTGCCTTGTACGTAGCGGCGAGGCTCTCGGGGGTGCCCTACAACAACTACACCGCCCTCCTCCGCGTGTTAGCCAGCGACGCGCAGGTGGGGGGCCCCTCGGCCAGCGGCTACATAACTGCGGCCATGTACGCCCTGATGAACGGGCTAGAGCTTAGGAACGACACGGCCATGACTGGCATAATTCTCCCCGACGGCTTAATTGGCCCCGTGGGCGGGGTGTCGCAGAAGGTTCAAGCCGCGGCGGCCCAGGGGATAAAGACGGTGCTTGTTCCAATCGGCGAGGCTCCCAGCGGCGTGGGGGGGATTAAGGTCGTGGAGATTGGCACAATTGAGGACGCCGTATACTACCTCACTGGCCGCAAGATAGCCCGCCCAGCGCCCGCCTCGGTGGACGACGCCGCGTTTGTGCAAGTGTCGCGGGACTTGTTCAACGCAGTGTACGGCTACTACAACCAGACTGTGCGTGGCGGCAATGTGGACTTGGCCACGATTGAGAGTCTTAAGGCGAGGGGGATGTACTACACCGCCGCCTCGCTCATATTCCAAGGCCTCGTCACTTACTACGACAACGCAGCGTCGTCCTCTAGGCGCACTTACAGAGACCTCTACAACCAAGCCCTTCAGATGGCGAAAGACGCCGAGGCTCAGCTCTCCACTATACCGCTCACCATAAACAACATAGACCTCGTGGTGGCGTCGTACACGAGGATCTACGAGGTGTACCTCACCGCGAATTCCACTGCGCCTAGGCCCGGCGCCATGTACGCCAGAGCTATCACGTTGAAGTCGTGGGTTGACGAGGCTAAGAAGATGGCCTACGGCCCTGCGATAAACGAGAGCGGCTTGGCGGAGGTCGCGCGCATGTACTTGGACTACGCCAAGGCCATGTACGCCTATTTGGAGACAACCTACGGCATGACTCTCAGCGACATATCCACGGCGGTGCAAGTCGCCGAGGACCTCTACGGCAAAGGCCTCTACCTGGCCTCTATGGCCAACTCCATTGAGATAATAGCTGAGACGGCCGCGGCGCTTATGACGGGCGCCTCCAGCAAGTACATAGACATCGCCCGGGGCAAGGCCATGGAGAACATGGCGGCCGCGGCGCAGTGCGGCTATACAAACACCCTCCCCCTGGCCTACCTCCAGTTTGGAGACTACTTTAGAGAGCAGGGCAATCCGCAGAACAGCCTCATGTACTACATAATGTCCTCCATATACGCCACGGCCATGAGAGACGTGGCGTGTACTCTTAAGACCGCCACGGTTTACAAGCCAATATTCTCGGCTAATACGACGTCTGCTACGAACATCAGTGAGACGCAGACGGAGGCGGGTAGCGGCTTGGCTCCTGTGAAAAAAACGGGGGAAAACAACTTGTTGATTCCGCTGGCCGTGGCGCTTTTGGCGGCCCTCGCCCTAGTGTACGCCTCTAGACGATGACCACGTCTTTTTTGACCTCCCTCCCCTTCCTCTTTCTCTTGTTGTTGGCTCTGCCGCCTGGCAGTAGCGCCAGGGCGAAGAAGGCTAGGGGGACTAAGTACTCCCAGTAGGGCGCGTAGACGTAGACGGCTGCCACGAGTCTCTCTACCACGTCGCCGTTTACCACCACGGCGGGCACTGCCAACAGCACTAAGCCAGCGAGGGCAAGCGCGGTCAAGGCTCTGTCTCGCACTCTCCTAAGGGCGAGGGCCGCCACCACGGCCACCACGGTCAAAGCCACGAGCCCCAACATATGCGCGGCCTACTTCGCCTATTTTATGTCCATCGGTTATTATGAGGCATGTGCATATATTAAGAGCCGCCGAGCGCATCGCCGGGCGGCGCGCCGTCGTTGGAAAGGATATTGTTTAAATACTGATGCAATTGAGGGGTTCGTGTGGTTCCTGCCTTTGGGAAGGGGGGAGGCTGTTGAGGCCATCAAGAGGGCCTACGGCGTTGCCCAGGAATACGCCAAAAAGATAGGGGGGCGTGTGGAGACGCTACAGCCCCGCCACATCTATGGGGAAAAGGCGGAGGACTTTGGCTACACTCTGCAGGTGGGGAGAATAGGCGTCACGTTGCAGCCGGCCTCTGTCATAGTGCTGTGGGGCTTCTACAACGCAGATGAGTACCTCGACTTCGTGCGCTTTATCCACGACGGCAGAACCTACGAGTGGTTTGTCCACCCCATTGCCTACTACCCAGAGAGGGTGGGCGTGTGGGCTGAGGAGCCGTACATCTTCAGAGGCTCCCTCTTAATCGACGTACACGCCACGGGCGGCGAGCAGCGGGATAGAGTCTACGGCTGGCCTCTTGGGTACTTCGTGGCGCCCCTCCAGCCGCCGCAGGAGGTGAAGCCGCCGCGTGGGCGGAGGGGGCCTAGGGGCAGGGAGAGGGGGCAGGGGGAGTCTAGGCGCGGGGGAGAGGAACGTTCGTGATACCAGCGGTCACGTACATACGCGTCTCCACTGAGGAGCAGGACCCGGAGAATCAGCGCCTTTACCTGGAGAAGTGGGCCTCTGAGCACGGCTTGGCCATTGTGAAGCACTACGTGGACGTGGGAGTGTCGGGGGCCTCTGCGCCGTGGGAGAGGCCGGCTTTTCAGCGGCTGATGAGCGAGGTGGAGGCCCTGGAGCCCAAGCCGAGGGTCCTCCTCGTGTACGAGACCTCTAGGCTTGTGAGATCTTTCCAAGAGCTCTTCCACCTCCTCGACCTCGTGGAGAACAAGCTGGGGCTCGTGGTAGTGTCGGCGTCTGAGAGGGAGCAGGCGCTACAGTCCCTGGACGGGGTCTACCGCCAGTTCCTCCGGGCCGTCTTGGCATTCGTGGCCCACATGGAGCGGGAGTTCATCCGCCAGAGGACGAAGGCGGCGCTCGAGAGGGCGAGGGCTGCGGGCAAGGTGAACAACGTGGCTGAGCGACACCCCGAGCTTGTGGAAGCGGTGGCCGAGTACTACAGGCAGAGCGGCTCTCTGAGAGAGACGGCCAGGGCCTTCGGCCTGTCGCTCTACGAGGTGAGGAGGCTCCTCGCCGTAGCGGGCCTCTACCGCCCCACCCCCTACACCTGCCCCAGGTGCTTCTCCCGCCTCAAGGTGGCCGAGCGAGACGTCAGAGTGGCCGGGGGGAGATACGCAGTGGTAGAACGCCTCTACTGCCCCAACTGCGGCTACGAGGAGGTGAGAAAGGCGGACTGACGCCCGCCCCCAGCGGCGGAGCTAGGCGACGCTTTTGTTGCCTATCTTCCTCCGGAGCAAGATCTTCCCCGACACCGCGTGGTACACCGCCTCGACGTCTTCGAGGCTTTGCACCAGCCTTATCTTCTCTTTCCAGTCCATGTCCACTCCCAGGGACTCTAACACGTCGTCGAGATCCACCGGCTGCTCCCCCACCTTTGAGGCCACCAGCTTTGCCAATATGCGGATGTCCACTGTAGTGCGGCGGAGCTAAGATTTTAACGCGGCGTGCAAAATAAACAAATACCCCGCATAATGCTCCGTGGCCACGTTTACTACTCCATGCGTGGTGTTGGTGGGGGTCGTGGGAGGCCGCGCGGTCTACTTGGAGTTGGACAGCGGCAAGCGAGTTGAGGAATTTGTTGGCGTGGATGTGGACTCTGCGGCGCCGGCTGTTGTGGGGGACTTTTTGGAGGGACACCTCGCCGTAACCTCCTACTCGGCCACGATTGTGAAAGGGGTGGCGCTTCTCAAGCCGGCCTACGTCTTAGACGCGGAGGGGCTCAAGCCCCTAGTAAAAAAGGCCGTCACTGTGAGGAGCGTAAAGGCAAAGGAGTTCGGCTCGTGGGAGCCCCTCTGGAATAAGCCTGTCTTTCTACAGCGCTCTAGCCCAACGGTGGCTGTGGGCTTCTCCAGGGCTGGGGTCTTGTTGCACATAAACGCCGTGCCCTCCAACGTGGAAATCGCCGAAAAGGCCTTGGCCGTCGCACGCATCTTGCAGAGGGGAGGCGAGTTGCACATGAACTGCACCTGCCGGCTGGGCCTAATGCCCGTGGAGATCTTCGTCAGACGAGACGGTAGATACATCGTCGCCAAGTTCTACCTCAACGCCTCGTCGCCAAGAAGCGGCAAGGCCTTCTTCATAGCCGGAGAGGGGGGAAACGTCCTTGAGAGGCGAGAGGTGGGGCTGGCAGAAGCCGAGGTGGTGGCGTACGAGTTTTTATCAAAGCTTAAAGCCTAGGGCCTCTGTCGCGCTACTTCGCTTAAGAACTTGGCCAAGTGTGGTGCTGTGGTCTTTAGCTTGGCGATGGCTGTTTCAACGTCGTCGGTGGGGCCTACGCCGTATCTACAAAGTCCGTAGGCGTGAGGCCCCAACAACTCCAACACCGACGCCATGAATATGCCATCAAATCCAATTTAAAAAATCCTCCGTAGCGCTGGGCGTAGCGAGGTGGCTCGGTTAAAACTTTTATATCAGGAGGCTGTGTGTGTCGTGGCTGAGGCTGGCATTGTCTTGGCTGGTGGCTTTGCTACGAGGCTTCGTCCGCTTAGCTATACCAAGCCTAAGCCGCTTTTTCCCGTGCTGGGCCGGCCCGTGCTGGATTGGGTAGTTGAGAATGTGGCTGAGGTCGCCGAGCCGGTGGTGTCGGCTAGGTACCTCTCTAGCCTCATCCGCACCTACGTGGGCTCTAGGTGGGGGAGCAGAGTGAGGATTGTGGAGGAGGATAGGCCCCTGGGCGACGGGGGTGCAGTGGTGAATGTGGTTAAGAGCTTGGGGCTGAGGGGCCCCGTAATCGTGGCCAACGGCGACGTGTTTACCGACCTCCCGGCGCGGGAGGTGTGGGAGTTTCACAGGAGGAAGGGGGCCGCGGCCACTCTAGCGCTCATAGAGGTCCCGCCTGAGGACGTGGGCAAGTTCGGCATAGCCGTCATCGACGAGGATGGGAGGGTTAGGAGGTTTGTAGAAAAGCCTAGGGAGCCCGTGGGTAGCAATTTGGCAAATGCGGGGGTCTACGTGTTTAGCGAGGAGGCCCTGGCGGCCTTCCCGGAGGCGAATGGAGAGGTCAAGATTGCGAAGCACGTAATCCCCGAGCTTTTGAAGAAGTTTGACGTGTATGCCTATGTACACAAGGGGCTGTGGTTCGACATTGGGACACACCAGGACTATCTCAAGGCTAACTTCGCAGCTCTCGACAAGTGTGGAGAGTGTAGGCCGGAGATTAGGGGGGTGAAGATAATCCCACCCGTGTACATAGGGCCCGACGCCGTGGTTGAGCCGGGCAGCGTGTTGGGGCCCTACGTCGTCGTGGGGGGACGGAGCAAGATTGGGCCCTACGTCCGCATTAGGGAGAGCGTGTTGATGGACGGCGTGGTGGTGGGGGCCGGGTCGCACATAGTCCGTAGCATAATAGGCGAGGGGGTGGCCCTGGGGAAGTGGGTCAGGGTTGTGGAAGCCGTGGTGGCCGATGGCGTGTTTATAAAAGACGAAGTGACTGTGGGCAGGGGCGCCTCCATAGGCCCCAACAGAGAAGTGGAGGCCGACGTAAAAGAGGGGGAGGTCCTCCCCTGACGGTCCCCAGCCGCGTCTCAGTCACGCCGAGAGCTATTTCACAATGGTGCGTCAGCGGCCTCGTAGCTAAACGGGGTGTACCCCTTTGTCAGGTCGCCTAGGTGGCAACGCCTAGACCTGAGTATAACAGAGGGGCGCTGGAGCCCTCATTGTCTCTAGGACTTCAGCTCTAATGGCCTCTTGGGCTTGAGCACCGCCTTTGCCTCTCTTACGAGGCGTTTTGCCTTCTCTAAGTCTATCTCTGTGCCATCTTTTATACATGTGCCGACTATTGCGCCGTCTGCTATTTTCAAGAGGGGGAGGTTCTGGAAGCATATGCCGCTTCCCACTAGCACTGGGAGGTCTGTGTACGCCCTCGCCGTCGCCAAGTCTACTGGGTCTGGGGCCTCCCCCGTCTTTCTGCCGGTGACTACTATGGCGGCCGGTGCCGCCCTTGTGGAAGCCACTTCCACCGCCTCGGCGAGGGTCCGCGGGTAGAGGGACTCGCCGTGTTTCACGTGGACGTCTGCGAGTACTTTGACGCCCTTTATGTAGGGGGCCTGGGGGGTTAAGATTCCCGACTCGGAGAGGACTATGTCCGTGTATGCGTTGCAGCGGATAAACGTGGCGCCCACGTGTCTCGCTATTATCGAGGCCTTTACGCACGCGTTTCTCAGCAGGTTTATCCCCACGGGCAGTGAGACCTCCCTGGCCACCTCCCTCGCCGCCACGGCCATGGCCACTGCGGCTTCGAAGTCCGCCTTGGGCTTAAACGGCATGTCGTAGTAGTTCTCCACTATCACCGCGTCAAAGCCCGCCTCCTCGAGCCTCTTGGCGCTTCTAACCGCGTGTTCTAGGCGCTGGGGGGACCCGGTCGGCAGTAGGTGGACGACGCCTATCAACATAATGAAATATTTTTAAAGTGGCTTTTATGGTTGCCGCCATGGTTTACCCGCCGAAAACTTTGATGGTGGGGAGGTGCTCTCGTTGCGGTAGGAGGCTGTACGCGTTTGAGGACAAGTACGTGTGTAAAAAGATGGGCTACGTCTTCTGCGACGTGTGTGCCAGGAAGCTTCAGTACAAGTGCCCCGACGCGGTGACCCCCCTTGAGCCCGCGTAGCGTGTTTTTGTCTATAACTGCAAGCCCCGGGGTTAGGGGCATCACCATCACTAGGGGGGATAGGATACTTGTAGTCCACCTTTATGCGAAGAGCGTCTACATGGCTGTGGTGTCGCGGGGCTGTGAGAGAGTTCTCGCAGACGAGGAGCTTAAGAGGGCGGCGTGGCTTCTCACTAGGCTAATGGACAAAGTGGGGAGACTTGTGAAATCTAGGTATTACACGTACACGGGCCCTCTGGAGGTGAGAGAGGGCGAGGTGGTCTTTCGGCCCTACGTGGCGCCTACCTCAGCCGTGGAGGTGGTGCTGAGGGGGGGCAAGGCCGCTGTGTTTGCTGGAGAGTGGCGGCGGAGGTTTCGCACGGGGGTAGACGTGGCCGCCGCGCTGAGGAGGGGGCTGGAGCTTTTGGAAAAATGTTAAATTTTCCCCCTCCCGCCTCTTCTCGGTGAAGAGACCAGGCTGTATGACTTGTGATTGAGGTTAATAGCGCTGATCCCTCCTCCTAGTAGAGCTCGATGTGCAAGCTAAGCTTGGCAGGGTGGCTTGAGTCCGCGGCTTAGCGCTGGTCTATGTATACTTCGCCGTTTTTTACCTGTAGCACGGCTAGGCCTGCCCCGAGTAGGTAGGCCAGGGTTTTGCTGGGGTCTTTGCCCTCGGAGGCTAGCCGGGCGACGTAGTCCGCTAAGCGCTCGCCTTGAGGGGGGTCTTCTAGGGGGGCTTGGTCTAGCCTTAGGTCGGTCTTCATGAGTATGTCCAGCTCCGTGTATATTGAGTAGATTTTTTCGAGTAGGTTTATGACTATGGTGAGTTGCTTGTATAAGTCGTCTACTACTGCTTTTAGCTCTTCGTCTTGGCGCTTTTGTGCTATTCTGTTGAGCAGGTCTATGGTCTTGGCGAGTTTAGATAGGAAGTACATGGATTTTCCGTAACCTGTCTATTGTGAGGGGGTGTGTTCTGGCGAGTAGCGTGAGCCGCGCGGCTATGGGGCTTTGTAGCGTCTCAATTATGCCGTTCCAGTCTAGTTTTACTAGCGCTGATGCGAGTTTTTCGCGGCTTTTGGCCGCCGCGTAGTTGTCTGCCTCAAATTCAAAGGCCTGTAGCATGGCTGTGAAGAGGAGGGTTACTCCGATTAGGTGGAGTGCGAGTAGGTACACTGCGTATTTCAAGTATATCAAGTGTACCAGCGTGAGCCTTAGCGCGTATTCGGCGTTTAAGAAGGCGAGTAGCTTGTAGGTGTGCCGGTACTTCACGTGGCCAACCTCGTGCTCTAACACGGCCTGTATCTCCTCTGGGGAGAGGCGGGCGAAGAGGCCTGTGGTGAAGTACACCACTGGCCCCTTAGGCCCGTCGAGGGTGAAGGCGTTGGGCCTTTTGTCTTTGGCAACGCAGACTCTGGGCGCGGTGTAGTAGACCTCGTAGTCCCCGGGGAGCGACGAGGGGTTTTCCAGCACTTGGAGCTTGTTTCTCCGCAGGTGTTCCACGTCGCCGTGGTTTGTGCGTACTACTTTTACCAAGTCTGGGGTAAAGCACTTGGCCCTTAGGTATGCATATGTGGCCAAGTAGGCGCCTACTATCAACGCGGTGCCCATGGCCCACTGTATCCACACGTCTTTAGTCACTAGGAGGGGTAGCGCCGATAGGGCAAGTGGGAGGTAGAGCAGAGCCGCGTCGGATTTCAGCGGCGGGGGTTCGACATATCTCCCCCCCTTGTAGGTGCCCACCAGCGCTACTCTGAAGCTCTCGCCCTTGTACCTACGTAGATGTCTCAGTAGCTCTTCTACGTTCACTAAAAGGGGGGACGGCGTGTATATAAGACAATTACTGAATTTTCTCTGTCTCTAAAAGCTCTAGAATCTTGTCTGGTTCGTACGTGGATAGGAGGTCCCAGAACTTGTTGCTCTTGTAGAGCCCGTACACCTTCCCCCTCGCACTTCTCTTTACCACGGTGATGTACCCCCTCTGCACTAAGTCGTCTAGGAAGGTTCTGATTAGGACGGTCTTCGCCCTTAGGTCTTGTCGGTCGTATATGTGGAGGTCTTGCGCCACTTTAGACGGCCTAAAAGTTATGAGGTTTCCCTTGGCGTTTTGGACTTGGTCTTTTAGGAATTTCAACGTGATGAGCCTCACGCGGTAGGAGTCTATTTTATCGCTGTAAGTTCGAGAGAGAGTTTTTATCTCAGCCATTGAGTACACAGAAAGCCCCTCTATTTATCTCTTTTTGCACACACTCTCTCAAGGTATTCCACCTTGTTTTTTAAGTCGTATATCTTGGCCTCGATATTTGCCAAGTATTGGAGGAAGTAGTTTACGTAGATGTCGCAGGGGGCCAGCTCGTCGACGCGTAGGCCTAGTAGCTTTACCACTTTTTCAAAGTCTAGACTATCCATACCTCAGTGAGCTTGTTATTGCTTATCAGGGTGGGGCGGCGGATATCCATGTTGTATGTAAAATGTGGCTTTGTTATTATTACATTGGAGTGGACGAGTATTTCGCCTGGCGGCATCTCGTTGGTCACTAGGACAACTCTGAGGCCGTATTTCGCGCTCTCAAAAACGAGGTACCGCACCACGTCGCCCCGCTTCAAAATGTTTTGCGCCTCGTCTACCACTAACAACAGCGTCGGCTTCTTGGCCACTCCCCTCGAGAAGAGGTAGTTGTAGAGCGACGCCATGATGAAGAGGGTCACGAGCACCTTCTCCTCGTATAGCCTCAGCTTAGAGAGGTCCACCGCGACTGGCCTCTTGACCTTAAACAGCAGGTCCACTGGCACAGCCCCCCTCTCGAAGACGTCTACAATGTACTCCAGCCTCCTGGCTATCGCCGCCTTCATCTCCACCTCCGACCTAGTGGAGACGAGGAAGTCGTCGAGAGCCGTTATTACGTCCCTCAAGCTCTTTACCTCGGCGCGGCGGATGGCGCGGTAGAGGAAGTACACGCTTGCCTCAGTGAGGTTTAGAGAAAGGCCTATGAGCTCGCAGAGGAGCTTCTTGTCCATGGCGGCTAAGTTGAACTTGAGCAGTCGGGAGTCTACTTTTCTCACGTCGTATTCCCCATGCCAATCTAGCACAACCGCCGGCAGGCGGGCCCGCCTAATTATCTTCTTGGCGAGAGTAGTCTTGCCGCTACGCGTCGGCCCAGTGATAACGACGTGTCTATCCAAGGGTAGCATCACGGGCCCCATTTTCCCAAAGCCGATGAATACGCCCTCTCTTACAGTGGCCAGGGCAAGGAGGGCGAGTAGGCCCAGCTCCCACACTTCTCACCGCCTTTTTAACCTACTGTAGGTAGCTGGGGAGGAGCCTCCTGTACTGGAGAAATCTGTCGTCGACGAGGGCTATGTGCTTCCTCTCCTCTGTCAACCCCCTGGCCACGCGCCCCGCGGCTTGTACAACGTTGTTCACCGCTGTGAACAATATGCCGTACTTATAACCGCCGAAGCCCAGCCTGTCCAATAGCCTCACCTTGAGCCAGAGCTCCCTAGATTTGACGTTTGGAAAGGGGAACCCCACCAACACGCCCGCCTTCACGGAGAGGTTTACTCCCTCAGAGAGAGGCGAGCCGAAGTATGTTACAACCACATGGTCTATATCGCCTAGAGGCTTGTCGGAGACGGGCAGCCCGTCCATCTTCGCGGCGTAGTACGACGCGAGTTCCCTATTGGGGAAAAACGCCACTACCCTCCGGTATTGCTCATAGGTCCTCTTAACCACGTCTACCACCTTTTCTACGTAGGCCGGCCTAAGCCGCGTCCTATAGCGAATCTCGAGGGGGATGTACTCCACCTCTAGGTTCTCCCGGCCCGGCAGTTCCTCCACCTGTATGTACTGCGAAGAGAGGAAGTATGTAAAAATGTCAGCGAAGTGCCTAACTACTGAGGCGCTTGCCGCCATCAGCCTGGGCGCCCTTCTCACTAGCTCGCCCACAAGCGGGAGAGCTAGGCAGAGCAAAAGGCCGTCCTCCTCGGCGCAGTAGCGCCTAGAGTAAAACTCGTCGTCGCCCACGGGCACCACCGAGAGGAAATTATGAACCTCGTCGAGGGCTACGAAAGCCACCTCTTCGAACAGGTCTGCCACAGCCGACACATTGCCCACCTTGGATAAATAGGCCAGGGGGAGCACGGCCACCCTCCTGCCCCTGGCCGAGGCGTGGAAAAACTCGTAGGGACAGACGCCGGCCTCATACACCGCCTCCACGTCGGGGACGTACTTGCCCAACGTCTTAGACGTGGCCTTACAGACGCCGCCCTCCCTCAGCGAGAGGCACTGAGCCGCGGTAGATGCCCCAAAGGGGCAGAGGGCCGCTCTGCCGAAGAGCAGACTGACCTCTTCGCCGAACTCCCTTATGTAGCGCGCCATTTGGAACCCCTCCACGTGGCTTCTCACAAAGACTAGAGACGGCTTGTACGAGGCGGCGAGCTTTGCCAAGAGACGCGATTTGCCAAAGCCAGGCGGAGCGTTTAAGACAATTCTCACTCACTTTTTTGCCTCATTAAACCTCCTAAGCAACTCCTGGAAGACGTCTCTGAGCGGGGAGTCGGCCACCTCTTCCAGCTCCATACAATGTTCCACTACTCTTTTCAAAAACTCCTCCGCAAGGGCGGGGCTCCTCTCTCTGAGCACGTTTAACTTTTCCAACACCTCGCCTCTCAGCACCTTGGCTATGGCCTCAATTGATGTAAAGTACTTCTCCAAATCCCTGATTTGATTTACCACGTCGTCGAAGGCGTTTAAAACCTCCGCCGGCAAGTCTTTGAGGTCCACCTCGGCGTAGGCCTTGTTTACACAGTAGCGAACGAATTTGTACCGCATGGTCTTTACCACGTCCACGCCTGGCACCAGTTAACACTTTATGTACTTTACGCCAAGGAGGGAGCCCAGCCTCTTGGCATACTCTACAGCCGGCACCACTCCGTTTTCCCAAAGGCCGACCACCGTTATCCCCCTCTCCGTGTAGAAGTAGTAGGCGTCTGTCCCAGCGTCGAGCCTCTCCCGCCTAGGGCCCCACCGCCAGTAGAAGGCCTCGCCCCGAGGGTCAACCCCCTCGTAGAGCCGCTCCTGATACACCACCCTCGCCAACCTCTCGGGGCAGAAGAGCCCTCCGCCCCACTCGGCGGGGATATTTATACTGACGGCGTAGGCGCCGCCCAAGCCGCCTCCCACGGCGTCTACAGCGGCCGCGGCCACGCGCCGCATTAGCTGAACATCTCCGCCCTGCTCCATGGACACGGCTACGCCGGGCACACCCAAGACGCCTGCCTGTATGGCGGCGCCAACTGTGCCGCTGCCAAAGGTCGCCTCGACGCCCACGTTCTCCCCCACGTTGACCCCGGAGACCACCACCTCGGCGTCGGGAGCTATGAGCTTTAGGGCCAAAAACACGGCGTCGGCCGGATACCCGTTCACCACGTAGACGCCTCCGTCCACCTGCCTAACTCTCAGCGGCTTGTGGAACGTCCTAGCCAGCCCCGCGGCAGACCGAGGCCTCTCTGGAACCACCACTACGACTCTGTGGCCAGCCTTCTTCAACTCCTCTACCAGCGGCTTAAGCAGAGGTGTCTGTGGCCCATCGTCATTTGTAACTACAACTTTCACACGAGCGAAGACGCCGGTTTTATAAAGACTGAGGCCACGCCCAGGAACGCCACCGCGGCGCCGAGAGCCCTCCTCGCTAAAAAGGGCCGCTCGAGAAGCGCCGTGATCAATGGGTAGGCAGAGGCCACGACGCTGACGGCCACGTAGTCTCCGATGGACACGGCAAAGGTGTATAAGCCAAAGCCGAGGAACGTGTCTACAAACCCTCCCAAGGCGAGGCGCCAAGTCATACACATCCTCGACCTAAGGCTCAGCGCGGCGCCGCTAAGAAAAACCGTGGCCCCCCTAACCGCCAATGCCCCGCCCGGCCCCAGCGACGCCACCGCGGCGGCGTAAAGGCCAATAGACCAAGTCCACGCCAAGGCGGCGGCTAGCCCAAACAAGGCCCCCCTCACAGAGCCCCGGTTGCCCCACACCGATATTGCAATGCCGGTGAACACCAACCCGGCGGAGGCCAAGTAGAGGTACTTCCCAGACACCACCGGTAGGAGGACTATGTATGCAGAGCTGCTCAAGTTGCCTACCGAGGCCCCGCCGACCTTAACCGCCGTTACGTAGAACCACGACCCCACAAGGCCCCCCAAGGCGCCAGCCGCCACGGCGTACAGCACACCCGCGCTGTCCAAGCCCCTCCACGGCAGAATTAGCCCCAACAAGACGGAGTACAGCGCAAATATGGACAACGCCCTATACTGAGACGTGCAGTCTAAGGCCGCTCTGTAAATCAAAGGCGCAACGCCGTAAGCCACAGCCGAGAAAGACGCTACGGCAAGAGAAATGTCCACAGGCGGGCAAACCCCAAGGTATTTTACACTTCCCGCCCCGCCGCGAAGCAACATTTCCCGGCTACTCGTTACTCAGCGTTGAATCGCGCCTTTCTTGCTTCAGTGATGTATGGGGCTCAAATGCCGACTAACCGAGGCGTTTTCGGCGACGCATAAGGCGTTGTCTTTATGCAACAGTCAACGATCTGCGCGTGGGGGGTCTCTGGCGTGACTGTTATATAGTCCTCTGTTTCTTGTACCTATGGACGACGCAACAGTGGTAGCTCTAGCATTTTTAGTGGTTTTCGCCTTAATGGTTGGAACTGTTTATTTGGCCATGTTGATAGCGCCGCGGCGCCCCACTCCGCAGAAGTTAATGCGATATGAAGCAGGCAACCCTGAGACTGGCCCCGCGAAGGCCCCCTTGGCCATGCAGTACCTCGGGTACCTCCTCATGCTTGTGGCACTGGAGCCGGCCGCCGCCTTGCCAATAGCGGTGTATATTTTCACAAGAGATTTAATGTCCACTGTATATACAGCGCTCGTCGGGATATTGGTGTTACTCGCCGCGTCTACATACGCGTACAGATACGCGAAAAGGATTGAGCTTTGGAGAGCCTAGCGCCGGCTCTGCTCCACAGCCACGCTGAGTAGGCCTAGGAACAGCGGCCTCGGCCTAGTGGGCCTAGACTTAAACTCGGGGTGGAACTGCGTCGCTATGAAGTAGGGGTGAGCCGGGAGCTCGATTATTTCCACACGCTTCACGTCCCGCCTCCACCCAGACACGACGAGCCCCGCCTCCTGTAGCTTGGGCACATAGGCTAGGTTTACCTCAAAGCGGTGCCTGTGCCGCTCCACCGTAAGCGAGGCCTTGTAGAGGGCCGCGGCGAGGGTCCCAGGGACTATCTCCACCTCTCTGTTTCCAAGAATCATGCTGCCGCCTAACACGTCGACGCTCTCCTGCTCAGGCGCCAAGTGGACCACGGGATGCGGCGTCTGGGGATCCAGCTCGGTGGAGTTGGCGTCTCTCAGCCCAAGGACGTTTCTAGCAAACTCCACTACGGCCAGTTGCATGCCAAAGCATATGCCCAAGAAGGGTATCTTCTCCGTCCGCGCGTAGCGGACGCACTCTATCATCCCCTCAGTCCCCCTCTTCCCAAACCCCGGGAGCACCACCATGGCGTCTACCCCCGCCTTGGACAAAAGGTCGGGGTTCTTCTCCACCTCCACCGAGTTTATCCAGACGAGCTCCGGCCTCACGTCGAGGGCAGCCCCCGCGTGCCTCAGAGCCTCGACAATGCTCAAATAGGCGTCGGGAAGCTCCACGTACTTCCCACACATGCCCACGGCGATTTTCCGACTGGGCGCCGACAGCCTAGCCACGAAGCTCTCCCACTCCCCATAGTCAGGCGACCTACCCCGTAGCCTAAGCCGCTCAACCAAGAAGTCCCCCATGCCCTGCCGCTCCAGCAAAAGAGGCACCTTGTATATGGTATCTACGTCGTAGGAGTTGAAAATCGCGTGCTGAGGCACGTGGGCAAAGAGCGAGATCTTCTTCACGGCGTTGGCGTCGATGGGCCTCTCCGACCTCACCACCACGGCGTCTGGCTGTATGCCGTAGCGCCTGAGCTCTGCCACGCTGTGCTGAAGAGGCTTAGTCTTAAACTCGCCAGTGGTCTTGAGGATGGGCACCCACGCCACGTGGACGAAGAGGACATCCCCACCCAGCTCGAGCCTCAGTTGCCGCACGGCCTCCAAGAAGGGCAACTGCTCGTAGTCACCCACAGTCCCCCCAATCTCCACAATAGCCACGTCAAAGCCCCCCGCGGCCTCCACAAGCCTCCTCTTAATCTCGTCAGTGACGTGGGGAATCAACTGCACAGTCTGCCCCAAGTAGTCCCCCCTCCTCTCTTTCTCAATTACTGTCTTATAGATCTGGCCAGAGGTGATGTTGTTCCTATGCGGAAGCTCCACGTCCAAAAACCGCTCATAGTGCCCGAGGTCTAAGTCAGTCTCACCCCCGTCAAAAGTGACAAACACCTCCCCGTGCTGGTAGGGGTTCATAGTCCCCGCGTCCACGTTTAGATACGGGTCAATCTTAACCGCGGTGACAGAGAGGCCGCGCGCCCTGAGAATCCTCCCCACGCTAGCCGCCACTACCCCCTTCCCAAGCCCAGACATCACGCCCCCAGTCACAACCACGAACTTGGGCACTTAATCAATACGTCCCAGCTTTAAAAAGCTTACACTTTGTAAGACGTGGCCGATGACTTGGCTCCACTGCTCCTCGAAGTCCCTCTCCCGCCCCAGGTGGCGGAGAAGCTAGGCGGAAACGACAAGGCCCCACTCGCGCTGTTCTTAAACCTCGGCTGGCTCCTCGGCGGGGACTCCAAAAGGGAGCTAGTCCACGAGGCTGTGGAAGACGGAGAGGCGGCCGTCAGAGCGCTCCACTGGATGGCCCTAGCCGCCTATGCACAGAAGGACCCGTCGCTCCTCAAAATGACCGCATACCCAGCCCCCGGGGGCAGAGTGGTGGTGAAAGTATAGCCCGTGGGAGAAACCGCCGAGGCGATAAGAGAGGTCTACCGCAAATTTGGAATTGAGCTAGGCAACGAGGATAAGGTAGTAGAGAAGATATGCGATGTGCTTAAAGCCCTGCGGGAGGCCGCCTTCGCCCTAGAGGAGGGGCAGTACGTAGTCGCAGACGTGGGAAGCCACATAGCCTTCTCCGCAGCGGTGAAGACGTTGATACTTTCAAGCGGCTACGTCTCCCCATTCCTAATAGCCATAAATGCGGGAAGCACAGAGCGTGCAAAGAAAATCGCGGAAGCGCTAGACGCCGTAGTCGACGGAAAGTTCGTAATCTTGAGGGACTGGATGATAAGACTGCTACTACCTGTAGCCCCCTCTCCCGTGTACAAAAAGGACGTAGACCTCTACGTGGCCATAGTTGAATACGCGGCCGCCGCAAAGGTAGAGACGCAGAAAGGCGCCTACTTATTAGAGCGCCGAGACGGCCTATTTGTAGCAAAGGGTAAAGAGGCGGAGGCACTTTACCAAGAGCTAAGGCGGTATGACATCCCAGTTAAGCCTCGGCGGAGGGGCGGAGAAGTGGAACTGGCACTGACAGGGTGGCAGTTGGAGTATCTCAAAAACCGCGGATTACCAGTAACACTACTAAACGAGCTTGAATATGACAAAGAGCAAAAACGCCGACAACAGACCGTTTAACCTATAGCACTCCCTCGCGTAGACAGAGGAAAAGCGCCTAGCCGCTGGAAGGCGTATGGTCAGATCTTAAAGGATTCTTCACAAATCTGCGAGGTGAAGCCACATCACACGCGTAGACGCGCACGTGTTTAAAACGTTTCTCCTGGGCAGATCTTCTCCACGTATCTAGAGATGTCGAACCCCCTCTTCTTGAACTCTCGCATGTCCTCGTGCCGGGACCACGGGTATGAGATCCAGACCCACTCTTCTACCTTCTCCGCGTAGTAGTCCGGCGTGTATTGGCTGGTGGCCTTTAGGTGTACGACAGCGGTTTTCACCTCCGCGGCGCCCAGCAGGCCGAGGAGGTTTTTTACGAGGGCCAGGGTGTGCCCAGTGTCTGCCACCTCGTCTACCACCAGTGCCTTTCTCCCCCTTATGACCCCCGGCTCTACGCCGTGGTACACCACCGGCCTCTCAGCCCTCCTCTGGGCGAGGGCCCAGTACTTCACGCCAACTGCCACAATGTCGTCGACCTCGAGCACGTCGCTGATTATTCTAGCCGGCACTAGGCCGCCTCTTGAGACGGCGACTATCACCTCGGGCCTATAGCCCGAGTCTCGTATTTTGCCCGCCAGGGCCTCACTCAGCAGAATCCCCTCAGCCCACGAAATAAAGCGCACTTTCACCCCGCCGACCTCTACCACGGCCATGCGGCACTGCGGCCAACCGTATAAAACTTTGACGGTCAGCGCCCGCCACTGCTGGGCAGGCTCTCGCCACCAATGCCGCGTGGGTTCAACTCTTCATCCACACTCGTAAAGCCACAGACTTATAAGTCTCACGCCACGTCACAGCCCACAACACCGCCGTTTGGCCACAGGAGGCGCTTATTGCAAAGCGGTAGCCAGTAAACAAGCGCTGAAGAAAGGGAACCTCAGTTTTGTCCAAAGGTGAAATGTGGATAGAGATATTAAGACCCGGCGTTGTGGACGATATGGAGTTCCGGGTGGTGTTTGCCCCGTGGCGGTATAAGTACATAAAGGCGATTGGGAAAGGCGGGTGTTTTCTATGCGAGGCGGCTAATCAACAAGGCCGCGACGACGAGTTGCTCGTGCCTCTCAGGGGTCGGCACGTCTTCCTAATCCTCAACAAGTACCCGTATACGTGGGGCCACGTCATGGTGGCCACGTACCGACACATTGCCACTGTGGAGGAGATGACTGTGGAGGAGTGGGCGGAGATGATCCAAGTGGCTAAGAGGGCTGTCGAGGCGTTGAAAAAGGTCGTCGGGGCGCAGGACTTCATAATCGGCCTCAACATAGGCAGAGCAGCGGGGGCCGGGCTAGAGAGCCACATCCACCTCCACATAATCCCAAAGGATACTGAGGTAAAGACCGACGACTTAGACGCGGCATTGATCGAGTTGACCAAAAAGCTGAGGGAGGCCCTTGTACACACGGCGTAGGCCACCTCCGTGTGGAAATTTATAACTGGGCCATGATACAACGGCGATGGTTCAAAATCTATCGCAGTTTCCCATAGGCGCGGACCAGGGGGGAGGACATGATTAGGCGCATCTGTCTCAAGAAGTTTAAAGCCGTGGAGGAGGGATGCGTAGAGCTTGGAGGCCTCACCATCCTCTACGGCCCGCCCAACTCGGGCAAGACCTCTTTCATGGAGGCACTGGCGCTCCTCATGCAGAGCCGGGGGGAGCAGTGGCTCGCACTTGAGGGCCCGCTCCTTATTGTCCACGAGCCCGAGGACCTGCACTACGGCGGCGACTTGTCCGTCCCCTTCGTGGTGGAGTTTGAGGCAGAGGTGGAGGGCGGGGCGTACGGCTACGGCTATAAGTACGCCACGGCGTCTAACTACGTCGAGCAGTGGGTGTCGAAAGGCGGCGAGGTGTTGGCCCACGCGGCTAAGAGGGGGGAACGCGGCGTCTTGCTAAAGCCAGTCGAAGCGGAGCTCTGCACTGCCCCCTACGCAGTGTTGAACGAGGACGTCCTCATCACCTGCGGCGCAGTGGAAGACGAGAGGCTTAGAGAGGCCGAGAGGGCCCTCCTGGCGCTTAGGATTGGCTTGAGGGACAAGTTCTACTTTGTAAGCGGGAGGCGGCTCGCCGCGTGGAAATACACATACGAGACACACGTGGACTTGATGCCTGCCACAAGCGTGGGGCCCGAGGGGCAGTTCACGCCGCATCACCTCTCGAGGATTCTCACCCAGTCGCAGTTTGAGAGACTGCGCGAGGAGCTCTACCAGTACCTCCCCCTGGCCGACGTAGAGGACGTAAGAGTGGGGCTTGTGAAAAGCGGCAGAATAGCCATGTACATAAAGCGCAGGGGCATGTGGACAAACTCCTACAACGCTGGCACGTACACCAAGGCGGTACTCCCCGTCTTGCTACAGCTACTCTTGGCCAACCAAGGCGCCGCCGTCTTCATAGACGACATAGACCTCGGCCTTCCCTCCAACCGCGCAGAGGAGATCCTAGGCGCAGTGGCCGACTTGACAAAGCGCAGGGGGCTACAAGTGGTGGCGTCGGCCAGGGAGCCCTCCTTCGCCGCCGCGGCGGAGAGACTAGGCTTCCACGTGGCGCGGCTGTGAAGCTGGTGGTAGACACCTCCGCCCTCATATTCATAGTGGAGAAGAAGATAGACACGACGCAGCTCCTAGAGCACGAGGTGTACATCCCAGACGCCGTGTGGGAGGAGTTACGCAAATTGGCGCAGAGGAGCCGGAAGGCCAGGGCGGCGCTCCAAGTCGCAGCCGCGCTCCACCCCCACCCCTGCCCCAAGGCGGGCCCCGCCGACGCGGCAGTCCTCGACTGCGCACGCGAGCTGGGGGCCGTGTTGCTCACAGGCGACAGAGAGCTGGCGGACAGGGCGAGAAGGGCTGGGGTGCCAGTTGCGCGGTTCCACAAGGGGCAACTGGCCGTGGCGTAAGAAGCCCGTGTAATAAATATAAACTGGTGGTTGAATCACGACGTGCCTTTCAAATTAGTCGAGGCAGAGGACTATGTACGCATACCTCCGAGCGAGTTCGGCAAGCCGCTTGAGGACATTGCCCTCGCCCAGCTGAAGGCCCGATATGAAAACAGGGTCGTGCGCGAGGTGGGGTACGTCGTCGCCGTCCTCTCGGTTAAGGTCAGGAGAGAGGGCAAGATAATATTTGGCGACGGGGGGACCTACCACAAGGCCAGGTTTACCCTCCTGGCCTTTGTGCCACTGGACGGCGAGGTGGTGGAGGGGGTTGTGGAAAACGTGAGAGAAGTCGGCATGTTGGTCCGCATAGGGCCCATCGTCGGGTTTATAAACAAGATCCACGTCATGGATGAGCCGAATATCTTCTTCGACGCGAGCACCAAGAGCTACATAGGCGAGCGCACTAGGCGGAGGGTGTCTGTAGGCGACATAGTGAGGGCGCGCATCACGGGGGTGAGCTTTACAACACCGCGCGAGGGGACAGACCTCCTCCTCCGCGTCACAATGACCATGAGGATGCCCGGGCTTGGGAAACTAGAGTGGATTAAGGAGAGGGAGAAGAAGGCGGCCCCGGCCAAGAAGGCATGAGCACGCGGAAGAAGACGCTCTCGGGGTACAAGGCCTGTAGACACTGTAAATACGTCGTTCCTGAGGACGCCAAGCAGTGTCCAAACTGTGGCTCGGAGGAGTTTACCTACAAGTGGAGGGGGATGATCGCCGTGTTAGACCCCGCCAAGTCGTGTATCGCCAAGCGGCTCGGCATAGACAAGCCGGGCGTCTACGCGCTTGAGCTCGTCGAGGAGTAGCACTTCAGGACTCGCCCGACCACCGCGAACAGCGCCCTTCTATACGCCTCCAGCTCTCCCAGCAATGCGTCGTACTCCACAGGCGCCGCGTGGAACTCCTCGCCTAGCACCTCCGCGGCCACGGCCCTCAGTGCGCCCCGGGTTAGCTTGTCGTAGAGCTCGAGCAGGCGCCGCAGGCGCGACTCAAAGACGTAGTAGTCGTTGGCCAAGGCCGCCGCCTCGCTCTCGGCGAGGCACGCGCCGCACTCGTAGCGGCGGATCAGCACCTCAATGGCCTCCGCTACCCTCGCCCCCACTGCCTTCCTAAACGACTTGCTTTGGAGCTTCTCCTTGAGGATGGAGATGGCCTCTTCCTCGTCCACGGGGGCTATAATTAAGCTTTTTATATACCATGCAAAAGACCCAGATGCTTTCTGCCGAGATATTCAGGAGGAGGGGCCACATTAGGAAGCAGTGCCCCCTCTGCAAGTCGCACTTCTGGACTCTCCGCCCAGACCAGGAGGTGTGCGGCGACCAGCCCTGTACGCCGTACGGCTTCATTGGTAACCCGCCGACCAAGGTGGCTGTCGAGTCTTTGAGAGATGTGAGAGAGAGGTTTTTGAGCTTCTTCGAGCGCCACGGCCACGCCCGCATTAAGCGGTACCCAGTGGTGGCCCGGTGGCGGGACGACGTGTACCTAGTGGGGGCGTCTATCTACGACTTCCAGCCCTGGGTCACGAGCGGCGCGGTCCCCCCTCCCGCTAACCCCCTCACTATCTCCCAGCCCTCTATTAGGCTGACAGACGTGGATAAGGTGGGTAGGAGCGGAAGGCATTTGACGGGGTTTGAGATGATGGCACACCACGCGTTCAATTATCCGGACAAGTACGTTTATTGGGTTGACGAGACTACGGAGTACGCCTACAGGTTTTTCACAGAGGAGCTGGGAATTCCGCCCGAAGAGATCACCTTTAAGGAGTCCATGTGGGAGGGAGGCGGCAACGCTGGGGAGTGCTTCGAGGTGCTGGTGAGGGGGCTTGAGGTGGCCACCCTCGTGTTTATGCACTACGAGGTTAAGGACGGCAAGTACGTGGAGCTCCCGCTCAAGATCGTGGACACGGGGTACGGCCTGGAGCGGATATACTGGCTCATAAAGGGGACGCCCACCATCTACGACGCAGTGTTCGGCCCCTATTTGGCCAAGGTTAGGGAGAGGCTGGGGGTGCCGGAGCCGCCGCGGGACGTGATGGCCAAGGCCTCAATATACTTTGGGCAAATGGACCCCGAGGTCATCAGCCTCGACAAGGCGTACGACATAATTGCCGAGAAGATCGGCGTGGACGGGAAGTGGCTGAGAGAGGTGGTGAAGCCTCAGGAAGCCCTCTACGTCTTGGCGGACCACTCTAGGACAGTGGCCTGGATGATCGCCGACGGCGTCATACCCTCCAACAGCGGCGCGGGGTACTTGGCCAGGCTCTTGATAAGGAGGGCGCTTAGGGGGCTTATGTTGGCCGGCGTAGACGCGCCCCTCGTCGAGCTGTTCGACTTGCACTTGAAGGAGCTGAGGTACGACTACCCCGAGGTGTGGGAGGCGAGGTCCCTCATCCTCGAGCTGGTGGACATGGAGGAGAAGAAGTACAGAGAGGTGTTGAAGTCGGCGCCTGCCGTGGTGAAGAGGGCGTTGGAGGAGAATAGGAGGCGGGGGAAGGTGGGGTTAGACAAAGAGGACCTCGTCACGCTTTACGACAGCTACGGGTTGCCCCCAGAGGTGGTGGCCGAGGCGGCGAAGTCCATGGGCGTAGAGGTCAAGGTGCCAGACGACTTCTACTCCCTGCTGGCCTCGCGCCACGTGAGAAGGGAGAAGGGGCGCGAGGCGACGCTGGTAGAGATGGCAAAGGTGGCCGACTTGCCGCGGACTAGGGAGCTGTTCTACGAAGACGCGTACATGAGGACGTTTAAGGCCAAGGTCCTCCGGGTGCTAGATGGGAAATACGTGGTGTTAGACCAGACGGCGTTTTATGCGGAGGGCGGCGGCCAGCCGGCTGACACTGGAGTACTGCGGCACAGCGGCGGCGTGGCCAAGGTGGTGGACGTGCAGAGGGTGGGCCACGTAATAGTCCACGTAGTGGAGGGCGACGTCCCCCAGGAGGGGTCCGAGGTGATTGGGGAGGTGGATTGGGAGAGGAGATACGCGTTGATGAAGATGCACACTGGGACCCACGTCCTCATCCAGAGCATCCGCAGAGTGCTTGGCCCACACATTTGGCAGGCGGGGGCGCAGAAGGACATACCCTTCAGCCGCATCGACGTGACGCACTACAAGTTGCCCACGCCTGAGGAGGTGGCCAAGATAGAGAGGCTCGCCAACGACATCGTGCAACGCGACCTCCCAGTGTACGTCAAAGTCATGCCCCGCAACGAGGCTGAGGCCAAGTACGGCTTCATCCTCTACCAAGGCGGCGTGGTGCCCGCCAGAGAGATCAGGGTGGTGCAGATAGGCCCTGACGACGAGCCCTACGACGTCCAGGCCTGCGGGGGGACCCACCTTAGGCATACTGGGGAGATAGGCCTCATAAAAGTGCACAAGGTGGAGCGCATTGCAGATGGAGTAGTGCGCTTCATCTTTACCACGGGGCCCCACGCAGTTGCCTATGTGCAAGAGCTAGAGCGCCAGGCCGCAGAGGCCGCAGCCCTTGGAGGCGGTAGCAAAGAGGAGCTGGTGGAGGTGGTGAAGAGGCTCTTGAAGAGGGCAGAGGAGGCTGAGAAGAGGGCGAGGCACTACGCGGAGCTCTACGCCGCGGCCCTCGCCGAGAATCTCAAGGCCGAGGCAGTGGGCCAGCGGAGGCTGGCCGTGGTCGAGCTTGACGACGAGGAGCTCGCCAAGAGGGTGGCCCTCTTGGCCACTAAGAGAGACCCCGACCTGGTCCTAGTGGTTAAGGCTGGCGAGCGGGTGACTATCTACACAGGTGGCGTCGACGTGGGGCCAATAGTCAAGGCGCTTAGAGAGATAGGCTTTAGAGGAGGCGGCTCCAAGACCTTTGCCCAAGGCGTCTACGCTGGCGATGTGGAAAAGTTAAAAGAGGCCATTAGGAGGGCTCTATGATACCCACAAGCCCCCGGGAGCTTGAGAAGATCTTAAAGCGCATGGGCATAAAGGTGGAGGAAGTGGATGTGGCGTACGTCGAGCTGAAGTTGAAGAACGGGGAGACCATTAGGATAAACGGCCCCACCGTGGCCCTAATGCGGATGCCCAACAAGGTCTTGGTCTATCAAATCCAGGCGGCGGAGGGCTCCGTGCAGAAGGTGGCCCCCGCGGCCGCCCCCGCCACGTCTGAGTATCAGCCAAGCGAGGAGGACATAGCGCTGTTGACTGAGCAGACGGGCGCAAGCAGAGAGGAGGCCATAAAGGCGCTTGTGGAGGCCAAGGGCGACCTAGTCCAAGCTGCCATGAAGCTGTTAAAGAAGTAAATTTATAATATCCCCCCTTCAATCTGCCATGCCAGCTAGGCCGGCGCGTTGTTACAGGAGGATTAAGGGGCCGCCGTATACGAGGGAGGAGTACATACACGGCGCGCCGATGATCCAAATACCAAAGTTCGACATGGGAACCACAAGCGCCGCGGCGCGGGCCGCCTTCACCATGGTCGCGAAGTTGGTAACAGAGGAGCGCGGCCAGATTAGGATGCAGGCCCTAGAGGCGGCCCGCCAAATATCCTCAAAGTACCTCACTAAGTACGTCGGCGACGCCAACTACTACCTCAGGCTAAACGTGATCCCCCACCACGTCCTGAGAGAGAACAGAATGTTGGCCATGGCAGGCGCAGACCGTCTCCAGGAGGGCATGAGACTGGCCTTCGGCTCGCCGGCGGGGAGAGCGGCACGTGTGGAGCCCGGGCAGGTTATATTCTACGTAGAATTCAAGCCGGAGCACTTGGCGCACGTGAAGGAGGCCCTACGCCGCGCGGCGTCAAAGCTACCAATACCCACGCGCATCGTCGTCGAGCCGAAGGGAGATGGCAAGACAGCTTCATAGGGCAAGGATAGAGGCCGCGCTACTCCTCCTAGAGAAGGTCCTCTCCGGCGCGGTGACATCCCGCTCGGCCCTAGTCGCAGAACTACAGTCGGTATACAGAGAGAGGGGGATAGAGCCCTTTAGAGGCCTCTCCAAGGAGGGGGTATACGACAAGGAGGTGGCCAACGTGTACGTGGTGGGGGTCTACGGCGCCGGGGTCATGTCCCCCGGTGAATACGACGACGTGTTCTACATAGAAAACAGGGCAGAGGCCGCGCTTGACGTGGTGAGAAAAATCACAGAGGTCGTGACCAAGGAGACGCAGGAGGAGCTCAAGAGGAAGACCGAAGAGGTGAAGGGAAAGTCTGAAGAAGACAAGGTATTTAGAGTACTCCGCCTAGCTTTCACAGGCACGGTGATGGGCTACTTCCCCGAGGTACTGCTAGTCAAAGCCATAAAGACCTACGAAGTGGTCTATCCCCACCTCTCAGAACGCTTGCTCAACTACGCCGCCTTCTACAGCGCGTATAAGATAGCGGAAGAGATAGCCCTGGGGAAGATAAGGACGGCTGAGGACTTGAAAATCCACAAATACACCTACTGCCTACGCCTAGGCTTCCAGAAATGCAAACCCTCAGACAAGCTAATCGCCGAAGTCGCCTCAGCCATATACAAGGTAGACAAGGCCACCCTCTCGAGGCTATTCGCAAAGGGAGTACTTCCAAAACTGGGCTAGTTTTCCAGACCCTTCGTTGCCCCGTCCCTGGAAGACTCTCCACATATACTCTAGACCTGTTGTATTGATTAATGCCGCCTTTGCCAATCTGAAGTCCTTCCTGTCGTCCACTTCTAGCTTTTCATACACCTCGATACAAACTTCACCACAGCCTCTGCCACTTGTTTCACATGCATCTCCTCCTGGGGGGTGTGCCCCATCCCCTCCACTTCGACGATCTCCAGCGGGAAGTTGAAGCGGTCGGAGAGCCCGGCAAGTATGTCCACATGTGTCCTTGGCACCACGTCGTCGTTTGACCCCCTTATGTAGAGCACGGGGGGCATTCCACTACCGATGTACCTAGAGGGGGAGGTGAGCTCTAGCTTGTTGCCGAGGGCCATGAGCTCGTTTGCAAGACGTCTGAGGTAGGGGTTGTTCGACTGAGATATGTACTGTAGCTGTAGTCTCCTGTCCACCGGCGCGGCGACAGCGACGACGCATTTCACAAGCCCGGGGTTCTTAGCCGCCAGGAGGAGGGCCACTGTGCCCCCCATGCTATGCCCAGCCGCGACGACCACCGGCAACTCCCTAACTCCCGCCTCGTAGCCGTCCTCCACTTCCCTAATCTGCGGCGCCACGACCTCTAGGCCTAAGCTGCGGAGAGGCTCGGCGAGCCACTGGACGTTGGCAGGCGAGCTCTTAAACCCGTGGAACACCAAAGCCTTACCCATGTGGAGCACTATTATGCCATTTTTAAAAGATTTAGAAGTAAGCGCCCCTAGCCTCGCCGGTGCATAGTCCGCGGCCTTTGCGCCTAATGGGGCCAAATATATAAAGTAGAGTGTAAGAGGGAACATGCGTCTCGAAGTTAAGATCAGCGGCTTGCCGCGGGATAAGAGGAACATCTTGGTTTTGGCGTGTCCTGAGCCGTCGCTTGCTGGGGTAGTGGCGGTGGAGTACCTCATTGACCAGCTCCAGATGGAGGAGATAGGCGCAATCAAGATCACGGAGATGCCGCCGGTCATCGCCGTGGTAAACGGCGCGGCGAAGTTGCCGCACCGCATATTCTACTCTAGGCAGGCGGGCATCGTGGCCATTAGGCAACACGTCCCAATACCGCCGCAGCTGTACGCCGAGTTTATCCACAAGGTGTTGGACTGGGCCGAGGAGAACAAGGTGAAACTCGTGGCGTGTCTCTCCGCCATGCCCGCCCTGGGCGAGAAGGAGAGCGACGCGGTGTACTTTGTCACAGAGGAGGGACTCGTGGAAAAGTTCAAGGAGTACGGCTTTGTCCCCATACGAGAGGCCACTGTTACTGGGCTAGAGGGGGCCTACCTAGACGCCGTCCTAGGCCGGAGCATAGACGGCGTACTCCTCATCGCAGAGTCCAAGCTCTTAACCGCCGTGAAGAGGCTAGTCGACAGCGGGAAAGTGGCCAGCCACAGAGACGTAATAGCCATCTTAAACGACTTAGTAGGCCGGACGGGCCCCGACGTGGGAGCCGCGCTCAAGCTAGTAAACGCCGTGGCGAAGCTGGCCGAGACACAGATAGACACCTCAAAACTACAGGAACACGCCTCAAAATACGCCTTCCTAGTCGAGAAGAACATAGAGGCCCTCTTCAAGCCCATGGAAGCCGTGGCAACAACACCAAGGCGAGAAGTGCCGCTAGTGTTTTAAAGTCGATTTTTACAAACATCCTCCACTGGCACCACCTCCACAGTTGGCTGTAGAGATTGAGTTCCCCGTAAAACGTCGCAATGACACAAACACTCAAATATTAACGAAGAGAGACACAACATGGTAAAGAGCTTATTAACTACATACGCCATTACCGGGGTCCTCCTCTTAACCTCAGTCTGGGTCGCCGCTGTCGATTTGTCGGGGCTGGTGGACGACGTCATTAACGCTACATCGCCACTTGAGAGGTTCCAGCCCAACTACGTCTTCTACGTCAACGGCTGTAAAGTGCTCGTGTTCATCACAGACTTCGACGAGAAAAACTCGCCGCTGACGGCGGGGAACATCACCGATTTACACATCTTAAGCAACAAGTCCTCAACCCCCCTCAACTCTACCCAAGCCGAGCGGCTGTTAGACGCCTTACTCAAGCGCCTGGGCCCGCCTAGTAAGGTCACCGTCGCCATGGCTCACCGACGAGTGGTCGTCGAAGACAATAGTTCAATTCCTGTTACTTTAGAGTGGCGCGACTTACTACACATCGCCGCCTCCACGGCTAGGGGGCTTAGGGAGGAGGCGGAGAGGGCCCTTGGCGAGGAGGTGCTTCTTGGGCCTAAAGACGTGCGGGAGGCTATACGCGCGGGGAGACAAGAGGTAGCTTATTTGGCGGACGTTGTCTGGCAAAACAAGGACGTAAGAGTCGTAATTACTCTAGACCTCTACCACACCTCACTTGACGTCGCAACGGCAGACCTCGCAAAGGCCGTGGAGCTCCTCAGAGGCGTTAGGGAGGAGGTGGGCCCCATCTACGACTTGGTGCGGGTTACTCTAAAATACGGCCCCTACCTCTTGCCGCGCGACGAGAAGTTTAGAGCGGCCCTGATAAACGCAACGCAGACCATTGAGAAAGAGCTAGGCACTGTGCGGGAGGTTCGGGACGTGTGCGGCCACCTTTTGGGCATAGAGGGCACTATGCACACATTTGCCCCACTGGCGACTGGCCCCCTCTACGTGGTCTTCCCGTTTCCCGGCGGCACTGTGCCGGATAGGGCCACTGCTGAGAGGCTGGTCCGCCGCTTTGTGGAACTGTCAGGTTTCTGCGAAAGCCCGCTGGTGGTGGAGTTTTGGCCAAAGACAGGGATAGATTTCCTCGTTCCAGAGTGTACACCGCGAACTTTGCTCTTCGCCATAGTCGCTGCCGTTGGGGCGGCCGTCGCAGTGGCCGTCGGCCTCCTTATGTTAAAGAGGCGGCTTGTGAGCTGAGGTTTTTGAAAATTTTTAAAGCGGTTGTTGTTGGGTTGCGATGAAGTGGAAGGAGCTTGTTCTTGTTAAAGACCACCCAATGAAACGGGTGTACATAGAGAAGGTCGTGGTAAACATAGGGGTGGGCACCGGCGGCGAGAGACTTGAGAAGGCGGCTAATTTGCTGAGGGAGCTAACGGGGGCGGAGCCCTCGCTGAGGAGGGCCAAGCGCTCGATTAAGGACTTTGGCATTAGGAAGGGGGAGCCCATCGGCGTGGCAGTTACGCTGAGGAGAGACAAGGCCGTGGAGTTCCTCATGCGCGCCCTCCAGGCCGTGGGCAATAGGATAAAGCGCAGCAGCTTCGACGAGAGGGGCAACGTGTGTTTTGGCATAAAGGAGCACATAATGTTGCCAGGCGTGAAGTACGACCCGGCCGTTGGCATATGGGGCATGGACGTGTGCGTCCGCCTGGCGAAGCCAGGGCTGAGGGTGCAGCTTAGGAGGCGGAGGAGGAGCAAGGTTGGGAAGGGGCAACTGGTGACTAGGGAGGAGGCGGTGGAGTTTTTCCAAAAGGTGCTGGGGGTCCAGGTCGACTAGTGGCTAAGTGGACCGCAGAGGAGCTGGTATCCTTCGTGGCCAAGGTATTGTACGAAGTTGTTCAAAACGAGCTCACCCTGGACTACGCCTTTCAAAAAGTCAAGAGGCGTTGGAGGGCGCTGGAGAGCTTCAAGGTCTTCTACGACGCCTCCTTTGACGCAGTTAGGCACTACTACTTCTCGAAATTCGCCGCGTCGAAGCTCTTTGGCTCAAGCGGCGCGAAGGCCGCGGCAAAGGCGTGGTTCTTGTACAGGGCAGACTCTCTGCTCTACAACAAAGAGCTAGTGGCCAGGTATAGGAAGCGGCTGCTTAAGAGGGCCTTGGCCAAGCCGGAGGACGTGGAGAAGGCGCTTGAAGAGCTGAGGGGCGACCCAGCGCGCTACCTCTCGGTGAAGTACAGCTACCACCCGGCGATAGTGGAGACGCTCCTCAGATACCTCCCCCTGGGCGAGGTGGAGAGGCTGTTGGAGGCGGGCAACGTCACGTGGATGTGGCTGAGGATAAACACCTTCAAAGTGGATGTGGACAAGGGGCTTAAGCTACTGGAGCAGGAGGCAGAGGTGGAGCCCCACCCCCACATACCCTTCATGGTGCTTGTGAAAAAGGCCAGCAAGCCCATCCAGTACCTCTCCGCGGTTAAGACCTTCGCCGCGATCCCCCAGGACCTCGCCTCAGTCTACACAGTCCTCGCCCTTGACCCAAGGCCAGGGGACTCGGTGCTCGACCTAGCGGCGGCGCCTGGGATGAAGATAAGCCTAGCCGCCCAAATCGCCGAGGGGAAGCTTAAGGTAGTTGCGGCAGACGTGTCCCGAAAGAGGGTGGCCAGAATGAGGCACCTACTAAAGGCGCTAGGGGCCTACCAATACGTAGACGTGGTACACGCAGACTCTAGAAAGCTCGCCGCCAGGCGGTTCGACAAGGCGCTTCTAGACGCGCCATGCACCTCCAGCGGCGCCTTCATCAAAGACCCCGGCGTGAAGATATACCCAAGGGTAGAGAGGGCCCGCCAATACTCCCAGCTACAGCTCCGACTGCTCACGCGCGCACTACAGCTGGCAGAGGAGGTGGTATACGCCGTGTGCTCCATTCTGCCAGAGGAGGGGGAAGAGGTGGTGTCCAAAGCCGGCGCCAAGGCAGAGAAGCCGCTGGCCGAGCTAGCCCCATCCTACTGGGGGGACATAGGCGGCAGAACCTTCCCCCACATCCACAGAAGCGAGGCATTCTTCATCTCGCGCCTCAGGCCGTGACCACGGAGGCCCCCAGGTACCTCAGATAGGCCTCCACCTCTTCGTACACGTCGTCGAAGACGAAGGCCAAGTGGTTTCCGAGCCCCGCCTTGTAGACTGCGGCGGGGGACCCCTTGGTCACTCTCACCGCTATCTGCGTTGCACACGCTTCTACCCTCTCCGCCTCGGCGGTGACGCCCCCAAGGAGGAGGGCCCGCCTCAAGTCGCGGGACACTCTGAGCAGAGTCACCGGCCTCCCCGGCTCCACCTCTGCCCTAATCGCGGCGGGGGCCTTGGTGGCTAGGCGGGGGACAATGGAGTAGGCCTTGGCCATGGACGGGGGCAAGCCGTCGTGCGTAAGGAGGAGGAGCTCGCCCCGTGCCGCGTTGACGTTGCTAATCCACGCCGGCTTCCCAGAAATCCGCCGCAGGACGACCGCAGAGTAGAGCGCCCTGAGGTCGCCCTCGCACGTGGCGGTGACCCCCCAGTCGTTCAACACGGCGAGGGAGATGCACGGAGTCCACCCCCGCTCCTCGACCCTGGGGAAGTTGAAGCACCAGCACCCCAGCGTAAGCCCGTCCACCCCCCGCGCCGCCTCACGCAGGGCCTTGGCGTAGGCCAACACCCGCTCCAGCTCGCCGGACCCGTATGCGCTCTCCCGCGCCGACTCTACCAAGCGCCGCGCCTCCTCGGCCGCTTGCATGGCGAGGGAGCGGCGGTACACCTCCCCCTCGTCTACGCGCACGTCGGGCTTCCCCGCCAAGTCCGACGCCACGAGCCAGGGGTTGGGCTCCCCCACTAGCATGAGCCGCGGCGGCTTGTTCAACAGGCGCGCCACTTCCACAAGCCTACGCACCCGCTCTGCCGGGGGCTCCGCGCCCGGCCCCTCGAGCGCCACAACCTCCGCAAAGGCGCCGCGTTCCCTGAGGGCCGCCGCGGCCTCTAGGGCAGAGGGGAGGGAGTTGTAGTGAGGCCACGCCAAAAGCACGTTGAACCGCCCCGCCTGGCTCAAGATCTCAGGCTCGGCGCCCCCTGTCAAAACCACGATAAAGACCACATCTTCCACCCTGGGGAGAAGGCCCTCGTAAAGCCTCAGATACTCCTCCCGAACCTCGGCACCCACATTCGGCGCCGCGGCCACTCTAACAACCATAGAGAAGAGGCGAAACAGCTACTTAAACCTTCCCCACGCGAGAGAACTATCAACGAAAATCCCTAAAATACCAGCAAAAACATGTGACATGCGCGGAAAGTGGGCGGCGGCGCTGGCGGCGTTGTTGGCGGTAGCCGCCTTCCTAGGTCTCAGAGGCTACTACGACAGTGCGCCATGGGCCTCAACGATATCGACCGTGGATACGCAGACTCAACAAACTGACAACGTGCAGACTCAGACGACAAGTGAGACATACGTCGAGCAAGCCGGCGAGAGTTCGGAGACCACCCCCGCGCCGGGTGGGAGAAGAAGCAACGCCACCCTGACGCTCTACATAGAGGACGACGCTGGGCCCCTCGACGGCCTCGTCTTCATCCTCCCCGCGGCGCCTGAAGACGACTCTCTGCCAGACAGGCTGGAACCGGTGGCGGTGGTGAGGGGGCGTTTAGAGGCGCCCGGCCACGTGGAGAAGCTCCTTGAGAAGTGGAACGCGGACAAGTACCCCAAGGTGGGCATAACGGTGGTGATAGTAAACGGCACAGACATAGCCACGGCCCCCGCGTTGGTGGACCTAAAGGCCTACAAAAGGGCCAAGGAAAGGGGGGAGAAGTACGAGGTAAAGGTCAAGGTAAGAGGCAAGGCAAAGCGGGACAGAGGAGACAAAGGGACACACTTTGCCGCATGTCCAAGAGCCGTCATGGTGAAAGAGGACGAGTACCAAACAGATTTCATACAGACGCCTATATTTAGAGTCAGAAATTTGGCCGAGGTGTATGGGCACTTCTTTATAGGGTTTGTCGGCATGAACTTCACCTTTGGACTTGCCGTTCAAGAGGACATAGGCGATTTAACCGGTGTTAGCTTCAAGATAGAGGGCATATCCCACATGCTTGACGCAAAGCATTCGGGGAGCTACATCACTGGGATCCCACCCTCAGGCGGCAGGATGATTTACATATGGACAAAGGGGAGGTACGAGGTGTACAGGCTCGAGTACTACGCTACCTATGTCAGCAGATGTTTCACTATAGACCAGGACTGGCTCTACCGAGTCTACCCCACTGCAGTGCAGACCAACGAAAGTACAATGTACGGAATTACGACGTTTGAAATAGTAATAGGCGAAGCTGACATGACTGACACAGATTTCCAGATACCGGGAACAGAGTTAGTACCTTACAGGTCGTATGTTGGTACCGGCTTGGCATACTATCATACAGTCTATGATTTGGATGTGAGAGACTTTGCAGAGGGGATTTACCACTAGTGTCTCTGCCGGTCTGACTTTTCTGAGTTTGGAGTGGGCGTCGAGATGGGTAAGTTGATACTGGATAAGGCAGCTCAAGCTGGAAAGGCAGTTGCGGAGAGATTCGCCAAAGTTATTGGGCTTGTCAATATAAACATCGCTCTAACATCTGGCTTAGGCATGTTGAGTTTCGACGTGCCCTCCTTTAGACAGTTCTTTTTATACTTCTACGTGACGCGACACGAGGTGGAGGTCTCGGGATGCGGTAGACTAAATCTGCCGTTTCTCTACGCGGAGTTTAGGCCCTTCGACTAGCCCTTTTTCAGTCTCTCTATGCCTGGGGGCGCGACGCCTCTGCGTTGAACCAGCGCCACTTCGCCGCTGTGGGGTAGGCCTATGACGGCCACTTGCCCGTAGAGGCCTCCTAGGTCGTATACGTCGCCTGGCTTTGCCCCTGGCACTGGGATTAGTCTCACGCCCAGGGTCTTGTCTAAGTGGACTGCTAGGGCCATGACGTCTGCTATCAGCGCGGCTACGGCGTCTCGCGGGGCTTCGGCGGGTATTCCCACCATGTCTATGCCGGTGTTGCACACCGCCGCCATGGCCTTGAGGAGGTCGAAGGTTATGTGCCCCTCGGCCGCGGCCTTGGACATGACGGCGTCTTCGCTCACTGGGATAAAGGCGCCGGATAGGCCTCCCACTGTGGAGGTGGCCATGGCGCCTCCCTTCTTGACCGCGTCTACGAAGAGGGCTAGGGCGAAAACCGTGCCGGGGGACCCGACCCGGGTGAGGCCCATGGCCTCGAGGATGGCGGCCACGGAGTCTCCCACCTTGGGGGAGGGGGCGACGCTCAAGTCCACGGCGCCGAACTCTACCCCCAGCTCCTTGGCCACCTCTCTGCCCACCAGCTCCCCGAGGCGCGTTATCTTGAAGGCGGCCCTCTTGACGGCGTCGTGGAGCGTGCGCACGTCTGCGTCTGGCATATTCCGCACCACCGCCTCGATGACCCCCGGCCCGCTCACCGCTATGTTCACCACCGCGTCTGGGAGGCCGAGGCCGTGGTAGGCCAGCGGCATGAAGGGGACGTCCTCGGGGGCGTTGGCGGCGACGGCGAACCTCGCGGCGGCGTGGGGCTTTAGGCTGAGCACCACGTCGGCCGAGGCCCTCACCGCGTCTAAGTTCACCCCAGTGTAGGTGGAGGCCACGTTGAGAAACCCCGCCAGCCTAGTGGTGGAGTTGAGGACATCCGGAAGCGCCTCGATGAGGGCCCTGTCGCCCCTGGAGACGCCGGCGTGTATAAACCCCGAGAAGCCGCCCACCATGTCCACGCCGTATTTCACTGCCAGCTCCTCGAGGCGCCGGGCGGCCTCCAGAGCCGCCTCGGCCTTCCCCGAGGGCTCTAGGAGGATGGACATGGGCGACACCGCCAGCCTCACAGTCACAATCCTGACGCCCAGCCTAGAGGCCACCTTCTCCACGGCCGGCCTAAGCCTCTTCAAGTAGGGCAGGAGGACCTCCTCCAGCGCGTCGGCCAGCTCCGCGGCGCTGGGCCTGGCGGCTGGGACCGTGTTTACGCTGAGGGTGACCGCGCGTATGTCCAACTCTCTGAAGAGCACCATCTCGAGGACTTCGCCTATCTCCGAGGGGTCGAACCTCATATCCTCTGCATGTAGCGAAACACGTCGATGTGGTGTACCGCCACCATGACGCCCAGCCGCCTCCCCTCCTCCTCCAGCTCTCTCCTAAGCGCGGCGATGTCCACATCCGCCTTAGACACGTCGACGATCATGACCATGGAGAATATGTCCTTTACAACGGTTTGAGATATGTCCACGATGTTCGCGTTGTGCTTGGCCAGCACGGAGGCTATGCCGGCCACTATGCCCACTCTGTCTGCGCCGAGGACGCTCACTACCACGTAGTCGCCCATGGCCAAAAGTCGCCCGTATTTAAAATGTGCTCAAGAGAGGTTTCAAAACTTGGCGAAGGCATCTATTTATGGATGGGCGAATTTTCTCATATGAAAATCGCCGTGTTGGTAAAGACTGCGCTGGACACAGGCCAGCTCAGGGTGAGAGACACCGTCGTAGTGGAGGAGACGCCGCTTAAGATAAGCGACATTGACAGAAACGCGGTTGAGGAGGCGGTGAAGCTCAAGGGGCAGGGCCAGGCCTACGGGGTCACGGTGTTGAAGTGGGGGCCGCTACAGAAGAGAGTCCAGGAGGCTGAGAACGTCCTAAGAGAGGCCTTGGCCATGGGCCTCGACGAGGCGTACCTAGTGGCAGACGAGGCCCTCCTCAACGCCAGCCACGTGGCCACGGCCAAGGCGATAGCCGCCGTGGTGAAAAAGGTTGGGGCAGACCTCGTGTTGGCGGGCGAGGCCACCGTTGACAACTACACTGGGCAAATCCCCGCGAGAGTGGCGGCGGAGCTGGAGTGGCCTGTGATCACATACGCCAGAGAGCTTAAGGTGGAGGGCGGCAAAGTGGTTGCCAAGAGGGACTTGGAAGACCGGGTGGAGGTGGTGGAGGCGCCCCTCCCCGCGGTGGTCTCTGTGACTAGGGAGATAAACCAGCCCAGGATACCCACGCTCCTCGCCATTAGGGCAGCCATGAAGAAGCCAGTGCACAAGCTGACGCTCAGCGACTTGGGGATTTCCCTAGACGTGAAGGCCAAGGCGTCGTACAAGCCCGTGGTAATTCAGCGCAAGAGAGTGATTATCAAGGACGGCACCCCCGAGGAGAAGGCGGAGAAGCTTATACAGTACCTGAGGCAGGAGGGGGTGATATGAAGGCGCTAGTCGTCTTCCCTAACAAGGAGTTGCTCTACGCCGCCTCTACGCTGGGCGAGGTGGGCGCCCTAGTCTTCAGCGACGCGGAGGCGGCCGCAGTGTCTGGAAAAGCCAGCAAGGTGTACGTGGCCGCGGTGGACCCACGCGTGCCAGAGCTAGTGGCCGAGGCGGCGGCGAAGGCGGCGAGCGGCTACGACGTGGTGCTATTGCCCTCCACCAAGAACGCCAAGACCGTGGGCGGCCTATTGGCCCAGCGGCTGGGGGCCGAGTTTTTAACCGACGTCATCTCGCTGAAGGCGGAGGGGGGCGTGGTGAAGGCTGAGCGCTACGTGTTTGGAAACAAGGCGGTGGCGACCGTAGAGGCGCCGACGCCCGTTGTTGTGTCAATAGCGCCGGGCAGATTCCAAGGCGAGCCGCCGGCCGTGCAGAGCTCCGTGGAGAAGATACAGGTAGACGCAGCGCCGAAGACGAAGGTTGTGGCAGTGGAGGAGAAGGCAAAGGGCGCCGTGAGGCTTGAGGAGGCCGAAATCATAGTGTCCGTGGGAAGGGGCTTTAAGAAGAAGGAGGATCTACAAATGGCCTTTGAGCTTGCCAAGATACTCGGCGGCCAAGTGGGCTGTTCACGCCCAATAGCGGCCGACCTCAAGTGGCTGCCGGAGGAGCACTGGGTCGGCCTCTCTGGGAAGAAGGTTAAGCCGAAGCTCTACCTAGCGATAGGCATATCTGGCCAGCCCCAGCACATCGCCGGCATCTTAGACAGCAGGATAATAGCCGCCATAAACAGCGACCCAGCGGCCCCCATCTTCCAATACGCCGACTACGGAGTTGTAGAAGACCTCTACAAAATCGTGCCGATACTTATAAACAAGCTGTCTAAGCTAAAATCGGCCTAAATCAAAACCTGCAATTTTACCTCCTCCTCCCTCGCCCCGTTTTTGTCTATTACCACTAGGTCTATCCCGCCGCCTGAGACCGGGTCCCGCTCCAGCGCCGCCTTGAGCGCTTGGACGGCGAGCTTCTTTGCGTCTTGGAGCGACATGTCTGACTTATACGAGGCGTCTATTATGGCAATCGCGAGCTTCGCCCCGGTGCCCAACGCCGCGTAGTTGTCCTCTATGAGGCTACCCAGGGGGTCCATGACGATGAGGTGGGGCCCCTCGTCGTCTATGCCGCCGACGAGCACCTCGGCGAAGAACGGCATAAACCGCCTAGAGAACATCACCACAGACAGCAACTTGGCCATGGCATGCACCGAGGGCTTCCTCTTCATCTCAAGCTCATACGCCTTGGCGTTCACTTTGAGGATTTTTGCAAGCGTCTGCATGTCGGCGATGATGCCCGCCGACGCTATGGCCAGCCTGTCGTTTACAATGAACACCTTCTTCCCCGCCGTGCTAAGCGTATAGAATCCGTAGGAGACCCTTTTCTCCGCGGCGAGCACTACGCCCTCCTTAGTCTTTATGCCCACCGCTGTGGCGCCTATAGACACCTCCTCTCCCATGGCCTACGCCACGTGCCCCATTTTTAAATATATCGCGGCAGAATATTTTTGAGCCGCGGCAATACTGGAGGCGTGATTCGCATTGACGGATCGTACGGGGAGGGGGGCGGCCAAATTCTCCGGACTGCCATCGCACTGTCGGCACTCTTGGGAGTCCCGGTTGAGGTCTTCAATATTAGGGCGAAGCGGGCCAATCCAGGCCTTCAGCCCCAGCACCTCACCGGCGTAAACGCCGCGGCTCTGTTGACAGACGCCGAGCTGGAGGGAGCGGCCAAGGGGTCTACTAGGCTGGTGTTTAAGCCCAAGACTATTAAGTGTGGTAGCTTTCAGATCGACATCGGCACGGCGGGTAGCATCTCGCTGGTTATTCAGACGTTGACTCCCATTGCCCTCTTCGCGCCGTGCCCCGTGAGGCTGAGCATCACGGGGGGCACCGACGTGGCGTGGGCGCCGCCCATAGACTACATGAGGTTCGTCTTTGCGCCAGTGGTGGGGAGATTTGGCGGCCGGGTTAAGATCGAGGTGTTGAGGCGGGGGCACTACCCCAAGGGCGGCGGGCGCGTGGAGGTGGAGGTGGAGCCCGTGGACATGTTGAAGCCCGTCGACGCGGTGGACTTTGGGAAAGTGGTGAAGATCCGCGGTATTTCGCATGCCGTCAATCTCCCGGCTCATGTGGCGGAGAGGCAGGCGAGGGCCGCGGCCGAGGTCTTGGCCAAGGAGGGGTACGCCGCAGACATCTCCACCGAGGTGAGAAACGACGGGCTGGGCCCTGGCTCTGGGGTCGTCCTGTGGGCTGAGTCAGACGTGGGCAACGTGGTGGGGGGAGACGCCTTGGGCGAGAGGGGGAAGCCCGCGGAGGCCGTGGGGAGGGAGGCCGCCGAGAAGTTGCTCACGGCGCTTAAGTCGGGCGCCTCCGTGGACTCCCACATGGCCGACATGGCCGTGGTGTATATGGCTCTCGCAGAGGGCGCCAGCCGCATCACCACGCCGGAGCTCACTCTACACCTCCAGACGAATATGTACATAGTGGAGCGCTTTCTCCCGGTCAAGTTTAGAGTGGAGAAGCTTGGCCAACGCCACTTGATTGAGGTCAACGGCGTGGGCCGCCGGCGCTAGGCCCTCCTCCGAATCTCCCGCAACTTCTCCAAGGCCAGCGGGACGTAGAACTTGTTCAACACGTAGTCCACCACCTCCTTTGTGCCGTGGCAGTTTAGCGTAGAGATGTGGGCCACTGGGTTGAACAACTCCCTGGCCTTTTCTAGCTCCTCTTGTGTGGCTATGTCTACCTTGTTTACCACCGCGACTGTGGGGGCCTCAAAGCTCGTCTTAATCTCGTCGTAGAGCCTCTTCTGCATTTCTAAGCTGTAGCCGCTGTGGGGGGTGGGGTCCACGAGGAAGAGGATCACGTTGGCCAAGTGGCGCAGGGCGAGCACGGCCTGCCGCTCAATGGCGTTGCGCTCGGCCAGCGGCCTGTCTAAGAGGCCCGGCGTGTCGACGATCTGGACCTTGTCCCCCTTTAGGATGATGTGGCCCAGGTGGATCTGCTTGGTGGTGAAGGGGTACTCAGCCACCTCGGGCTCCGCGGTGGACACGCACCTCACGAAGCTACTCTTCCCCACGTTGGGCGCCCCAGCGACGGCGATTGTGAAGAGCGTGGGGTCCACCGACGGCAGCTTTCTAAGGTAGATCACGACTTCTCTGAGCTTGTCGAGCTCCGGCGCCAGGTCCCTCAGTAGGTCTATAACTCTGGCTTGGTACATCTTCCTCGCCTTGTAGAGCTGGCTCTTGTCCGCCGCCGTCCTCACGGCCGTGATAGCCTCCTTGGCTATGGCTTTTATGGCGATGTGGGCGTTGCCCACCTTGGCCACCGCGTGTTTATACACCTGCGCGCCGTATACCACGTCTATGAGCTCTCTGTAGAAGGGGTGCAACTTGTCTAGGAAGGGCATTCTAAGCGCCATGTCCCTAAGAGTCGAGGCGAGAAGCTTGCCCGAGGTCACTATCCGCCTAATCTCCAGCCTCTTCTGTTTCACAAAGGCGGGCTCAGCCGTGGAGCCCCTAGCCTCCTCTCGGGCATAGGCGGTGAGAAACATAGAGATGAGCTCGTCGGCTGTGTATACGTAGGGCAACTTGGCCTTGTCCACAACCTCGAAAGACACGAGGCGGATTGGACACCGCTATATAAACGTATTTAAAAGCCCGTAGTCTATGCCGTGGTCATAGCCCTGTTGACCGACTTCGGGACCAAGGACTACTTCGTGGCGGCGATGAAGGGAGTCATCTTCTCCATAAACCCCAACGCCGTGGTAGTAGACATAACTCACGAGGTGCCGCCGCAGGACGTGTGGACGGGGGCCTTCGTGCTCAAGTCCGTGTACAAGTGGTTTCCCCGAGGCACAATCTTCGTGGCAGTGGTGGACCCAGGCGTGGGAACCGAGAGGGCGCCCCTCCTGCTCCAGACGAAGAACTACTTCTTCGTAGGCCCAGACAACGGCGTACTCTCCCTAGCCGCCCAAGAGGACGGGGTAGTGGCGGCGTACCGCATTGAGGCAAGACTCCCCAGGGTTTCCAGGACCTTCCACGGACGGGACGTGTTTGCCCCAGCGGCGGCCTACCTGTCGCTGGGCATTAGCCCCTCCATGCTGGGAACGCCCATGGGCCAATGGAAGAGGCTAGAGGCGCCCCGCGCAGAGTACAGAGAAGGCGCGCTTTACGCCCACACAATCTACGTGGACAGATTTGGCAACGTCTACACCTCGGCCACCGAGGAGGACGTCAGACAGCTGGCGTCCCCCGGCGACGTCCTCTGCGTAGAGGGGCCGGCCACGATCAGGGCTCGGTACGTGGAGGCCTACGGCTACGCCTCGCCCGGGGAGACGGTTGCCCTGATAAACAGCGAGGGGTACCTAGAGCTGGCTATCTCCATGGGAAACGCCGCGGCCACCTACGGCCTAAAGCCGGGGCAAGCGATAAAAATACGGAGGTGTTGACGCACGTGATGACCTAGCGCCGCCGCACTGAGACGTGAGGACGGCCATCCTATCTGACCTTTGAAAACGCCCAGTAGTCCTTAGACAAGTTGTAGAGGTCGTAGGTGTAGGCTCCAGACCCGTGGTGGGCCACTGGCGTACGTGGAGTATTCATTGAAGCCCAGGCGGGCCTCTCTGCCCCGAGAGAAGGGCTCTGTAGAGTTTAAATGTTTTCCAGCTAACAGTACCGAGTGCGGGAAGGATAAAGAGAAGCCCCCTCCCAGCACGCCGGTTTCCCGGGCCCTCGCGGAGCCCAGTACTCCCGAGCGCGGCGCCGGCCTTAACTTCCGGGTTCTGATGAGACCGGGTGTAGCACCGGCGCCTATGGCCGGGTTAGGGGCAGTACCCCTAATTGCTCTAGTTTATAAACTTTTCTTGCCAGGGATGGGGCTTGAGGGCGACGTGGTCTGCTTTTTCAGTGTTCCACAGACGTTGTCGTAGAGTTCGCCTAGGTGTTCTGAGAACGGCTGTAGGAGGGCGCAGATGAGGTGGGCCGCCGTCTTGTCGTCTGGTATGTCCGTTAAAAGGCCCTCTGGGTCTGGCCCGTTGTACTGGTAGCGGTGTAGTTGGAGGGCTATGGCCGTGTTTTTCACCACCTCAACGCCGGCGAATTTGGCCAACTCGGCGGCGATCTTGAACATGACAGAGGTGGGGGCTAGGGCTATTACCACGTCCACGTCCTCCACCTCCTCTTCTCCTGCCCTTATCTTGCAGGAGCCGGGGTAGAGGGGCTTCAGCTCGTCTCTGTGCTCGGCGGCTAAGGCGCCTAGGTAGGCCTTCCACGCCTGAAAGGCCTTGCCGGCGGCGTTGCGGACGAGACCATCTTCCAAAAACTCTAGAGAAAGCCTAGCCTCCACGAGGGCCTCCCTGAGCCTGGCCTGTCTATAGGACTCAATGTCTTTCCAGGGCTTGGTAGGAAACACGTAGTGTTGCACGGCAGGGGAATATAACTTTTCAGCGGGGCTTGGCTGTTGGCTATGGCGCGTTGGCCACTTTTACCGTGTCTATGAACTGGACTTTCATTTCTACGTTCCACGCCGTGGAGGGGGCTCCCCTTTGTACAGAGAATTTTCCTTCGGCTGCCAGTACGCCGTCGCAGTACACATAGACGTAGTAGTCTGTGGCGGGGGCTTGGCTGATTGAGACGGAGCCGTCGGAGTCTGTTGGGGAGAAGATGTACAGCCACCTGCCCCTCGTCGCGGCGTCTACCACCTTGGCCACACAGCCGGCCACGGGCTTCCCCGCGCCGTCTCTGATGGCTACTGTCACTGGGTATACCCACGTCCGGATTCCCCACTGGGGTGACCCCAGCTCGATCGTGTCGCGGGTTACCGCGCTGTCGTAGATCCACACGACGTTGCCCCCGAGGACTTCGTACAGCGATGCGAATCCCCAGGCCACGCGGAGCGTGTAGCCGGGGCCCCAGGGCAGTGGGTAGAGCAGGCGCCCCGAGGTTATGTAGGAGAGGCCCACCACCGCGCCCTTTCCATCGTACACGACTGCGGTGCCTTCGGAGAGGGGCCTGCCGTTCCAGTCGAGCACCATGGCCCAAGTCGCCGATGCGAGGAGGAGGACGGCGGCGAGGAGCCTCACGCCTCTCTTTGCGCGTGTATTTAAATTCATGACGCTTGAGTCGTGTGAGAGTGGTGCTCTTCGGCGGGCTTGGCTTTATAGGTGCCAATGTGGTTGAGGCGTTGGCCGGCGAGGAGCTCTACGTGGCGCACCGCCCCTCTTCTCCGTCTAAGAGGCCTCTCATTGCCCAGTTCGTCTCTCGATACGCCCAGCTCGTGGAGTACAGAGACCCAGCCGCCGTGATTGAGCGCGTGAGGCCCGACGTTGTGGTAAACTTGGTGGGGGAGTACTTCGGTGGGGTTGAAGAGCTTAGGGAGGCGAACGCGGAGTTTCCCAAGAGGCTGTGTGACGCCGCGAGGCGCGTGGGGTGGAGGGGGAAGGTGGTCCACTTCTCCGCGGCCACCGTGAGGGGGCCCGTGGGGGAGGTCATTGAGGAGGAGAGACCCCACCTCTCTGGGATACGCCCGGTGTCCCCCTTTGACCAGTTCAAGGCGGAGGGGGAGGCCGTGGTGGCCAACTGCTTCGACGACTGGGTCATTGTCAGGCCTACGCTGGTCTACGGGAGGTTCAACGACCACCCAGAGTGGGTCACTTTGACGAGGCTGGTCTCCAGAGGCGTTGCGCCTGCCATATCGGCGGGGGTGTCCTCCATCTCTGCCAGAGAGTTGGCCAAGGCGGTCAAGCGCTCTCTCCACTTGTCGAGGGAGTACTTCTTTGTTACAGAGTGTCAGCCGAGGCCCCTCGCCGAGTTTGTAGACGCCATTGCCACGGCCCTGGGGAAGAGGGCTGTGAAAATCCCGGTGCCGGCCGCCCTCCTAAAGGTCGCCGCGCCAAGGGAGTTGAGGCCCCACCTGCCCTTCCTCGGCAAGAGGTTCAGTTGCGAGAAGATGAGGAGTCTCCTGGGCTTTGTCCCCGCGCCGGACTTCCAGCGGGAGGTGGCTGAAATGGTGCACTACATCGTGGGCGGGGGCCCCGGTGGGACATGATCGAGGTGGTGGCGTTTTTGCCCGTGGAATTCGGCGTGTGTAGGACATGCGACGAGATTGCCAACGTGTTCAAGATTAGGCTTAGGGAGTCGTTGGAGTTGCCGGACGACGCGGCGAGGCTTCTAGCGGCCTTGGCCAAGCTGGGCCCCGTCCCCGTGAGGGTCACTGCGCCGACCACGTTGAGGGGGCTTTGGCTAATGGTGAAGTACCGCACCGGCAAAATTCCGCTGGTCATCGTAAACGGCAGGTTAATTCACAGCGGGCCCGTGGACGACGTGGAGGGGCTAGTTGAGCGGATAGCGGCGGCGCTACGTGGCCCCTAGCAGAGACCTCAGCCTGCAGACTGTGCACACCTCCCCGCTGGTGGGCTCGCCGCAGATTTTGCACTTCTTCACCGGCTCCTCTTCGGCTGGGCGGAACCTCGTGTTGAAGTCCACGACGCCGCGCATGAGCTTGAGGTCGAAGTCTGGGTCCCTCCTCCTGGCGGCCCGTAGCATCTCTACCACCTCGGCGTGCGCCGCGCCGCAGAGACCGTATTCGCAACACACCTCGTTGACGGGGAGGCCCTTCGACTTGCAGTACGCCTCGTTTTCCTCCGGCCTTGCAAATATGAGGGGCCTAATCTTGGTGAGAAGCAGGCCCCGGCCCTCTACCTTGGGCAAAATACCGTATTCGCAACACACCTCGTTGACGGGGAGGCCCTTCGACTTGCAGTACGCCTCGTTTTCCTCCGGCCTTGCAAATATGAGGGGCCTAATCTTGGTGAGAAGCAGGCCCCGGCCCTCTACCTTGGGCAAAATTTTGAAGTTCCACTGGTGGTTCTGCCCGGCCAAGTTCTTGAAGTAGTAGGCCAAGAAGTCGTACATGTGGTGGCCCGTGGCCACCTTGGTGGCGCCGAGCTCCCTGGGCACCTTGTTCATTATGTAGCGCTTCACTGCGCCGCACACTGAGCATATCGGCCTCCCGCTGGCCTTAGAGGCGGCGAGTATGTCCAAGTAGTCCTTGGCGTAGGCCACGTGGAGCTCGACGCCCAGGGCCTCCGCCTGCCTCTTCACGATCTCCTCCAGCTTGGGGGAGTAGCCAAAGCCGAGGTTTATGTGGAGGGCCTTCACCTCGGCGTCTACTCTATACTCCTCGACGTATTCCTTTAGAAGCGACAACGCGGCGCAACTGTCCTTTCCGCCCGACACCGCAACGTAGATCACGTCCCCCATTTCCACAAGCCTATACCGGCGGATAGTCTCAAAGACCCGCCGCCGGTACGACCCCAAGTCAACCCCCTGCTTAGCCACGGCGACGCGTATTTGCACAAGCACGGGGCCGTCTTCGATAAAAATACTTTCTCACTTATCTACTATGGACCCTGGCATCCGCAGGGCTTTGGGGCAGCGTCGTGGCGGCCGTTTTGATAGAGGCCGTGTTGATCCTCTCCCAGGCCTACGGCATTTTCCACGCCGTGCCTCTGGCCCTCATGTCGGCGCTTGTGGCCGTGGCGGTATACGTCTACTTCAACTTCGCCAAGGCGCTGAGGAGCGCCGCCTTTACGGCTCTCGGCCCCCCGGTGATAGGCATAGCCGCCGTGGGAGTGGCGCTTATGTGGACCGGCGCCGGCGTGGGGGCAGCCCTTGTGGCCTTGGCGTACCTCGGGGAGCCTGTGATGGGCTACTTCGTGTACAAGAGGCTGAGGGAGGTAAACGCCGCGTGGGCAACGCTCTTCCTCGCCTCAGCAGCCGCCTACGCCTACACCTTGCCCACGGTGCTCCTCGGCTACTGGCAGATACCCGCGGCCGCCGACGCGATAAAGCTCGCTGCCCTCATCTACTTCCTCAGGCGCTAGGGCCTCGCCGCCTGTAGTTGTCTCACCTTTTCTATCTGCTTTGCGAGAGCCTCGGCGCTTGGCTCCACGTCTGGCAGTGCTCCCCGCAGGTATTCGTCGTATGCGGCTAGGTCTAGGAGGCCGTGGCCCGACATGTTGAAGAGTATTGTGATTGGCCTCCCCTCCCTCTTCGCGGCTAGGGCAAGCTCCACGGCGGCCTTCACCGCGTGGGCAGACTCGGGCGCGGGGACTACGCCCTCGGTTCTGGCGAAGAGCACCGCCGCCTCGAAGACCTCCCTCTGGCCGTACGCCACGGCGCCTACCTCCCCCTCTGCCACCAGGAGGGAGAGCGTTGGGGCGCATCCGTGGTATCTAAGGCCCCCGGCGTGTATGGGGGGCGGCTTGTAGTCGTGGCCTATGGTGAACATCTTGATCAACGGGGTCAAGCCCGCCGTGTCGCCGAAGTCGTAGAGGTACTCCCCCTTGGTCAACGTGGGCACGGCCTTGGGCTCCACTGCGAGGAACTTCACATCCTTCTCTGCCTTGCCCACCTTCTTCTCGTAGTAGAAAGGCCAGAAGAGGCCGGAGAAGGAGCTCCCGCCGCCGCAGGCCCCCACCACGTAGTCCGGGTAGTCGTCGAACTGCCTAATCTGCTCCAGGGCCTCGAGGCCTATCACCGTCTGGTGTATCAGGACGTGGTTTAAGACGGAGCCTAGGACGTACTTTGCGCCGTTTTTGACCGCGTCCTCCACGGCCTCGGATATGGCTATGCCCAGAGACCCTGGGTGGTTGGGGTCCTCTGAGAGGAACCTACGGCCGGCCTCGGTCCTGTCGCTGGGGCTCGGCACCACCTCGGCCCCCCAGAGCTCCATCAACACCCGCCTATACGGCTTCTGCAAATACGAGGCTCTGACCATGTAGACTGTGGCCTTTACGCCGAAGAGAGACGCGGCGAAGGCGACGGAGGAGCCCCACTGCCCGGCCCCAGTCTCCGTAGTCACTCTCCCCACGCCCTCCCTTGAGACGTAGTAGAGCTGGGCCACCGCCGTGTTGGGCTTGTGGGAGCCCGGCGGCGAGACGCCCTCGAACTTGTAGTAAATGCGCGCGGGGGTCTTCAAGGCCTCTTCAAGCCTCCTGGCCCTCACCAGAGGGGTGGGCCTCCATATCAGGTACACGTCTCTTACACGTCTCTGACCTCCCGCGGTATCGATATCCACCTCTCCTGCGAAAACTCCTGCCTAACCAACTCCCTGGCGAAGAGCATCTCGAAGTCCTTGGGCGCAACCGGCTCCCCATTCGGCTTTAGGTACGGAGGAAGCGGCTTGGGGAGGTCGGGCACTATGTTGTACCACCGAGTGGGGACCATCCACTCCTCCGTCGACGACCTACGCATGGCCGCTAGATGCATAAGGTATAAATACGTTGGCTCAGTGGACTCTATGAGCTTTAGGAAGACGCTCCTCGAGAGAATAGCCTCGTACATCCCCGGCTACGCTGGGTACAAAAAGAAGGAGGTCAGGCGGGAAACCGACGCCCTGGTGAGGAGGCACGTCGCCTCTATTCTGGCCCAAGCCGCCCAGTCCCTCGTCCTCTCGCCCGCAGATGCGCGGCTCGTGGCCGCAAACCCCGAGGCGAGGTACCTCTGGGACTCGGTGAAGGCAGCGCTGGACAGAGTGACCCAGAGGATAGACAAGGCCCCCCACGGCTACTCCGGCTTCTTCGACTTAGTCAAGGTGGACGAGGCGGCCCTCGAGGAAGTGTACCGGCACGACCTCGCCTTGGTGGAATACGCCAAGAAGATCGCCGACGCCGCCGCCGCTGTCAAGTCGCTGAGACCGGGGAGCGAGGAGTGGACCAAGGCGCTGAGAGAGCTGTTGTCCCTCGTAGAGGCCCTCGACGCCGAGGTGGACAAGAGGGCCGCAATCCTAAAGGGCATAAGGGAGCCGCCCCAGCTTAAGTAGAGGCCATGCCGCAGGTCATCCAGTGGGTCAACCCCCGGGAGGGGGACATCATTTGGCGGTACCCCGTGGATAGAATTGAGTGGGGGGCCCAGCTAATAGTCGAGGAGTGGCAGGCGGCGGTCTTCATGCGCGACGGCAAGGTGTACGACGTCTTTCGCGCGGGGCGCCACACGTTGACTACTCTCAACCTGCCCCTCCTAACCCAGGCGTTGAGCAGAGTGGCTGGGTTCGACAAATCGCCTTTCACAGCCACTGTGATATTCGTCTCCCTAAAGCAACACCAGCTCCCGTTCGGAGGCCGGGGGCAGACCGCCGAGCTGGTGCCCATACAGTTCTACGGCACGGCGTGGTTTAGAGTGGCAGACCCAGCCCTCTTCGTCACCCAAGTGGTAGGCGGGCAGAACGTCTACACCACCGAGGACCTGCAGAAGTTCTTGAGGGGCTACTTCAACGAGCTCCTCATGGCCGAGCTCTCCAAGCAGTCCATCTTCACAATATACGCCAACCTGGAACAAGCCAGCTTTGTGGCAAAGGCGGCCATAGACCCCCACTTCCGCCGCATAGGCTTAGAGCTCATCGACCTAAAATTTGAAGGACTCGACGTCACAGACCCCGTGTGGAGAGACCGGCTGTTCTACATAAGAGCCACCGGCGTAAACCCAGCCGAGTACCTGCGCATGGAGACTGTCCAAAAAGCCGCCGCAGAGCTCGGCAAAAGCCCGGGCGCCGCCGCGGGCACAGGCATAGTCCTCATACCGCCCCTCCTATGGCCACAACAGACGGCCCAACAACCCGCAACCGCACAACCGGCGCCCCAGGCCACCCCACAGCAACAAGTACATCAGACAACCTCACAACAACAGCAACAACAGGGCATCGTCTGCCCCCAGTGTGGATATGTAAACCCCCCTGGGGCCAAGTTCTGTATAAACTGCGGCTACATGCTGGGGAAGAAGTGCCCCCAGTGCGGCTACGTAAATCCGCCAGACGCCAAGTTCTGCGCTAACTGCGGCGCAAGACTGAGTTAATACCCGTCATCGGCGGCGTTACGTATTTTACTTAGGCCTGTAATTGTCCCTATGAGCGCTGGGGAAGTAGCCGCCGCAGTGGCAACGCTGGCGGTGGGAATTTACTTAATTTTGGCATCTCTAGGCACAGTGCCCCTGGCCGTGAATTTCCTGCTCGGGCTTGCCGCGGCCACCTTCGGCGTGTCCTACGCCGTAGTAGGTAGGACGAGGGAGGCGGCCTTTTGGGGAGGTCTCTTGCTAATTGTTGGCGTAGCCCTCATCTACGGCGGCGGTGCGTCGCCTCTCCTCGTAGTCGGCGTAGTGCTGGTCTTCGCCTCGCTGATTGCCCTGCTAAGTCTCCTGCGCAAGTAAACACACTGGCCACAGCAGACACATAATCCAACTTCAAACGAGTAGTCAAACAGTGGTCAAGTCTTACATAGGGAGTACTAAGAGGTCCCTGTAGCTAGAGTCTCTTTTCTGCCTTGTACTTGCCCACTCTCGCCGCGGCTAAGTTGAGCACGAGCCTGGTCGCCGCTCCCAGGCTGGCGACGCCTCCGCCCGCTGCGCCGAGGGCCGGCGGCAGGCCCACATAAGCCGCCGCCATTGCGCCAAGCGCCGCGGCGCCAGCCGCCACGGCCGCGGCCATCCCCAGCGCCTCCGCGCGGCCTCTCGCCGATATTGGGTACTCCATGTAGAGCACTGTGCCGTCTGTGGCGTCGACCGCCGCGCTGTACCTCCTTCCGCGGTAGTCGTAGGCCAAGCGCCAGATGGGGTAATAGACGAGGCCCTCGAGGCGCCACTCAACGCCTATCTTCACCTTAAAGACCTGGGCATATGCCCTGGCCTCTTCCACCACCTCTTGAAGCGAGGTGAAGGCGGCCTCTGGGTCTAGGTCCGGCGAGTGGAAGACTCCGACTCTCTCTAGGGTGGGCTTGAATGGGGTGCGCCACCTCGCGGGGAATCTAAAGCTAGGCGGGAGGGGGACTGGGGGGCTAGAGGTGGCTAGGGCTGTGGCGTATGTGGCAAGTTGGTCGAGAGGTGGGAAAGACACGTAGTAGAGGTAGAGGGGGAGGAAGTGTAGCTCTGCCTCCACTGGGGATGCGGCGGGGAGGTCCTCGGGGGCCGCCGTGGGTCTAAAGTTTAGCACAGCCTTAAACGCCGCGGTCTTGTCCACCGCGGGCTTGAAGATGTAGACGTTTTCATAGGTCTTCCCCTCGCTCAGCGCCGTGCCGCAGTATGGACACACGTAGAATCTGCGCCCGGGCGGCGCCTCGTACTTGGCGCCGCAGAAGGGGCACTGGACAATCACGTCTCTACCCTCCTGCTCTTTAACAACCCCCCAGCCGCGAGGTACGCCGCGGCCGCGCCGCCGGCCAGAGCCGCGGCTCCAAACAGTGGGTCTGCCGCGACTGCAATCGCCGCGCCCAGTCCCCCGAGTAGGCCGGCCGTCGCGGCGGCGCCCACGGCGCTTATCGCCTTGTTTTCCACGAAGGAGGGCTCCTCGGCCACTACCACGGCGCCGTCCCACCCGGCGGAGTAGTAGCTGTAGTGAGACCCCTTGTAGAAGTACGGCACAATCCACATGGGCAAGTAGGTGAGCGGCGACACGGCGAGCTTATCCACTGTGTAGTCCACGGCCTTGTCCACCACGCTCGTGGCGGCGGCGATGACGCCCAGCCTCGCCCTGGCTCTCTCAGAGGCGTCGCTGTCCACGGCGGCCAAGAGCTTGGGGACGAGGGCGCGCACCGCCTTGGCCTTGGCCTGCTCTTCTGTAAACTCGCCCGCCAGGAAGGCGGAGGCTGTGGCGGCCTCCTTCGCCACCTCGGGCAGAGGCTTGGGCTCCGGCGCAGTCTTGAAGAAGTGGTCCACTAGCTTGTCCACGGAGAGGCCCCATGCGGACCTCCTCGCAAGCACGGCCACCACGTCGCTGAGCCGCACGGCGCCCTCCACGTCGACGGTCCTAGTGACCACCCGCGTCTGAGGCCTCCCTCCTACGTACACCGTCTTGGTGTAGCTCACGACTACGCGCGCTTTGTACACTGCGGACATGGCCACGTCCACTAGGTAGAAGGGCAGGTAGAGGAGCGTGGGGGCGGCGAAGTTTATGTCCCGCATCCGCCTGCCGAGGTTGAAGTCCCTCTTCGTCCTCTCCACGGCGCGCCTAATGACCTCGGAGGCCGAGAGCGTGGGCACGGCCAGCGCCCTCCCGGCGGAGCCGTCGAGAAAGTTGGGCTGGCCGCAGTACCTACACACGACTACCACCGAGTCAGGCGTCACGTCAAGCGGCGCGCCGCAATACCGGCATCGCAACTCCACATACCCCACGGAGGCCCAGTTGCCGAGATATAAAAAATTGGGCCGCCGTTATGTGTCTCGGCGTGGGCCCCCTGCCTTAAGCAACCTCTCCGCCCGCTTTCTGACTAACTCCCGCCAGGCAAGCTTGGCTTCCTCAAACCTATCCCACACGGCGGCCATCCTCCTCCTAAGCTCCTCCACCCTCTCCAACGTCTCTTCAACCTCCACGTCAGAGACGTTCTCTTCTGCCTCCACAGCCAAGCCGCTGCCCCGGGTTAAATTCTTTTTCGACTACAGCGGGCAACCCTGCTGGCGGTCCACTGCGGAAATGCTTAATAACTACAAACCCTACGCCTATATGCGCGTCGTTGTTCCCCTAGATGAGAATAGGGGATGGGACTCCAAGATATCGGACGAGTTCGGCCACGCCCCCTACTTCGCCCTCGTAGACGGAGACAGTTTGACAATCGTAGAGGGGCCGAAGGTGATAACTGGGAGAGGGCCTAGGTGGGCCGAGCTGTACACTAAGCTGAAGCCCGATGTAGTGATCACAAAGGAGATCGGAAAGCCGGCGTACGCCGCCTTTAGGCAAAAGGGCGTCACCGTGTACTACGCAGACGCCAAGACGCTGAGAGAAGCCGTGGAGAAGTGGAAGAGAGGCGAGCTAAGAGAGTTCCCCGAAGAGCTAGCCCACGAGCCCCACCACGAACACTAATACGGGCTAGCCTGCTCCATCACAATCTCACTGGGCAGTACTCTCGCACATTGCACACCCCTTGGCCAGCGGCAGTCCACTGTGGCCAAAGCCGCCTGGCCCTCTCGGAGTCCACCAACCCCTTAATCATCTGTTCTCACTCCAGCCCCCACCCCCCGGCCACGTCAAGGCTCAGCTTGACAATGTCGGCCAGGGGGTTCTCCTCGCCACGGCGGAACATTGCTCAAAACAGCCCTCTAATCTCGTCCAAGTAGCCCCGTGGAGATCGACGTGCCGCTGTCCTTATTGGCCGCCTCCACTTTCTTCAACTCCACCCCTAAGTCAGCCACTACGACCGAGACCGGCGGAAGTACATACTTGCTCTACCGCAACGGCGGAAGATTTGTAATTGGGAAAGAGGAGGCCGCTAGCCTCAGCGAAGTTATATACGGCATCGGCAGTGCGGCACAAGAAAACTGACCTATAGACGCTCAAGAGCTAATCCGACGCGGGCCGTGGCGAAGTTTCCCCAGCAATGTGGAAAAAGACAAAAGAGGCGAGGCCTGTGATGTCCACAGCTGATGTGGAAACCACCAAGCGTGTATTTGAGTAGCCAAAATGGCGAGAATTGTCGCGGCGGCAGATCATGGGCGCGTAGCATTAGGATAAGCCCATACGACAAGTCCAAGGTAGAGGAAATAGCAGATGAGAGCCGTAAGATGAGTGTCCTACTGCCAAAGTACGAAATAGGAAGAGGCGAAGAAGAGTGGTGGGCCGTAGGGGACTCTCAGGGGGTTCCCCCTTTTGAACCCCTGGCTTCCGCGCCGGCGGCTCTACGGGTCTGGAGCCCGCCGCTCTGCCTGGCTGAGCTAACGGCCCGTACGTGCTATCTTTTTCTGCTTAAAAGTTTAACTGCCCTATTCGGCGCTATGGCGCATCTCCGCGTTGGGCGTCTTGGAGGAGCGCCTTGGCTACCTTATAGCTTACTTTGACTCCCTGGAGCTTTACGGGGGCGTTGTCGCATAGGATTTCCACCTCTGGCTCCGCCGACACGACGTAGACGGCGAATCTGCGCCTTTTCCCAAAGTCGAGGATTGTGCCAGACTGCTCCAATGGCACAACGCGGTGCTCCAGCGCCCCCCTCACCTTTACGTCTACGCACTCCACCTCCGCCGAGGCGAAGTAGACGTGGCGGTTTTCCACTGCCTCAACCGCCCTCTTGAAGCGGCGGTAGAGGAGGACGGAGGCCACGTGTGTGCAAATGCCCCTCCGCCTCCTCCAGCCGAATGTGGAGTAGTAGCAGGTACACTCCCACCGCCCCTCCCTCGTGCTCCACCACACTTGGTAGAGCGGCTTCCAGTCCCCCAGCTCCCTCACCCCCTCCACCACGTAGAGGCCGTCCCTCACCTCGCGCACGTAGGGCAGTCTGAAGAGGGCCCTCTTAACCCACGACCGGCTCTTCCCGGGGAAATCCCGCCTAAGCCTCTCAAGGGCGATGCGAAGTGGGTCGCCGTTGAGGCGTCTATTTTCGCCTGTGGTATAGCCTATGCGGCGGTTTCGGGGCATTATCGCTTGGCTAATTTAGCTACGACAGCCGCCATTAGCAGTAGGGCCGCGACTGCGGCTAACAGTGCCAAGGCGTAGCCGCCGAAGGCTATGGCAGTTTCAGTTACCGTGGTAGTGGTGGTTACTGTGTACGTGACAGGCTCCTTTTGTGTTACCGTATGTATAACCACCGCTGTGTCTGTCACAATTTTAGTAACCGTCACCGTGGCTGTAACAGTGTTTGTAGTCGTCACCGTAGTGGTGGAAGTCTGAGTCACTGTGACAGTGACGGGGGTTACGCTGGTCGTCGCCTTAGGCGCAGCGGCCTTGGGCAAGTAGAGGGGCCATGGCGGGTGGAACTCGTTGGGGTAGTCCACGTATGCAGCGTAGCCGCGCTCGACGAGCCACTGGTTTACGTTCAGCCAATGCGTCTCGTTGTAGTCGAGGTACGCCACAGCGACGAAGCGTCCATATCTGTCGGTCTTGTACAAGTCGTCTATGTCTAGGCAGACCCGTCTCCCCAAGAGGAGGACCTCAAGCGCCGCCTTGGCCCCCTGCCCCTCAGCAGTAGAGAGCTCGGGCGCGTTAACGTCGGCCAGCCTAACCCGCTCGGGCAAGCCAGACACATAGAACGTGTCCCCGTCGACGACTCTGGTGACTACGCCGCAGTGCTCCTCAACTGCGCCAAACGTTGGGACTGCAAACAACAGCGCAAGAGCGACAACAGCGGCAAACAAGCCCAACCTCAACACACCCTACTCTAGGCCAGCATCAGTGATGCGGTAGTCTATACGGACGTCCGGCGGCATGCCCGGCACGTCTAGGGGCCACATGTAGCCCTCTGCCTTTGCCTTATTGGGCCGGGCCATCATGAACCTGGCGTTTACGGCGTGGGCGAGGACGTTTCCCCCGGCGGGTCTCTTGCCCACTGAGAAGGCCTCTGGCACGTCCATGACCTGGTTTGTGAGCACCGACGTTAGCCCAAACGTCCTCGCGTGGCGCCTAAGCCAATCCACGAGGTAGTGAATCCGTTGCTGTCTGGCGGCCAGCATCTCCCTCCCAACGAATTCGGCGCGGTACAGCGCAGTGATAGTGTCGATTACTGCAAGGCGACAGCCCTCAGCGATGTGGCGGGGCAAGTCGAACTTCACAATTTGCTCAAGCTGGACCACGTTGGCAGGCTGATACACCACTATCAAGTCAAGGGCCTTGTCGACGTCGAAGTTAAACCTCTTCGCCACTGCCTCGACGAGGCCGTCGTTGAAAGTGCCCTCGGTGTCTATGTACACCACACGCGTCGTGAAGCCCTGAGCGAGGGCCGCCACCGATAGCTGGTGGGCTAGCATGGACTTGCCCGCGCCGAATTCCCCGGCGAATTCGTAGATGAAGGCCTCCCTAACGCCCCTCCACGGCGTCTTCTCGTCGAAGTCGGCGACACCGGTCTTGAAGACCCGCCTCTGCTGTGAACGGAGCTCCCTGGCCGTCAGCGGCTTGGTTGTGCCCACCCTTTGAATCGCCTGTTGAAGGATCTTCACAGCGCGGTCGTACTCTACGCCAGCCTCCACCAGCTCCTCAACGGTGAACTCCGAGAGGTGTTCCACAGAGACGACGCCCAACTCCCTAAGCCTCTCCAGAGTCTTAGGGCCGACGCCTTCCAGCTCCTCTAGGGGGTCTCTTTCCCTCTTCTTGCTCATACCCATATCTCGTGGCCGGGTTTATACGTGTTAAGATAATGGGGCTTCCTAGTCTGTGTCTACGTATGTGGCAAGCCGTCTTATGGTCATTTTCGGCAACTTATGGGACTAATTAATGGAACCGTCGTGTTCACGCCTCTGCGACATATCACTTGAAGGCCGGCATTCCGCGAAGACCCCTGGGCATTTAAGGCTTCACGCCTATCCTCCTCGCCACTTCTTCCACTAGCCGGGCCACTCTCTCTATCGCCTTTTCCACCTGCTCTCTCTGGGCCCACCCCTCGTAGTAGTTTATGTGCATGGCGTTGGCCTGAGCCCACGCGTCGTGTACCCAGTCGCCGAGCTCCTCGGCCATCTTCTTGGCGTAGCGCCACAGCTCCCCGTGGGAGGCCAGCCTCTGGGAGTCCCGCCAATAGGCGTAGGCCTTGACCGCCAGGGCCGCGGCTCTCCACGCCTTTTCGCTGGCCTGCCTGAGGTTCCCAGCCGCTAGCTCGGCCCTGGCCGCCTCCAGGAGGTCTAGGGCTGCCCTTGCATATTCCACAGCCCTCTGTGGAGGGTCGGCGCCGCGGGTGAGCCAGTCCAGGAGGAGGTCCTCTAGGCACACCCCCTCGGCCTCGGCGGCGCGTCTAAGCGCCTCGGCGATGCGGCGGGGAAGCAGAAGGGCCTCCATCATGTGGTAACCTCCTCCAGCCGCCCCTGCTGGGCTGCCTCTCTTATCTCCATGGCAATCCTCCTACCCATGGAGATGGGCCTACCGAAGTACAGCTTTGAATACTGCCCGCCCACGCCCAAGTAGACGTTTGTACCCCCGCCTATCCGAGGCGCCACGTCGTACACCACGAGGTCCAGCTGGGGGGTCACGATGAACTGGAGGGTGAATGGGCCAATTACCCCAGGCGGCACGAGCCTCCTCGCCGCTTCCACAAACCTATGCCCAACGTCGAACACCTTCTCCAGGAGGGACTCCCTTATGGTGGCCGGCTCGTGGCCCACCTCTATGTACCTAACCTCGGGGTCTAGCTCCAGTTGCTCTCTCGCCGGGAGGCGGTAGACGCCGTCTAAGTCGCTCTGTATCCTCCTGTCAAAGCTGTGGAGCTCAAGCCTCCTGCGTAGGGGGGAGTAGAAGTAGTTGGCATTGAAGTGTGCGCCGAGGACCAGCTCCTCTATCGACGCGTGGTCGAGGTCCTCCAGCCTAATCACCCCCGCCTCTGCCAGCCTCTTGGCCTTCTTGTAGAGGTCGTCTCTGTCCCTCGCCACGAAGAACCCCCTCTCCACTCTCCTCTCCGCCTCCGGCATTTTAACGATCACAGGCCTGTCCACCTCGTCGGGTCTAAAGGTCCGGGGCCTCCTTATCCCCGCCTCGTCCAAGAGGCGGTAGTAGTTGTAGGGCCCCGTCCGCTCCTCCCACCTCAGCAGAAACCTATTGCCGAAGATGGGCACGGGGAACTCTCTCTCAATGGCGTCGTAGCCCACGTACACCGCGAAAGAGCGGTTTGGCACAAACACAGCCTCCTCCGCCTTCAACACGTCGACGATCTTCAATATGTCCCGGTAGTCCTCCAGCACGATGAGCCTATCCACCACGGGGAACTCCCGATACGCCCTATCCCTCCCCCTCTTGGCAACGGCAATCGTCCTCAGCCCCTCGTCCCTGGCACCGTCCAACACGTCCAAGGCGCTGTGGGAGGCCAACACAGCCACCGAGACCACGGCCTACACTCCCACGGATAATAAAAACTTTAAAATTGGGGCGGCGGGCCTCGTATGGACCTCCTGGCCCCCCTCTCCGCCGTCGTTTTAACCTACAGAGAGGTGGGAGGCGATGCGCTGGGGGCCCTCGCCGAGGAGATGCGAAAATGCGCCGAGGAGTTGGCCAAGGCCACGCCCATGTTCGTCTTCCACACATGTGGCAGAGTAGAGGTCTACCTATACGGCGCGTCTGAGGAGGAAGTGGCACGGGTGGCCGCCCGCTACAGGCGCTTCGCCGAGGGAGTAAAGGTGCTTAGGGGGGCAGAGGCGGCTAGGCACCTCTTCGCAGTGGCGGCGGGCCTCGACTCCATGCTCATAGGCGAGACCGACATCTTGGGCCAGCTGGAGGAGGCCTACGACAGGCAGGTAAAGGCGGGGTACACCAGGGGGCTCCTAAAGACTGTGGTAGAGAGGGCGGTGAGAGTGGGGAAGCGGGTGAGGACGGAGACGGGGATCTCCAGGGGGCCCAGAGGCCTCGGCTCCCTGGCGGTGATATACGTGTCGAGGATGTTGGACCTCAGAGAGGCCTCTGTCGCGGTCCTCGGCGCGGGGGCCGTGGGCGTCGGGCTGGCCATGGAGCTCGCGGCCAGAGGAGTCAAGAGGCTCGTCGTCCTAAACCGCACCTACGAAAAGGCGGTAGAGGTGGCCAAGAGGGTGGGAGGCGAGGCGAGGCCCCTCACAGAGGAGGAGGCAGAGAAGTGCCTCGCCGAGTGCGACGTGGTCTTCTCCTCGGTCCACATCCTCCAGCCAGTGGTCAAGCGCATCCCCCCGGGAGCCAGAGTCAAGGTAGTAGTTGACCTCGGCGTCCCCAGCTCCGTGGCCCCCAACCTCCCCGTCACCGTGGTCAAGATAGAGGACTTGAAAGAGCTGGCAGAGAAGTACAACAGGGAGAGAGCGGGGGAGGTTGAGAAGGCTTGGGCTATCGTGGAAGAAGAAGTGGCCCGCCTGCCCAGACTGCTTGCCAGGCGCTATGTGGAAGAGGCCACCGCCACCATAATGGCCCAGGCCATGGCCGCCGCAGAAGAGGAGGGGAGGCGGGCGGGGTGCGACACGGCAGTCCTAGCCACCAAGACCACAGTCAAGAGAACCCTACTCCCCCTACTAGCCAAACTTAAAGCCATGGCCGAGAACGGGCAAGCAGAAGAAGCCACAAAACTCATCCAACTCTTACAAGAAGCCATGGTTCAATCTTAGCACACCTCTTGAGAATTGAAGGCATCACAAATAAGAGACTGCAAATAGCGTAAAGAGCCCTCCACCATTAGGCTTTATCATTAACAAGCAAGCCTAGCTTGTATGCTATTGCGGCGACCAAGTGAACCGTGGAGGCGCATGGTCTTGTGCCCTTAAAGCAAAGAAAAAAGAAAGTAAGAAGCTAGGTACGGAAATCATTAGCTAGGCCTTCGCCACTTGTCTTGGCGGTGGTAGCGAGTCTGTTAGCACGACATGACAAGGATCTTCGTTGCGCCTATGTCTTAGCAACAGCCAGCGGTACACCACCCTCTGTCTCCACCTGCCAACCCCCCGTTGTAGTGCCAGCCGCAGTTCATACGCCTTGGCGGAGTAGTAAACATAGCCAGGCAAGCCGAAAAGTGTCCCTAGGAAGCTACGCCACGACGCAGGCTCTAGCCTAAGAGCGGCGGAGACGTAGGCCATCATATAGAAGTCGGCCCTCTCATAGCCCCCGGTCACCTCGCCGCGTAAGTGGTCTCCGCCCGTTCTAACTATCCGCCACTCCCACCCCCTGCATTCCACATATTTCTTAACCCATGCGTCTTCGAACACGTTAAGCCAGGGTGGTATCTTAACCCCCTCCAGCGCGCGTCTCCTCAGGAGCGTGTCGTGGAGTCCGCCTCTCACTTTGAAGTTCTCAATTGCATGAGTCACCTCGTCAAATCCCCTGACTCTCACCCACGCCGCTCTCTCCCGCCACCTCGGCGTATAGTCAATTCCCCACACAAGGCCAACGCGGGGCTCTTCCACATAGCCCCGCGCCTCCTCCCACCAACCACTCCTCAGGATGAAATCGTCGTCGAGGAAGAAGAGCCACTCGTCACTGAACTGCTCGAAGAAGATATCAATGGCAGTCTGCCTAGCAGTGGCACGGGTAGGCTTGTGCCACCCGTACAGCCTGCTCCTCTCCACAACAAGCTCTTTCCCATGCGCATCGGCAAAGCGTTTTACAAATTCCCTCGTCTTAGGTGTATCAGAGTCGTCTACGAGGACTATGGCGCGGTAAGGCACTTGTAGCGAGGAAACCCAGACGGCCTCGAAATCCGCACCCACTTTCTCCGCCGAGTTCTTCGTAATCATAGACAAATCATTATGTCGAAAAACAGCGATGTTAAAATATCTTAAACCTCGCCCTGGAGACCTCTTATGCGATTTTCCAGTTCTAGGCTCCTGGCCTTTACTTCTGGTGGGCTAGCCCTATTGGCATCTCTTGTATTCTCATTGTCTGTCTCTAGAAAGCTTCCGCCAAACGATTTGGCTGTGTTAAACTTAGTTAACTCGGCATACTCGATTGGAATTAACTTGATGTCTTATGTCACCGGATGGTATCCCCGTGTTTTAGCTAAGGACCCGGGGGCTTATGGAAGCCTTTTTGCGGCTGGCCTTCTTACCGCCGGGATGGCGTGGGCCGCGGCGGCGGGCTACCTCCTACTCTTTGCTCCCTACGGCGCGTGGGACCCAGTGATCCTCGCCCTGCTGGGGGCAATGCTTGTGCTCTACGCCGTGCCGGCTGGGGCCTACCTCTCTGTCCACAGACAGCGCTTGGCGGCGGCGCTGGGGGCTGTGTCTCAGCTTGTGAAAACTGGAGGCGCCCTAGCCGTCAGACAGCACCCGACCGTGGAGGCTGTGCTCGCGGTCAACGTGCTCATGTCTCTGCCCCAGGCCCTCGCCGTTAGGATCAAGCCGGCGTTTAGGGGGGCCCTTCCCACCCTACTCCGCCTCGTGAGGGGGGCGCCTTTTCAGACTCTGTCTCTGGCGGCCGCGGCGCTGGGCGGGCTTATGCAGTACGTGGTGGCGGCGGCGGGGGGCGCCGCCATGTTGTACTATGGGTTTGTGCTTTTCCAGCTGTCGAAGATGGTGTACCCGGCCCTCACCATTGTCCCCTTGATGTACGGCTCGCTCCTCACAGCGGCCGACAAGGAGAGGAGGGCGCTGGTGGACGGCGCCATTATTCTGTTCCTCTACGCGGTTCCCGCCGCTGTTATGCTCAAGGCGCCTGAGGTCCTTTTGGCCGTGCTTAGGCCGCAGGAGCTGGGGAACGGTGAGCTCTTGGCCGCGATGCGGCTAAACGCAGTCGCGCTCCTCCTCTCGGGGGTCCAGCTACATGCGTGGAACGTCTTGTTGGGTATTGAGCCGAGGGAGATCCTCACGCTTAGAGACAGACCGGCCAAAGCCCTCCTTTTCGACATCGCCTTCTTCCCCGTAAACGCGTTGTTGACCTACGCGGCTGTGTCGAAGCTGGGGGCGATGGGCCTCGTGGCGGCAAACGCCGTTGCCCTCGCCTACTCGGCTGGGGTTAGGCTCTACTACCTCCCAATGTGGAAGCCCCTCTTCGCGCTGTATCTCTCCCACTTTGCCGCGCTGGGTGCCGCCGCGCTGGCCCCTCCGCTCCCCCTCCAGCCCTCTACGAACGTGGCCGTTGCGCTGGCCGTCGCCGCCGCCTATGCGCTGTACCTCGCCGCGCCTGTTGCAACCGTGCTCCTTGCCGCCTCGCCCGTCTACCGCCAGCTGGCCCTACGCCTGTTAAATCGCCGACACTAAGTCGGCCAGCTTTTTGGCAAAGACGTCTAGGGTTAGGCCCTTTGCCTTGGCGACGGAGGCCGCTGACGCGGCTTTCCAGGCCTTGGGGTCTGTGAGGAACTTGGCCAACTGCTCCACTGCCTCCTCAGCGCTTGCGTAGCCCAGCCCGGCCCCCTGGGCCAAGTCGCTCCAAGTGCCCCCGCTTTTGTGGACCACGGGGGGTAGCCCCCTGGCCATGGCCTCGGCCACGGCTATCCCCCAGTGCTCGTTTATCGTGGCGTGGAAGAAGGCCCTCGCCTTGTCCATGGCGGCGTTTATCTCCCGCCTCGGGGCATTGGGGATGAGGCGGACTGCGTGCGCCACGCCGCTCTTCTCGGCAAGCCTCTTCACCTCCTCCATGTAGGCCCTCAGGGTGGGGGTGGCGGCGCCGCCGAAGATGTACAGCATTGCGCCCGGCACCTCTTTCACGAGGCGCGGCGCCACCTCTGTGACGGCCCAATGGTAGCGCTTCTCCTGCGAGAAGCGGCCCAGCATAACCACGGCGGGCTCCCTCTCCTCGAAGGGCCTAGGCGACTCCACCACCTCCACGTTGGGCGCAATTGGGGGGTTGAGGACGGCCGGCCTCTCCCCATATACCTCCTTGGCCACGTCTGCTGTCCACTGGGAGTTGGCGAGGACTAGGCGGGCGTAGCGGAAGGGGTTCTCCCTGGCGTACCTTGGCAACAGCTTGACGTAGATGCGCCAGTAGAGGCTCAGCGGGAAGCGGGAGTAGCGCTCTGTTATGTAGGGGTCTTCCCCATAGGCGAGGCCGGTGCCTCTGAAGCGGGGGTCTATGAACACCTCGAAGGGGAAGTGTATGTACTCCACCAGGGGCGCCGCGCTGGCGATGGGCTTGTACGCCACCTCGTCTGTGAAAATGAGCCGCGGCTTGTACTTCTCTACGGCCCTCTTGGCCGGTAGCCACACCAGGAGCCTGGCCCAAAGGCCGAAGGCCTTGGCGCCCACTGGCAGAGTGACGCGGGGGTACTTGGAGATGTCTATGCCGTACCACTCCACGTACTTCCCCGGGTCAAACTTAAACGTGCCGCTGAGCACGGGCGCCAGCCCCGCCTTGTCCAGAGCGTAGGCCGCCGCGGCGCAGACCAACTGGCCCCCGCCGGGGGAGCCCCAGTAGTGGTGTGCCACAAGAGACATGGGCGTGCCTGTACTGGGGGTTAAAAGGATAGCCCCCAGATGAGGGCTGTGGCGGCGTAGCGGAGGGCTGGGAGCGCGTAGCCCGTCTTCCAGTAGAGCCTGGCGAGGGCCATGGCGTAGATCTTCCTGCGTATGGCCTTGTGGTGTCCCAGGCGGGGGTAGCTGGAGTGGCCCAAGTGCTTCGTGGCTACTATGAAAGGCACCTCGGATATGCCCGACTTGTCGTAGACAATGCCGATCGTAATTTCATCTGCCACCACTCTGGCAAAGAGGTCGTCCATAGACTCCACCACAGAGAGCACGTAGTCGATGGCCCCGACATTGAGCACGGGCTTTTTAATCCTTATGCCCTGTTTAGGCCCGGCGAAGACGTGCATTACGCGCCCCCACAAGTTCTTCACACTCCAGTAGTACACCTCTACTCCGCCGCGGTTCTCCCTCCTCACAACCCTGGGATGCTCCCACGGGACGTCCGAGAGGTGGTAGAGGGGCAAATCCAGCTTCTCGTCGAGCGAGAGGAAGTCGTGAGGGAGGAGGTTGTCCGAATCCACCACCAGCCCATATCCCCCCTCCTCCACGATGAGCCTGAGGAGGCGGAGGACGCACGAGGAGCGGTTCTGTCAATTCCCCGCCAACAGCTCCGCCTCCACCCCCAAATCCCGCAAGTATCCATCGACGAGAGGTTTCAACTTATCAGACGTGAAGTAGTCCACGCACACCACAGCCCTCTCGGCCTGGACCACCTCTACATTCTTCTTAAACAGCTCCAGCTCGTAAACTCGATAAAGAGGGAGGTAAGTGGCAATTATCACGCCACCGAGAAGGACGAGCTAAATAAAAACATCGATAAGCCCGTCAGGCCGGCGGCCTTTCAAAGCCACCGGCATTGACAAGACTCTATACTCTAAAGGACTTATACGCTGTTTTTATCTGCCTTTAGAGATTATAGCAGGCTATATACTGTCAAAGGTCCGGCGCTGTGTTCACTGCTACATCAGCAACGCCTCTGTGGGCTTGAGTCTTTTTTCCACGGGGTCTGGGGCTAGGCCCAGCTCCTCCATGGTCACAGAGCCGAGGAGGTAGATGCCCTCCTCGCCGAAGACTACAGGTGTGGCGCTCGCGTAGCGGCCCTTTACCTCTATCCCCACCTTGCCCAGTGGCCTTTCCACAGTTCTCCCATCTGCAAGCCGCATCGACCTGATAGACAACACACCTAGTCTCTCGAACAGAGAGCGCGGCAACACGGTGTAGGTAGCCCCCGTGTCTACCACCAGCTCAACCACGGCTTCCCTCCTCTTGTCCGCGGGATTCCAGATCCTCGCCCTCGCAGAAAACGTGCCAACAGAGACAATGGTGCTCCCCAATAAATGTCTCAAGCCGGGACGTGCGTAACGCGTATGGACGTGCCGTACTTCCTCGGGAACTATGTCACTACAACACGTAGCGAAGATGAAGTAAGCCTGCGTGATACGCTTGGGTAAAGTCAACGGTGTGTAATACTAGTGAGCTGTTTATGAGTAGGGTGTGGTGGGGCCGCCGGGATTTGAATTCCCGGGGTCTCCCTCCCGGGATCACGCGGACCCGAACCGCGCCTCGGGGGGATGTGCCCTATCCTACCAGGCTAGACTACGGCCCCCTTGCCACCTACTTTCCGTTTATTTAAGTTTTTGCGCCCCGCGGGGCCTGCGCCGACGACCACCGCGTCGTAGGGCCGATTCTGTTTGCCAGACGCGCTGGAGAGGTCAGAGCCGCTGTATTCGTCACGTGTCCTTAGCGGAAGGATTCATCACCGTTTTTAACCTGTTTTTTGTTTTTGTACGTGAAGGTGCGGATCCGCGGGATTTTCGCCACGGCGTTGACGAAGTTGGCGTTGGACTGGGGTTTTTCCATTGTCCAGCCTACGGGGAAGATTGTGGAGAGGTTTGACCTGCCTGTGGACAACTCGCCGCCTGACGTCACTGTGATTGACCACGAGTCGAAAAGTGGGGTTGTCGTGCTGGGGAAGTGCGGCGCCGTGGAGGCCTTTGTGGAAAGGCTTAGGGAGGCGGTGGATCCCGTAGTAGTTAAGGCGGATCTGGGCGTACACGACGTGTTTGTGGGCAAAGTTGTGGGCGAGGGGCGCGTGGAAGGGCCGGGGGGCATTGTGCTGAGGGTACCACCTCGGTTTGCGCCGACGGTGGGGTCCGTGGGAGTTTTCACCGTGGTGAGGCCGCCTCTCGGCCCAGTGGAGGGCGTGGCCGTCCCCGACATCATAGTCGAAGGCGACTACGTGGAGCTCAGCACTTCGCCGGGGGTTAGGTTTAGCCGCCACATTCCGGAGGGGGAGCGGGTGAGGCTTAGGCTCCTCGCCGAGACCAGGCTGGGCTGGCTGGGGGGCCTGGGGGTGAGGTTTAAATCGTCGGCGCGGTTCGCGGAGGATGAGGCCGTTGTGAGAGAAGTGGAGGCCCTCTACAGAGAGCTGGTGGAGCTGGCTAAGGGGGGAGAGGCGGGTGCTGTGCTTAGGCGTGGGCGGTGTCTGGCGCTGGCGCTGTTCGACAAAGCGGCGAAGGAGAGGCTGGACGAGGTTAGGAGGTCGGTGGTCCCCACGGCGCGTGGCCACCACGCGCTTAGGGCACAGGGGTTCGGCAAATGCCTCGACCTACTCGACTATTTGGGCGTGGAGGCCTATGAGCGGGCGGCCGAGTTTTTGGCTAGGGGGGCTGTGGAGATTTGGCACATAAAGCCCTGGGGAGAGGTGGTGAAGATGCGGGGAGAGGCGGTGGGCGTCTTCGGCGACTGGCTAGTGGTCAAGAGGCCTCTCAGGCCGGGCGGCGTCTTAGACGGGATTGGGGTTAAGATTGAGAGGGGGTTCTACGCCCTTACCTGTGTGCCTAGGCGGGGGAACTACGTGGTCCACACCTACTACACGCCTGAGGGGAGGGCCGTGGGGACGTACATAAACGTCAACTCAGAGCCCGAGTGGGGCAGGCGGATTATATACATCGACCTCCTCGTAGACGTGGCGTACGTCGGCGGCGAGGCCAAGGTGCTGGACCTGGAGGAGTACAGGAGGTACGAGGACGTCTTCCCGGCGAGGCTTAGGCCTCCCAGCGGGGTCCTGCCCCCGCCAGTGGCCTGCGGAGAAAGGGGGATTATTGAAGCTCCTCCTCAGTCCGCCTCCTCTTAACCGCCTGGTCGAAGACTATCCAGTTCCGATACCACTGCTCGTTCACCTTCTTCAGCTCAGTGAGTATGAGCCTTGTCAGCTCCTTTGCCGTGACAGACTCCCGGTCCATGACGGCGCACTCCACCTTCTTCGCTATCTTCCTCGCCACGTCCACTGGGGCGCCCGCCTTCAATATACTCACGACAATTTTCTCAACCACAAACTCCTCCTCTCTCCCATCCCTCTTAATTACCTTGACCATATATCCCCCTGCGCCTGTATATAAATCTATACTTGCGCCAGAGCCCTCACTGGCGCGCCGCTGCCGCCCTTTATCTTCAACGGCAGGCCTATGAAGAGACCAGTCCTCCCAACCACGGCCCCTAGGTTCGTCAAATTTTCGTATATCAACACCTCGCGGCTCAGCAGAATTTTGTGCACTTCGAAGGGGGCGTGGTCTGGGCTTGGGGCGTCTACTCCAACGGCGTTTACCCCGAGCTTGGCCAAGTGCTCCGCCAGCTCTGGACTTATGTCGGGGTGCTCAAGCCACTTCTCGCTTCCCGCATACGCGTCGTAGCCCGTCCTTATTAGCACAGCCCAGCCGGGCCCCAGCTCCACGCCCCGCGGCAGAGACGCCTCGAAGTCCCTAAGCGTCACGGCCCCTCTCGGCGGGAGGTGGGAGAAGTCCAGGGCCACGAATCTGGAGATGAACTTGGCCGGGTCTATCTGGTCCACCGTCTTGGCGCCTGGGACAAAGTGCGCGGGGGAGTCCACGTGCGTGGCCACGTGCTCTGGGGCAAAGAGGACGTTGGAGTAGTAGCCGTGCACGTCGTATTTACTCCACTGCAGGAGAGCCGGCCTTGGATAGCCCGGGAACACCGGCGTGTCTGGACCCAGGTACTGTGTCAAATCTATGTACATGGGAAGTAGAACTTTTCCATATTTAAATTATAAGTGTATTACCACGTCACTGTTATAACTATGTACCATTGTAGAGACAACCCACGGCCTTCAGCCGCCCCCGGGCCCACTCCCCGGGCCTCCCCCGGGGGGCGCGGGGATAAGCCGGCGGCGCTGGACGGGTTCGCCCCGCCTGGCGCTGTCGGCGAAATCGGCGCCGACGGCTGAGGGCCGTGGGTCTTCTCTCTTCACTGTTTTAAAGTGGCACAAGTGGATAGGCGTGATTGAGCTGGCATACGTAGTGTCTAACGTATTGGGCGGGCTGTACCTCGCCATTCTGCTAATCGGCCTCAGCCAGCGGGCTAGGCCGGGCGGGGGACCCGAGGTTGAGAACTACCTCGTGGTGGTGGTTACGGTTGGAGACTGGCGCGTGTTGCCCGCCTTGCGGGAGACGGTAGGGCGTCTAGAGGAGCTGGGGCTGAGGTACGTGGTCGTCTCGTCTAGGCCTCTGCCCTTCTCCAACGTGCTCGTCGTCCCGAGGGAGGAGGACGGCTCTAAGTACCGGGCTATTAGGTGGTTTGTTAAAAACTACGCCCGCGGCGACGTTTGGTACATATTCCTCGACGACGACAGCTACCCGCTCGACAGGCAGTTTCTGCGGGACATCGCCTACTACGGCGCGAGGGGGTACGTGGCGGGCAACGGGGTGCTCGTGCCTAGGCCGGGGAAGTCTAGACTCGCCTACGCCCTAGACTGGGTGAGGCATTTCGACGACTTGACTAGGCAGAGGCTGGCCCTCCGCCTTCTGAAGAGGCCCATCTTCGGCCTCCACGGCGAGCTGCTAATCGTGAGGGGAGACGTGCTCAGAGAGATCTGGCCCTCCATGGGCGACACAGTCACAGAGGACTTCAGATTCGCCATGGAGCTACTCCGCCGCGGCTACAAAGTCTTCCAAACCTCCACCAGGGTGTCTGTGAAGAGCCCGAACTCCCTCCGCGACTTCCTCCGCCAGAGGGCCAGGTGGGCCAACTCTCTCCACGAGGCGCTCCGCTACGGCAACGCGGCCGCCGTCGCGGCCGTGGCCCTCTCAGCCGCCCTCTGGGCCACCGCCCCCCTGTGGGTCCTCTACGGGCCCAACCTAGCGGCAGTGGTGACTGGCATATACGCCGGCGTCTACGTGTACGGCAGCCTCAAGGCGAGGAGGTACATAGTTGACGTGTGGCTGGCCTCGCTCCTAGAACTCATAGGCCTACTAGCCGGCGCCGTAAGGAGGACACGCCACTTCTATGTAATAGACAAGACCTAAAGCCGCTATAGTACCATTTAAGACGGCACCATGCGTAGAAGGCCGTGGCATGGGATAGCAAGGGCGTAGGCTAATTTCAGCTATCCACACATTTCTCTCTTGCAGACGACGAGTCTCTTGCAACGGGGAAGGTTTCTCTACGCCTACACTCTCATCGTACGTAATATTGCATACTTCTTGCACTGATGTCTGAGGAGGACGTTGGTAAATATGGAGGCCGCCGCCGGGACTCCCAGGGGTTTCCCCTTTTGAACCCGGGTCAACGGGACCACAACCCGCCCTTAGGCGCATGGGCGTATCCTAGCCGCTAGACTACGGCGGCCGGGGGTTTCTGAGCTAAAGTTTAAAAATTTTTAGGGGGCCCCTGTGTGCAGAAGAGCGCGTGTATTTGCTTGTGTGCGTAATCTCTGCCTCTCTGAGTCATTGGCTGCTGGCGGCGTTCTTCAGCTGACAGTGTTGTAGACAAGTCGCTTAGGTGGCGCCTTAGGCCGTTTGGCGCTCTTGTTGCGTTGTCGTGGGCCCGCGGTATCCGTGGATTGGGTAGCGTCGGTAGTACAGTATCTGTTTTGTCTGATTGAGGTAGGCGATTAGCTGGTCTACTGTGGCCGCTGGCACGTAGTATATGTGCCGCTCGTCTGGCGATACGCCGAACATGGCGGTCTCGTTTGGCTTTAGGATGCCTAGCTCTTTCAGCTTGTCTATTATCTTGGTGGGGTGCGCCTGACCATCTATGTCTATTTCCACGGCGTTTTTTGTGTCTATGTCTACTAACTTTAGCCGGGTCATCTGTCCGCCTCCGGTGGGAAGTAGCCGAATGACATGTATATGGCCGGCATGTCGGCCAGTCTCTGGCCCTTCATGGCGTCTACCATTGCCCGCAGATTGCGCCAGCTGGGGGTCACGAATCGCATTCTGTAGAGCCGCTGAGTCCCCGTGGCAAATATGTGGACGTAGGCGAGGCCCCTGGAGGCCTCCGCCATGCCCATGTGCTCCCCTGGCTCGGGGTAGAGGTAGGTGTAGACTCCGAGTATTCCGGACATGCCCTCTCGCCTGTGTTCTGGGTTTTTGACGAGGAGGGCTTGGTCGACTACGTCTCCCTCTGGGAGGCTTCTCAGGGCTTGTCTGACTAGGTCTATGGAGGCGTAGACCTCGCGCCACCTGGCCATGACTCTTGCAAGGGCGTCGCCGGCCTTCTCCACCACTGGCTCAAAATCTACTTCTCGGTAGGCGTCGTAGGGGTAGGCGGACCGCACGTCGAAGTCTATGCCGGACCCTCTGGCGAATGGCCCCACTGCCCCGACCTCGGCCGCCGCCTTGGCGTCTAAGACTCCGACGCCCTCCAGCCTGGCCTTGGTCACCGGGTTGTCTAAGAACAGCGTCTTGAAGTCGCCAAGCTTCTTCTCCACCTTGGCCAAGAGCCTCTCCACCAGCGCGATGTGCTCCGGCTTGAAGTCCCGCCTCACGCCGCCCGGCGCCGGGTACGATATAGTGGTGCGGGCCCCTGTTATCTTGGCGAATACCTCGGCGAATAGGTCCTGTAGGGCGAAGCCCCACATGAAGGCCGTGGAGTGGCCGAGGAATATGCCCAGGAGGGCTAGGTCGTAGAGGTGGGTCCTTATCCGGGAGAGCTCCGCCATGATTAAGCGGAGGTACTGCGCCCTGGGAGGCGGCTCTAGGCCGAGGGCCTTCTCGAGCGCCAATACCGCCGGGTACGTTATATTCATGCTGTCCATTATTGAGGCCTTCTCCACGAGAGGTATCAACGTCCAGTAGGGCCTGTTCTCGGCCAGCTTCTCCACGCCGCGGTGGACAAAGCCCGGGTCTGGGACTACGTCCACTATTATGTCCCCGTCCAACACTAGGAACAGCCTCATGTGGCCAGAGCCTGGGTGCTGTGGGCCTACCACTAGCACAAGGCCGCGGCGGCCCCTCAAGAGCTCCTCCTCCCTCTCTACGAAGAAGGTGTCCCCGAACTTGGCCGTGAACGGCCACTCACTCTGCATATATCTTGTCCTGGAGGTTTTTCACCGCTTTTAGGAGGGCCTCGGGGGTCGGGGGGCAGCCGGAGACGTATTGGTGGACTGGCACCACCTTGGAGGCGGGGACCATGTGGTAGCTCCCGTAGAAGACCCCGCCCTTAATGGCACAGGCGCCCATGGCTATTACGTACTTGGGCTCGGGCATCTGCTCGTATACATATTTTACAAACTTCGCCATCTTCATGGTGATAGTGCCCTCAATCACAATTATGTTGCTCTGCCTAAGGGAGCCCATGGGAAGCATTCCAAACCTCTCGGCGTCGTAGGCGGAGCCGAAGGCGTGGCCGAACTCCACGCCGCAACAGGCGGTGACGAGGTGGGGCGGCCATAGAGACCACTTAGTGCCCCACTTGGCCACCTTGTCCACGGTCTTTTTCAAAAGAGTTCTCATGGGTTTAACGCCGCTTCCCTTTAAAAAGATTTTTAAAAATTTTATATAATTAAAATTTCTTCTCCAGGTACTTTAAATTTCGACCATTGTCTAACTCCACCTCTTTATGTCTCCTAGCACCCTTAGATAGGCGGCTACGAACGCTGCCACAACTGCCAAGGAGAGGGCCAAGGCGGCGAAGAGGCCGGGGGATGCGCCGCCGCTCAGAAGTGCGTAGACGATCAAGAGCCCCGCCACCGCCTCCGCCGCTGTGACGAGGTATATGTAGCCGACGTACTGGGCCACCAGCCTCCTCTTAACCTCGCCGTATGGGGGATTGCCCGCCTCGAACCTCCGCTCTTTGACCTCGCTTGGCTTCTTGGGCGCGAGTCTGTAGCCCACGTAGACGAGGGCGGCCAAGGCGGCGAAGAGGAGGGCTAGGAAGAGGAGAAGGGCGGTCATGCCACGCCGGCGGCCTTAAGCGCCGCGGAGAGGGCCACGGCGGCCACCGCCAGCGCCAGCAATTTGCTCCAGCCTAGCCTAAGGGCTTGGTCGATCCTGTAGCGGGGGTAGATGGCTCTTAGGAGTAGCAGCGGGACTGTGAGTAGGGCGGTCTTGGCGACCACCGCCAGCGCGCCTAGCAACAAGTCGCCGAAGGGGGACCACCCGCCGAGGAACAGCACTGCGCCCAGGAGGACGCCTGCGTACATCTTGACGTAGTTGGCCCCAAAGGAGAGGATGAAGAGGGTAGAGCCGTACTCAGTATACGGCCCCAGCACCACCTCAGGCTCTGCCTCGGGGATTTCGAAGGGGAACCTTGTGGTGGACATGGCCAACGATATATAGAAGGCGAGGAAGGCGAGGGGGTTGAGGAGGATGCCCCAGAGGCTCTGCCTCTCCACGACGGCGTAGGGGTCGGCCGTGCCGTACAAGATGAACATGGCCAACACGGAGAGGAGGAGGGGGACCTCGTAGGCGGCGGTGAGGAGGATCTCTCTCACGGCGCCTATGTAAGTGAACTTGTCCGCCTCCGCCCACGCCATCCCCACTAAAAACACCGGAATGAGCAACCACGTCACCACGGCCAGCGCCAGGCCGTAAGAGTGGTGGAATATGACCAGGCCAGGGGCCACCGCGATGAAGACCACTGGCACAGCCTCGGCGACGAAGAGGAGGAGGGGCGTCAGGGCGAAGAGGAGCCTATTGGTGTGCCTGGGGAGGACGAGCTCGGAGAACACTAGTTTTATGAGGTCTGCTATGGGCTGGAGAAAGCCCCCCAGCGGCTTAGAGACGTAGAGGGGGCCGTAGCGCCACTGTACCCTCGCCACCAGCTTCCGCTCGGCCCATATGGCCACTACGAGGAAGCCGAGGATTCCCGCTATCCCTGGGAAGATAAGCGCCGCGAGGACGTCGCTTGGGAGACCCACGATCATACCAGCGACTTGTCCCCCACCTCGGCTGCCACGGAGCCGGGCGTCATCTCCTTGGGCTTCTTATACGTGTCGAGGCTGTCCCACGTGATTTCTAGGTGGGCCGTGTGCCGAAGGGAGCCCGTGGGGCAGGCGTCTACGCAGTAGCCGCAGAGTATGCACCTCCCCCAGTCTATCCCGGGGTACCTCTTGCCGTCTTCCTCTAGGTGGAATTTTATGGCCTTGGCGGGGCAGACCGCCTCGCACAGCTGGCAAGAGATGCACTTAGACTTGTCGTTTACTATAAACCCCCGGGGGGCCGGGCCGTAGTCTCTCCTCTCCTCCGGCCATCTAACTGTCCACGGCTTTTCAAATAGGTTTTTTAGAGCTACTGCGAAGAGCTTTACGTGGACGATCATTTAGCGCCCCGCGGCGTCATGCAAGGGAGGCTTGGATCCACGGGGCCTATCACCTCTCTGCCCACCATCCTATTTATCTCGGCCACGTCTCTGTCGACGATGGCTTGTATCGTGTCTATCTCCTCCGGCTTCAAGTGCTTGAACCTGCCCTGTAGCTGTAGGAAGCACTTCACCGGCTTCCTCTTGGGGACGGGTATTGTGACTCTAAACTCGCCGTTTTCAATCTCGTAGTTGACCCAGTACCCCGTCTCTGTGGCCAGCTCCAAGACCCGTATCGCGTACTTGGGCTCAAACCGCCAGCCGGGGGTACACGACTGTAGGATGTGTATGAAGGAGGGGCCGTCCACCTCCGCCGCCTTCTTTATCTTCATGACCATGTCGTGGACGTAGGCCGGGTTGGCCGTGGCCACGTAGGGAATTCCGTGGGCCGCCGCGATGAGGGCCATGGGCTTCTTATGCGTGACGTTCCCAGGCACCTTCCTCCCGGCGGGGGCCGTCGTTGTAGATGCGCCTAGGGGCGTGGTGCCGCTGCGCTGTATGCCCGTGTTCATGTAGCCCTCGTTGTCGTACATGATGTAGATCACCCGGTGGCCCCTCTCCAGCATGCCGCTCAGCGCCTGGAACCCGATGTCCGCCGTCCCGCCGTCGCCTGCGAAGACCACCACGTTTATCTTCCTGTTGTGGTCAATTACGCCGCGCCTCTTCAAGGCCTTAATGGCGGCCTCTATGCCAGAGGCCACGGAGCCCCCGTTGCCAAAGGCCACGTGCATCCAAGGCACGCCCCAGTTAGTGCGCGGGTAGACGACCGTGGACACCTCGGCGCATCCAGTGGCGTTCACTACGACTGTGTCAGGTCCCAAGGCTTTTAACATGTGTCTAGCGATGACGCCTATGGTGCACGACGCGCAGAGGCCGTGGCCTGGGAGAAACAGCTCCTCCTGCGGCAGTTCAAAGTTGGCGTACTCGTAGAGGCCGGCGTACTCCTCCGCAACTTTTACGCCCGGTAGGCCAAGCGAGTGGCGCCTTATGTATATCTTCTCCCGGAATCTACCCTTGGCCTCACTCATAGCCTCCCCTGAGGCCCAGCGTATATGCCTGTTCAGGCGCCCAAAGGCCTTTGTGGATCTTCCAACCGGCCTCGTATACCATGTCGCTGTCTATTGCCCTCATGCCGATGGTGGCTAAGATGTTGTACACAGGCTTGTGCAACGTGGCGGCCACCTCCACTGCCATGGGGCCCTGTAGCGGGCCGCCGTGGTTAATCGCCCTATCTATCACCGCGACCTTGTCGACGTGGCCTAGGAGCTTTCTCAAGAGGTCGGCAGGCCAGGGCCTTATGACCCTCAGCCTCAGGGCCCCCGCCTTGACTCCCTCTGAGCGCAACCGGTCAACGGCCTTCTTCACAAGCCCAAAGATGGAGCCATAGGTGACTATCGCCACTTCTGCGTCTTCTAGCCGGTAGGGGACCGCGACCCCGTAGCTTCTGCCGAACCACCTGCCGTACTCGGCGTCGACCTCCTCTATCACTTTTATAGACTCTCTAAGCGCCTCTACCGCCTGCCACCTAACCTCCCAGTACCACTCAGGCGTGCCCACTGCGCCCAGTTGCGCCGGGTTGTCAACGTCAAGCTTCACCCAGCTCCTGGTAATAGGCGCAAACCTTATCACCTCCTCCTCGTCCTCTGGCACGTCGAGCGGCTGGAGGACGTGGCTTGTCCAAAAGCCGTCGTAGGCCACGGCCACGGGCAAGTGGACGCGGGCGTCCTCTGCAACTCTGTACGCCTGTATAATTGTATCAAACGCCTCCTGCGCGCTTTGCACAATGTAGATAATCCAGCCGAGCTCCCGCATGGCCATCACGTCGCCGTAGTCGCCCCAGACGTTTATTGGGGCTGAGTACGTCCTCGCGGCTATGCCCATCACAATGGGCAAGCGCAGTCCCACCGCTATGGGCAAGTTTTCATACATGTGGAATAGCCCCTGTGAAGCCGTCTCGGTGAAGGTCCTGGCGCCCATGGCCGAGGCACCTATCACCGCGGACATGGCCGAGTGCTCCGACTCCACCGGTATATACTCGGCGTCTAACTCGCCGTTGTTTACATACTCCGCCAACTTCTCCACCGCCGGGGTCTGGGGCGTTATGGGGTAGGCCGCAATTACCTCAGGCCTGGCCATCTTAACCGCCAGGGCCACCGCGTGGTTCCCCGTGAGCGCTATCCGCCTCTGCGCGATCTTCCTCTCTCTTGGGATAACTGCCTGCGCCGTCATATCTCCCTAACCATCTGTATTGCCCCAGTTGGGCACACCTCAGCGCACACGCCGCAGCCCTTGCAGAAGGCGTAGTCGAAGTCTATGAACTTCATGCGGAACTTCCTCCCCCTGGGCCCCTCCACCTCTCTCCAGGCCTCTATCACCGCGTCGTCGGGGCAGTACAGCCAGCACTTGCGGCACATTATGCACTTGGAGTGGTCTATCACCGGCTTCTCAATGCGCCAGCCCCCCGTCGTGTAGAAGAGGCTTGTGCCCGGGAAGACTGCCCCAGCCTTGTTCACCTCTTGCCAGCCCACCACCTCGTACGGCCCGGTCAAGAAGGCAGAGGTTGTGGATATTATACCCTTCGGCTTCGCCGACTTGTCCACTCTCTCGGGGGGTATGACCACAGCCGTCTCGTAGGCCTCCTTAGCCGCTGCGAAGTTTTCCTCAACCGCCTTACCCAGCTGGTTTTCAAAGGCCTGTTTTATGGACTCGAGGGAGGGGAAGCCCATTACCTTGGCAAAAGCGCCAGCCAGCGGCCCGTTGGGGACGTCCAGCTTCACGTGGCGCCTGGCTATCTCTATGGCGTCCAACACCACTAGGTGGACGTCGTCTCTGCCCACGAGCTTCCTCGCCTCCTCCGGCCTTTTTGCTGTATTGAGAATTATGTAGCCGCCGGGCTTAACTGCGTCTATGGCAAACCTCATTGGGTCGATTAGCTTGTCGTCGAAAATCACGGCAACGTCGGGGGTCTTCACCGGCTCTTGGTCCTCTATGGGGTCTTTGCTGACTGTGAGAAAGGCCTTGACGGGGGCGCCCCTCCTCTCGGCGCCGAACTCGGGGCTGGCAATGGCGTAGAGCCCGTCTATCACCGCGGCGTTTGCTATAATGTACGTGGCTGTGACAATGCCCTGCCCGCCGCGGCCGAGCCAGACTGTCTCCACCCGCATGGGTCTACCCCGTAGCATCCATATAAATTTGCCTATGTGCAAAAGGGAATTGAGTTAAGATTTCTTCTACAAATCTCAAATTTAAGATAATGATAGAGTATGTGAAAGCCAGAGGGGCGCAACGGCGCCAGCGGCGGCTAGCACCACGGCAATGGCCGCCGCGACGGGGCCCACGCCGCTTGGGAGATCTCTAGCCACTCTAAAGTAGTAGGGCACTGAGAGGGCTATGTTGGCCAACAGGTACACGCCGACGTGAGGGCCCAGGGCGTAGGCGGCGAGCAGGAGGAGGTAGAGCTTTGGCCAAAAGCCGAGGGCCGGCGGCACCCCTATCTGGTTCATGGCCAAGAGGTAGGCGGCCCATCTGCCCGACCCGGCCTCCAAGTGGTTGAACAACGCCATTTTCCCCAGGGCGTCGGCCATTATCAACAGGAGGGCCACCTGGGGGGACAGGGGGTACGCGAAGAGGGCGAAGCCCGCGTGGGCCACTGTGGAGTAGGCGAGCACCCTCCTCAAGTCTCCGCTGGTCAAAGCGCCGAGGTTTCCCACGAGCATAGAAAGGGCGCCGAGCCCATACGCGGCCAAGGCCCCCGCCTCCGGCCTCACGTAGAGCAGTGCAAAGCCCGCCGCCAGCTTGGGCAGACTGGCCAAGGCGGCTAGCCCCGCCGGCCTAGAGCGGCCGTACACGTCGGGGACCCAGAGGTGGAGAGGCGCGGCCCCCAGCTCGGCGGCCACGGCCATGAATATGAAGAAGTTGCCGAACGCGGGGTAGTCGGGCCTAGTGGCCAGCCCCACCGCCATAAAGCTGACGGCTATGGAGGAGATTACGAGGTATCTAAACAGCCCCTCTAGGGACCCCCTGTCGCCCATCGTGGGCAATAAGACCGCTGGGGCCAGCGTGGCCATGGCAAAGCCTAGGAGCTGCAGATGTGCAACCCCCGTGGCTATGAGCAAAACGCCGGTGTACGACACCGCGGCGGCCATGCCGGCCTCTTTTGCCAACTTGCCCCGAGCCACCATGGCCACGCCGAGGAGATACGGCAGTGTGTAAACACCAGCCAAAATAGGCGGCCACCCCCCTGCGGCCTTGTAAACAGCTAAGGCGGAGATATATACCACGTCGAGCGGCCATGCGCCACGTAGAAATAGCCTAAGGACCACATACGCAGTGAAGGCAAGTGGCAAGAGTAGCTTGTCTACCTCCATAACACTACCAAGGCCAACACAAGCGCCACGCCTATGCCCGTACCCGCTACGTAGAGCCAGTAGTCGAAGTTCCTCTTGGAGATCTGCCGCGACGCCGCGGCAAGCGCCGCGGGCAACGCGCCGTGTAGAGCCAGGTCGGCAACGCGGTCTGCCGTGGCGGTTAGCTTGACCAAGGCGTTCCACACGTCGATGGACTTGAAGATTAGGAGGTCTACCGCCCTGTCTACAACCGCCACCGCCCTCTTCACGGCGTCAAACGCCCTTGGGGCCGCTAGGTCGTATAGCAGGGGCAGGCCGAGCCTGGCGTATAACACGCGCGGAGGCGGGACATATGCCAGCGCCAGGCCCAACAGCGCCAGGGCCCAGAGGGGGTTCGGCAACGCCGGTACTAAAAACGCGGAGGAGGCCACGCCTAGGTAGGGCAACGCCATTGGGCCAAGGCCCGTGCCCTCTGTGCCAGTTCTAAGGAGGAGCTTCCCCACGTAGCCCGCCGTGAGCGCCGAGAAGGCGAGTACCCAGATGTCGGCGTGTTCTTTGGCCAAAGCGCCGAGGGGAGTCAGCCCCACCAGCGTCAGAAGCGCCAGCGCCATGGCGGCCTTGGAGGCTAGGGGATACGCCCCGGGCGTCCTGCTGTGCGCCTCGTGTATCGCGTGGCCCACCGCCATGAACAACGTGGCCTTGGCCACGCCGTGGGCGTATATGAGCCACAGCGCTTCATGGGGGTTCTTTAGGGAAAACGCCGTTATTAAGCCCAGATAGGAGGCGGTGGAGGCGGCGAGCAGGACCTTGGGCTCCCTCTGGGCCAGGGCCACCAGCCCGCCGTAGAGGGCTGTGGCTATGCCGACGGCGAAGGCCACGTCGGCGGCCCACGTGGGCATCAACGAGCCGAACTTGAGCAGGAGGATGGGCCCAGCCTTGACCATGGTGGAGGAGTGGAGCAACGCGCTCACCGGCGTCGGCGCCGACATGGCCGTCATAAGCCAGTCTGTGAAGGGGAGCTGGGCGGCTTTGGCAAACGCGGCCACGAGCAACAGGGCGGCCACCAAGTCGCCTAGGGCGACCCACTGCGAGATGGAGCCGCCATACTGCGCCGCGGCCATGCCCAGGGAGGCGAGGAGGGAGGCGGAGCCCACCTCCACGGTCAAAATCGCCCTAAGGGCAGAGGCGCTCGGAGTCCACAGCCATGTGAGACCCCAGAACCTCTCCCCAAGCCCCACCCTCCCCGCATCCTCTTCGTCTCTGTACGTGAGGATTAGGCCCCAGCTGGCTATGTCGAGGCCTCCCCACCCTACCGCGAGGAGGATCCAGTGGTCTGCCGAGACGAAGACTAGCATAGAGCCGTAGAACAAGTTCATCCAAGCCCAGAACCACCCAAGCCGCTGGCTACCCCTCATGTAGAATATTGAGTAGAGGGAAATGGCCGCGTATATGCCCGAGACAAAGACCAACAGGCCCAATATGTGTCCATCGAGTCTAAATAGGGGAGAGAGGGGGGTTGAGCCCAGAAGCAGAGCCGCTGCCACAGCCGCCGAGGTGGCCACTGCGAATATGCCGCGTCTCGTCCACAAGTCCAGCGCCGCGGCTATGAAAGGTAGCGCCAGGAGTAGCTCTAAAGCAACCATAACAGCCACGGCACTGCCGCGAGGAGGGCGTAGGGCGCCAGCGCCGTCGCGAGAGTGGGGATGTACATATCTCTAGGCGCGTCCAGCGTGCCGCTCCCCGCCTTGTATATCCTGTTCAGTATATAGAAGTTGTAGAGGGCTGTGGAGAACAGAGCGAGTATCAACAGCGCTGCGGCTGTGAGGCTGTGGGGAAGCCCCATGGCCAACAGCGCCTTCCCCACTAAGACTATTCCAAAGACCCCTGAGAGGGCCACGAAGGTCAAGACAGCCAGGGCGAGGGCCGGGGTATCCCACACGAGCTTGTCTAATTCGCGGGTGTGCAACTTAACAATGTAGATGCCCGAGAGCATAAATCCCGCGGCTTTGGCAAAGGCGTGCCCCACGAACAAGACGGCGGTGGCTAAGTAGTCTAAGGGGGGCAGGTGTGGTGCAACCTGGTACTTAAACATGGCGGCCGCCGCCACGAGCAAGCCCATGTTGGCGATAGTGGAGTCGGCGAGGGCCCTCTTGATGTCCATCTCTCTGAAGACGAGGAGTGAGCCATAGACGGCGGTGGCTAGGCCGTAGAGGTAGAGGGCGTCGAGGGGCCAGTGGGCGCCCTCCTTCAGCCTCCAGATCCAGTAGGCCATTAGCCCCACGTGTACTGGGCTTAGGAGGGCGGAAAGCGGTGTGGGGGCCTCGGCGTGGGCGTAGGGGAGCCAGAAGTGGACTCCCAAAGTCCCCATCTTCACCAGCAGACCCACAAGCACAAGGAGAGAGGCGGCCCCCACCGCTTGGAACACACCTGCGTCAAATTTCCCAGCCAGCGCCACTCCTACTAGGAAGAGGATGGACCCGACTTGGGCCCAGAGGAAGTAGAGGATGCCCACCACCCTCCTGTTGCCGTAGCCGAAGTACCATATGAGGAGGAAGCTTGTTATTATGCTGAGCTCGAGGGCGAGGAAGACGAAGATGAGGTTTTCAAAGGCCACGATCCAGACAAAGGACAGCACGTAGAAGGCGTGGACCATGTAGTACCACCTCTCGGCGCCTAGGTGCTCTAAATAGCGCTGGGCATAGAGGGCCGTGATCAGGCCGAGCACTATGGAAACTGTTGCGAATGGCCACTTGTCGGCAGTCAGCGAAAACGCGACCTCGCCCACATATGGCAAAGTGGCCAACACGGTTCGCTCCACGACGCCGAAGTACAACGCCATTGTGGCCACGGAGGCAACAGTAGCCCATCTGCCGAAGCGGACAGCCGCTAGTGCAAGTATAGAAGATAGGAGCGTGGCCAGCAGGAAATATAGGCTATACATGGCCCTCCTTCGCCAATTTGAACAGTGTGGCGACGAATATCAGCGTCTCGGCGACGCCCACCGCGGCCGCAACGGCGAGCAGGTTTATGTCTCTAGCAACCGCCGCCGCATACAGTGCCGCTAGCGTCAAAATCTCGGCACCAATTACGACTCTCACAAGAGAGACCGCTGTGGCAATGGCAACAAGGCCCGCCACCAACAAGACGATCAGCGTGACCAACTCGGTCATGTACTCAACTCTACAGCAATCTTCAGCACATAGACGATGAAGGCGGCCGCCAGAGGTATCAGCATGTAGTCCAACGCCTGTTGCACCGCCTGCTGGGGGCCAGGCCTTAGGAGGAGGGGGGCTGCGAGGACCACGGCAACTGCGGCGAGGGCAGACTTCCTAAATTCTACGGGCTTTGCCACGTCGCCCATCGAGGCCGCGGCGATGAGCACGAGGGTCAGCGCGGCCACTATATACACAAGCGTGATGAGTATAAACGCCGCAGCGCCCAAGTGGGGCGTGGAGCCCAGGGCCACGGCTACCCCTAGGCCTGTCAATAGGAGAGAGGCATATATGTTGTCCCTTGTGTACAGTATTAAGAAGGCGAGGGCCGCCACGCCGACTAAAGTCAAGAGATCCATAGGAATGCCCGCCGACCTCTTTTTAAATTTCACTAAAGTAACTTGAACATACAGCCATTGAAGCCTTGAGAAATTTAGAATTAAGTATAATTAAGAAAACTGCGCCGCACATGCGTTTCGAAATATTTAAACTTAGTGTTAGGAAATACTTAAATAGGAAGTTTTTGCTTAATCCTATGGTAGTATTCAGAGTACTAAGAGTTGATTTGTCAACAGAGAAAATAAGCGAAGAAGTATATAAGGAGGACGTCGTGAAGAAATTCCTGGGGGGAAGGGGGCTGGGGGCGTACTTGGCGTTGAAGGAGTTGCCAAGGGGCATAGACCCGCTCTCGCCCTCGAATAAGTTGTACATATTCGCGGGGCCCTTGTCGGGCACCGCCAACTTGGCCACCAGCAGGATAAACGTGGTCGGCAAGAGCCCCCTGACGGGTTCCTACACTCACTCAAACGCGGGGGGCAACTTCGCCTACTGGCTTAGGAGGAGCGGCTACGACGGGATAGTTGTGGAAGGCGCCGCGGAGGACCCCGTCTACATCCTTGTGAAAGACGGCGAGGTGTCCATTAGGCCTGCCAAACACATATGGGGCAAGTGGACTGGCTCAGCCACCAAGGCCCTGCTAGAGGACGCCGGGTTTGAGCCCGACGAGAAGAAAGCCGGCGTAATGACCATTGGACCTGCTGGGGAGAACCTCGTGAGAATTGCGGGCCTCAGGTTCAGCGACTACGAGCGCTTCGCTGGGAGAGGCGGGCTGGGCGCCGTTGCCGGCGCCAAGAAGCTCAAGGGCATAGTGGTCTGGGGGACCCACGACCCGATGAGGGAGTTCGTTGATAGGCAGAAGTTCCTCAAAATCGCCACTGAGTACTCTGTAAAGCTCATGAATGGCGCCACTTCCAAGGCTTTGCACCAGTATGGGACAAACCTCTTGACCAACATCATAAACTCCATAGGGGGTTACCCCACGAGGAACTTCGAGACGGGGTACTTCGAGACGGCGGAGAAAATAAGCGGGGAGTATATCAAGCAGAACTATGTGAAGGAGGTGCACGGCTGTATGCTTTGTCCAATCCAGTGTACTCAGATGGCCGTTGTGACCTCAGGGCCCTACAAGGTGTCTGGTGAGAAGATAAAGTACGAGTACGAGTCCACGTGGGCTCTAGGCGGCAACCTGGGCCTTTTGCAGACCGAGGCTGTGCTTAAGATGGAGAAGTTGGCCAACGAGCTGGGTATGGACACGATATCGCTGGGCAATACCCTGGGCACCTTCCTCGAACTTGTGAAGAGGGGCAAGATAAAGTATGACATTGACTGGGGCGACGCCGGCGCCTTGATAGACTTGGTGTACAAGACCGCTTATAGAGACGGCATTGGGAACGACTTAGCCGAGGGCGACTGGAGGCTGGCGAATAAGTACGGCGCGCCCGACGCCTTTGTGGGCTCCAGGGGGCAGGGCTTCCCGGCCTACGACCCCAGAGCGCTTAAGGGCTTCGCCATTTCGTACGTGACGGCCAACCGCGGCGGCGACCACCTAGAGGCGTACTCGCCTACGTGGGAGGTGTTGGGCGTTCCCGAGAAGGTGGACCCGCTCTGCGAGACTCCTGAGTGTATTTCTAAGCAGGTAAGGCTGGTAATCTACGCGCAACACTTAATGGCTCTCTCAGACTCGGTCACCTATTGCAAGTTCGACACGCTTGACAAGGATGGCATATTTGAGCAACACCTAGCGGACCTGTTCAACGCCGCCTATGGGTGGAATGTCACGGGGGAGGACATGTTGACCATCGGGGAGAGGATATTCAACGTGGAGAGGCTGTTCCACGTGAAGGAGGGCAAGTGGGTCAAGGACGAGCTTCCGCCCAAGATGAGGGAGCCTATAAAGACTGGGCCAGCCGCCGGCCACACGGCGTCAAAGATGTTTGACGAGGGCATTAAGGAGTTTTACAAGTTGCGCGGCTGGGTCGACGGCAAGCCCACATACGAGACTTTGAAGAGGCTGGGGCTGGAGGAGTTCCAGTACCTCTTATAAACCAATTTTTAAGCCGGCCTTTTTTCAAACCTCCGTGTCCACATTTGCAGTCTTCTACAGGCCTGACCTGGGCGAGTTGGCTGAGGCTGTGAAGAGGGAGTTTAACGCCGTGGATCTGAGTTGCGGCGTGGGTTTTTCCCACGTGTTAATCCTCGGGGGGGATGGGACTTTGCTTGAGGCCATTAGGCGTTTTCCGTGTATTTTTGACTCTGTGGTGGTGCACCTAGGTCTTGGGAGAGTGAATTTTTACAGAAGCGCTGAGGTGCCTATGCCGCCTAGGGAGGCCATCACGCGCATAATAAGCAACGATTACAAGGTTGTGGACTTGGCCACGCTGGAGGCGGGCGGCTGCACGGCGCTTAACGAGGTTTCCTTTTTTAGGAGGGAACACGGCCGTCTGTTGAGTTTTAAGATTTTGACTGAGGAGGGCGAGATAGCCGGGAGGGCGGATGGGGTTATTGTCTCAACGCCTCATGGGACAAGCGGCTATGTGGTGTCCACCTATGGCCCCATTGTGGACTACAGAGCCGACGTCGTAGTGGTCTCCTTTGTGGCCCCCTTCACCCTATTCCTAAGGCCTCTGGTGCTCAGCTCTAGGCGCGTGGAAGTGGAAGTGGGAGAGGAGGCGGTTATGGCTTGCGACGGCAGAGAGGGCGGCGTTGGGAGGCGGTTTGTCGTAGAACGAGGCAAGAGGCGGCTGAGGCTGGCCGTGTTTGGGGAGTTCAACTTCTTGAATAGAGTGATGGAGCGGCTCAGGAGCCTATGACGTGTTTTGTGCTCGACGCCTCAGCGTTTATACATGGGAGAGATCTCCGCATCTTCCAAGGCGAGTTGTACACCACTAGGGAGGTGGTTGAAGAGCTGAGGGACCCGAGGGCGCAGGCGGTGGTGGAGGTGCTTGGCGTGAGAGTGGAGGAGGTTGACGAGAGAAAGGTGAGGGAGCTCGTGAAGAGGTTTGTGGGGCTGTCGCCGGCCGACGCCTCGGCGCTGGCCCTCGCCTTGGAGAGGGGGTGCGTCTTAGTTACAGACGATGGGAGGTTGGCCGCGGCGGCGAGGAGGCTGGGCGTGAGAGTGGAGGGGGTGTTTTACCGAGGCAGGAGGCCAGATAGGTAGGACCCCGCCGCGGCGGCGACGGGTATTGTGAGGTTGTCCTCTGGGCTTGTCGCATCCGCCGCCACCACCAGCGCGGTGATGGCCAGGGCCGCCAGCGGCGGGTAGCCCGCGGCCATCAGCGCCACTACGTTGGCTAAAGCCCCGGCGAGGGTGCCGGCCACGGTTATTCTCCCAATTTTTCTGCCCCCAACGGCTGTCCCAACCACGGCGCTTACCGTGTCGTAGACGGCCATGCTCACTATGGCGGCGAGTAGGTGTTGCCTGCCGAAGAGGGTCAAGGCGGCTAGGAAGCCTACTCCGCCCATTAAAACGCCGAGGTAGCCGTGTCTCTTTTCGTAGTCTCTTTCCGCCATGTCTATCAACTCCTCCAGTTGCCTGAGGGCTCTCTGGTACTGAAGCCTTAGCTCTGGCCTCTCAATGGGGATGAGTTGTTCAAGCCTGTTGAACAGATCCTCAAAGGTCTTAAACATGTTGCGGCGGAATTCAACCCACGCGGCCGGCTGCCTGACTTGTATCGAGTAAATGAAGCCGCTGGCCACCACCAATAGGGAGATGTACAATTCGGCAGAGACGTCTACTAGGAAGGGCACTGCGAGCAACGCTACAAAGGCCACGTGGATCGCCTTTCTCGCCGCGAGAGTCTTTAACGACGCCCATTTTGACACATGCGACAAGACCCCCGGCTATATATTCTTTGGGCAGACGCCTACTATGACCCTCAGCGGGGCGCCTCTCTTAAGCTCTGCCACCAGCCTCCTATCCAGCTCTGCCGCGGACTTGTCGCTGGCCACGGCCACCGTGGACTCGTCCACGTACTCCGACTTCCTGACCACGAGTCGCCAGCGGGAGGTGGGCGTCCGCCTCGGCGTTTTGCCCACGACGTAGTCCACCGCTGTGCCTACGTCGAGTATTATCACCACGGTGCCCTCATGCGCCAAGGCGTGGAGCACTTGTGCGTCTAGCTCGCCTGCCGCCTTCTCGGCGCAACAAGCCACTATGCAGTCGCCCCGCATTGTCACATACGGGTCCTTCGTTATTTCAAGCGTCCTCCTGTTTGTGGCAGTGATGTTGGGGTGGCCGCGTGCGGTAAACACGTCGCGGGGGACGTCGCCCCTCACCACTTTCTCTAGGCACACGATATTATTTATTGACACTTTTTCAAAGTTGCCATGGACGTCGAGGAGAGACTTTCGCTAGTGCTTCGGTACCCCACTGAGGAGGTGATCACAGTGGAGGAGCTTAGGGAGCTCTTCCAGGGGGGCTACAAGCTGAACCACTACATTGGGTTTGAGATAAGTGGGTTTATCCACATAGGCACGGGCGTGGTGAGCATGTCGAAAGTGGTGGATCTGCAACGCGCCGGGGTGAGGACCACGGTTTTTCTAGCAGATATTCACTCGTGGCTTAATAACAAGCTCGGGGGCGACTTAGACACCATTAGGCGGGTGGCCGTGACGTACTACGTCGAAACCTTCAAGAGGATTATAGAGGTCCTTGGGGGAGACCCGGACGCCACGCGGTTTGTCCTCGGCTCAGACCTCTACCACCACAACGACGAGTACTGGTTTCTCCTAATGGATATAACTCGGCATCTAACTCTGTCGCAGGTTAGGCATAGTTTGACGATATTGGGCAGGAAGATGGGGGAGTCCATCCCCCTCGCCTACCTGGTCTACCCCCCGCTCCAGGTGGCCGACGTGTTCGCGCTCGGCGCCCATATTCCACACGGGGGAATTGACCAGCGGAGGGCGCACATACTGGCGAGGCAGGTGGCGGACAAGATCAGGTTCTACCCCCTCACTGTTGACGGCAAGAGAATTAAGCCGGTGGCGCTTCACCACAGGCTACTCCCAGCTCTCAACATATCCTCAAAGCCCAGTAGCAAAGAGGAGTTGAGCGAGCTTAAGATGTCGAAGAGCATCCCCCAGAGCGCCATTTTCGTCCACGACAGCCCCGAGGAGATTAGGCAGAAGGTGGCCAAGGCCTACTGCCCGCCGCGTGAAGTGGAGTACAACCCCGTGCTGGAGCTTCTTAGGATAGCCGCCTTCCGCGAGGAGAGGAAGACGCCGCTGGTTATTAAGAGGCCGGAGAAGTACGGGGGAGACGTGGAGGTGTGGAAGTACGAGGAGCTTGAGGCCATGTATAAGGAGGGGAAGATACACCCGGCAGACTTAAAGGCCGTGACGGCCGAGGCTTTGGCCGCGCTGTTGGAGCCAGTGTATAAGTTCTTCCAGGGGCCTGGGGCTAAGCTACTTGAAGAAATGAGAAACATAGCTATAACCCGCTAGGAGGAGGGCTCTGAGCGCGGCAAGCGACCTGGGGTCTGTAAGCGCCGCCGTTGCGAGAGTTTTCACGTGGTCGTCGTAGTCCACTGCGAGGTAGTCTCCGCCGCTGAGAGTTTTCAACAGCCGGTCAACGGCCCTCTCCCCGTAGAGAAGCTTGAACAAGAGGTGCGCAACCCTCAACCTCACGCGCAACTGCCGCGTCCCCTCCTCGTAAAGGCTTGGGGTGCCCCTCGCCAAGGCCTCCACGGCCAGCTTCCCGCTTTTAACCGCGAGCACGATCCCCCCGCCGCTGAGGGGCTTGACGAGCCCCGCGGCGTCTCCCACGAGTACCACTCTGCCGTGCACCACCCTCTGCACCGGAGGTCCGGCAAGCACGCCGCCGCCAAACGGCTTACCCACAGGCGACCCCTTTAACAACTTCACCAGCTTGTTCAACTTTTCCACTAGGCAGCACTTGTCGGCTAGGCCTACGCGGTAGACGCCCCTGTCTACTTCAACAATCCAGGCAAAATACGCCTGGGAAATCTTTGGGTTGTATACGACGGTGATGCCGGGGAGCTCAGCCGGGCTTTTTACGTCCACTTGGAGGCCCGGCAGTCTGACCACCTCGCCGTACGCCCTAGAGAGACGCCTCAGCGAGCCCTCGGCCACTACGATGTAGTCATATGGACCGTACTTCTCCCCCCTCTCTGTGTACAAGTACGGGCCCTTGATCGCCGTCACCTTTTCGCCAAAGCGGATGTTGGCCACGTGTTCTGCGAGACGCCGCTCCAGCCCCGGCCTATCCAGTAGGTACACCCCGCCTCTTATGCGGAAGCGGATAAAGTCGCCGTCTAGGTTTGTCACGTAGAGCTCGTCGTACCTCCTAACCACCACCTCTCGGGGGATGCCTACTCTCTCCGCCGAGACGGCGCTGACGAGGCTTGTGCAATGTCTGGGAAGCCCCACTACGTTGTGTTCTTCAAAGACTTCTGCGTCTTTTAAGGCGGCTGCTACGGACAGTCCAGCAGGACCTGCACCTATGACCGCAATACGCACGACACTATTTGTCAGCATTTATATATTCGGCTTCCACGGGGGCTGTGTTGTACAAGAAAGCGATTAGAGACCCAATCCACGGCTTCATTAAGCTCACTGAGGAGGAGGTCAAGTTTATAGACGGCGAGCCTCTTGTCCAGAGGCTGAGGTATGTGAAACAACTGGGCTTCGTCTATCTTGTATATCCAACGGCCACGCATACGAGGTTTGACCACAGCTTAGGCGTGATGTACATCGCCACGTTGCTTGGGGAGAAGATAATGCAGTTGATGGGCGAGAAAGACGAGGGCTTGCTTCAGCACCTCCGCATAGCCGCCTTGTTGCACGACTTGGGGCACCTGCCGTTTTCCCACTCCTTCGAGGCCGTGGTCAGCGAAGTTCTCCACATGGCCAAGAAGAGTGGGTGCGTCGATGTGGACCTTTCCATGTTTGACGTGGGGAAGCCCCACGAGGTCACGACTAGGCTTCTAGTGGATAAAGTTTCGCCAAGGCTCTCGGAGCTGGGCTACGACCCAGACCTCGTCAAGGCTTTGCTGTTTGACGGAGAGAAGTATAAGCCGTTTCACAGCATACTCTCGGGGGTATTTGACGCAGACCGGCTGGACTACATAATGCGAGATATGTATTTCACGGGGGCGGCTGTGGGCACCAGTTTTACACACATAGACCTCGAGCGAGTTGTGGAAAATCTCGAGGAGGCGGGGGACAGATTTCTGTTTAACGAGAAGGCGAGAGTTAACCTAGAGGGCTACTTAATCACGCGCTATAACTTGTATCGACACGTCTACCTCCACCACAAGACGGTCCTTTTTACAGAAGTCGCGAGGAGCATAATAGCTGAGAATGTGGAAAAATGTGCGGAGGGGCGCGGGGGTGAGATTTGTCAATATCTCTGCGACCTCGCGAGATTTATATCAGGCGACGTAGATGAAGAGGTGGTTTGGAAGGCCACAGACGAGTACTTCGTCTCAGTCTTTGTCAAAGACCCAAAGTTTAGGGAGCTACTTTCACGCAAGCAGCTCGACTACGTGGCTCTTTGGAAGCGTGAAAAAGACTTCTTGGAGGTGTTTAAGGACCCCGTTAGGCTTAACGAGGCTGTGGATAGGCTTGGCCCGCCGCACTGGGCCTTGATAGACAAGTTGAAGAAGAAGCTCGTGGAGCGGCTCAACGTCGAGCTCGGCGATTCCAACTGCAGACTTGAGCCCAGCGACGTGTTAATATCTTACGTGAGCTTTGACCCCAGGGCAGAGGACTTGTATATAACGACGGCGCGGGGGCCTGTGCCAATATACGAAATTTCTCCACTGGTGGCCGCAGTCAACGAGGCGTGGAGGAGGGCCCCCCACCTCTTTGTGCACGTTAGGAGGGGGGTTTTGGACAAGTGCAAAAACGCCCTCGATATTTTAAAAGCGTCGTTAGAGCCGCTTCTCGAGCTGACTATTAGGAGAATCTCATCCTAGCGACACGCCGAGCGTCTTTTTCACGTACTCCGCCACCTCTTCTCTGGTCTGTTCATACAGCGCCTTGCCCTCCTTTGTAAGCTCCACCACGCCGCCTCTTATCGCCACCTCGCGCCTCAGAAGCTGAGGCCACACCCGCCAGTTGTACCTCTCGCCGAGCTCCTCAACCGCGCGCCTGGCTAACTCGTCTATTTCCTCCACCTTGGCGGGGCCCTCGGCGAGCCGGCGCATTATGACTAGCCGGAGGTATTCCCCAATGGGGCTGTAGCGTACATATTGGACATACATACGATATAGTGAAACCTCCGTTATTTATCTCCAGGACTTAAGAAGAGGTGTAGGGAGGGAGGGGGTAAATTGAAAATTCCTGTGTAGAGGTGTGGGGCCTGTGGATGTGCCAGTGGTGTCTAGGTGGCAGATAGAGGACTTGAGAAATAGGTCTCGGGAAGTGTCCTTCGACTTAGAGCTTACCAAGAGCCGGGTTGAATATGTGGGCGGGTTTGCCAAGTTTGAGTACCGGGGCGTCTGGTACGAGGTGGCGTTGGACGAGCTTCCAGATGTTGACGAGGAGAGCTGTGAAGTATATGCATATGTGGAGGGGACGTGGCGCGAGTTGTCGATAGCTGAGAGCCGGTTTTATAAGCTGTGCGTGTTTAAGAGGGGCTGGGCCCCCACCTTGATGATAGATGGAATCACTATGCACAGCGTCTTGGAGGACCCCATGGTCATAACCGCGCGGAAGATTAGGAGAGTCGGCGGGCGCGTCTTTGAGTGTTGCACCGGCCTCGGCTACACAGCAATTGAGGCCTTGAGGAGGGGGGCTAGGCAGGTGGTCACCGTGGAGGTGGACCCCAACGTGTTAACTCTGGCCATGTACAACCCCTTTAGCAGAGGACTCTGGTCTCCTGCGGTGGATATAGTGGTGGAGGACTGCTTGGTCTTCATCGCCGCTGTTAGAGACTCGTCGTTTGACTACGTAATACACGACCCCCCGAGACTTAGCCATGCCACTCAGAAGCTGTACTCTGAGGGTCTTTACAGAGAGTTTTACAGAATTTTGAAAAGGGGCGGAGGGCTGTTTCACTATGTGAGTCAAACCGGCGTGAAGTACAGGGGGCTTAATCCACTGCGCGGCGTAGTGGAAAGGCTTAGCAAAGTGGGGTTCGTCGTAGAGGGGGCGGAGAGCGGAATTGGGGTGTATGCGAAAAGGCGCTAGAGGAGGTGGGGCACTCTGTTTAAGACAACGCCGCCTTCTGCAACGTAGACCATGTCCTCTATTCTTACGCCGCCTACGCCATCGATGTAGACGCCTGGCTCAATGGTTATAACTTGGCCTCTCTTCAGGACCTCTTTAGACGTGGCATAGAGCCGTGGGGGCTCGTGTACTTCAACGCCGACGCCGTGCCCCGTGGAGTGGATGAAGTAGTTGGCAAAGCCGTACTCTCCGAGGACGTCTCTCGCCGCCTTGTCCACATCTGCGGCCGGCGCGCCTTCCCTTACCGCCTTCTCTGCGGCCTTCACGGCCTCATACACGGCGTATACCGCGTCTTTGAGTACGGGCCCCGGGTTGCCCATTAGGAGAGTCCTAGTCATGTCTGAGCAGTACACGTCCTTCTTAGCCCCTATGTCCACCACCACTAGGTCGCCTTGTGTAATCTTCCTGTCCCCAAAGCGGTAGTGGGGGAAGGCGCCGTTGGGCCCTGAGGCCACTATTGGGTCAAAGGCAACGCCGTCTGCGCCCTCCTCCATAAACCACTTGTAGACCAGAGCCGCCACATCTCTCTCCCTTAGTCCAACAAGCCTCATTTCGCCAAGCCGTAGAAAGGCCCTCTCAGTTATCTTAAGAGCTTCTCTCATAAGTTCTAGCTCCCACTCCTCTTTAACGCTACGCAAGTCCAACAGCTCTGTAGACACGTCCACTCCCAACTCCTTGCTGTCGGAGGCTACTCTCCCCTGGAGCCTCTTGGCAACGTCCAGGAAGCTGGACGCTATCTCTAACTCCTCCCCAGGCCTCCTTGGGGGCAACTCTGTGGAAGCCAACGCTACGACTTTGTCCACGGGGGCGGTGGCCTTTGCTCTGGCGTAGTCCAGCCTAGATACATACAGGGTGGCGCGTCCCGTGGAGAGCTCTAGGACTAGCCCCAACGCGTCTGGCATACCCACCGCGTAGGCCAAGTTGGGGCTCTTTGTGAGGACCAAGTAGTCGAAGCGTTCTGAGAACGCCTTTGCCAGCTTTTTCAAGTTCCGCATGGCTAAAAATGGGCCTTATTTAATCTCTTCAGCGGCACGGGCTTGTCGTATTTTCTCACCACTGTGAAGTAGATCACTGTCACGACGTCCCTGTCACCCACCTCGCCGTATATCTCGCGTAGCTCGTTTATCAGCTCTTCTCTGCTTGTAAATCCCTCGGCCTCTACTACCTCTTCGCCGAGTTTTCCCAGCTCGGTGTAGTACACCCTTGTGATGAGGGCCTCGGCGTATATTTTGTCGCAACAGACTATGTATATGAGCGAAAGCCTCGGCTTCACTACGCCGTATCTAACAGTGACCCTCTTCCTCCCGCTTAGTACGCTCTCCAAATACTTCTCTTTGAATCTAACGAAGGGCCCTATGTCCACCTCTCTGCCCACAGACAGCCGAACCTTTATATTAATCAACCTTATGTACCCCGTGTGCGAGGTCGCCGCCGTGGAAGACCGCTTGGTCTTCTCCGGCCCCGAGCTTGAGACCGCAATGGCGTATCTAACCGTGAGAAACGTGGCAGAGAGAGTGGAGGTGAGAGACGGGGCCCTTCACATAACGCCCCAGCTCCCGGAGTTGGCCAACGCCTTGAAGGCCTTGTGCAACTCCGACGTCTCGTCGCTTCTCCTGGACGTAAAAGAGTCGTTGTTGCACATGGGGTGGCTCGTGGAGGGGGGGAGGGACGTTGTAAAAATTAGGAGAAGCAGGAGGGCTGGCGTAAGCGGCTTTATAACGTTTGAATACGACAAATTGAACAGAACGGCGTCTGTGGTAACAACCCAGCTCTGCCTCGCCGGGGAGCTCCAGAGGCTGGGGTTTGAAGTGTCAGCGTCGAAGTACCTCCTAGAGGCGCGGAGGCGCGTAAACTCCCTGGTGGAGGCCATAGAGCTGGAAGAGGAGCTGAGCAAGCTGACATGTTAGCGCTTATACTCCTAGTAGCTCAAATCGCGGTAGTGGCCTTCGCCGTGTATACGGGCCGGCGGAGGCTTAAGGCCATGATAAACGACGCACAAAACCACACAGAGGAGCTCGTGAAAGAGGACTTGCCCGAGGTGGACAAGTCCATCCTAAAGCTACTGGCCGAGAGACAAGGCGTCGTGTACCAGAGCGAGATTATGAAGGTGTTAGGCCTTCCTAAGAGCACGGTACACAAGGCGTTGAGGAGGCTCAGCGAGGCTGGCTACGTCGAAATACAAAAACGCGGTCGGCTTAACGTCGTTGTGCTTAAACGTCCTACTTCAGAGGCTTCAACAACTTAACTTCGCCGTATTTGCGCAGAGTGTCGATTATCAGCGGGAGGGGGGCTTCCTCCAAGCCGCTGTAGCCCGCAAGTCTTATGTCGTCCTCTGTAACTCTGATAAATCCGCTTCCAACCCTAATAGTGACCTCTTTTGGCCCATAAACAATCTTAAACCTCTGCCTAGCCCCGGCCAGCAACTTAGCTACCTCGGCGGCAAGGGCCATTTGCTCCTTAGTGGGCTTACCCCGCGGCTTTCTCTTCTTCAGCTCACTCAAGTCCTCTTGAGAGAAGTCGCCCTTCACTACGCCTTTAACCTTATCCACCACCACTAAGTCTCCCTCGTAGTCTACTACCTCTACGTTCTCGCCTCTCTCCACCCTAGCCACTAGCTCTTGTAACGTTATCTTCTCCACGGAGGGCTCAAATATTAAATTTAAAACGTTTAGCCGGACGTGGACTCCGCTTCCCCAGCCTCCGAATATCTTGCACACTTGTCCAAGTGCCCCTCCTGTGGGAGAGATATGGAGGTGGTCAACCAGTTTCTGAGAATAGACCAGCTGACGGGCAGGAGAGTCTTTGAGAGAAGTCTAACGTGTAAGTGGTGTGGTATAAAAATTAGGCAGTATGTACAACTATGAGCAGGGCAGTGCTCTACAAAAGATCGGAGGAGTTAAAACAGCGCTACTCCCTCTACGGCTTGTTCACAGCCGTGTTCTACCTAGTCACTCTGCTGGTCGGCGGGGTAGTATACGCCTCGAGTAATCTCCCAGTGTACTTGAGCAGAAACGCCGCGGCGGCAAGCGGCTACGGCGATGTCATTTTTCTACAGAGCATCTTGGTCCTCATCTCCTTTATACTTCTGGCAACGTCGGCACTTTTGATCTTCCTCTCCAGGGCAACTACATCCAGGGGAGAGTTTGCGTCGAGCTTTAAACTCCTCTACTCAGCAATTGTAACCGCTGGGATTGCTCTGGGCTTCTCCGCCTCTGCCGCAGCGCCGCCAGCCTCGGGAATAGTGGGCTGGCCCCTCTACCTCTACCTAGCCCTCATCGCCGCCTCTCTAGCCATGACCATCTTCGCCATTACAATCCTAAGAGGCGTCACCAGCTACTATGCGCCTAGGCGGAAGTAGCGCGCCGGATCGCCTGTCTTCTCAATAAGAGACAGACTGACAAGCGCGTTTAGCAGGTTGTTCAAAGGCGCCTCCAGCCCCTCGCATTTGAAAACGGCGCAAAACGCCTTCAACGGCTGGTATAAGTCGAGCTTTACCACATACGGCGTTTTAACAAGCCTAGAAATCACGTCACCTTTAAACACGGCGGATACCCACGCCGGAAATGCCCGCTCCTTTCTCTCCCGCTCCAAGAGTTTTACAAGTCCCATTAGACTTTTGAGGAATACAACCCCCAGCTCAACTCTGTCGTATTTCTCCAGTTGCCGCGTTATGTGCTTCCCTAAGTCTATGTAGACGTCGAGCACTGGCTCAAGGCGCTTCATGAACTTGACGCCCTCCACCGCCATGTCGCACTTAGCCTTGTCTGGACAAGTGAAGCAGGCATCGCCCAGCTTTTCTCGGGCACAGACGACGCATGTCCCAGTAATTTTACACATGTCAAGAGCCGGCGCCGTGAAGCCGCAGGAGGGGCAGGTGGCTATCCCCTTGGCAACCTCTAGATTGCCCACTAGTATAAATAGTCCCCCATATATAATTGACATGAGCGTCGCCATAGTGGCGGAGGCACAAACGCCGGATGAGCCAACGCGAGATATATACTTCGAAGTCAAGAAGAGGGGGCTTAAGACTAGGTATATACCTATACAGAGGCTATCTGTCAGAGTAGCCGAAGGGGGAGCCGTGGTGGAGACGCGCAGAGGGCCTCTCGACGCCTCGGTGGTTGTGGTAAGGGGGCTGGGATATGTAGTAGACAGCAACACCTTAATGCGGCGTGTGTCCACGATTAGAATTCTCGAGAGAAGCGGCGTGGCGGTCATAAACCCAGTAGACGCGCTTATGACGTGTAGAAATAAGCTGGAGAGCATATACCTCCTCAAGCTCGCGGGCATTCGAGTCCCCTACACGGTGGCCACGGAGGACTTATACTACGGATACGCCGCCGCTAAGGAGATGGGGAAGGTGGTGATAAAGCCCATACAGGGTAGCCGGGGCTTCGGCGCCATGATGTTCAACGACCCAGAGGTGGCCTTCCAAGTAATGCGCACGCTTCTTGTGGCGAGGAACCCCCTCTACATACAGCAGTACATAGAAAAGCCAAATAGAGACATAAGGATAATAGTAGTGGACGGAAGGCCCATCGGCTGTATGTACCGGGTGTCCAACAGCTGGAAGACCAATATAGCGCAGGGCGCTGTGGGCATTCCTTGCAAGCTCGACGCCGAGTTAGAGGACATAGCGGTCAAGGCCACTAAGACGCTGGGCCTCGTCTACTCCGGAGTGGACATAGGCGAGGGGAGAGAGGGCTATGTGGTGTTTGAGGTCAACGCGAGCCCCGACTGGCGGGGGTTTAAACAAGCCACTGGGATAAACCCCGCCGTGTACTTGGCTGACTACATAGAGCGCGTGGCTAGGCGATAATTATTTTACCTCCCACGAGAGCGGCCCCGTGACTAAGTGGATTTTGAAGTGCATGACATGCGGCGAAGAGAGGATACTCGACGTGGGGTTTAATCTGGCCCTCTTTGGGGGAAAGCTCTTCATATACTGCAGGCGTTGTAAGGCCAATAGAGAGCACCTAATACTGGGGTGCCTAGACGGCGAGTGCCCAGCGAGTGGGGCAGATGTAATAGACTAGCAGATGAGCCTCAGTTGTATAATGCTACTGGTTATTAGGTGAGAAAGCGCGTTGATGCTCCCCAACGTGTTTAACACCTTGCCCAACTCCTCCGCCTCCTCTGGGTCAAGCTTGTCTAAGATCCGCTTTGCCTCCAGCCTCTCCCTCTTCTTCTCAAGCTCCGCCTTTAGCTGAGACAGGGACTGGTTGACAGAGGCCATGCTCTTCTCCATGTCTAGGCAGGCTTGCCTAAGCCGCCTCTCCCTCTCCTGCAACCTCTTTATCTGCTCGTTGTACACGTCCATCCCTATGACTCCCTTTAGCAGCGCCTCCTCAAGCTTGTGGTAAGACTTGTCCAGCTCTCCTCTGGCCTTCTTCAACTCCTCAATCATCTTGTTAACTTCTCTGACCTTTATTTCGAAGAACTTGGGCAACGCCGAGACGTCTAAGTCCACGTACTCCCTAGTTATCTTAACCCTGGTGTTGGAAGTGTCTAGGTAGTACGTCTGCCCATTTGCGTCCTTTACCTCAAGCGAGACGAGCTTCTTCCTCTTTACGTCGAACTCCCCCTTCTCAGCCACGCCTATTAACAGAACTCCGCCAATGTAGACGGGCTTCCCTCTGACGGTGGGGAGCTTTACATCCTTCTCCTTCTGCTTAGCGACAGCGCCGAAAAGCCTCCAAAACACGTAACACGCCGCACAGGTATTAATATAGCCAAGGTTCAAGATACGGTGTATACGCTTGAGCAGCTACACGAGGAGATAAAGAGGTGTACAAGGTGTCCACTGCACAAGACTAGGCGCAACGCTGTCCCTGGCGAGGGGAGTGGAAGACTTGGCATAATGATAGTCGGCGAGGCGCCGGGCTCCAGCGAAGACGAGCAAGGCAGACCCTTCGTGGGAGCGGCGGGCAGCCTGTTGAACAAGACGTTGTCGACGCTAGGCGTAGAGAGGGGGGACCTCTATATTACAAACGTGGTGAAGTGCAGGCCGCCTGAGAACAGGACGCCTACGCGCGAGGAGGTGGCCGCCTGTCTACCATATCTACTGCGCCAGATAGAGATATTGAGGCCTAGGCGCATAATTGCGCTTGGCGCAGTAAGCGCCGGCGCACTCCTGGGGCTCATTGGGCGCCAAGTGGAAAGAGTTGGAGATGTGAGAGGCAAGTGTTTCCGTGGTAAAGTGGCGGGCGTTGACGTAGAGATCTGTGTGACATATCACCCAGCGGCGGTCCTTAGAAACCCAAGGCTTAGAGGGACGTTTGCAGAAGACTTGGCGGCTTTCCTAGGCGGGGGAGGGCTTGAGCGGTACTTCTAAAAAGTTTAATAGGTGTAGTATGTCCCGTGGACTTTCTGTGCGCTAGGCGCGGGTGCTCTGCCGAGGATCACCTGAAGGAGTTTGACTATGGCTCTAGCCGCTACGGCCTTGGACATGTCAAGAGGGCTCTGTTGAACCTCACCGCGGAGCAGATGGCGGTGTTGCAGAAGATCAGCGTCAACTGGGTCAATACGAAGAACCCCATCTACATGTTTCTCTCTGGGAGCGTCGTAGTTGACTGCATATGGGACGACAGTTTGTGCAAACACTTGGATGCCATTAGTAAATCCGGCGCCGCTGAGCGCCAGGGCTCCGCCTTCTACCTGCCTTACACGTTGCTCAGCGAGGAGGTGCTGGAGAACCTGCCCCTCCCCGAGCTGTCCGAGGAGGATTATGAGATCAAGAGGCCCTACGTCGTAAGTCTCAAGGGCATAGCCGGTGAGGCGGACGTAGTTGAAGCATTGGCGTCTTTCTTCGAAAGGGCCTCGGTGTTTCTGGGGAGGAGGATTGCCAAGGTTGTGAGGAAGGTGCCATATGTGCCTCAACTCGCCAATAAATACACAGACAGGATTGATATACTCTTAAAGGGGGTTGACAACAGCTTGATCGGATTTAGCTACGTGGACGTGACTAAGACATACCACCTGGGGTTTACAGCTGCCAAAAATCTCTTGATGTATGGGCTCGACTACGTAGTCATACTCCACCCATATGTTGACCACGACTTTCACAAGGGCGTAGGTAATAGAATTAAGAACCGCTGGGACATCGCAGAGGTGGGCTACGCATCGGTGAATTTGATGGAGGAGGAGGTGCACATGTACAAATTGCCTAGGGCTAACAGGTACCTAAAGATGAGCCTCTCTGCGCAGAAGTACTCCAGCCTAATTAGGGACTACGTGGAGACGCTATGAGGACTTTTGAACGCGCCTATTCCATCCTCTTTGGCAAATCTGCCAAGAACATAGCCGTCGTAGCAACACTACTACTGGCTCTACTGGCTACGATTGAGAGCTTGAGCCACCCACTTGCCCTACTTTACTACGCCGTATTTACGCTGGCCATGTTCGCCGTAGTGTTTGTGGCAGAGAGAGACGTGATTAATCCCAGGAGGGCTTATTACGTCTCCGCCGTGTCGGCCACTGCGACGGCGTTATTCGACGTGTTGTTTAAAAAGCCGCCTCTCGCCTTTGCCCTAATTGGCGCCTCCATAGTTGCCGTCGTTTTGCAGTCTCTCAAGTGCAAGTCGCCGGCCTTCTTAGCCCCCCTCTTCACAACCTCGGTTTTATACTATGCGCTAGGGTTCGCCGCCCTAGCCGTGGCCACGTTACTATACGCCGCCGTTATATACGGCATAAAGCCCGTGATTAACAGAATAACCGGCGGCCTAGATGCCATGTGCATGTTTTCTAGCTTTATATACGCAGTGTTTGCCGAAGACGACGTAATAGAGGACGCGTTTAGAGAGCTTGGAACTGTGGAGAGAGTCCCTCTTCACCTCTACGTAATTGGCAGGAGGCATGTGGTAGTGGTATCAGACTTTCACCCTGGGCCTTTTAGGCATATTGGGGGAGGCATGTTGGTGGATATTTTAAACAGAGAGGTTGAGAAACTTGGCTTCACTTTCACGTTTTTACACGGCGTGGGTAGCCACGAGAGAGACCCCGTCTCTCAACATGCCGTATCTAAGATAGTCAACGCGGTTAAGGACGCCCTGTACTATATGCAAGACGGAGCGCCGGCAAGCGGCGTGGCTCCCACTAAAGTGATTGTTGGCGATGTAAAGTTGGTGGGATTTAGCTTGGGGACTTTGCCTCACCTCGCGGTTGTGAGTAGGGTCAACTCTGCCACAGATGATATTCCGCTCTGGGTTGCCCGGCGCGTAGAGGGCGGTATGTACGTACTTGTGGACGCGCAGAATAGGTTTGATGGAGTGGTGAGGTGGCGGGAAGCCGACGTGGAGAACTTGGCTGAGGCAATCAAAGCGCTACACGAGGCTCCCCACTGCGGCGCTTTCGAAATCGGCGTAGGCAAAGCCAGCGCGGAGCATATAGATCCGCTGGGGCTTGAGATTGGGCCAGCCGGAGTCTCAGCCATAGCAGTGACATGCGATGGGAGGAGGGGGCTCCTCATAGTGTTCGACGGCAATAACTTAGACAGGAAACTTTACGACGAGTTAGTGAAGAGATACGGGTCAAGGTACGACGTGGTTGAAATAGCCACTACAGATACTCACAGATCTACCGGTGTCGGATTTGGCAAGGGGTACCGCGTAGTGGGCGAGAGGCTAAGCCACCAGCGAATTTTGGAGGTGGTGGACAGGGCTGTTAAAGCGGCAGAAGCCTCTCTAGGCCCGCATAGAGTATCATACCGGAGGCTAGAGGTGGAGGCGGAGGTCTTGGGGGAGCTGGGGTTTCAGAGAATTCAGAGGGCGGTCAGAGTCTACAAGAGGGTCGGCGCGTTAATCGTGTCTGTGATATTTGTTTTGCCTCTGGTCGTAATTTCGCTGTTGGCATAAGGCTTATATACAGACACGAGGGGGTTAATCATGTCTCATGAAGTCCCAACGTCGGACGTGGTGTTGGAATACCTAGAGTCGATGATGGAGCGGCTGGATCAGTGGGTGAAAGAGCAGGAGAGACAGGTGAAAGAGCTGGAGTCCCACGGCGAGGCTATGAAGGCCGCCGACCGCCTCGCCTTGCTCTATTCGGCGCAGGCAATGTTGAGCTACATAGCCAGGGTGTTGAAGGACTTTGAATCATGGCTCAGCAACCCCGTTGTCACCTCGGTAATGCCCGAGGACATGTTAAGGAGGCTGGAGGCTATGTTGAGAGAAGTCGCAATCAGGTTTATCCAGGTGGACATAGCCCACACCTCTGAGTACCGCGACCTACTGTCAAAATTCGCAAAAGAGGGAAAAGTCCCCTCAATCCTAATGCTGTATGTACAACAGAGACCCCAGCCGCCAACTAGGAGGAGAGGCGGCGAAGAGGGAGGAACCCCGAGGTTCTTCTAAGCCTTCAACTCCCTATTTAACTCTCAGAAGATATTCCTCTAGGCCGGCGTTTTCTCCGCTTTGGGAATGTGCGCCTCTGAGAGGTGGCGCCGAGGCTTCACCGCGGGGGCGCCTTGCCGCCGCCCTAGGTGATGTGGTCGGGCTTGTAGATGTCTATTCTGACTTTGTAAACTCCTGGAGCGTAGTCTCGTACGATTCTCCTGTTTATTACTATGCAGTTTGGACACACGTCGCGGACTATTGCCTCAGCTTCTGCAAACGGCGCCTCTTCTCGGCCAGTGTGGTAGAAGTGTACGACGCCTCCGCCGTCTAGACACTCTAGGGCTAGGGGGAGGTACCTATACGCGCCTAGGGGGAGCGTTAGGAGAACTCTGTCAAATTTCCCCCTGAGAAGCGGCGCGACTGTCGCAACGTCGCCGTGGATGCCCACCGCGTTTTTCACCTTGTTTATTCTAAAGTTCTCCACCATGTACTTGAACCCCCAGGGGTTGAGCTCCACTGCCACAATTAGCCTGGGCTTTGCCAATTTGGCTATTGCAATGGCGTACGGCGCCACTCCGGCAAATAGGTAGAGCACTCTCTCGCCCTCTTTCACCATCTTAGCCACGTCTAGTCTATCTGTCTGATCTCTAGAGGAGAAGTAGACCTTGGTGGGGTCCACCTTTATGTAGTACCCGTGTTCCTTGTGTAAAACCTCCGTAGGACCCTCAACCAGTACTTCAAACTCGTAGAGCCTATATTCGCCTCTCCTCCCACCCAGCTTTCTCAAAACTGCGCGTACGTGTTTATTCATCTGTGTAATCGCCTTGGCTATTACGTGTTTGTACTCCTCTAGCTCTGGGGGGATCTCTACCACCGCCACGGCGCCGCTCCGGGAGCCTATTATCTCAAATGAGGTAGGCACCTTGTCGAGTAGCTCCGGGGGAATTGCCCCAGCGACTCTTTCCTTAAGCGACATGCGTCACACATGTGGGGTGAGATGTATCAGTCCCTGACCCACTCGTCACATTGTCAGAAGGGTAAGTTGTCTTCATTAAATATATAAACACTCACAGGGGTTTAAAACGTGTCTACTAGGAAAAAGAAGGCGGATGCCGAGGTGGCACAGGCGGCTACTGTCGCGGCTAGCCCAGATATCGACGTGGAGGAGCTCGAGGGCATTGGACGTGTCACTGGGGCCAAGCTGAAGGAGAAGGGGTACTACACTGTGAGAGACGTGGCCTACGCCTCTGTGAAGGAGTTGGCGGAGATCGTCGGTAGTGAGGAGAGGGCTCAGCAAATTGTAGAAGCGGCGAGGAAGATGCTTGGGCTTCACTCGTTTATCTCGGCTTTGGAGGTGTACGAGAGGAGGAAGAAAATTAGGCGTATTTCCACCGGCGTGAGAGCACTTGACGAGCTACTCGGCGGCGGCATTGAGACTAGGGCCGTTACTGAGGTGGTGGGCGAGTTTGGCTCGGGGAAGACTCAGCTGTGCCACCAGCTGGCCGTCATGGTTCAACTGCCAGAGGACAGGGGCGGGCTGGGGGCCAAGGCCATATACATTGACACAGAGAACACCTTCCGGCCAGAGCGCATTATGCAGATAGCCAAGGCCAGGGGCCTCGACCCAGACCAAGCCCTTAACAACATATTCTACGCCAGGGCGTACAGCGCCGATCACCAAATGGTGCTGGTGGAGCAGGCCAAGTCGCTGATTAGACAACACAACGTGGCCCTCCTAGTGGTAGACTCAGTAATTGCCCACTTCCGCGCCGAGTTCCCCGGCAGGGAGAACCTCGCAGAGCGCCAGCAGAAGTTGAATAAGCACATCGCCGACCTCCTCAGGCTGGCCGACGCCTACGACGTAGCCGTCGTTGTCACAAACCAGGTAATGGCTCAGCCAGACGTCTTCTTCGGCAACCCGCTGAGGCCTGCGGGCGGGAACATCCTCGCCCACGGCGCCACCTACAGGCTGTGGCTCCGCAAGTCCAAGGAGAACATCCGCATTGCCAAGATATTTGACTCGCCCTACCACCCAGAGGGAGAGGTTTCGTTCCGCATTACCGAGGAGGGCCTCGTCGACTAGAGGAGCAACAGCCAGTTATACAAGGGGAGGAATTTGAAATTTGTCAATGCGAAGTCCCAGAACTGGCGATATAGTTGGTAGACCGGGTGTTGCGCCAGCCTATTGACGATTTGCAACGCTTCAGAGAGGCGACTTGCCAGGGCTAGGCTTATTGATACGTCGTTGGCGAATGTACGCACTATGGTATACGCCACTGTGTCTCCCTCTATTACTCCAGGGCTGGCACGCGCCATGAGAAGTTCGAAGTCGACCTTTGCCACCATGGAGTCCACTAGTCTGAGTAATAGGGCTAGGGAGAGCTCCGCCGCAAGCTCGTCTTGTCTTACGTCGGGCGGTATCGCCCATATCTCAATTAGCTGGGGGTCGGCAACTGCGTGCGAGAGGGCGACCTCCCTCAGAACTGCGTACTTGTCCAAGGGCAGAGATATGTCTAGCCTGCTCAAGTCCCCTACCTCTAGCCGTGTTCTCTCTGCCCCTACCACTACCACGTCGATGGGGGGTGGGCCGTAGGCGTTGAGCAACTCCGAGATGAGGCGGCGTGTTTCTTCGTCGACTTCTTTCAACCATATCACGTCCACGGCTTGTCTTCGGCTAAAGTATAAAAATGGAAACACAGAGAGATGTATGCCTAAGTTCGACGTCATTTTAACCGCTGACCGCTCCATGATGTCTAACTACCACCGTAAGGAGTTTCTCGGCTTTGGGACCACTGGGCCTATCTTCGTGGAGTTGCCTTTTGGGCTATCTGAGAAGTTCCACTCTTTCCTCTTTGCGCCGAAGCTCAAGGTGGACAAGTTGGGTAGGCCGCTTGAGGCGCCCTACGGCATGCGCAAGATTGAGGCCAAGCTGTTGGACGCGGGCATTAACGCCGCAGTGATAGACCCAGACCACGTCCACAAGTACATACACGAGGCCAAAGTGCTCATGTTAAGTCACCACGACTATTTTGGCCTAAACCCGCCTAGTAGCACGTGGGGGGTCATAGTGGGCAAGGAGCCCATGAACGCGTTATTCTTCAAGAGGTTCATGGAGAGACTGGCCCCCCATATAGCTAAAGCGAAGGCGTCCAACGGGCTCAAGGTAATAGTGGGGGGCCCAGCCGCGTGGCAGTGGCTCTACTTCCCAGAGCTAGTGGAGCGCTGGGGCATAGACACGATCTTCGACGGCGAGGGGGAAAAGCTCGTAGTTGAACTTGTGAAAAACGCCCTCGAGGGGAAGCCGTTGCCTAGATATGTCTATGTGGGTGTCTCCGAGGCTCCCGACGTCTCAGAGATCTCCGAGATAAAGTACCCCAGCATAAACGGCTTAGTGGAAATTGGGAGAGGCTGCCCAAGGGGTTGCGCCTTTTGCTCAGTGACGCTGAGGGCAATGAGGTGGTACCCCCTCGAGAAAATAGAGAAGGAGCTGAGGGTAAACGCCGAAGCCGGCGTAGTAGACGGCATATTGCACTCAGACGAGGTCCCCCTCTACGGCTCCTCCGGCGTTGAGCCCAGGCCCGACAAGCTGATCGAGCTCCACAAGCTTGCCAAGAGGTACTACAGAAAGGTGGGGTGGAGCCACTCGACGTTCGTCGCAATTTACCACGGGGAGAAGAAGATGGGGAAGCTTTTCACAAAGCTCTCAGAGATCATCCTGGACGAACATCAGGACTGGTGGGGAGCGCAGATAGGACTGGAGACTGGCTCAATAAGACTGGCGCGGCGGATAATGCCCGGCAAAGCTGCCCCGTACAAGATTGAGCAGTGGCACGAGATTGTTGTCGAGGCCGCCGCAATTATGCACGAGATAAGACTTATACCGGCGATTACACTAATCGTGGGCCTACCAGAGGAGGAGCCGGAGGACGTGCTAGAGACAATAGAGCTAGTGGAGAAGCTGAGGCCTTATAGAAGCTTGATAGTGCCACTGTTCTATGTCCCCATGAGCCACGTAAGATCTGACAAGACCGGCTGGCTGGACAAGTTAAGCCTCTACCCCGAGCACATAGATCTGCTTAAAGCCGTGGCCAGACACTCGATCTTCTGGGCGCGCGACATTGTGAACAAGTACTACTTCAAGGGGCCTCAGTACTTCCTACTCCGCCGCCTAGTCAACTTCTTCATATCCTACGTCGACAAGAGAATTGCCGAATTGGAGGACTATGTGGAGCGCTACAAGGCCGAGCTTAGGGAGAGGAGAGAAAAGACGAGGAGAGAGGTGTTGGTGTTCACCCAGTAGCTCGGAGCCTCGCCTCAATTTGCTTTCTCAAGTCGACTTCTACCCCCACATGCGCCATTCCCAACACCTTGGCTAATAGGCAAGCCAGCCCGCACTCTCTGCAACATTCTAGTTTTAGCTCCTCGTCGCACTCTATCTCTCCCCCGTTTTTACAGAATATTTCGCTGAGCATTTGCCACACTTCGTCGAGAAACTTGGCGCGGGGGCTCCTAGTGGAGAAAGCTAGCGAGTTTGTAATTCCGTATAGGTCTGTTATATATAGTATGGACTTCGCTTGAAGCCGAGATGCGAGCGATGATATACACGGGAAATTCCTAGGCTTGAGATCCCCGCCGCACAGCTCTAAAACCTTCCTGAATTCGTTTAAGACGTCGTCGCTGGCCTCTACATACGCGATGACCCCTCTCCTCCAGTCCACAAGCGCGGCGCCTCGTCGCATGTCTCTCAGCGTTGAGTTTTATAAATTGATTTCTTCAAGCGCGTCATGGCAGAGCTGTGCTTCGCATGTACAGACAGAGAGTACGCAGTGCCTGTGGTAAACGTAACCTGTACTATATGTAAAAAGACTGTGAGCTGGCGCGAGGCGGTTAAGCACTATGCAGAGCACGGCAAGAGAAGCGGCGACAACGTGGCTTGTCCTCTGTGCGGCGCTAAGGTGAAAAGCCGCGAGTATAGGCGCCACGTGAGGATGCACTTTGTTAAAAGGAGGGAGAGGGGGTACATGTGCGGCGTGTGTGGGAGGTCGTTTATCACGCTGAGGTCGTTGCTTGTGCATATACAGAAAATGCATGAATGAAATTGTCCAACTTTTTCTCCTCATTTGGCCCCCCTATGTCGCAAACGGGTCGGCTGT
>ERZ1684501.8-NODE-8-length-156450-cov-189.298098_pt1 | contig 156450 bp, 171 predicted proteins | sample MGYA00580191_ERZ1684501 | MGnify/ENA primary metagenome ERZ1684501 (study PRJEB41475, sample SAMN08455322) | hot springs metagenome | biome: temperate mixed forest biome [ENVO:01000212]; feature: neutral hot spring [ENVO:00002181]; material: water | place: New... | reverse complement strand
GGAGGCTGGTCGAAGGCAGCCGCGGGCGTGTTAGAGCCGACAAAATTTGAGATAAATAGAATAAACGTGAGGGGTTACCCCGTCAGGTACATAAAAATGTGGCTTAAGGGTAAGGCCCGCATCGCTAGACTGGATTGGCGTTGGATTTTGACCTATATCAAGGTATATGGAAGAGAATACCCAGAGGAGATCTGGAACCAGGTCAAAGAGCTGGCGCGTTTTTCTATATCTGAATATCGCCGTCTTGCCGAAGAGAAAAACGATTTTGAATTTAGGGAGGAGCCCCTCTACGAGGTGGTGGAAGACATAGAGGCTGAAGTTGCGGCGCTTAAGCATGATCCGCTCAAGCCCAGGTTCGACGTGGGGGAGGTAAAGGGTAGACGGGCGATAGTATACCTAGACTCCGTGGTTATTTCCACGGACTTGGCCGTAGAAAGGCTCTACAGAGAGGTTGCGTCTAGAGGTGTGAGAATTGTGAATAAGAAAGCGAGCAGAGTAGAAGAGGGGCGCGTCGTCTTGGAAGACGGCGAGATTTTAAAAGGCGATGGGGTAATAGTGGCTGCTGGCTGGTGGGCCAGAAGGCTAGGCGTTCCCGTGGCGCCGTTAAAGGGATATGGGTTTAGGCTAGTTGCGCGGTGGTCCGGTCCTACAGTCGCCGACTTTATAGGTGGCGTTTTTCTAGTCCCATTCAAGGGGTGGATCAAGGCCACTGGGCGCTTCGACTTAGACGCATCACCAGACCACTCGCCGTCAAGGAAGGTGTTGGCCGCGGCTAAGACGTGGCTTGGCGACTTCGAAGTAATGGACATGGCCGTGGGGTATAGGCCCTGTGCGCCCGACGGCCTCCCCGTGATAGAGAGACGCGGCGGCGTCGTGGTAGCCACAGGCGGTTGCCGCCTAGGATGGACCCTAGGGCCCGGCATTGCCCACGCCGCAGTTCAACTACTCCTCGGGAGGTCGGCCACGGCCTTAACAACGGCGAGATTCAGCGCCGGCAAGCGCTTAGCGGCTGCACTAAAACATTAAAAGAGCATTTGGACACGTCTCCATGGTGCGTGTAGTGATTGTAGGTGGCGGGGCCGCTGGCGCCTCGGCGGCGGCGCGGGCAAGGCGTCTAGACCCATCGGCCGAAGTGGTGTTGATAGAGAGGGGCTCTATGATTACACATGCCCCTTGTGGCATGCCGTACGCCATAGGCGGAATTGTGAAAAGCCATGAGGAGCTGATGACGTACAGCCCCGAGGAGTTTGAGAAGGAGAGAAACATCAAGGTATTGATACGTACAGCCGTGGTGGATGTAGATGTGGACAAGAGGGTGGTAGTTGTAAAGAGGGGCGAGTCTACTGAGAAAATTGCGTGGGACAAGTTGGTCATAGCCACTGGCGCAAAGCCCCTCGTGCCTAAGATCCCCGGAGTTGAGCTAAAGGGCATTCTCACAATGCGGCACCCAGACGAGGTGCCTCACTTGAAGGGCCACCTAGAAAAGGCTAAGACAGTCGCAGTGGTGGGAGGGGGGTACATAGGGGTCGAAATGGCGGAGGTCCTTCTGGAGATGGGGAAGAGGGTGCTCCTATTTGAGATGTTTGACCAAGTCCTCCCCGCGGCGCTTGACCCCGACGTCGCAGCCATAGTCGCCGAGGAGATGAAGAGCAGAGGCGTGGAGCTACACCTAGGCGAGAAAGTGGTGGAGTTCAAGGGCTCTGACCATGTGAACAAGGTGGTGACAGAGAAGGGGGAGTACCAAGTAGACGAGGTTGTCCTCGCAGTTGGAGTTAGGCCAGACGTAGACTTGGCTGTGCGCGCGGGGGCAAAGCTGGGGGAGACCGGGGCCGTCTACGTAAACGAGTACATGGAGACCACAGTTCCCGATGTTTACGCTGCAGGCGACGTGGCGGAGAAAGTCCATAGGATCACAGGGAGGAGGGTGTGGATACCGCTGGCCCCCACGGCCAACAAGGAGGGGCAGGTGGCCGGCGGCAATGCGGTGAAGGGCCGCGTTTTAAAGTTCCCAGGAGTGGTGGGCACGGCTGTCACAAAGTTCTACGACTTATACATAGCAAGAACGGGGCTGGGAGAGAAGGAGGCGGCACAGCTAGGCTTCAAGGTGCAGAGCAGTCTAATAAAGGCGAGGACGAAGGCGCACTACATGCCAAACGCCTCGCCTGTCCACGTAAAGCTTATCGCCGAGGAGTCCACGGGGCGCATACTCGGGGCTCAAATCGTCGGCAAAAGTCAAGTAGTGGCCGCGTACGCGGACATAATGGCCGTTGCCATACAGTCGGGCTACACCCTCTCCGACCTCTTCTTCTCCGACCTAGGCTATATGCCAGACACGGCGCCTGTGTGGCACCCCCTCATAGTTGCGGCACGAGTATTAAGCAAGGGCCGTTTATAAACTGGCTATATAGATTTCGTTTTTAGCCAATATTACGGATTTTTACATATCCACTCTACTCTACAATGATAACAATAGTGGGAAGCGGTAGAGTGGGAACAGCAGCTGCGGCCATAATGGGAATAATGAGGATAGACAAAAAAATACTACTAATAGACATAGTAAAAGGCTTACCACAGGGAGAGGCGCTCGACTTAAATCACATGAGCGCAATACTCGGCCTAGACGTAGAGTACGAGGGTAGCAACGACTACAAAGACATGGCTGGAAGCGACTTGGTCATAGTCACAGCCGGCTTCCCCAGGAAGCCAGGCATGACGCGCGAACAATTAGTTGAGACAAATGCAAAAATTGTAAGCGACATAGGCAAAGAGATTAAGAAGTACGCCCCAGACTCCGTGGTGATATTAACCACGAACCCCCTAGACGCCATGACCTACGTGATGTGGAAATCCACGGGGTTCCCCAGGGAGAGGGTGATTGGCTTCAGCGGCGTGTTAGACGCGGGCCGCCTAGCCTACTACGCCGCCAAAAAGCTGGGAATTTCGCCGGCCTCGATACTCCCCATAGTGCTGGGCCAGCACGGAGAGAGCATGTTCCCTGTGCCCTCCAAGAGCTTTGTACACGGAGTTCCCCTGAGCAAGTTGCTAAGCGAAGACCAGCTGAGAGAGGTGGTTGAGGAGACGGTAAAGGCGGGGGCTAAGATCACCGAGCTCCGCGGCTTCTCATCAAATTGGGGCCCCGGCGCTGGCTTAGCCATCATGGCAGACAGCGTAAAACGCGACGCACGCCGCTCGTTAATAGCCTCGGTAGTGCTGAAGGGCGAATACGGCGTCTTTGACCTGCCAGTGGAAGTGCCCATAGTGCTGGGCAAGACAGGCGTAGTAAAAGTGTTGGAGATTGAGCTAACGCCAGAGGAAAAGGAGAAATTTAACCAAAGCGTTGAAGCCATAAGGAAGCTCGTAGGCACAATACCGCAGTCGTATCTCCAGTAGTCAAAAGATAAAAAGATTTTTCTCTCCCGCCTTTGTGAGCGTCCTATTTGAGGTTTTGGGCCAGCGGGGGAAGCTACAGGTGGTAGAAGACCCAGAGGTCGGCCACATTTACGCCGTAGTGCCTCACTCTGGTAAAATAAGCCCGGCCACTCTGAAGGAGGTAAAGGAGCTCACTCTCGATCCCTGGAGATACGTCGACGGCGTTGGGCTAGTCCTAGACATAACCATCTGGAAACAAGAGGCAGACATGTCCCCCGAGGAGATACGCAATAGAATAGAGAGTAAGTACAAAGAGTTGGTAGACGAGGTGGCCAAGCTTCTCGAAGAGGGCTCAAAGACCTCCTCAGCTCAGAAAAAGCGGAAAAAGAAGCGAAAAAGCCGGAAGTCAAAGACGAAGAAGAAGAGAAGCAGGCGCTGATTCCGTACGGCATCTGGGGTTCAGCGTGCGGTAGCTTCATTACGTTAATAAAGTAATTTCAACTGCCACACTATGTCTACCGTTCCAATAGGTCCGCCCGAGGAGGTTCCCCACATAGAGGTAGACGAGGAGACCAAGGAGATAATTAAGGAGATGTTGTCTCAAATGGAGAACCCGGTAGAAGTGAACTTTTTCACGAGTAAGGGGTGCGGAGGCAGAGAGACCAACTGGTGTGTACCCACCGAGGAGCTCCTAGACCTACTAGTGCAACTTGCCCCCGCCGGCAAATTGAGAGTCAACAAATATGCGTATGAACAAAACGCCGATGTGTTCAACAAGTACGGGGTTGAGCCGCACAGAGTGCCTGTTGTATACTTCGGCGACGGCTTCATTAGGTACCTCGGTGCGCCTATGGGCGAGGAGGTCAGAGCGTTCATAGAAACCGTGGTGCGGTTGAGCACTGGTAAGACCGGCCTTAGGCAGAGGACCAGAGGCGAGCTTTCTGCTCTCGCGCAAAATGCCCCAAAGCGCGTATACGTCTTAACGGTGGTCACTCCCAGCTGCCCCTACTGTCCCTACGCCGTCCTTTTGGCAAACATGTTCGCGTATGAGAGCAAGGGCAAGGTTGTCTCCGTGGTGGTGGAGGCCTATGAGAACCCAGACATAGCAGACATGTACGGAGTCACCGGCGTCCCCACAGTTATCCTACAAGCCGAAGACGCGGCGGTGGGAGAGGTGGAGTTTGTGGGAGTTCCACCAGAGCACGAGCTGTTGGCAAAAGTGAAAAATCACATGGGTCTTTAAAGGTACTGTTGCAGTTTCCTTTAAATGCGTATAAGAGTAGCTACAAGCAACTTGCACAAACTAGCCGAAATTTCGCAGATCTTGAAGCCTTTTGGAATAGAGGTGGAGAGACTAGACGCCGAGAAGGTCGAGGTTCAACACGACGATGTGGCAGTCGTAGCAGAAAAGGCAGCTGAGCCTCTGTGTGCCAGGTACGGGGACTACGTGGTGGTTGAAGACACGGGCTTGTACATAGATGCGCTTGGGGGCTTCCCCGGCCCCTATGCCGAATACGTCTATAGAACAATAGGCCTAGCTGGCGTGTTGAAGCTGTTGGAGGGGGTAGTCAACCGCGCTGCAGTCTTTAAATGCGCCGCCGCAATATGCGTAGGCGGCGGTGTAAAAGTGTTCATAGGCGAGACTAGGGGCAGAATTGCCCATACGCCAAGGGGGACCGGCGGCTTTGGGTACGACCCCATCTTCATCCCCGAAGGCGAGGAGAGGACTTATGCGGAGCTTGGCGCCGAGGTCAAAAACGCCATTTCCCATAGGGCGAAGGCCTTTAAGGCCATGGCGCTTTGGCTAGTTAATACATTTAAATGAGGAGATATAGGCTATTGTGACCCTCTTTGATAGGCCTGTGGCTGAGTTCGCCACTAAAAACGTAGTCACTGTCAGCGAGAAGGAGAAGGTCTTAAACGCCATGAAGACCATGATTAGCTTGGACATTAGGAGGTTGCCCATTGTAAGAGGCGACAAGGTTGTGGGCATAATCACTATGTTGGACATACTCGACGCAATATACTCGTGGCTCAGCGACAAGAACGCCAGCGGTACGCTCTACAGTGACATTTATATGAAGAGCGTGGCTGAGGTGGGGACAAGAAGCGTGGTTACAGTGAGGCCTAACACGCCAGTGGGCGAGGTCATATCGCTATTTCTACGTCACAACTTCGGCTCAATGCCTATAGTGGACGAGGAGGGGAGGTTGGTGGGCATATTTACAGAGTGGGACGTGTTAAAGCTCGCCTCCCAGCTCGACTTCCCCCACAGAGTCCGCGACGTGATGACGAGGATCGTGTACGTATTGACGCCGTATTCCACAGTGATGGACGTGCTAGAGGGGATCACAGTCTACAAGTTTAGGAGGTACCCCATAGTGGACGAGAGCGGCAAGGTGGTGGCAATGCTCCACGCAAAAGACGTACTGAGATACTTCGCCGAGGACGAGACGGTGGAGAAAATAAGGCAAGGCGCCGTGGAAGAGGTAGTTAACAACTACGCGATAAATATCGCCAAGTCGCCCATCTTTTTGGCAAAGCCAAGCGACCCCGTCATTGACGTAGTGAGAAAGATGTTAGAATACGACGTAGGCGGCGTGCCAGTGGTAAACGAGGAAGGCACAGCCGTAATTGGGATGGTCACTGAAAAGACCCTGCTACTACTTTTCGAAGAATCGCAGTAGTCGTTGCGTTCTAAGCAGTAAAATTGCTATTGCAAATAGGGCAGTTGCAGAGGCCGCTGTGACGCCTGCCAACAGTGGCATAAGTGGGTTAGACGTAGAAGTCGTGGCTGCCGCAAAGTCGGCTTTGCACTCTACCCCGAGCGACTGGGTCAGCTTATAGATCTCAATTCTGTCTCTCGCCTCGCTGGGCTGTAGCGTTTTGCCAGAGGCAACGTCGCGGCACGTCACTCTGGCCTTGGGGTCTTTGACAGCGACTACGTTTATCTCGGCCCCCTGGGCGCATTTTATATAAAACTCAGGCCTATCCGGGTACCTACCCTCTGTACAGCCTGGGGAATACCAAATCCCAAAAGCCGCGTAAGAGCCATTCCCAACCCAGTCAGACACCCTGGGAATCCCCACAGAAAAGCCGTCCAACACGAGAGTGTTTCCATTTACAACGGCGGTAAAATTACCCGACGGCCCCTTCACTACCACGGTGCCAGCCAGCGCCAAAGTGGCTGCCAGTAACAAGAGTACCGCCTCCCGCACAGTAGACGACGTTGAGATAATTTAAAAAGATTTTGAGTTGCCGTGGTCTTTCACCTGCTTCATCCGCTGGTCGTGGAGGCGTTGCGAGAGAGGGGGATAACGGAGCCCACGGAGCCTCAGAAGGCGGCTATTCCAGAGGTGCTCTCTGGAAACAACGTGTTGATAATAGCGCCGACTGGTAGCGGGAAGACCGAGGCGGCGATGTTGCCGATTCTCTCCAAGATGTTGGAGAACGGAGTGGCCGACAAGCCGGGGATATTCGTGCTCTACATAACGCCGCTCCGCGCGCTTAATAGAGACTTGTTAGATAGGATAAAGTGGTGGGGCGAGAGGCTGGGGTTCTCGGTGGATGTGCGCCATGGCGACACTGATAAGGCAGATAGGCAGAGACAGAGCCGCAAGCCTCCCCACATCTTGATCACAACCCCCGAGATGTTGCAAGCCATCTTGACTGGCAGAAAGCTTTTGGAACATCTGAGGGAGTTGAGGTGGGTCGTCGTAGACGAGGTCCACGAATTGGCAGAGGACAAGAGGGGGGTCCAGCTCTCTCTCGCCCTAGAGAGGCTTAGATACCACGTGGGCCGCGACTTTCAAATCGTCGGCCTCTCAGCCACGGTGGGCTCGCCTGTTGAAGTGGCCAAGTTTCTGGTGGGGGATGGCAGGCCGTTTAAAGTGGTCATGGTGAACTTCGCCCGGCATATACAACTGGACGTGGCTAGGCCGCGCGCAAGTGACGAGGACCGCAAATTGGCAGAGGCCAGCGGCTTGTTCCCCGACGTGGTGGCTCGGCTGAGACTAATAAAGAGGCTTATTGAAGAGAATAGGAGCACTCTCATCTTCACAAACACTAGGAGCATGGCCGAGCTGTTGGGCTTCCGCCTCTCCTACCTCTACGGCGACCTCCCCGTGGCAGTCCACCACTCCTCTCTCTCTAAGATGGTGAGGATATCGGTGGAGGAGAGGCTGAAGAAGGGCGAGCTAAAGGCGGTGGTGGCTACGTCAAGTCTCGAGCTTGGGATAGACATAGGCCACGTCGACTTAGTCATTCAATACGTCTCGCCGCACCAGGCCACTAGGTTGCTACAGAGGGTGGGCCGCAGCGGCCATAGGCTAAGCGCTGTTCCAAGGGGCATTGTAATAGCCGAGGACATCAACGACGTGTTGGAGTCTGTGGTGATTGTGAGGAGGGCTAAGGCGGGGCTGATAGAGCCGACGCAGATTCCATACAAGCCTTACGACGTGTTGGTAAACCAGATAGTGGCGTTCCTCCTCTTAAAGCCCAGGTGGCAGATTGAGGAGTTGTACAAAGTAGTGAAAAGGGCGTACCCCTACCGCGATTTGACTATGGACGAGCTTAGGAGGGTGGTTAAATTTATGCAAGATTTGTACCCGAGGCTTGCCCTCTACTACGAGGACAGCGACACGGTGGTTAGGCCCAGGAGCCGCGGCTTCTACCGCTACTTCTACGAGACTCTCTCCATGATACCCGACGAGAGGCAATACGCTGTGATAAACGAGAAGACCGGCGAACTAGTGGGTACATTAGACGAGTCCTTTGTCGCAGAGTACGGTGAGGCGGGGGTCAAGTTCATATTTAGGGGGAGGCCCTGGCTCATAACGCGCGTGGACGAAAAAAGCGTGTACGTAGTAGAGGTGTCGGACCCCTCAGGCGCAATACCCAGCTGGGTGGGGGAGGAGATTCCGGTGCCCTTCGAGGTGGCGCAGGAAGTGGGAACCCTGCGCAGGAGGATTAAAGAGGGCGCAGAGGTGGGCGAGTTGGCGAGAGAGTATGGAGTCAGCGAGGAGGTCATTAAAGACGCCGCAGAGGAATTGGCAAAGCATAGAGGCCCCCTCCCCGACGATAGGACGGTGGTTATTGAACAGTACAGGGAAAACATCGTAATTGTCCACGCGGCGTTTGGCACCTTGGTCAACAGGACTCTTGGAAAGCTCTTAGGCGAGTTGTTAATTAGAAGACTTGAGAAGCCGGTGGGGGTGCACCAAGACCCCTACGGCATAATAATACAGTTCTCGGAGCCCCTATCCGCCGCCACGGTGGGCGAACTTCTCAACGCCCTTGCGCATATGGACGCCAAAGAGCTGGCCGAGCTCTTAAAGTCCGCCCTTGTGAAGTCCGGCTCCTTCAAGCGCAGGATTTTACACGTGGCCAAGAGAATGGGCGCGATAGACAAGGAGGCCGATGTACACAGCGTAAGTATGTCGAAGCTCGTCGAAGCGTTCAGCGGCACGCCTGTCTTTGATGAGGCAATAAGAGAGACTCTCGAAAGAGACCTGGACTTAGATCACACGGCTCAAGTCCTCCAAGACGTTGCCAGCGGCAGAATCAAAGTGGTATATTCAGACGGGCCCACATACCTAGGCGAAGTTCTCTACGAGAAGATGTCCCACAGACTTGAGGTTATACCGCCGGAGAAGCTCAAGCGCCTTGTGTTAGACAGCACTAAGGCGAGGCTTTTAAACTACACAATGCTCGCGGCGTGTTTAAACTGCGGCTGGTACGGCCTCGTGAGAGTAGGCGAAGTTGCCGAGCTCAAGTGCCCCAAGTGCGGCGGCATCGACATAGGCGTAGTTAGAGTGATCAAAAGCGACAACCTAGAGCGCGAAGTGAAGAGAGGCTTGGAGGAGGTCAAGCGGACGTCTGAGATTTTGAAAAAATACGGCTGGCTAGGCCTATACGCCCTCGCCTCAAAACTGCCCCTAGACGCTGTGGAATATGTCCTATCCACCTCGGACTCCGACTTAAACAAACTAACTGAGAAAATACAAGAGGCAGAAAAGGAGTATCTAAAACAGAGGTTTCTCGACTAACCTCTTGTAGAAGGGATACAAGTCGTCTCTGCCAAACTGCGCCAAGTCCCGCCTAATGTAGTCCTTCGCCTTTTCTCGATCCATTGGGACAATTTTCCCCCCTCTGAAAATTGAGAGCGGTGGTACGTCCACGTCTACGACTCCGTACACGTGGGAGAGGGGGCCAACATACCTCCCGCCGTACACCAATGTGCCAATAGCCGTTTTTACAAACTCGCCGAGGACAGGCCCCAGCTTCTTATATCCCCTATCTGCGTAAGACGGCTTGATTATGCCCAACGTATTTTTGAGATTTGAAAACGTAGTGCCAGCCCCGAGGTTTACGAAGGAGGCCACGTAGCTATCGCCCACGTACCCCCCGTGTTGCTTCCTCGTATATGCGTCAAACACGGCGTTTTTCACCTCGTCTCTCACCTTTGAGTCAAAGTACAAGACGGAGCCAGCCCGCACATAGGTAAATGGGAGAATAGAGGAGTTCGGTCCCACAACTGCCGGCCCCTCTACATAGGTATATTCGTACACCTTGCCGCGTATAAACACGTCTCCCACAACCACGCCCCTCACGTCGCCTTTTACAAACTCCACGCCGAGCTCTCTCAACTTTGAAAAAGCCGCCTTCATAACTTCCACGTTCTTCTCTACGACGTCTGCGAGAGTTCTCAACGGCTCCACGGCCCTTGGCTCCCCCTTGCCCAGCCTAACCTCTCTGTCTCCACAGCGCAGATTTAAAGAGGATAAGAGGTGTGGAACACATCCAGCGTCCACCGCTGGGACGTCCTCCGAGGCGCCCTGCCTCACCTCGTACCTACAGCCCTCAAGCACCATAGGCAGATCGACGGCCTCTTCAACATAGACTACCACTTTTCCAAACTCGCAGAGGGCTAGCGCGGCCAGTTCCACAAGCCTAAACCCGCCTACCACCAAGTAGGGGGCTGGAGCGGCCAGCTTTGGCCTTAGTTCGCCGCGTATGGCGACCTCCACACTTATTAAACTGGTTAATTAACATTGAACTGTAGCAATGCTGGAGAAGATAGTCAAAAGGCTAGTAGGCGTTGAGGATGCCCCAAAGTGGCTAGAGCGGGAGGTATACGACAGAGCCCGGAGAGACGGCACAGACGTAGAAAGCGTCGTAAACTACCTAGCTCCACGGTTGTACGAAATATACAGGGGGAACTTGGCCAAGTATAGGCCAGGACGGCACGTGATTCGGAAAGCCGCGCCGTACCTGGTCGCTGAGCTAATACAACAGTTGGGCTACCCAGTGGCTTTTGTGAACCTGTTTGGGGAAATTCTGCCAGCTGCCGTGAGAGGCGAAGGAGTGTACACGCCCGTTTTGCTGTTCATGGATGCGAAGAGGAAGTCGCTGTACTTAGCATCTAAGAGTAGGAAAATAATGCAAAGCATAGTCCAGCTCACTGCCACTAGCGATGTAGACGGCATTGTGGCAGAGATTGTCAAAATGGAGAAGCCGCCCTACTACTATTTAACGACGCGCGCAGACTTGCGAAAACACATAGAGAGTAGTGTGCCAATAACAGCCACGCTGAGCCCCAAGTACGGCGCTATATACCACTACTGGCGCCACTTCAGAGAGCGCGGCTATCTAGTCCTCGTGGGCAAGGAGGTGGGAGGGGTGACTGTGGAGCTCTTGGCTGTGGGCATTGGGAAATATGCTGTTGTTGGCCGCCATAGCAAGAAGATTGCCAGGCTAAAGAAGTTGTTGGACGGTATTTACTTAGTCTGAGCCTGGGCGCGCCTCTGGCGAATCTTAGAGATCTCTTTTTCGAGGAGCGCAATGTGGAAGTTCAACTCCTCAATGTTAAACTTCTTGGCTACCTCTTTGCCGTATTTCAACAGCTCCTCAGCCTCGTCGAGTTTTTTCTTCTTGACCTTTTCAGTGGCTGTGTAGACTATACACTCCACTAGCTTCTCCCTGAACTCAAGAGCCTTGTAGCTGTTGCCACCCTTCTCTGCCCACGTTATTAAGCTCTCCCACTTACTACACAGCTGCATCAGGGCTGTGTAGAGGCGGTCTTAAAAACTTTCTATCATAGACAACTGCGTCTTAAGTTTGACAAGCTTCATGTACTCCTCCTCGAGGCCGAACTTCTTAGCGGTCTTAAGCGCCTTGGCTACCCTTTTTGCGAGACGCATGGCTATCTCGGGGTTCTTCGACGCAAGCCCCGCCTTAACTTTCCTCAAGTAGTCCTCCACATCTCTGATGACGTTGCCTATCTCCTCTAGGGCGAGCTCTGCCTCAACTGCATCTTCAACAGCCTCGCCCCTTTTATTTACGTTTACCGTCAACACTATTGGCTCTACTAACACCTTCTCCCTCGGCCTCTCTATCCCATATTTGCCAAGGAGGTAGCCGGCGATGAGGTATCTGACTAGCTCAGAGACGCCGTCGAGCCCCTCCCTCTTCGCCAACTCCTCGAGCACTGCCTTGACCTTCCTGTGTACACGCACAGAGACTATGGCGCCCTCTCTATCCGGGGCCCTGAACAAATCCGCATAGGTCAAGTCGAATTCTTTCACATTGCTCATGTGGTAGAGACTGGGGGAAATATATACCACATCTCCCAATTTCCAATAAACTCAAGCTATGATGTACACATGTCCACTGCACTTAAATAGTTTTAAACAGCCGCCTTCAGAGAGGCATGTGGTACGCCGTCTTGATATCGCCATTCATAGCCCTCGCAGTGGCAGGATTAGTGAGAGAGTACCTCTTCTGGAGAAGCGGCGAGTTTGACGGTGGGCAATCTTGTGGGAAAATCACGGTGGTAATACCGATGAGGGGCGTGGCCCCGTGGACTGAGGAAAACCTGAAGGCAATCACTGCGCAGAAGATAGATGCGGCTGTAGAATACATCTTTGTAATAGACAGCGCGGACGACCCGGCGTACAGCTTGGCGAGCAAGTTTGGCAGAGTAGTTTTAAACGAGGGAGAGGGGAAGAGCGCCGCCTTGGCCACGGCGCTTAAATACGCCGACGGCGATTGCATAGTCTTCGCCGACGACGACATTAGGCCAGGCCCCCTGTGGCTCCACCACTTGACGGCGCCTCTCTCTAAGTACCACGCGGTTACGACATATCGATGGTACCTCGGCAGAGGCCTCTGCCACAAGGTGAGGCTTGCAATAAGCAACATGGGCTTCCCCGCCATGTTAGACAAGCGGTCGAGGTTTGTCTGGGGGGGATCCACGGCGCTTAGGCGCGAGGTCGTGGATAAGTCGAAGTTGGCCGCCAGACTTCCCAAGTATGTAAGCGATGACTATGCCGTATACTCAGCCATAAAAGAGCTAGGTGGCTCCATCTGGTTCTCAAAGGCGGCTATAGCCCCCACTCCAGACCCAGAGTGCCGGCTGAGAGAGGCGTTTATGTGGGGCATCCGCCAGATCTTGATGGTGAAGTGGCACGCCCCCGCGGGGTGGTACGCAGGCGTGGCCATTTATACAATAGGCTTTCTACTATCCATCGCGTTGCCCCTCGCCGGTCTCCTCCTCTCTCACCCCGAGCTTTTGACCGGGCTGGTTTTACACCCAATCAACTTGGCCAAGGACTTGGTGAGGGCAAGGGGGGTGGCAAAGTACTCCGGGACGCCGGTCAAGATGGGTCAAGTGGTTGCCACATGGCTCGTGGGCAACATAGTACTGCCGCTCGCCGTGTGGGCCTCGGCATTTGTCAAGTGTGTGTGGTGGAGGGGGCGTCGGATATGCCGCTAGATTACTCGTCGGTGTGGTACATAGTAAAGGGGGCGTTCACGTTGCTTGCCACGCTGTTCGCCGCGTTGGGCTTCGGCGAGTACGGAGGCCGCGTAATGGCGGCATTGTTCACACTCTCTTTATTCTACCTCTCCGGGGTGTTCAGGAAGACGCGGCGCGTGGTTGGACTTGCGCTGGCTTTAGTGATAATTATCTTAACGCTGGCCAACTACTTCTAACGCGGGCTCTTGGAGGTTTATTTAGGTATGTCATTCTACCGCCGTGGTCCGCATCGCGGTGGTGGACAGAGATGCGTGCCAACCGAGGAAGTGTGGACACGAGTGTGTAAAATACTGCCCAGTGAATAAGAGTGGGAAAGTTGTATACATAGACGAACAGCTAAAGAAGGCGGTTATATCTGAGGCCCTCTGCATAGGTTGCGGCATATGTGTCCACAAATGCCCCTTCGACGCCATTACCATTGTAAATCTGCCCGACGAGCTCGAGGGCGAGTGCGTCCACAGGTATGGCCCAAGCGGATTTAAGCTGTACAGACTCCCCATCTTGAGGAAGGGCAAGGTGGTCGGCATCTTGGGCCGCAACGCGCTGGGGAAGACGACTATGGCAAGGATTTTGGCAGGGGAGCTTGTGCCCAACCTCTGCGGCGACGGCCAAGCGACTCCAGAGGAAGTGGTCAAGAGGTTTAGAGGCACAGAGCTCCAGACCTACTTCTCAGAGCTCTACGCCAAGAAGCTTAGGACGGTGCACAAGATACAGTACATAGAGCTGATACCCATGTACCTAAAGGGCACGGTGGGCGATGTAGCTAAGAAGGCGGGCATAAAGGAGGAGCTTCTCCGTAGATTTGGACTAGACAAGCTCCTGGAGCGGCCTGTTGAGAATCTTTCGGGAGGCGAGCTCCAGAAGTTGGCAGTTGCGGCCGCGCTTTCAAAAGACGCCGACGTCTACATATTCGACGAGCCTGCCACGCACCTAGACATAGTGGAGAGGGTCAAAGTCGCCGACGCCATTAGAGAGGGAGCCGCGGGCAAGTACGTACTAGTAATCGAGCACGATCTAACAGTGCTGGACTTCTTGGCGGACAACGTGGTGATAGTATACGGCAAGCCTGGGGCCTACGGCATAGTGTCGTACCCAGCTGGGGCCAGAGAGGCGATAAACGAGTACCTCTCTGGCTACATCTCCTCCGAGAACATGCGGATTAGAGACCGCCCTATAAAATTTGAGACAAGGCCCCCCGAGAGGAAGGGAGGTAGGGCGGCCCGCCTCGTGGAGTGGGAAGACTTGCTCATAGACCTGGGAGGCTTCACGCTGGAGGTGTCTGCATCGTATATAGCGAAGGGGGAGGTAGTGGGCGTAATAGGCCCCAACGGAATTGGAAAGACAACTTTCCTAAGAGCCCTCGTGGGGGAGGTGAAACCTGCGAAGGGCGCCGTAAGCACGACGCTTAGAATTAGCTATAAGCCACAGTACGTAAGAGACATAGCGGTCAAAAACCAAGACGTGCCTGTGGGCCTGTGGCTTGCCCAGCAGGTAGGAGACTACTCGGAAAACCCAATATGGCCCGACTTAAACTCAAGCTTCAACTTGACCCCCCTCCTTGAGAAAAAGATGGGGGAGCTCTCCGGCGGAGAGCTCCAGAGAGTCGTCGTGGCGGCCGCCTTGCTTAAGAAGGCCGACCTCTACGTCTTAGACGAGCCGATGGCATACCTAGACGTTGAGCAGAGGATCACAGTGGCGAGGACAATTCGGCGGATTATAGAAGAGAGCGAAGTGGCCATGCTGGTGGTAGAACACGACATAGCAATGCTGGACTATATGTCAAACGCCATAATGCCGTTCTTAGGCGAGCCAGGAGTAAGGGGCACGTCGCCAGGCGTAGTAGACATGAGGACAGGAATGAACATGTTCCTCAAATGGGCCGACGCATCCTTTAGACGCGACGTCAAGTCAGGTAGGCCGCGGCTCAACAAGCCCGGCTCGGTGTTAGACAGAGAACAGAAAGAGAGAGGAGAGCTGTACTACATTTGACGCGACAACCAGCCGTGCGTGCGGCGCCTCATGTTATATAAATCTGCCCAAATAGCTACAATGGGCTACGTCTACGGCATATTGCCCCCTCTGCCGCCGCTCCGCCCCCTCGAAGGCATTTCCCCCGTCAAGCCGCACATCACCCTGGTCAAAGTCAGCCAGCCTGTGAAGGTCGAGTTGCGGTATAGGCCTTTTGTAGCCACGGTGGGACCTGTGATTTTGCTCCCCAGCGAGACGAGGCCGCGGTACATTGCGCTGAGAGTGGAGCCGTATGGGGAATTCGCCGCCTTGAGGACGTTGCTCGCGGCGGCTTTGCCCGGCGTAGTGGAGGAGAGGCACGCAGAGTTTAAGCCCCACCTCACCGTCTACGCAGTGCGCCTAAAGAGGCCGACATCTGAGGACTTGAGAGACGCGGTAGAAAACGCGCGTAGCTACGTCGGCACATCCTTCGAAGTGAGGGCCATCCACCTCCTAGACACCACAGAGGGCTCCTACATGCCCGTATTCACAGTCCACCTCCATGAATAGGGCTACGAGGGCCTACATCGCCGGCCTCGCGGCAGGCGGCTGCGTTGTGAGGGGGTTGAGGCCCCACATCTCGATGTGGCTGAGAGACTTAGGCTTCAGAGTTGAGGGAGACGCGGCGGAGTTGCCCAAGGAGTTCTGCAGGTACAAGCCGACAACTCTCCTGGAACATGTATACTTCCTCAAGGGCGTATTTGAGGCACACGGCGAGCTCTTCCTAGCGGACCCCCACGGAGGCGACATGGTGTTAATAATAAGGCTGTGGGATAGAAGGGTGAGAAATTCGCTGTCTCTTCTCGGCATAAGACCCCTGGAGACCACAGACGAGGGCGGCCAACGCCGTTTCACAGTTGTCTACAGGAGAAGAGATGTGGCGCGTTTCATAAAATTCGTAAAGCCGGTTATAGACAACGTGGCGATTGCCGAGCGCTTGGGCTTATGCACGCCGAGGCGGTCCTAGAGGTATTAAACTACGTCGGAATTGTCGCCTTCGCCGTATCTGGGGCATTAAAAGCAGGGGAGAAGAACATGGACTTGCTGGGAGTGATAACCCTCGGCTTCTCCACAGCTTTGGCCGGCGGAATAATAAGAGACGTTCTGTTGGGCAGAGTGCCCCCGGTAAACCTAATCTATTTGCCGTATTCCCTGACGGCCGTGGCCGCCTCCGTGGCCACCTTCATACTATACCCGCGCGTTAGATCATACAAAGACTTATTCCTCTACCCAGACGCGGTGGGCCTCGGCGCATTCTCTGCGATAGGCGCGGACGTAGCGGCTAGCTTCGCCCTGAAACACGGCTACTCCGCGTCGGAGAGCTGGTTTTTAGTCGCGGCGCTGGCCTCAATCACGGCGGCGGGCGGCGGAGTAGTGCGGGACGTCCTCGCTGGCGAAATTCCACAGATCTTGAGAAGAGAGATCTACGCAACGGCGGCCGCCGTAGGCGGCATTATATATTTGGCCACGCTTCCCGCGGGCCGTGAGGCCGCCATGTTTACAACAATTGCATCAGTCACAGCCATTAGGATTGTATCGCTATGGCGTCGTTGGGAACTGCCAAAGATTACGACACCTGACGCCCAGCCTCTTGTGCGCGACGCATAAGTCGCCCTCCCCGGGGATGCCCTCAGTCACCACTTTGTACCCCCTCAAGTAGGCAGCGTACAAGGGGTGGGGCGCCTCTCCCTCAGACATGGGCATTATACACATGGTCTCTAAGTCGTAGACGGGAGACCCCTCGTTATTTCTGGCCACATAGACCACGGACTCCTCTCCCGTCTTTTCAAGTAGAACAGTTGAGGGGCGCCTCGGCGGCGTTGCGCCGACTACCGGGACGTGGGAAAGCACCACTAAGCCAATGTCGCAGGTGGTAAACCCGGCGCCGAGCTTTAACACCCTCTGGAGGGCGAGGATGTCCGCTACTGTGGCCTTTTGCAATAGGGGGATTAGCTTGTGCGCCAGCTCTTTCTTCGTGAGAAGCCCCCTCTTCATTTGCATCAAATATGCGTACACGCCCTCAACCACCTCTAGAGTCCCAAAGGAGCTCCACGCGGCGATGGCGTGTTCAAATCCCTCCTCCGAGGGGCCTATGATTATCGCTGACAGCAGAAAGCGCGGCTCCCGCAGAATTTTTACATCGGTAATTGGGCCATAGTAGTCGAAATGGTCCACCCAGCCGATCACGTCTTCCTCTGCTCAGTTCTTTTTAAATCGCTGAAGAGAAAGTATTTATACGGGGTCGGGGCCGTTCTGCGTGGCGCCTCGGTTCTTTGTTTATCCGGGCTACAAGAGCATAGAAGATGAGCCCAAGATTAGACAGCTGATATATAAGGGTCTGAAGGAGATTGAGACCCAGATAAGGAAGCAGATGCTCAACTCGGACAACGTAGATGAGCTGGGCCGCGCATTGAAGGCCGTAAACATGATAGCCGTAAAGGTGAAGTCCCCTGAGGGGAAGGCCACGTCGAAGAGAGACCTCGAGGCCATAGACGCCGCTATATTCGACAAGTTAAACACGCTACTCAACCTCCTCTCAGCCAAGGACTACGCCGCCATGCTCACCACGCTCTCCGAGCTCGAGAAATTGGTAACGCGCCGCAACTCTCTGTTTTCCTAATGACGTGCCTAGACCCCCTTACCCCCGACGAGTTTACCAACTGGTACAGACACTTGGGCCGGCTGAGGCTCTTTTGGTCTAAGCCGCTTGTGGAGCTTTTCCACCTCTATCGATTTGTCGAGGGATGTGTAATAAAGGTGAGGTGGGCGTCGGAGAGGCCTAGGCTGGAGGAGGCCTACATCGCCATCCTCAAGAAGATGAGAAAACTGGATTTCTTGACACAGCTCCGTGGGACTAAGATATTGATCACGCCTGCGGAGGTGGAGAGAGAGCTCTATCAGCAACGCGGCTCGCTGTACATATACTCCACCACGAGGCCCTGTGCCACTGGCATATACTTGGAGGGCGCCGTGGAGGGGCACCCGGAGCCCACGCCGGACCATGTGGTCTTAGCCTCAGGCAAAGAGGACTTCAAATACCTAGTATACCTCAACAAGTGGAACTTCAACATAGACTACATATGGCTCGCCTCTCCAGAGTTTTCAGACAAGGCGATTGAGAGCGCGATTTGCGAGGCGAGGAGGTTGGGCAGTAGATATGCCACATTGGCGCTAGGCGACGAGAGCCCAAAAATATACTATAAGCCAGACTACTTTTACAACGTGTTTAAATTAGCCTTTTAGTACATAAAGAGAATTACACCAGAATCATAAAAAAGGCTGCCGTATGTGTAGTATATGGCCCTCCGCCTTGAAAAAGTCAAGTGCCCAGTCTGCGGAGTAGAGTTTGTTCCACCGACTACCCACGGCGAAGTTGTATGCCCAAACGGCCACGTGTTTAACATTGGCGATGTCGAAGAGAACAGCGTACTAGACTGTGAAATTAGGGATTGGGAGAGGTTCGCCCTGCTGCCACTGTCTATGCAAAACGCCGTTCTTGAGGTAATACAAAGTGGAAGAGTTCCAAAGGACCTTCTACCCTTAATGAGGAGGTTGAGGGAATCTGGCATTGTCGTCTGCACATGAGGTTTGTCGAGGAGATTAACGTACTCAGGTACTACAAGCCCTTCATAGAGGCGGCTGGCGGGGTGGGGCAGGTAAAGAGGGTGCTGGGCTGGAGCACTTGGTACGCAGTTAAGTGGTGGGACAAGGTATTCAGCGATCTTGGCCTCTCCTCTATACGTGAAAGCGTTTTTGCAAGGGCGCTGTACATATCGCTCAAGATTAGGGGATACGTGAGAGAGGACGGGCATATTAAGAAGCGGCCTGAAAAGCCTGAATATCCCACAAACAGCTACGCCATTGAGTTTGTGGAATTGCACGAGTCATTTGACAGAATAGGCGCCGTCAACGTGGCCACAAACAGAGCCGACGAAAACACCATCTCTATCGTATACTCCACGATGCTGAGCCAGGGGTGGTACAAAATCTTGAGGAGGACGTTTCTCCAGCTAGTCGGCATAGAGAGACACCAGGTGATATTTGAGCCAATTGTAAAAGAGGGGCACGACGCCATGGCCGTGTTAGAAATGCACAAGCCAAAGTTGTACATAGGGTTTGACTACAGGAGGGACAACTTAGAACTCGCCGCGGCTACGCTAGGCGTAAAGCCAGGCGAGTGTACAAAGGGTATCTGCCTCATACATGCCTCTACCATATGCGACGCAGTGCATCGCATTAGGAACATAGCTCCGTGGGGCGTAGACGCCGTCTTGCTGTTGCACACGCTCTACTGGCTAATAGACCCAGTCAGAGAGCTGCAGTGCGTTGCCGCTGTTGCGGGAAAGAACACGCAGTTGCTCGTGGGGCAACAAGTGGTGGAGTCCACCCCCGGCCTACTAGCCATGGTCGTGGCCATGGGCGCAAAACACGTCTTCAGCTGGAAAGGCGTAGAGAACACGCTAAAAGCCGCAGGCTTCTCTCTACAAAAACGCTATCTGGCATACACGCCTTACTATATCGCAATTTGGGGGCGATAACTCTCGCCCACGCCTACCTCCTACTCTTTGCTACGTACATATAAACGCCCCCAAGACCTCTCGTCTTAAACACAAGACTTGTCGCATACTTCTCAATAGTCCTCTTAACAAGGGAATTGGGCATTTGCGACTTCACTTTAACAAATATCTTTCCGTATTCGTCGCAGACGCCCCTGGGCGCCACTATGCAAGCCAGTCTGGGGAGTATGTACCTCGTATAGAAGTACAGGAGCCCCCGCGCTATTATGTTGTCCGGCTTGCCTATAGACACGGCCACTTGGTATTCGGCCACTCTGCTGAACTCGGCTACTGCCTTTTCAAAATCCACAGCGGCGTGTAGAGAGTAGCCAGCTAGTACTACGTCGAAGCATCTAGACCTAAACGGCATATATTCAAAAAGCCCGACGACTTTGTCGTCGGCCACGTCGTTTGCGCGGAGCATCTCCGCCGTGGCATCCAACGCCACGACGTACTTCGCCCCCCTTATATGCCTGGCCATGTTCCCAGGCCCAGCCCCTGCGTCAAGGACGCGTAGGGGGTTTTTCCCATCCAACTGATAGAAGAGGCCAATCGCCTCACGCCTCCATCTATCGACGTTTCCAAACGTCACGAGTAGGTTAGCCCGCTCGTAGAACTTCACAATCTTCTTGTACGATTCATACACCACGCGCCAAGAGGAGCCCAGCCCCACGAACTATGCCAGATACATGTAAATAAACCAAGCCGCCGCGCCCGCGCCGATGGGCCACAGCCACCATCCATCTAACCCAAGACGCGAAAGCCACACGTCTAGCCCCGCCACGCCGTGCACAACCGCCACAAAAATGGCCGCAATTGACCAATAGAGGTGGAGGCGGGTGCATGCGGCATATGTCAGTAGCCCCGCCGTGGCCTTTTCCACCACGTCCGGCTTAACTAGGCAGAGTCCTGACACCGCGGTTAAAAGGCCAAGCAGAATTAGCACGATGGACGTAACGCCTAGAATGAAAAAAGATATGGACACCCTATTCACACATGTGGCGCCGCTCCTTCTTAAAAATAATATTGGCCACGCCCCTGGGCAGACTAATAGCCGGCATAGCCGCCTCTCTTGCAACAGCCACAACTATATACCTAGATGTCTCACATGTGGATGTGAGAAAGCCGCAGAAGGTAAGCGGCGTCGAAGTGTTTCTGCCATACCCCAGGCTCAGGGGCACAGTCTCAGTGGAGGAGACCTTGGCCAATAGGCGCTCTGTAAGAGAGTACCGAGACGAGCCAATAACGCTGGAGGAGCTTGGCCAGCTCTTGTGGGCGGCGTACGGCATAAGTGAAACTAGGTACGGCCTAAGAACAGCCCCGTCGGCAGGGGCCCAGTACCCCCTGGAAGTATACGCGGTAGTGGGCGAGAGGGGGGTGACCGCTGGCGACGGCTACTTGGCCGCCGGCGTGTACCACTACGAGCCGCACCGTCACAGCTTAACTCTGAGAAAGGGCGGGGACTTTAGGAGAGAGCTCTACCGAGCCGCCTTAGATCAACGGTGGGTGCTCGAGGCCCCAGTCTCAATAGTCTTCACCGCTGTGTTCGCCAGAACCACAAGGGTGTACGGAGAGCGGGGCCGGCTACGCTACGTCCCAATGGACCTAGGCCATGCCGCGCAGAACGTCTATCTACAAGCCACGGCGCTGGGCCTGGGCACTGTGGCCGTAGGCGCCTTCTACGACGAAGATGTGGCAGAGATCCTCGGCCTCTCTGAGGAGGAGACTCCGCTGTACATAATGCCCGTGGGAAAACCAGCCGCCTACTACAAGCTGTCAGAACGAGAGCTGGTGCAGTACTACGAGCGGCACAGGCGGTGACTACCTCAGTTTTTTCAAAAGGTTAAAGTACACTTGGGCCACGTTGACTACCTGCCTCACCTCTACATATTCGTCGGGGGCGTGGGCTAGGCCTATTGGGCCTGGGCCATATGTCACAGTGGGTATGCCGGCCTTAATGAAGAACCTGGCGTCTAAGCCGCCGACGCACACAGTGCGCCTTGGCTTCCTCCCTATCACCTCCTCCACGGCGCTGGAGAGGGCCTCCACCAGCGGGTGAGTGGGTTCGATGAGCGCAGCCTCTGACACATTGGTTACCTTAACCTCAACTCGGTGTGGAAGCTCCTTCGCCACTCTCTCTACAAATTCGATGAACTCGCGCTTCACTTGTTCCAAGTCCTCCTCGGGGATCACTCTCCTGTCTACTGAGAAGGCGAAGTACCCCGGCACCACGTTGGTCTTCACAGAGCCCCGCACCTCGCCGCCGATGGTCACAGTGGGCGAAGCCGCCCTGGGGTCGTCGTATTCGTACTTGCTCACACGGGCGGAGACCTCCTTTGCATATTCCCTCAGCCTGTAGGCGATGTAGGCTGCGCCTTCAAAGGCGTTTAAGCCCAGCCACGGAGTAGATCCGTGGGCTTGTTTGCCGTAGACCTCAACGAGGAACCACACAAGCCCCCTATGCCCAATCCAGACGTTGTCCTCGCCCGACCCCTCGGCGATTATCACCCACGGAGCCTTTACCTTTCCAGATCTCGCGAGGTAGCCGGCCCCCGTCTCTCCGCCTATTTCCTCGTCGGGTACAAAGGAGACTTCAAAGTTCTTTAACCCCGCCTTTACGGCCCGGTCGGCCGCGAGCATAATGGCCGCGAGGCCGCCCTTCATATCCACGGCGCCTCTCCCGTAGAGTCTGCCGTCTCTATAGACGGGCTCAAATGGCCTTGTCACCTTCCAGCTCTCCAAGGGGCCGGGGGGCACTACGTCGTAGTGGCCGTTGAAGTGTATCTTTGGCTCACCTATGCGGGCGAGTAGGATGAGCCTGGGGTAGTCTGCGCACTCGGGGCACCGCGCCGCCACCTCGGACTTAGGCACCTCTAAGATCTCGGTCTCCATGCCGAGGGATTTGAAGAACCTCTCAGCGAATTCTACGAACTCTTGGTACTTCTCCCCTGGCGGATTAACCGTAGGTATGGAAATCAGCTTGCTAAGGAGAGAGATAGCCTCATCCATGTGTGCGCCGAAATTCCCCTATAAATATTATCTCCTTCGACTATAGACGAAAAAATGTATTAAAATGCTCTCGAATATACACCTATGGAGACCTATCAATTGACACTAAATAACATATTGAAATATGTAAAGGAGATTTATAGCGATGTAGAAGTCGTCTACCGCCCACCTCATGGAAACGACATACGATCCACCTATGGGAGAGAATATGAGAGAGTGCTAAAGCTGGCAGACGGGCTTAACAAACTCGGCGTAGGGCCTGGGGATAGAGTGGCAACTCTCGACTGGAACACCATATGGCACTTTGAGCTATACTGGGCAGTGCCAGGCATGGGCGCCGTGCTCCACCCATTGAACGTAAGACTGGCCCCCGAGGACCTCGTCTACATAATTAACCACGCTGGAGACAAAGTGTTAATATACCACCGCGACTTTGCGCCGCTAGTAGAAAAGCTAAAGCCACACCTCAAGACGGTCCAACTCTACATACAAATAGCAGATGGGCAAGGCCCCGCCACTAAAGACGTAGAGATAGAAGACGTAATAAAACAAGGCGAGCCAAAGCCCTTGCCAGAGATAAGCGAGGACAAAGTCGCGACAATTGGCTACACAAGCGGCACCACGGGCCGCCCCAAGGGCGCATACTTTACACACAGGGCGCTAACATTACACACGCTAGTCTCTGCGCTCGCGTTTGCGGGGTTTAGAGGCTTTGCACGGCCCGAGTGTGTAGAGGAAATTTGCACATTTCTACAGCTAGTGCCCATGTTCCACGTGCACGGCTGGGGCACCCCGTGGACATTTGCATTGCTTGGGTGGCGCCAGGTGTACCCCGGAAGATTTGACGCTGGACACACGGCTAGGCTCATAGCCGAGGAGAACGTCAAATCCCTGGCCGGGGTGCCTACGATGTTGTACATGATCTTGACGCATCCAGACTTTCCAAAGTACGTGGAGAAGATTAGGAAGATAAGGCCCATATTCGTCGTGGGCGGGGCGGCTCTGCCTAAGGAACTGGCTAAGAAGGCCGAAGAGGCCGGCTTTATCCCCAGGGTCGGATACGGAATGACTGAAACTGCGCCGATACTGACGCTGGGCTTCTTCAAGCCCACGGAGAAGATTCCAAAAGACGTAGAAGAGTACTACCACCTGCTGACGGCCACGGGGTTGCCTATTCCGCTGGTCGATTTAATGGTAGCCGACGAGAACTTGAGGCCAGTGCCCCGCGACGGCAAAACAATGGGCGAAATTGTGGTAAGGGCGCCCTGGGTCACGCCTGAGTACTTAGGAGACCCCGAGAAGACTAGAGAGGCGTGGAGAGGCGGCTGGTTCCACACAGGCGACGTGGCCGTATGGCAGCCAGATGGCCGCGTTAGAATTGTGGATAGAGCTAAGGACGTCATAAAGTCCGGCGGCGAGTGGATATCGTCGCTACAGCTGGAAGACCTAATCCTAACTCACCCGGCGGTAGCCCAGGCGGCCGTCATAGGAGTCCCGCACGAGATGTGGGGAGAGAGGCCTGTGGCTGTGGTCATCCTAAAGCCCGGCGCCTCGGCTAAGGAGGAGGACATAATTAAGCACCTCGAAAAGTTCGTAGAGGCGGGCAAGATACCGAAGTGGTGGCTCCCAGACAAGGTCATCTTCGTGCAACAGTTGCCGCTGACCGGGACCGGGAAGATAGACAAGAAAGTATTAAGGGAGCAGTTCAAGGACGTTTTAAAGAAGTAAAACTTTTTTACGACCAGCGAGTCCCCCGCGTGTATGTCTTAGTACTGTCTATGGGGGACCCAGTGTCTCGAACTTTTTTAGATTTGGCAGGCCCCATGCCCCTTCTAAAGACCGTGGGAAATGTAGAGGTGAGGAAGTACAGAGATATGCCAGTCGTAATACACGGGGGAGACTCCGTGGAGTTTGGAGCAGAGGAGGTCTTGGCATCGTTTGGGAAGTGGGCCATCTTCATATCGCGTCATGAGATGGCCAACCCTAAGCCCTTTCTGACAGTCCACACGCCGGGCGCGTGGCCCGACGTCTCTGTCTCTAACCCCCGTCTCGTCTCGTCGCTGTATAGGGCCTTGTGTAAAGTCGCCGAGGAGCCGTTCGACTGCGCGATAGAGGCCACGCACCACCCGCCAAATACCTCGGCCGTCTCAGCCACTTTTCTTGAGGTGGGGAGCACAGAGGCGGAGTGGAACAGCCGGAGGGCCGTGGGCCTCCTCCAAGCCGCTCTCGAGGAGGCGGTGGAGGGCGGCGTCGAGGCTACGCCTACGATGGTTATAGGCGACTTGCATTATACGACTGTGGGCGACTTGGTGCTTAAGGGCGAAATCGACGTTGGCCATATTGTGCCAAAGTACGTCGAGATAACGCTGGACGTGGTGAGGCGCGCCTATGAGAAACACACTGTGCCCATTAGGAGGGCCATACTGTTTCGAAAAAACGTGAAAAACCCGACGAGGAGCGAGGTCGTGGAATTTCTAAAGGCAAAGGGTGTTGACGTGGTGTTGAAGGGATGACGTCCGACTTTAAGCTCATAGTCTTCAGCGGCCTCGGCTGGATGTTCGACGCCATGGACGTGTTGATACTGTCCTACCTCCTCGTTGCCGCGTCCAAGGATCTGGGACTTGATACACAAGCCAGAGCCATCGTGGTGCTTGCCAACAACCTGGGCATGTTGATAGGCGCCATACTCTTCGGCAGACTCTCGGACAGGGTAGGCAGGAGGCCCGTATTTATGACGACGCTATTGATCTACAGCGTAGCGACGGCTCTGTCGGCGTTTTCACGCACATGGCCAGACTTGGCCATCCTCAGGCTAATTGCCGGGCTAGGCCTTGGCGGAGAGTTGCCCGTCGTCGCCGCCTACGTCTCAGAGAGCTCGGCGCCTGAGAAGAGGGGGAGAAACGTCGTCTTGCTCGAGAGCTTCTGGTCGCACGGCGCAATTGCGGCCGCAGCGGTTTCCCTCTTCCTGTTCACCAGCATAGGGTGGAGGGCCTCCCTCCTACTGCTAGGCCTCACAGCCTTTTACGTGTTTGTAATTAGGCGGACTCTGCCCGAGTCACCCGCGTGGGCCACCAAGGCGGAGGCGCGGCTGACTGCCGAGCTGATCCGCAGAGCAGCCGTGGTGTCTGCCGTGTGGTTTGCCCTGGCCTTTGGGTACTACGGCGCATTTCTCTGGCTACCCACCATATTGGCCACGGAGAGGGGGTTCACGGAGGTCCGCACCTACCAGTTTATGTTCTACACAACTCTCGCCCAGTTGCCAGGCTACTTCTCAGCGGCGTACTTGGTAGAGAAAATCGGCAGAAGGCCCACCGCCGCGGCCTACTTCCTAGCCTCAGCCCTCGCCGCGTTGCTCTTCGCAAACAGCGTATCGAGCACAGAGCTCTTCCTCTGGGCGCTGGCACTGAACTTCTTCAACCTCGGCGTGTGGGGCGTGATATATGCCTACACGCCGGAGCTCTTCCCCACAGCCGTGAGAGGCGCCGCCATGGGCATCGCCGGCTCTGCGGCGCGCGTGGGCATGATCATTGGGCCCACGCTTTACCCCCTCATTGGGATAAACGCCATGGCCGTGATCGCGTCGCTGTGGGCCCTAGCCGCCGCCCTCGTCTACCTCCTGCCTGAAACTCGGCATGTGCAAACCCGTAATCTTTGACCCACTGGAGTGGGCGTACGTCAGATCGCTGGCGATTAGCCTTCTCCCAGAGCTCTCATTTCACAGAGACGAAGAGGCGACCCGCGCCGCCGCATCGCTTGAGGGAGTCGACATTGGGGTGTTGAAGGACTTCGACTGGGGAGAGCCGGTGGTCTACATGCCGCCCTTTGAAAAAGTAGTGGAGGGAAGCGTGGTAGTGGCCGTGGAGGGCTACTCGGCCAGAAAGCTGGCGACGAGGGGCATCAAGCCAGACGTCGTTGTGACAGACTTGGACTTTGAGCCAGAGTGGGTTGGGGCGGGGAGAGTGGTGGTGGCGCACGTCCACGGAGACAACTACTGGAGAGTGCCAAAGAGGGACTGGGTGTACACAGTGCAGACGTGGCCGAGGGGCTGTACCTTCAACATATCGGGCTTCACAGACGGCGACAGGGCCGTCTACCTGGCCTACTACATGGGCGCCGAGAAGATAACAGTGTCGGGGTTTTACCCATATGCCACTGTGAAAAGGGCCGACTCACTAAAGCAGAGAAAGCTCTTTGTAGCCGCACACCTGTTGGCTAGGCTGTCACGTAGAGTGCGCATAGACTTTGTCTAACAGGTACCGGATAGTATACCAAAAGCTCTCCAGCCTCTTCTTATCCGTCTCAAACCTGAGGTACTCCTCTATGGACATCTGCACAGGAGACATGTCTTGCCCCGCCACAACGACGCAGGGCGCGCCGCCGCAGAGGGCCAGGGTGTAGACCGTCCTAAAAGGCTCCAGCTCTATGTAGAACCATATGTAACCGCCTACTTCCTCAAGCGCCTTCTTGAGGCGGGCGAGCGGTATCACTCTCCGAACTTCTCAGAGAGGCCCAAGTAGCTGGCCAGTATAGGCATTACGTCGATGCCCCTCAACCTCCCAAGGGCCCCCCTCCAACAAGTCAGCTCTGAGAACTTCGCCACATCGTCTTGGATCACGTCAGGCCCGTAGAGCGCCAGCGGCACAGGCTCTCCTGTATGCTCACGTATTGACACAGGGGTGGCGTGGTCTGAGGTCACTATGAAGTAGTTCTTCAACAAGTGGTCTAAGTAGGGCGCCAGCGCCTTGTCCAAACGCTCTATCACTGCCACCTTCCCCTGGAAGTCGCCGTCGTGGCTTGTGGAGTCCGTCCCCTTGACGTGTAGAAAGACTACGTCGTACCTCCCCATGAGCTCTACTGCGAGCTTTACGGCGTGGTCAAACACGTCGTCTTTTGTGCCGCCGAGGCCTTGGGCGGTGTAGACGTCCATTCCAACCGCCTTGGCCACCCCTCTTATAAGGGCGACGCCGGCTATGGCGGCCGCCTTGACTTTGTACCTCTCAGCGATAGGCTCAATGGCGGGCATGTAGCCCCCTCCCCTGAGCAATATCGCGTTTATGGGGGGCCTGCCGCTGGCGGCTCTAGCCTTGTTTATCTCAAGGCCACCCGCGGCCTCTGTGAAGCGGGCAGTGATGTAGTTGACCACCTCGGCAGTGAGAGCGGCCTCTCTGTCGTTGCCCAGGGGAGTCGCCTTGGCCACGGGCGCGCCTACCTTGTGCGGATCTGTGTCGCTAACCCTGTGGCTCACCGGGCCCCTCAGTACTAGCACACCCCTGTGCTCGACGGTGGATTTGTACACCACCTCTACCCCGTACCTCTTTGCAACTTCGTCGCCTATTTTGGCCATGACCTCCTCCACGGCCCTCGCCTCCTCGGGCGCTATGTAGCGGCCGGCCCTCCTGTCTATCACCACGCCGGAGCTGTCAACAGTGGCTAAGTTGGTGCGGAAGGCCACATCGCCTGGCCTAAGCTCTATGCCGGCGCCAAGCGCCTCGAAGGCCCCCCTCCCAGTGTAGTACTTGTAGGGGTCGTAGCCAAAGAGCGCGAGGTGGGCGGTGTCAGAGCCCGGCCTGACCCCCGGCGATATGGGGTCTAAGAGGCCGCAGGAGCCCAGCGACGTGAGGTAGTCTATCGTTGGCTTAAAGGCTGCGTGAAACGGAGTTTTGCCGCCGTTTGGCCTGTCGCCTCCGCCGTCGAAGAGTATCCAGAGGACGCTAGGCATGGGTCTCCCTCTCCACCCAGCTTAAGTACTCCCTATACCCGCCGATTATGGGAAGCGCCACGACCTCCGGCACTTGGTACGGGTGGACGGCCCTCACCTCTTTGACCAAATCGTTCAGCTTATCGGTGGAAGTTTTTACAATCAGTAGGGCCTCCTCGCCCTCCTCGATCTTGCCCTCCCACCAGTACAAGGATTTCACGTCTGCTATATTGACGCATGCGGCTACTCTCCTCTCTAGGAGGTGTCTGGCGATTTTCTCCGCGTCCTTCCTAGGCGCGGTTATTAATACAGCGGTGTACATGTGAGGAGGGCCGTTTGAGTAAATAAATTTGAACGCGAAAACTATTTAAACTAGCGGCTGAGGTGGCCTGTGCCCTCGGCTTATCAGTACATGGCCATGTGGTATCGCAAAGTCGGCAGAGAAGTACATGAGCGGCTAATGCGTAGCGTGTTGATCAAGTGGAGGAAAGAGCCGGCTATCGTAAGAGTGGAGAGGCCGTTTAGGCTCGAGAGAGCTAGGAAGCTTGGCTACAAGCCTAAGCAAGGCGTCGTGGTTGCAAGAGTTAGGCTAATACGTGGTCCTTTCAACAGGAGGAGGCCAGACTCGGGTAGGAGGCCGAAGAGGATGGGCGTCTACGGCATCACTGCTTGGAAGTCGTGGCGCCAGGTAGCAGAGGAGAGGGCGGCGAGGAAGTTCCCAGGCTTGGAGGTTCTCAACAGCTACTGGGTCGCGGACGACGGCATATACCGCTACTTCGAGGTAATCCTCATAGACTGCAACCAGCCCACTATCCAGAGGGACCCGCTGTACTCCGGAATCTGCGGCAGGGAGGTGCCTCGCAGAAGGCTGGCAAGGAGGCTGAGGGAGAGGCAGAGGAAGCTAATTGAGCACCTGAAGAAGACTTTGTTGCCCAAGCTCAAGGGGACTTCCACGGCTTAAGCGTTTTTATACCTCCTCGTAGTTGTTAACGTGTTAAAATCTGTGTACGAGGTTGGGCCCAAGCTCATTGACCAGGTTCTGCCGAACAGCGGCAAGGTGAGGGCTGTTTGGGACCTATTGACTAGCGATGTTGAGGTGTCCGCTTATTTGAAGATGGCCAACGTCTTTGCGGTCCAGCGCTTGAAGTACAACGACCACGGCCCTGTTCACTCCAGGATTGTGTCGGGGAGCGCCCTCGCAATATATAAAATTCTAACGGAGAAGGGGTTTAGACCCAGCGTCGTGGCCGATGGAGTCGGCGATGTTGAAGACTCCATGGTTGTAACTCTCATGGGCGCGTTTCTCCACGACATTGGGAACTCAGTCCACCGCACTTACCACCCCATATACTCGGCGCTTCTTACAGATAGAATTGCTGAGAAGATCTTGTCAAAGGTCTACGGCGAGGGGGAGAAGATGTATATGCTGAAGCAGGAGGTCATGCACGCGGTGTTTTGCCACGACGAAGAGTTCACGTGCCTTTCCTTTGAGGCGGCGTGTGCAAAAATCGCGGATGGCACAGATATGAGTAGCGGCAGGGCGCGCTACCCCTATAGGGTGGGGAAAAACGACATACACGCGCTAAGCGCGCTGGCCATTGAAAAGGTGGAGCTAGCCCCAAACGACGCCAGGCCGCTGGCGATAAATGTGCATATGTCAAATGAGACTGGGATATTTCAAGTAGACGTGGTCTTGGGGAGGAAGATCGCCACCTCGGGCCTTGCGCCCTACGTAGAGGTGCGGGCCTATATCAGGGGGAGGCTTTTCGCCGTGAGGACCTTTGAAACAACCCATGTGATCAAGAGCTAGCTTTTACAAGCTTCGACGCCCTCTCCAAGTCCCCCCTGACTACTTCAACTAGGAGCTTAAGCGATCTGCACCCCCCGCCCCCGCCTTCAATGATTGGCACAATTTTGACATACACTTCGTAGACGCCTTCCACAATCTTCTCGTCTAGCTTCGCCAGAGTGTTTTTCAGCCTCTGCGGCTCGGCGGTCTCCACGGGCTCCGCGATAAGCAACATGCCGATCTGCTTTGCAGTGCCTTTGACATTTATAGAGTACGCGTCTCTGGCAATTTGCACGTAGTCCAAGTGCTCTGGGAGTAGTGAGATGTCTAGCTTCTCGAAAAGCTCTCTCATGTGAGGCGTAGCTATTTGAACCAGCCGCTGTGTGCATGCGGCTATTTTCTCAGGCGTCACGCACTTAAACTCACACCCACTGCACCGCGGCTCTATCAGTTTGATCAACTCCGCCGTATACTTAAGTTCATCAAAGCGGACGCTTTTCCCATAAGCCGCCAAGACCGACGCCACCACCTTTTCCAGCTCGGCGCAGTCGCCCACGTTTTCCAACACTTCTCTAAGGACGCAGTTCCTCATCACCAGCTGGCGCAGTTTTTCAAAAGCCTCCTCGGACCTGCCCTCGGCTAGCAGTCTCCCAAGCTCCACGGCCGCCGCTGTGAATTTTCCACCGGCCATAAGTCCCAGAGAGCTCAAAGTCGGCGTTATCACCCGCGACAAGCTCTTCGACAATTTGTTCTCCTCCAGGTACTCGGAGATCACTTCGCTTACGGCCAACACTCCCTGGGAATATTTCATAAAGGCCTTCTTAAGTATGGCCAGAAGCCTGTCAGGCGGCACCCTTATGTACCAAGAGTGGTATTGACAACCGCCGCCTTGAAGCTCCTCCCTCAATTTCTTGCACAATTGCTCTAACTCTTCGATGGTCTTCACCTCCTCGACGCGGCCGTCTATGCGAATCTGCACGCGGAATTAGGCCCCGCGGATTAAAAGGCAACAGTGTATAATCTTAAAAAAGCGGGAAGCTCTAGCGTCGTGGACATAGTTGGAATACTAAGGCGTGGGGGCCCCAGGGAGATTAGGGAGGCGTTGGCGGAGGTGCACAGGCAGAAGTCCTTCTCCTTGGCGGACTCCGAGTATTTCAGGGAGGAGCTCAAAAACGCGGCGCGGTACCATGCATACCACATTGCCCTTATGTCTGTCATACTGCCAGAGGTGGAGGTAGACGAGGACAGCGTCACTGGCTTGGACTACCGACTGGCGAAGGCGTTTAAAGAGGCTGTGCAGAGGTGTCAAGGCTTGTCCATAGCCGTGGAGGACGAATTTTTCAAAATGGTCGTGGAAGAGCTAGACGCGCTTCTCCGCTCTCTTTGTGCTCAGCCCTCTGTAAACTCCGTATAGGAAGTATATCGTCATCGCCGTGATGACTATGGATGAGTATAAATGTAGCTCGGGGACCTTAGCCATTAACACAAGCGCCACATACAGAGCCAAGGCGAGGGTGGATGCCAGCACGGCAAAACTGGCGTACCTTGCTCCTCCGAGCTCTCTCAAGGCTATAAGTAGGTCGCGGTATATTTCGCTCGAGTACTTGAATAGGTAGTAGGCAAGCACAGCCACCACGGCCAGAGATATGGGCCATAGGTAGGCCAGGAGAAACGCCGTGGCAAGCGCCAGCATTGCCAACTTAGTCGCCGTGAGAAAGGCGTGTGTAACTACCCTATACAGCTTCTCGTACGCCACGACAGTCTGCACCTCTCTCACTCTAGAGGCCACGGCTTTTTCAAACCAGCTCTTATGCCGCCACACCACTGGCGCGAGAAATAAGGTAAAGACCGGCGAAATCGCCAACGCGAAGGTTAGGCTTGCCTCCTTCAAGAGGAAGGAGGCCGCTACTGGGATTGAAATAGAGAGCTCAGAAACATGTGCAACAGACAGCGCCACGTCAGTTGACGTCTTCGGCTGGCCCGTGGTTAAGAGAGAGCTTAAGAAGGCGGCGGTTGCCCTCACGAGCACTGCGAAGAGGGCTACTGCGAAGCTTAACAGAAGTAGGTCTGGCCTAATTTCTGCAGATGGTACTGAAAGCCCCACAGCCAAGGCGTAGAAGTATATCAAGAGGCCAGAAAGCGCGGTTGCCTCTTTTTCGTGCATTTTATATACGTCGGCTTTTGAGAAGAGGTAGCCACCTATGAAGGCGCCTATTAAGGGAGATGCTATTTGGAGGTACTGAACTACGTAGAAGAAGCCAAATGACATGGCTATGGCGAAGGGCAGGGCGTACTCGCGGCCTACGATATATTTGTACACCTGGGAGAATATGGCCAACGCGGCGAGGCTTAGAGCGGCGAGTACGGCTAGGGCAATGGGCAAATTAGCAAAGCTGCCGCCCCCCAACAGCAGGCTAAGGGCGAAGAAGAGGACTGCATCTTCCAATGTGGTGAGAGACAGCGCTATTCCTCTGGCGTTCTCGGGAAGAGCTTGGGAGAACCTAAGCGCCAATACGCTGGAGGAGCTCAACATCATGACAGAGGCCACCAGCGCCTCTGCCACAGAGGAGCGGACGAGGAGGAAGAGGGCCATGGAGAAGCCGAGGATCAAAGCCGCCTCTAATAACACTGCGAAGAAAGCCGCAGGCGACAAGCCCGCGGCGCCGAGCTGACGCCCAACTTCAAATGCGAGAAGGGCTAGTAGAACTTGTAGATACGCCTCTGGCATAGAAAAGTCGAAGAGCCTCCCCACCACTAGCCCAGATAGGAAAAACCCGAGGAGGGGAGGTATTCCAATTCTGTCGAGAATATATGCGAGGAGTACGCCGAGTAAAATCGCTATTGAGACTATGCCTAAGTCCACTACTCCACGGTGTAGTAAAGCCGCTTCTTGCCCTTCCCCCTATTTTCAATCTTCAGAATCTTAATTGTCCCTATCTCCCTCGTGTTGCGGACGTGGGGCCCCCCATCTGCTTGAATGTCGACGCCGGGTATTTCCACAATCCTGAGGATGGGGATGTTGGGCGGCATCTTTTCTGCCAGTTTCACGACGCCGGGGATCTTAAGCGCCTCCTCTCTGGGAAGCCAGTACACCTTTACGTCGATGCCTCTCTGCGCTATGGCGTTGGCCTCTGCCACGGCTTCTTCAAATGCCTTTCTAACAGCGGCCACGTCTCCCTCTATGTTGAAGTCGTCGCGGGCGTACTCATGTGTAATATCGCCTCCAGTGATCAACGCGTTGTACTTGTTGTACAACACAGCGGCGAGGATGTGTGCCGCCGTGTGAAGGCGCATCTTCCGGTAGCGCTTCTCCCAGTCCAACACGCCTTTTACAACGTCGCCGGGCCTAAAGGCAGGCGCCCTGTCCAAGACGTGGACCACCTCGCCGCCCTTGTGCGCAGCAACGGCTTGGTATACCTCTCCCCCAAATATCAGCACCCCCGTGTCGGCTTGGACGCCGCCTGTCCCGTCGTGAAACGCCGTCTTGTCCAAAACCACCTCTACCCCGTTGACCTCCAGCACAGTTGCCTCAAACTCTCTTATGTAAGAGTCCTCTTGGTACAGGAGCTTAGTCCTCATTGGAGCGGTTATAGTTGTGATTTTAAAACGTTGTACTAGCGTTGCGACGCCTCGAAGAAGAAGCCGTTTTTCTCAAGCTCGTCTAACAGCTTGGCGATGTCGAGAGTCCCAGGGATCTCTACCACAAAGATTAGGCGGACGTAGTTTGGCCTCTGCTCTGGGTCATACCGCTCGTGGAAGACCTCTAGAATGTTCACATTGTGAGCCGCCAAGATTGCCGAGGCCTTGGCCAAGGTGCCCGGCCTGTCGGGGACCTCTCCGACGAGCTTCACAACCCTCCTCTGCCTCGCCAGAGACTTCATTAACACCCTCATTAGTATCGGCGCGTCTATGTTGCCGCCAGAGACCACGGCCGCCACCTTCTTTCCCCTGGCGTCTATCTTCCCGCTCAACAGCGCAGCGACAGAAGCAGCGCCAGCCCCCTCGGCGACTACTCTGGACCGCTCAATGAGTAGGTATATGGCGTCGGCTATCTCGTTGTCGTTCACTAATACTATGTCGTCGACATATTCGCGCATAAGCTTCAGCGTTATATCGCCGGGCCGTGTAACCGCTATGCCGTCGGCTATTGTATCCACTTTTTCTATTGTGACAGGCTTGCCCTCGCGGAAGGACAAATAAGCCGCTGGCGCCCCGCTGGCCTGCACGCCTATAATCTTCACGCTAGGTCTCCGCCTCTTTACCGCATAGGCGACACCGGATATTAGGCCGCCCCCTCCCACGGGCACTACGACGACATCTACGTCGGGCACGTCTTCGACAATTTCGGCGCCTAGCGTGGCCTGGCCCGATATCACATAGTAGTCGTCGTAGGCGTGGAGGAACTTTACCCCCTCCCTAACCAGCTCACGGGCTCTCTTCTCCGCCTCGTAGTAGCTCTCGCCGTATAAAACTACGGAGGCCCCATAGTCCTGGGTCTTCTTCACCTTGAGCCACGGCGTAGTCTCCGGCATAACCACGGTGGCCTTTACCCCGTGCAACTGCGCCGCGTAGGCCACCCCCTGCGCGTGGTTGCCCGAGGAGGCGGTTATAAATTCTCTGTACCCCTCCTGTATGTACTTGTGCATGGCGAAGTAGGCCCCCCTTATCTTGAAGGAGCCAGTCTTCTGAAGCGCCTCAAGCTTTAGATAGACGTCGCCGCCCACTATCCTCGACAGAGACTCAGACCTAAGCGTGGGAGTTCTGTGGATCTTGCCCTCGCTCTGCTTCTGCCTAATTACCTCTAAAGCCTCTTCGAGAAGTATCATGCCTCTTTAATCGCCAGAGCGAGGCGGCGGATGCCCTCGTTTATCTGCTCAAAAGAGGGGTAGGTGAAGTTTAGCCTCATGGCGTTTTTGACAGACTCGTCGACGAAGAAGCCGTGGCCAGGGATAAAGGCCACCTTGTACTGGGTGACGGCCTTGCGCAACAGCTCCCGCGTGTCTATCTGCGGCGGGACGGTGGCCCATACGAACATGCCGCCCGAGGGCCGGGTCCACCTCACGCCTTCAGGCATGTAGGTCTCCAAGGCAGCCAACATGGCGTCGCGCTTCCTCTTGTATAGCTCTTTAACCCGCGGCAGATTTTTAGTTACCACGCCGCGCCTAAGCCCCTCCAAGAATATGTATTGCACAAAGTTCGAGGTGTTTAAGTTAAGCGACTGCTTGGCCAAGTAGAACCACTTAATCACCTCCTCACTCGCCACAACCCAGCCGAGGCGGAAGCCCGGCGCAAAAATCTTAGACGCTGTGGAGAGGTAGATCACTCTATCCGACTTGTCCAACGCCTTTATTGGGGCCACTTGTATAGGCTCAAAGAGGAAGTAGGAGTAGGGGTCGTCTTCCACGATGAGTAAGTCGTACCGCTCCGCCACCTCTAGGAGGTACTTGCGCCTGTCCTGCGTCATTGTAATGCCAGTGGGGTTCTGCGCCGTGGGGATCGTGTAGATGAATTTTATCCTCTCGCCCCTGGCCAACAGCTCCCTCACCTTGTCCTCTAACAGCTCTACAATCATGCCGTGCTCGTCCATCGGTATGCCCACTAGCTTGGGCTGGTACACGCGCCACGCCTGCAACGCGGCCAGGTAGGTCGGGTTCTCTGTAATAACCACGTCGCCGGGGTTTATAAAAACGCGGCCGAGCAACTCCAGCGCCTCTTGCGACCCCACTGTCACAAGGACGTTCTCAGCCTTGGTCTTAATTCCGTGGTGCTCCTCGCTAAATTTTGCAATTTCTTGACGCAGCTCGTAGACTCCCTCAGTTGACCCATACTGGAGGGCCTTGTGTGGATACGCCTCGAGGACATAGTTGACGATCTTTTGGATATCCTCCACGGGGAACGTGGAGGGGTCCGGCATGCCCCCTCCAAACGAAATCACGTCCACGGTCGCCCACTTGAGCAACTCCCTAATCTCGCTGGCGGTCATATACTTGGTACGCTCCGCCAGAAGCTTGCCGATGTCCATATGCGTCTCCAAGCCCAGTCTATATAAAGTTATTTATATGTATTGTATATTCACCCGCGGCGAAGTTCTATACATCTTTTACAAACTCTCCCCAATCCCCTCCTCACGCTACACTCATCGCATACTGGGATTCCGCAAATCATGCAAGTAGCTATGGAGAATCTGATGCCGCAGATCTTACACAGCGTAGACGCGCATGCGGCACAGCGATCCCCCTCCCAGTCATAACGGCAGACCCTCCGCCCACACAGGGGGCACTTAAACTCAGCTTCTTCAAAGCCGCAGATCTGGCACTTCAACGCTTTAACAGCTTAGCCAAGAGCTGAGGCACCTCAAATGGGGTCTCTGCGACGGGGATCCCGGCGGCTTTAAACGCCTCTATCTTGCCCCTCGCATCGCCGGATCCCAGCATTACTATGGCCCCCGCGTGGCCCATGCGCTTCCCCGGCGGGGCAGTGCGGCCGGCCACGTAGGCGACAATAGGCTTCTTAATAGCGCCCTCTGCGTAGAGCTTCGCCAGTCTCTCCTCGGCGTCGCCGCCGACTTCGCCAATTACCACGATTCCATCAACGTCGGGGTCCTCGGCCACCTTTACCGTAGCCTCCATTAAGTCGAGTCCCACTATCGGGTCTCCGCCCACGCCTATGGCAATGTTTATGCCAAAGCCGGCCTTCGCGAGCTGGTACGATATTTCGTATGTGAGAGTCCCCGACCTGCTAACCACGGCGATTTTTCCAGGGGTCTGGTATATGTTGTTGGGCATTATGCCGAGCTTTGTCCTCACCGGGGGAGCCACTATGCCGGGGCAGTTTGGCCCAATGACGGTGACGCCCCTGGCCCTGGCGTAGTTCACGGCTCTGAGAGTGTCGTGGATTGGTATGTGCTCCGTTATTACAACCACCAGCTCTATGCCTGCGTCCACGGCCTCCAGCACGGCGTCTGGGGCAAACTTAGCTGGGACAAATACGACAGAGGCGTTGGCGCCGTGTCGTCTAACTGCCTCCTCCACGGTGTCGTACACAGGCACGCCGTGGACCGTGGTGCCGCCTTTGCCCGGAGTCACGCCGGCGACTACCTTTGTGCCATACTCCAACATGCGCTGTAGGTGGAAAGAGCCTTCGCGGCCGGTGGCGCCTTGTACTACGACTCTCGTGTTGGGGCCTACGAGGAGTGTCATAGTTTGGCCAGTTCTACTGCCTTTTTAGCTGCCTCTTCGGCGCTTTCAAAGAGTGGTACTCCTATTTCGGCTAAAATGGCTCTTCCAATCTCCTCGTTTGTCCCCTTCATTCTTACCACGATCTTCTTTGTGGTACCCCCAGCGGCTTGGAGGGCCTCTTTAACGCCGTAGGCGACTTCGTCGGCCCTAGTAATGCCGCCGAAGATGTTTATGAAGATCACCTTGGCCCTGGGGTGGTTGAGGAGGACTTTCACAGCCTCCCTCACAACCTCTCTGCTGGCGCCGCCGCCGATGTCGAGGAAATTCGCCGGCCTGCCCCCGAAGTGGTAGACTAAGTCCATAGTCGCCATAGTGAGGCCGGCGCCGTTGCCTATTATGCCAATGTCGCCGTCGAGCTCCACGTAGTGGAAGCCTATCTTCTTAGCGTAGGCCTCGAACTCCGTGATGTCGCGGGGGTCCTCCTCGAGGGCCTTCTCCAACTCTGGGTGTCTAAACAAGGCGTTGTCGTCCACTATCACCCTCGCGTCGAGAGGCACGACGTCGCCCTCCTTGGTGAGGGCGAGAGGGTTGGACTCCACTAGCTCTGCGTCGTAGTCCACCGCTATCTTGTACATGGCTTGAACAATGGAGGCCGCTTGTTGCCACTGAGCCGTACCTGGGCTAAAGCCAAGCCACGAGACTATAGAGCGGACGTGGTAGTCTCTAAGCCCCACGAAGGGGTCCACGTACACTCTCTTAATCTTCTCCGGGGTAGTCTTGGCGATTTCCTCGATGTCCATGCCTCCCACGGGCGAGGCGAGGAAGAGAAATCGCCGAGTGGCCCTATCTATGATGAGGGAGAGGTACATCTCCCTCTCCACCTCCAAGTACTTAGTCACATACAGCTTCCTCACCGTTAGGCCCTTTATATTCATCCCAAACATCTGCTTCGACAGCTCATACGCCTCTTCCACGCTTTTGGCTACTTTTATGCCGCCGGCCTTGCCGCGCCCAGCCACCACCACCTGCGCCTTTAGCACAACCGGCGGCCCCATCTCCTCCGCCGCTTTGCGCACTTCCTCAGGCGTGAGCGCCAGCCTGCCCGGCGGGATCTTTACCCCGTACTTTGCGAAAAGCTCCTTTGCCTCATATTCGTGCAACTTCATAGTGGGGATGGGTTCTCCCCCTATAAAAACAAATTGTCAACGGTGGTAGTATATCTATTCAACAAGCACTAGTAGGTATACCCCCGGCTCCTGTGCGCTTGCTATTGCGTCTCTTCTGTCGCTGAATGCGCCCACCACTTCCCCGCCCTTGACTAAAACCCACCCCTTCTTGCCGCTCTTCTTAGCCGCCGCTAGCCACCGCCGTAGCTCTTCCTCAATCATATCACAAGTCTCTCCGGCTCCAGGCACCTATTTGCCTTTAGGACGTTGCTCTCCACCACGGTTCCCCCGTAGAGTTCTGCCTTCTCATACCCCAGGGCTAGATATGCGGCAATTCTCCCAACGGCGTCTGCCTTCATGATCCCCGACCCCGAGGTCCCAGCCGCAATGTACAACCCCTCGGCTAGCCTATCCACTATCGGCTGATAGTCCACTACGTTTTCGTCGTAGTGGCCTGCCCACGCCGCCTGGGGGGTCTTCCCCTCAAAGGCGGGGACGTACTTCGTCAACACTGGGTAAATGCCATAGCGCCACAGCGTCTCCTCTGGCTCTGGGGGGTCCTCAAAGCGGTACGGCCTCCTATCGGCGACTCCTATCCAGAAGGTCTTCTCAGACGGCTCAGGCCTGATGTAGATCCCCCTGGGCAATATGATCATTGGGGCATACCGCTCGGCCAGGCCGGACAGCAGTAGGTCCTCCAACTCGCCCTCAGCATTTACCACAAAGACTTGCCGCTTCCTAGGCTTTATGGGGAGCCCAAAGCCCAAAGCGTCGGCAAGCCGCTCAGTCCAGGCCCCCGTGGCCAAAACCACGTTCTTCGCCTCCACGAAGCCCGCAGTGGTCTCCACGCCCCTCACTTTTACATCTTGCCAAGGAAACGGCTCGCCGGGGATCCCAATTGGCCTCTTCGGCGAAAAGGCCACGCTCTCTACCTTTGCGTTAAACAGCACCTCGCCGCCCTCGTTGAGGTACTGCTCGTAGTAGTATCTAACCACTCTCTCCGGGTCTATTATCCCCGCATCTCTCACCAAGATAGAGAACGCCACGTCGGGGAGTCCCATCTCTCTAGCCTCTTCGTCGTCTCTCACTCTAAACCTAATGGGCATGTCCAATTTCTCAAAGACGTCAACCCCCACCCCCATCTGCCTAAGCTCTTCGACGACTTTCAACATCGACTCCCTCGACTCCTCAGGCACTAGGAAGAGGTACCCCACGAACCTCATCCCCAAGTCCACCCCCCTGCTCTGGACACTGCGGTAAAAGTCGACGCTGGACTTGGCCAAGGCCCGGTTTATCCACGACGTAAATATAGTCCTAAAGGCCGCGGCCGACCTAGCCGTATCCCCCATTCCAACGCCCACGTTTTGATCCACGACTAAAACCTTGGCGCGTGGCGCAAGGCGCTTGATATGAAAGGCCGTGGCCATGCCCACGACCCCCGCCCCCACTACCACATAGTCATACATAGGGAGACAGTAGTAGCCTATATATCAATATTTACACCAACGTCAAAAACTTATAGCACGGTCGATTTCACCTCTGTGATGAAGTAAACCGCGCCGGCGAGCCATGAGCGTAGAACTCACAACTGAGCAGACGGCGCCTTTGTCAACTCGCCAACTCCCCCCTATGCCTCTTCCAGAACTCCTCAAGCGCTTCCAGGTGGTGTCTCGGCAACGGCTTCCCGTCGCTGGCCTCGGCATATTCCTCAAGCTCCTCCACAGTCGTCGCTGTGACCACCACCGAAGTTATGGGGTAGGAGAGGACAAACTTCAACGCGTACTGCCCCAGGGTTAAGCCGAGCTCTCTTGCAAGCGGCACTATCTCGCTTTCAACAAGCCTCCTAGCCTTCAGCAACCACTCCCGGCTTCTCAACGACCTGTGGTCGCCCGGCGGAAACTCCGGCTTAAACCTGTCGGTGAGCACATCGGTGGCATGAGGCACTCTCGCCAGGAGAAGCCTGCCTTGCCCACGTCTAATCAGGGTTAGCGCCGGCTCCTGCTCCAGTATGTTGAAGACGAACATCAACGCGTCGTAGCCCGCTGCCAGGGCCGCCAGCCCCTCCTCTAGGACATCGGTCTCTGGGCCGAGGGCGGCGCCGACGTATTTGGCGAAGCGCCCCTTTAGCCTCAGCCCAGCCCCCCTCTTCAACACGTCGCTGGGGGCGTTGTGGATCTGGAGAACGTCGGGCCTCCTCCCCAGCCTCCTCACGGACATCTCTGCGGCATATTCCAGATACTCCTCGTCGTATCTCCTAACTGGCTTTTGGCTTGAGTAAAAGTCGTACCCCACCTTGGTGGCTATGTACACTCCCTCTCTGCCCGCCAAGAGGCGGCCGAGGTACTCCTCGCTCCTCCCCCTGCCGTATACGTCCGCTGTGTCGAAGAAGTTTATCCCCAGGTCTATGGCCTTTTCCACGAGCCTTCGCGCCTCGTCGAAATCCACCACGCCGTACATCTCGTCGAACACCCACGCGCCGAACCCAATCTCAGATATGCGGAGATCCCCGTAGGCCCTATACCTCACGGCAAATGCCTTTGACGAGGATAGAAGTGGGGTAGACCCCAGCCCTCTTAAGGGCCTCCACCACCTCACCGCCGTCTAAGTCAAGGATCTTGTTGCTGTTTACACACACCACATTTACATGGGGCGTTACGCTGTCGTAGTACGTCCTCCCGTTGTGCTCAAACGACACAACGACGCCCGCCTCCTCAAGCAACTTCAAAATGGAGTACACCGTGCTGACGCTTATCGACGGCATCTTCTGCTTAACCTCGTTCAATATGTCGTTGAAAGATGGGTGCTCCTTCTTGGCGAGCTTTTCCAGAACAATGTTTATTACCTCAAGTCTCTGCGGCGTGACGCGGTATCCCCTCTCCTTTAGCGTGGCGACGAGCTGTGCCGTCTCCATAATTCACAATACTCCTTATAGATATAAAAATCTAATTCCGCTTCAAGCACCTTATTTTCATTGAACCGACACAGCCAACATGACTGCGAGCATGACTAAGTAGCCCCGTGCGGCACTCACCAAGTTGATCACTACTCCCCCGTCCTAGGTGCAGATGGGCTGTCGCCTAGAGGTCGCCCCCGCGCATGGGGAGAGCTCGGCCTTCCCGACGGCCCCCAGGTGGCGGATGAGACCACGACCGATGAGAGCTGATAGTCCGCCACCTGGGGAACTCAGGTCGGAGGAGGAGGTCGGTTAAGTATAAAACCCTCTGCGTTTAACTCTCTATGTCTATAAAATTGGAGGTGGTGGATGTGCCCATCCCCCAGGGCTGCAACGTCATTGTGGGCCAGGCGCACTTCATAAAGACGGTGGAAGACCTCTACGAGGCCCTAGTGACCTCGGTGCCCGGGGTGAGATTTGGCCTAGCCTTCTGTGAGGCAAGCGGCAAGCGCCTAATTCGCCACGAGGGCAACGACGAGGAGTTGAGAAATCTCGCAATAGACCTGTGTAAAAAGATCGCCGCGGGCCACGTCTTTGTCATATATCTGAGGAATGCGTGGCCCATCAACGTGTTAAATGCGATTAAGAACGTTCAAGAGGTCGTGAGAATCTTCGCCGCCACGGCAAACCCGCTCAAGATCATAGTGGCCGAGGTTGAGCCAGAGAGGAGGGGAGTCATAGGCGTCGTCGACGGCCACTCGCCGCTGGGCGTGGAGACTGAGGCAGACCGGGAGGAGCGTAAGCGCTTCCTGAGAGAGGTCACTAAGTACAAGCTGTAGCGTTTTTATAGTATCCACGAACTTTAACGTTTTGTGTCACGCGAAGGAGCCTCGGGGTTTTTAAGTGCCGTAAATGTGGCAACACTCCTCTTCTTTTTGGCGAATGGAATAGCCATAGTGGCTATGCCGCCCTATCTGAGGGACTTGGGTATCTCCAGCGAGGCGGCCATTGGCGCCGTGGTCTCCACGGCCTTCTTCGTGTCTGTAGTATTGCGACCGATAGGGGGCTTCTTAGGCGACAGAGTGGGATATGTCAAACTGATGCGCCTCGGCGTATTCTTTGCCGTAATAGCACAGGTCATGTACCTAATGCACAACGTAGCCACAGTGGTAGTGGGGAGGCTTTTCCACGGCGCCGCCATAGCCACCTTTCTCCCAGCCTCCATCGCCGCCTCTGTGAGAGAGGGCGTAAGTTCCTTGGCCTCCCGCTCCTTGGCTGTGGGGATAGGCAACGTGTTGGGGCCCCTAGTGGGCTCCCTCGCCTACGATGCCGGCGGCGCCCCTGTCTCATTTCTATTAGCCGCGTCGCTACATGGGGTAAATTCTGTGTTGATAGGGAGAGCTCCTCCGCCGAGTCGCACAGGGACGAGCATTGGCGGGCGCCTGGAGCGGAGGGTACTGACGTTTATGCTACTGCTAACAGTCTTTGCAATAACCTACATGAGTATCTCCACCTTTGTGCCAGTGAAGTTGAAAGACAGGGGACTTCCAATTGCGTTTTGGGGCGCCTTCTCGTCCACAGCCGCGGTGGCTAGCCTCATCCCGCGCGTCTTCTTAGCGCGGGGTCCCAGTCACATAAACTACGCCGTGGCGGCCGTGGCCACTGCGGCGGCCTCGGTGGGGCTGTACCTGGCGACGTTGGCCGAGGATCTCCTCTCCTTTGTGCTTGCCGGCGTGATCTACGGCCTGGGCCAGGGCGCCGTGGTGATCACGTACCAAGTCTTGGCGCTTGCGGGTAGCAGAGCCGCAGGCCTGTCCTCCGCCGTCTACACAATGGGGTGGGACCTCGGCTCCATTGTGGGCCCCGCGGCCGCGGGGTGGGTCGTGGAGAGAGCTGGCTTCTCCGCGTTGCAACTCATGCCTTTCCTCCTCTTGGCCAACGTAGTTGCGCTTACTCTTTTATATGCACTACGGAGCCGGTGACGTGTCATTTTTGAGAAAGGTATTAGAGGACCCAGGGAGGGAGGTGGTGTATGTGAAGACTGACGAGGCTGAGAGAGTGGAGCCCTGTTGTGACGTGGGGGAGGTGCTTAGGGCTGAAGTGGCGCAGGCGTTTAAGTCGCTGGGGATTTCCTCTCTCTACCGCCATCAGTATGACGCAGTTGTGAGCATAAGGGCGGGGAGAGACACGGTAATTGTCGCGGGCACCGGCATGGGGAAGACCGAGGCCTTCCTGGCCCCCATACTAGAGGCCTCTCTTGAATCTCTCGGGGGGCCCGTCGCGCTTGTCCTCTACCCCACCAAGGCCCTTGCTCGAGATCAGTTGTCTAGGCTTAGGAGATTCGCCGACCGGCTGGGGGTGAGAGTCATGGTTTACGACGGGGACACCCCCCAGAGGGAGAGGAGGATATTGTACGACTCACCTCCCCACATCATTGTGTCAAACCCAGACATGGTTAGCCAAGCCCTCATGCATGTGGCTAAGTTCAGAGAGCTTGTGAAAAGGGTTAGATACCTAGTCCTCGACGACTTCCACGTGTACGGGGGAGTCTTTGGCTCACATATGTACTACCTACTTCGGCGCCTGCGGCGGTTTTCCAGGCCTGTGTATATCGCCACCTCTGCCACCGTGGGCAACCCAGCCGAGTTTGCACAAGCACTGTTTGAGAGCGATAGAGTGAACGTAGTCGTCGGCCCCCTGGGGCGGCGGGGGAGGCTGGTGCAGGTCTTGGCTAGGCCTAGGTTTAGGTCTAAGTGGGCTGAGGCTGCTAAGCTGGCCGCGATATGTGTGGAGGAGGGGGTGAAGTGTCTCGTGTTTACGGACAGCCACAGATACAGCGAGGTTATCTACAGGGCGTTGAAGATGGGGGGCTACGGCGAAAGAGTGGCGGTGCACAGGGCTGGGCTAGACGCAGAGGAGAGGAGGCGTGTGGAAGACGCCTTTAAGAGGGGGAAAATCGACGTGGTGATATCTACGCCCACCTTAGAGCTGGGCGTAGACATAGGCGACGTGGATGTGGCAGTTCTAGCCTCCATACCGCCTTCCTACAACCGCTACCTACAGCGCGTCGGGCGAGTAGGGCGGCGCGGGCAGACGGGCTACGTTGTACAGATACTTGGCAACGACCCCATCTCCCAGTACTACCGCAACTACCCCCACGAGTTTTTTGCAAGAGCGCCGGAGCCGCTTGGCTTTGAGAAAGAGAACGAGGACGTCGCAGCCCTCCACCTCTTGGCGGCGGCCTCCGACATGCCCCTACGGCTCAGCGAGTTGAGCAACTTTGAGAAAGAGCTGGCGGAGTCCCTCTTGGCGAAGGGCTACTTGGCCAAGGTGGGCAACTACTTGCGCATAACCCCAGCGGGGAGGGAGGCGTTGAGCTCCCTCAGTCTGCGGGGGTCGCCCCACGTCGTAAAGATAAAGACTGTGGATGGAAGGACGCTGGGGGAGAGGGAGTTGCCCCTCGCCCTCTACGAGCTTCACCCAGAGGCCATATACATGCACGGCGGGAGGACCTACGTGTCCAAGTCCCTCGACTTGACGAAGAGAGTCGCAATCGTGGAGCCTGTGGACGCCGAGGACTTGGTCACTCAAGCCCTCGAGGACATGGATCCCGAGCTCGTGGAGGTTGTAGAGGAGGGCTCTGTGGAGGGCGTCCGCTATCAGTACGGGCGTCTTAAAATTAGGATCACGGTGCACGGCTACGCCTTAAAGCGGTTTACCACTGAGGAGACGCTGGGCGAGTACCCCATAGAGCCTCTCTCCTACGAGTTTGAGACCAAGGGCGTCGTGTTGTACATGCCCCTGGTGCGCTTCACGTCTGAGGAGGCCTTGGACTGGGAGGCGCGGGCCAAGGGGTACCACGCCACTGAGCACGTCCTAATATCTGCGGCCGAGATCGCAATAGGCTCGGCGAAGACCGACCTAGGCGGCATAAGCTACCCCGACGGCGTCATAGTCATATACGACTCCCACGTGGGAGGCAACGGCACCTCTAGACTCCTCTTAAAGAACTTTAGGCGCGTCGCCGAGGTGGCGTACAAGATCGTGAAGGGCTGCGACTGCGTCGACGGATGCCCAAAGTGCGTCTTCTCCCCCTACTGCGGCAACAACAACAAAATGCTGTCGAGGCGCAACGCCGCGAGGATTTTAGAGCATGTGCTCAAAGGCGGCGGCGCTTCGCCCGTTCTTGAAATACCGAAGGTCCGCGGCATAGTGTAACCTACTGCCCTTTTCGCAGAGTCAGTCGAGGGATGCGAGGCCTTCCTCGTCTATTGGCTCTTTGCAGGGGCCGGCTTTTACCTCGGGCACCTTATGCGTATACTTGAGGTCTTTCGAGGCGGCTAGCGCCTTTTCGGGGACGCAGAGCGGCCTGTCCAGGGGGTCTGCCAGACTGAGCCCCTTCCTGTTCTTGTAGCGCCACACTGCGCTGTTTATCGCCTTCACCATATCGAACAGCTGGGCGTCGCCCTCCCGCCACGCCTCGGGCGGGTCCTCTATCGCCTCGTCGTGTATTGAGCGGCCGTAGACCTCTCTCCAGATCTTATCTGTGACAAAGGGCATTATTGGGGCCAGTAGTTTGAAGCTGTACTCCATGACTGTGTGAAGCGTGTAAATTGCCGCCTCTTGTTCTTCTTTGGCGAATTCGCCGCCTCTGTTGTACGCCCTGGACTTCGCCAGTTCGATGTAGTGGTCTGCGAATTCGTGCCAGATGAAGTTGTAGAGGAGGTGCGCCGGCTCGTATACGTCGAAGTCGCTGTAGGCGGCTATGGCCCTCTTGGCCACGTCGTATAGCTTGGCCAAAATTGCCTTGTCCACTGGGGTGAGGCTGGGCGTCCCCTGCGGCTTTGGGAACGAGGTGACGAAGCGGGCTATGTTCCAAACCTTTGTCACAAACTCCTTTCCCTCCCGTATTACGTTTTCGTTGTACCGGTAGTCGCTGCCAAGTTTGCCCGCGGCAGCCGCCCAGAACCTCACCGCGTCTGCGCCGTATTTCTCCACTGGGGCTAGGAGGTCGATCACATTCCCCTTCGACTTGTGCATGGCCTCGCCCTTCTCGTCTAGCCCCATGCCGTTTATTCTCACGTACTTGAAGGGTATGTCGCCGAATAGTAGGAATGCCCTTAGTAGCGAGTAGTAGAGCCACGTCCTAATAATGTCGTAGCCCTGCGGCCTCATGATGGAGTGGGGGTAGACCTTGGGGAAGACGTTGAACTCCTTGGTGACTCCCGAGGCGTACATCCAGGAGATGGAGGAGTCCATCCACGTGTCAAAGACGCGGGTGTCGCCCTCGAGCACGCCGTCTTTGCACTGCTCCTTTACCTCCGGCGGCGGCTCCTGTCTCCAAGGCACGTAGTACTCTCCGCCCTTTGGCAAAATGGGCACGCGTTCCCCATTTGGCTTTATACACCACCAGATGGGTATCTCGGTGGCATAGTACCTCCTCCGGGACACTGGCCAATCTAGCTCGAGGGAGCGGATCCAGTCTATTAAGACTTGGCGGTACTCAGGCGGCTTAAACTCCATTCTCTGGGCCAGCTCTACCAGCTTTTCTTTGAATTCCACCTGCCTTATGAAGAGCTCTCTTGTCACAATAATTTCAAGCGGAGTCTTACAGCGCCAACACACTGGCACGTTGTGGACAAGCCTCTCTTGTTTAACCAAGAGGCCCTCTCTCTTTAGGTCTTCGACTATCTTCGCCCTCGCCTCTCTCACTGTGAGCCCCGCGTATCGGCCCTCCTTTATTCTCCCCGCCTCGTCTACCACGATCCGGATGGGCAACTTGAGCTCGTTCACTATCATTAGGTCTCTAGTGTCGCCGAAGGTGGATATCATGACAAGCCCTGTGCCGAACTTCGGATTAGCGGCTCTGTGGGGGAGAATGGGGACTACCTGCCCCTCAGGCGGCACAACCGCGTGCAGGCCCTCGAGGCGTTTATACCTGTCATCCTCTGGGTGGAATATGACGGCGACTGTGGCTGGAAGCAGCTCCGGCCTCGTCGTGGCTATGACTATGTCCTCGCCGGTCTCCTTGACCCTGAACTTTATGTAGTTGAGGTAGGTCTCCTCCTCCTTGTACTCTATCTCCGGCTCGGCTAGGGCGGTGCGGCAACGTGGACACCAGGGGGTAGGCCGCTCCGCCTCGTACACCAACCCCCTGTGCCACAGATCTATGAAGGTCTTCTGCGTCATCCTCCGGTACTCCGGGCTGTCGGTCCCCTGCGGCCAGTAGTCGAAGGAGAGGCCCCACCTCCTAAGCGATGAAACAAACTCGCCCTCGTAGCGGTCCAGCTCCTCTTTACACAGCTTTATGAACTGCTCCCTGGGCACTTCATGCGCGACGATGCCGTACTTCTTCTCCACCTGCACCTCTATGGGGAGGCCGTTTCTGTCGAGGTAGAAGGGGAAAACCACGTCGACTCCCCTCATTCTGAGAAATCTTGCAATCATGTCGAAGTGGGCGTACGACGCCGTCTGGCCTATGTGGGGCCTATTGCTAGACAGATAGGGCGGCGGCGTGTCTATTACGAACACCGGCCTATCCCCCCTAACCTTGGTCCTGAAGCGCCCCTCTTTCTCCCACGTGGCTATTAGCTCCTCCTCCCAACGTATGTCCCACCTAGTGGGCAATTTGGAGACCACGGCGGCATATTCACAGTTTTTTAATTTGTTGAAACTGCAAAGTTTTAAATATGCCCCAGGTTCCCCACTGATGCTTAACCGTGAGATTTATCTCATAGCTGGACAAGGCAACAGGCTGGGCGAATTCCTCGTCGAGTTGAACTTCGACCAGCCAGGCATTTTGTCTGCTCTTTCCAACATCTTTGCCGAGCACGATGTAAACATTGTTAACATAGCCATTGACGGCCCCCGTAGAAATCTCCACTTCATAGTCGACTTATCCACAGCGACAGAGGAGCAGATTAGGGAAATATTAAAGCAACTGGAGATGTTTGCCTTTGTAAAAAGGGTCAAGTATAGGGTTTCAAATGCGCAGATTTTTGTGCCCAGGTGGATTACACACGTCATAAATGGAAGTCCAGCCGTGGCGCTGGAGAAGGAGTTTGTGCCGTACTTCCACGACGTCTCAAGACTTGCCGAAGAGATCGCGAAAAGAGATGTAAAAACCGTGAGAGAGCTCGCCCCCAGCATAGACGCCGTGACGCTTGAAGAGGCCTTGTACATTGTACAATTAAGGGGCTTAGCCGCCGTGAAAGAGACCACGGTGGCCGGCGGCAGACTCACGGCAACGTTGTGCAACTTGGCGCAGACGGTCGCTAGGAGGTACATCGACGCGTTGCTGAGAGAGCTGGGGGTCCAGTACAGAATTGTGGAAGAAGGCGCGTGTATAAGAATTGAGGCCTAGCCCTGCGCCACCTTTGCCAAATAGACGTCGAGGAGCCCCGCTTTTTCAAACAGTTCGCAAGTCCTACAAACATCACGGGCCGAGGGGGCGCCGCAGTATTTACACCTCTTAACCACGGCGCCGGGCTGCGCGGCGCGGAGGAGTTTTGCAAGTCTCTCGCCGAAGGAGACCAGGTTGTATTTGACCGACGGCATCTCTCTCTCAAGCCCGGCCAAAGTAAATTTCAAGTCGTACCTGGGGTTGGCCACTACGTAGGGGCACTCCAGCTCCATAAGCGGGATGCCGTGGTAGTAGGCGTATAGGGCTATCTCCTCCTCTCTGATGTACTTCAGCGGCTTTATCCGAGGCACGAGGTCTTTCTCCTCTGCGTCTTCGTAGAGGCCAAACCAGGCGAACCGCCCCAAGTTGCCCATCAACACGTTTAACATGACGGTCTGCGCCTCGTCGTCTAAGTTGTGGGCAGTGGCTATCTTCGTCCAGCCCCTCCTTTTCCCTATTATGTTCATAGCCCTCCGCCTCAACACGCCGTCTATTGTACACATATGTACCTCGTGCCCAGCCTTGGCCAACCTCTCCGAGAGCTCCATCGCGGTTACGCCAAAAATGTCCTTGAAGTGGTACACGTTATACTCAACGCCGAATTTCTCCGCCAGCTCTCTCACGTAGTCCCTTCTAGACATCCTATAGAAGCAACTGTAGGGATGCCCCTCGTTTATTGTAAAGGCCTCAAGCCTCACTCCCCTCAAGGCACCTCTCTCCCTCAACTTCCCCAGTATATAGAGCAGTACTAGGGAGTCCTTCCCCCCGGACACCGCCACTGCCACATAGTCGCCTGGGACTATAAGCCGCTCTTTCCTGATTGTCTCCACTACCTTGTTTTCTATTGACGCGAAGAGGCACTTAAGACATAGCTTTTCTCCGCTTACCTGCCTGAGATACTGCGCCGGCCTTTTCCCACACCGGTCGCAGAGCGCCGTCACAGGTTAATGTGGGGTATGGCGCCGTGCTTTCTCTCAGCCTTCTCAATCTCTAGGGTAAAGGTCTCCAGCGACGTTCTGAATATGTAGAAGATAATGCCGCAGTTTTTGCAGCGTGCAATCATGATGGTGTTCTCTGGCCCCTTATGACGATATGTGTGAGGCGGGGGTAGCGCCTCCCACTCCGGAAGTCCGCACCTGGGGCAGACGATCACGGCCCGTCTCTCGTTTCTACTTAAAAATCTGCTCAAGCCAGCTCTTCGCCTGGCAGAGGTCGTTAAAGCTGACGTGTCCGCCCTCTTTGCCCACGATTATGGTCAACATTCCCAGGGCCATTGCGCCTAGGTCCTCCTCGCTGTCGCCCACGTACACGGTGTCGCGCGCCTCGGCTCCCAGACGCCTCAGCGCGTACTTAAACACCGACTTGAGGGGCTTTCTCTTAAGCAAGACGTCTGAGGTGAGCACGAGGTTCACCCTCAAGCCGTGGGCCTCTAAGAAGGCCGTGATGAAGCATTTGCAAGGCGTGTTAGAGAGTATCGCCACTTTTCCCGCGCTGGAGGCCCACTTGATAAACTCCACGGCGCAAGGTGTCTCCCTGATCTTGCCCGACACTTGGGCCACATACCTATTCCACATCTCCCTTGCCTCCAAGCCCGCCATGTGTGCCACTGCGCTTATTACAGACCGTAGTGGCACTTCCACCCCGGTGGCCCTGATCTCCTCCACGACGACTCTTACTTGCTCCACGGCGCCGTCGTTGCCCACCGTAGCCTTTAGCTCCTCCCAGAAGTCCACCGGCTGTGCCAAGAGGCCCCAGAAGCTTGTGATTACGTTCATCTAACGCGGTACCGCACGCCTACGTCGCAGACCACCTCCACCACCCCCTTCTCCACTAGTCGCATCAACCTCCTCGTCGCCACTGGCGGCGGTATGCCCCTCTTCCACGCGGCCTCGGCTATTGTCTCTAGGTCGGCCTCTCCCCCCAGCTCCTTAATCAAGAGGACTAGGTCCACGGCCTCCGCCGAGCTCTGGGTTTATAACTTTGACGCTGTAGCCCGTGACCCACAGCCAGTTGTACTTGCCCGCCAGCACGATGAGGGCTGGCACGACGAGGGGCCTTATGACGAAGGCGTCTACCAGCGCCGCGAAGGCTATGGTGAAGCCCACCTGCCTCAGCAGAGTGAGCTGAGATAGGAGCAGGGTGGAGAAGGCCGTGGCCAAGATCAAGGCGGCGCCCGTTATCACGGGCCCTGTGGTGACGATGGCCCTTTTTATCGCCTCCCTTTCGCCGAGCCCCTTCTCAAGCTCTTCTCTTATCCTCGCAATAATGAAAATGTCGTAGTCTGTCCCCACGGCCATTAAAAAGGCGAAGAGGATTATGGGCACGAGCCAGTATGTGGGCTGTCCTGCGAGTTCTTGGAAGAGGAGCACCTCCAGCGCGAGACTCCACGCTATAGACATAAGCACTGTGGCTATTAGCCGGAGGGGGATGAGAAAGCTTTTCAACAACACGGCGAGTATTACGAAAACCGCCACTATTACCACGTACACTTGGAAGTTCCAAAATCGGACGTAAATCTCGTTGAATACCACGTTCTTCCAAGAGGCGGCTCCGCCAATTAATGCGCCGTATTGATCCTTAAGCGGCTTCAAGAGCTGATACACCTTCAACAGCTCGTCAGATGTGTCTTCCACAGAGAGCCTTACATTGATTACATACCAATCGCCGATCTTTTCCACAGTATGGTTAACGTAGTGAGGCAGCCCCTCCACGGTTGCCAGAACTTGCGGCGGCGGAGGCTCCCTCATTACTACATACGTGGTAGAAATCGCCGTGATGTTAGAAAAGTATTTGGTGGCAATCTCTAGGGCCTTCTTGTGCTGCGTCTCTGGCATTGCCACAACTGGGTCGGTTGTGATCTTTAGAGTCGTTGTTAGAAATATGAAGGAGACTAGCGTGGCGGCCAGCGCTACGGCGGCTACGGCGAGGGGCCTTCTCAACGCGAGGTCCACCGCCTTGGCCATCAGCCTGGACCTGCCAGTATGTCCAACGGCCTTTTTCCTAGGCCAGAAGATCTTATCGCCCAAGACGTAGAGTATGGCGGGAAAAACTACGAAGACGGAGGCTACGATGAACGCCGTGGTGATTATGTAGCCTATTCCTATGGACTGCATAAATGGGAGTGTGGAGAGGGCGAATGAGCCAAGTGATGTGGCTACCACCGCGGCGCTAGCCGCTATGGCCCTCCTGGCGTATTTAACCACTACGTCGATGGCCTCCCTCTTGCTTTCGCCAGCCGCCCTCTCTTCCCCATAGCGGCTAGTCATGAGGAGCATGTAGTCTACTCCTATGGCGAAGACCACGGGGGCCGCCATGTAGACGACGAGGTAGTATATGCCTTGGAAGCCGCTTATCTGCTCTAGGAATCCCAAGACGGCGAGATACGTGAGGCCAACGGTGGACACTATGACGAGGGGGGCCGCAAGCGTCCCCATAACCGCCAGAAGTACCACAAGCAGAGACGCTGCGGTGGTTTTGTCTATTGAGGAGACGTCTTGTGTCACAATTTCTCTAAAGCTGTCCATTATGTACGCCATAGAGACAGGCACGCCCAGCGCCAGGGGTATAACCGGCTTATCTTCAGTGGCTTTGACAAAGGCAAGCGCGTACTTCCCCTTGTACACCAGCTGGGACGCGAGCTTCTGCGTGTCCAAAGTGGGGGGCGGATACTGCGCCGTTATATTCCTCAGCAAGTCGGCTCTAAAGAGCTCGACGGCGCGGTCCACATCGCCATTACACACTAGGTAGGACAGGTAGGGGCGCAAAACAGGCGGGACCTTATTCACTGTGGATACATAGACGTATTTCTCCACGCCTACAGTTGCAACTTCCCGCGCCAGTTGTATCAACGTTTTGTTCAAAGCTGTGGATAAAATGGCCTCTGTCACGTTCTCCACGGCGCCCTCAGAGGCCCACGTCCTCCACGTGACATTTGCCAAGAGCCGCGACGCGTTGACGCCGTAGACCTCCTCCGCGGCTAATCTCACCGCCACGTCCACGTCGTAGACTGCCACATACTCCCTGTACTTCTTGAGAAACTCCTCAGTCTTGTTGTCCACAGCTTTCCCCAGCGCCGCGACTCCGTATGTGGCTAAGAGGAGCTCCCTAGCCCTCTCCCTCGCCTCTGTGTACCCCTGCACGAGCTTCTTCAATTCGCTACACGTCTCTCCTGTGGCGTTTGCCACGGCCACGGCTACGTCTCTAAACGCCACAGTGGCGTTTTCAACGGTGGCGTTTATGCGTCGCCAGTAGATGTCCAGTGCCTTATCTAAAATAGTCCACGGGGTTGTTGAATTAGGGAACAGCTTTGTCAAATTCCTCGCCTTGTCCTCAAGGAAGGGGCCGAATATGACCACCGGCACGGTGTTCACTCCGCCGCCGTTCTTCTGCTTGACTATGGAGTCTACTAGCTTTGGCTCTACGTCGGGAGGCGTAAGCCTAGACTCATCGTATACTAGGACGCTAAATACATTGGGCGAGTGGAGCGCTAAGTATACGTACAAGATTAGGAGAGCTACAGCGGCCGCTACCGTCTTCTTCACGTGGGGGCATTAGACAAGTATATAAAAGGATGCGGCGTAGAGGCCGTGGACCATGTACTGATGCTCGCCTTAGGAGACTTGAAGTCGAGGGCCTTGCGATATTTGTTGACAGCAGTCGCCATAGGCGTCGGCGTAGCGTTGCTGGTGGCCTTAACCGCCGTCAGCGACGCCACGAGGGCCTACGTGGAGCAGACGCTTTACAAAGTCTACCCAGCCGATATTATGATGTATTCAGACTCTATAAATATCCCACAGCGGCTTGTGGACTTGCTCCAGCGCAACCCCGCCGTAAGTGGGGCAGAAGGGATCATAATTACCACCGGCGTTGTGAATGGGCAAGTGGTGTCCATCGTGGGGATACCCCTTAGAGACGTCGACTACTTCGCCATTGACTTAAAGGAGGGAAGGCTCCCCTCGTCGGGGGGCGAGGCCGTTGTAGAAGAGTCACTCGCCGCGCGGCCCGGTGACACTATCACGATTAAGGTGTACTCAAGCGCCTTGGGCGGGGAGAGAACAATCACAGTGAAGGTGGTGGGTGTTATGAGGAGCTTCTTAAGGGGCTTCATAGGCGCCTTTAGGCTAAATCTGGTGGTGGTTCCCCTCGACTGGCTTCAAGAAGAGCTGGGGGCCGGCCCCTTCGTCAACGCCGTCTTGATAACGCTCAGAGACAAGGGGTATGTAACGCCTTTTTACAAGACGCTGAAAGAGACGTTCCGAGATGCCCAGGTATATACCCAAGAGGCTCTGTTGAACACCGTCTCCCAGGTCTTCAACGCGTTGAACTTCGTCTTCACTGTGATAAGCGCCGCGGCGCTCGCCACAGCCGCCGTGACGACCTTCGCCGTTATGTCCATCACCGCCAGAGAGAGGCTTAGGGAATTCGGCTTACTCAAGGCCGTGGGCATTTCGTCGTCTGACATCGTCGTGTCCGTGGCTGTGGAAGTGGCGTTGCTAAGCGTGGCCGCCGGGATCGCCGGCGCGGCGCTGGGCTTCTACGGCGCCACGCTTGTCAAACAAATTTTGATAGGAATGGGCGTCAACTTCGACGTCCCCATAGAGTTCAAGCTCCGCTACATCGCCCTAGCCCTGTCAGCCTCTCTAGCAGTAGCATTAGCGGGGGCCGCCTCGCCGCTGTATAGAGTGGCAAAGTTGCGGCCTATTGAGATACTTCAGCTATGGCGGTAGAGCTTAGGAGAGTAAGCAAGGTGTATGGTAACGGCGCTGTGAGAACCGTGGCCTTAGAAGAAGTCTCGCTTGCAGTGGCCCCGGGGGAGTCTGTGGTGTTGATGGGCCCCTCGGGCTCGGGGAAGACCACGTTGTTGAACATCGTGGCGACGCTTGATAGACCAACGAGCGGCGAGGTGTACGTGTTGGGCGTAGACGTGGTAAACATGCCAGAGAAGAAGCTGGAGAAGTTCCGCCTCCGGAACATAGGCTACCTCTTCCAGAGCTACAACCTCGTGCCCTATTTAACCGCGGAGCAGAACGTGGCCCTCCCCCTAATTGCCCTGGGCGTGAAGAAGGAGCTGGCCCTACTGAAGGCCAGGGTACTGCTTGAGCTAGTGGGGTTGGAGAAGGCCGCTGGGCTTTACCCACAGCAGATGTCCAGCGGCATGCAACAACGCGCCGCAGTGGCGCGGGCTCTCGCGAACAATCCCCCCATCCTCGTCCTCGACGAGCCAACCTCAAACCTAGACGCTGACAATGCCTCAAACCTCTTAGCCCTTATAGCCGCCGTGAACCGGATCTTTAAGACGACCGTTTTTATTGCGACGCACGACGCAGAGGTGGCGCGCATAGCCACAAGGCTCATATACATGCGTAGCGGCAGGCTTTACGAGGCGGCAGAGCCCCCCAGGAGGGAGCTGAAGATAGAACTGGAGAGAGTCGCTGCGGCGTATGAAAAACTTAGACGCATAGACGAGTTGATTGGGCTATGAGGCAGCTCTTGTACCTACTCGCTGTGGCGGTATTCCTAGCCGCATCTACGCTTGTAATGACGTACAACGTAAAGCCTGGGGGCACCGTCACGAGCTCTGTCTCTCTTCAAGAAGTCCTCGTAAACAATGGGCCAAGCCCCGTGAATATGTCAGGCGTGACGGTTCCCCCCTACTCGGCGGTGGTGTTGGAGCGGCCAGTGCAAAACGTGTATCCCCCATTTCTCGCGGTGGACATAGACGTGAGTTATGTGAACGGGGTCTATAGAGATGGGGTCCTCTGGGCAGACAACACGACCGTGGTTCGGCTATTGGTGAAGCTTCGCTCCCTCCTCCCCGTGTCTGTGCCCGTGGTGGTGTCAGTGGCGACGGATGGAAAAGTGGCCCTGCTCTATGACGTGGCTCCCACCTCAGTGACCCAGGTGTCGGGCTCTACTGTGTACTACTGGGCTCTCCTGGTGGGTAACTACACAGAGTTTAAGCTGGGTCTGAGGATTAGGGAGTTTGGGAGCTTTGGGGCTGTACGGTTGCCCACGGTGTCTATAACTGCGACGCTTGATTTAAACGGCACATTGTCGGCTTTTGATAGGCAGACGAGGGAGTTAAACAGCGCCGTTGCCCAGCTACAGAATTTCTCAAGGGTTGTCTCACTGTTTACGGAGACTGCCTACGGCCAGTTGCAAAATTTGACCCGCCTCATTCAGCTTCTCAACTTGACGGGCCTTGCCCTGGGCCAGGGGGCCAGCGCGTTGAACACGTCGACGTATGCGCTGGAGGCGCTGAGGAGACAAGTGGCGGCGCTGGGGGATGCTGCGGCTGGGGTGTCGCAGGTGTTAAACCGGAGCCTCCTCTTAGTTGACTACCAGTACCTAGCGCTCATAACAGCCGCCAACTTGTTAGAAACGCAGTCAGCGGCGTTGGTCTCCTACGACGCGGCAGCTGGGCAGACAATACAGGGGCTTGCCGAGACGCGCAGACAGCTCTTTGGCATTAGATCTAATCTACTGGCAATCCGCCAGTCAATCGACTCGGCAATAGGCGAGTTAGAGAGCGCCAAGAGAGCTCTCTCCCAGCTGAATTTAACACAAGGTGAGAGACCTCTCGACGCAGCAATTTTGCAGTTGCGCTCGCTGAGGCAGTCCGTGGACTCTTTGCTAGGCATTGTAGACAGCCTTATCGCTATAGTGGATTCTTCTGTGAACACTCTCGAGGCAACTAGGAAGAGCTTGGGAGAGCTGGCGCCTCTGTTAAACTCCACTGCGGCCTCCACGCGGGGGAACGCCACGGCGCTTAAACAGGGTATGCCGCAGACCCTATTAAACGCATCGAAGAACTTAGACGAAGTGGCGGCCAACCTCTACAAAACCGCAGACGAGGTGTCTAAATACGTGGCGCCGCTTTACAACGCCTCTGCTACGCTCAGAAGAGCTGGTGACGACCTCGTCCACTACGCCCGTGGCCTTAGAGACTATCAGGTGGAGCAACTGGCCGCGTTGCCCAGGCTCGGCCTAGTAGAGTCCGCATTGTACAACTACACAGCCGAGTTGAGAAGGCAACTCTATGAGCTGTCGACGCGCCGCGCCGCAGTGGAGATGTATCTTGCAGTAGTGAATGCGACAAGGGTCGAGGTCCGGTATTTCATTGAACTTCCGCCAGCGATGCGCAACACCACGATACCCCTCCTACCCGCAGTAGCCACTACGCCGCAGCAGAGAGATACTATGTCGTTTCAGATGCCGTTGGCAATAGTTGCCGTGGCTCTAGCAATTACTGTTCTCCTCGTGATAAGAAGAGAGAGGAGGTAGAGGAAAAAAGGTTTATGGGCTTATGCTTGTGCGTATTTCCTGGAATTTCTGTTTGTTCCACCCGGTCAGAGATACGCCTGTTACCTTCACCCAGGTCTTTGGATCGACCTTAAATGACTGCTCTACCTTTTCTCTGTGTCCGACGACGTTGTATGTGCAGAATGGGAATACGCGGCCGTCTGGCGTCGCGTAGTGGATGTCGCAGCGCTGCACTCTCTCTACGTCGTAGTTCATTGTGTCCATGAAGTGCATTATGCCGATGCCCACCACGTTGAAGAAGAAGCGGCCAAGCGACTCGTAGTCCTTTTTAACGAGGAAGTCGTAGATCAAGTCTTTTACCCTCTTGTGTTTGACCGCTTTCAATAGCTTCAGCGCCTTTAGCTTAGCCGCCTGCTTGTATACTCCGCCCTTCACCGCTGTATAGTACACATCCCACGCGCCGCGCTCAAACGCGTCGACGTCTACCAGCTTTGTGATTGGGTATATGCGCTTCTCGTCTTCGTCGTAGTATATGAAGGTGGCGGCGCCGCACATGGGGTTCATGGAGAAGAGAGGCTTGGGCGAGTCTGTCAATGCCTCTACCATCTTGGCCACGGCCACTGGCCAGTTGGTCGGGCGCCAGTCCCACCTGCTGATGGCTCCGCCGGTCTGCTTCTCAATCTCAATTATGGTGTCCGGGATCGTTATGCGGAATTTGCGGAGCTCCTCCTTGCTGTACAGCCTGGCGCGGCCTGAGAAGGACACGGGCTGTATATTCACCCACCTCACCACGTCTCTGTTCTGAATTGCGAAGTCGATGATCTTGCCCAAGTCCTTGTCGTTGTAGTTGCGGGCCAGAGTCACCACTAGGACTATGGAGCGGTGGCCCAGCTTCCTCGCGTTTTCAATTACCTTGTACTTTATGGCGGCGTAGGCCTTGGGGTGGTAAAGCCTGTGGCGCCACACGCCCTCGTTCTTTTCGTCGATCGTGTCAAACTGGAGGTATATGGTGGACATGCCCGCGTCTAGCAGGGCCTTGTAGTACTCCGGCTCGTTGGCCAGCCTAATGCCGTTTGTGTTCACCTCAATGTGCGTAAAGCCTAGCTTCTTGGCCATGGATACGATTATGGGCAAGTCGTCTCTAAGCGTCGGCTCGCCGCCCGATATCTGAATCGCGTTGGGGGGCCACGGCTTCTGCGCCCTCAACGTGCGCAACATGTACTCTATCTGCTCTAGGGTCGGCTCATAGACGTAGCCGGCGGCGCCGGCGTTGGCGAAACACACTGGACACGCCATGTTGCACCTATTGGTGACGTCGATTATGGCCAACACGGTGTTGGACTTGTGCACTGGGCAGAGGCCGCAGCCCTCGGGACAAGAGCCCATGTCCTTGTAGAACTCTAGATCTGTGTAGGGGTTTGCAAGGCCCTTGGCGATGTACTCGGGCCTATCCCACTGGAGGAAGTAGTAGTACATCTCCGCGTCGCCCCAGTACAAGTCCTCAAATACGCCGTGTTCTGGGCAACTCTTCTTAAGCCATATAGCACCGTTCTCCTCGTAGACCACGGCTGGTATCCTCCTGGTGCAGACTGGGCAGAGAGACAGCGTTGCCTTCACCACGCGGGTGTTCTCTGGCAGTCCGTACTGCCTCTTGACCATCGTCTGCCACTTCTCATTTGTCAACGTCGATTTGTACCTCTCTGGCAGATTAAACCTGGAGAGATCCACCAGCCTCTTCGGCTTAGCCTCTAGCTCCAGCACTTGTTTGCTCATTGCGCCCCCGTGGCCATCTATATTTAAACTTTTTAACCCGGTTAACGGAAAAAGATAAATATAGCTAAACCGCCACCTCTCCATGGACCAGCTCGGCAGAGTCCTCTCCCTCCTCGGCGTCGGGGAGCGGGAGGCGGAGATCTACATAGCCTTGGTAGAACAGGGCCCCAAATCGGCAAGAGAGTTGGCAGAGGCGCTGGGCATCCCCTACACAAAGATATACACCTACCTCTACAAGTTGGAGAACCTGGGCGTTGTGGCAAAGGAGGGCGGTGGGAGGCCGTACAGGTACAGGGCGAGACCCCCCGCGGAGGTCTACAAAATGCTTGTAAATAAGACATCGGAGGCGTTGAGGCAGTTAAAGCCCTATTTCGACGGGTTGCAAATGGTCTACGAGAGACAGCACGCAGTTGCCTCGACGTTCTTGACGCTGGTGAGAGGCACGGAGCGGATTGCCGAGTTAGTCCACGAGATCATAACTACGGCGGACTCCGAGGTGTACCTCGCCCTCCCCTTCCCAGAGCTGGTGACGTATAGGCTGGTCTCGGCAATAGAGGAGGAGTCAAAGAGGGTGTCTATCAAGGTTCTTACCACTGCACGTCTGAGGCCCATGTTGAGCCTGCCTCCCCGCGTGGAGGTGAGGACCACGGCTGAGCTCTTCGGCGGAGGCGCCATCGGAGACGCCGTCGTGATCTACGTAAAACACTTCGACGAACTGAGCGGAGTTTACTCCAACGAGCGCTACATAATCGAGGTTGCCAAGACTTACTTCAACCACGTCTGGCAGAGGGCAAGTTTTAATACTGGAACAGAGCAACACACAAGCTGAATGGTGGTGAAGGTCTGGAGCTGGGATCGGTGACCTGCACTGAGGCTCAGCTTTGTAACCCCTCTATCAGCGCAGAGGCGCCGTCTTTCACAACGGTGAACAGCTTTGCGTTTGGCAAAGCCTCTCTGACCTCCTCCGCGAACTCCCTAGACTGGGTGGCCACTAGGAGCTGGTAGCGCCCAGCCAGCGATGTGAGAAGTTGGGCGAAGGCCTTTCTCACATTTACATCGACGTAGGGTATCGGCTCGTCGAAGATTAAGAAGCCGAGCTTTACCTGGGAGATCTCTCTCAACGCTAGGGCCAGAGAGAGGGCTATCGACAGCCTCTGCCCATCGCTCAGCCGGGAGACGCCATATCTATCGCCGGAGGGAGAAATGGCGTAGAAGTCGTAGTACCCCCTGCTGGGCTCCACCGCCGCGTCCACTTTCACAACGTCGCCGTATTTGTACAGGCTCTGAAACACCTCGTTGAAACGGCTCCTCACCACTTCCACAAGCCTGGCTCTTGCGCTAACCTTGGCTAACTCAAGCCGGGACTTGAGCTCCTCTAGTCTGCCATACGCATACAGCACGTTGTCCAGCCTCTTCTTCAGCCCCTCCGCCTCCTCCCCCACCTCCCGCGCCACCTCCTCCAAGAGGCTCTTCTCCTTGTACAACTCGGCTAGCCTAGCCGCCGCCTTTTCAAGCTCAGCCGCCGCCTCCCTCCACTTGACCTCCACCTCGAGCTCCTCTCCCCCTACCCCCGCCTGCCTCAGCCTCTCCTCAAGCTCTTTAACCCTTTTCCTAAGCTCCCTAATCCTCACAGCTCTCCCATACCTAGAGACGGCGTCTGAGATGACACGCTTGTCCACTTTTGCAAAAAACTCGCGCAACTTCTCAATTCTCTTCTCCAACTGTCTAACCGACTTCTCAGCCTGCAACACCTTTTTCACCACCTCCTCTCTCTCTACCTTTAATTCGTCCAGTCTAGCCTTCGCGGCTATGTACTCGGCCGCGTCGCCCTGGAGGATCTCCATCTCCTCTACCTCTCTCTCCAGCGCCTTAACCTCCTCCCGTAGCTCTTCCACTCTCTTCACTACGCCGCCGAACTTTTCATCGATATCCCGAACTACTTTCTCTACGGCCTCTCTGCTTATAGGCGAGCCGCATATTGGGCAAACAGAGGCGTTTGTCTCAGCTAGGTACAACGCCACAGTCTTGAGAGACGTGTAATACGCCGCCTCTCTCTCCGCCTCGCTAAGCCTACGCCTGGCCTCGCTTAGCCTCGCCCGGGCCTCCTCCAAAGAGCGAAGCTTCTTTAAAAGCTCTTGAAAGCGCAAAAACGGCTTCTCCAACCTCCTCAGCCGCGCCTCAGTTGCGGCTATCTCCTCCTCAAGTCTCCTCGCCCTGGCCACATACTCCTCATAGGCCTTTTTCACGTCGGTCAGCTCGAGTTCCAAGTCTTTTGCAACCCTAGTCAATGCGTCGTACACCTCGGCCATGGCCACCGAGAGGGCCTCCAGGTCGGACGCCTTGTACAACTTCTCCAATATGCCTGGGTCAAGCATGTGTTCAAACTCCTCAGCGGCCTCCCTAAGCGCGGCCTTCACCTTCTCCAGCGCGCCCACGTCTACCTCGCCCCCCGCGGAGGACTCCAAAAACTCGAGCTCAGACCTGGCCCTGTAGTACTCCAGTAGAATCTGCTCGTGCTCCTTCAGCTTCGCCAAATACGCCGCCCGCGCCTTGGCAAGTTCCTCCACCGTCCTCGTCAACATAGCCTCCCGCTCCTTCAGCGCCTCAATCTCGGAGCTCAGAGCCCTAAGCCTAGACACTAGGCCCGAGTAGCCACCATACCTCTTAATCACATCCCGGTACTTCTCATAAGCTGCCAGCCTCTTCCTCAGCTCCTCCGCCTTCCCCAACAGCGCCTTCTCGGCCGAGGAGACGGTCTTAACTACGCCGTCTATCACGTCGATGCCGAAGAGCCTATCCACCGATATTGCCCTCTTCTGAGAGGTGCCGTAGATAAAGCCCTCCAGCGTCCTGTGGGAAATGTACACTAACCGCTCGTACAAGTCCTCGTCTACGCCTAAAAGCTCCTCCAGCCTCCTCTCCGCCTCGCCGCCTCTGAGCTCTACGCCGTTGTGCACAACGACGAGCTTCTCCGCCCCCCGCTTTCCTAGCTTCCTCTCCACCTTAAGCACATTGGCCCCGTCCACCAGCTCTAGAGCCACTCTAGTCTCGTGAGACCCCGAGTGTATCAAGTCGGCTAGCTTGGCCACCCTCTCCTTGACCTCAAGCTGTTGGCCAAACAAGGCGTACTCAATGGCGTAGAAGACGGAGGTTTTCCCAGCGCCTATCCTGCCCCACAGCAAATTGACGTCGCCCAGCTCCAGCCTGTGCGCTCCCCTATACGAGCGGAAGTTCTCCAGCTCAACTCTCGATATCCGCCACATCTACGCCCAACTCCTCCAAGTACTTCTTTAAAACCTCTCTAGCCCCCCTAGCCCCCCGTTGTCTGTAGGCGATTATGAGCCTCTCTGCGAGCTTCCCCTCGTCGGTGTTCCCAAAGACTTTCCTAACCTCCTCGAGGAGGATGTCCACGCGTGAGAGGACTAGCCAATATATATTCTTATGGCTCAGCGCTTCGACCTAAGTATCTTAACCCACTCATTTTCGCCAATGCCTCCCCTGGGCTCCTGGGCAGACTCAGCCGCGGCTCTTTGCACAGGCGGGGCGGCCCTCTTCGCCTCTTCTACCGCCTGTAAAGCCCTCTTTACCTCCTCTATCCTCTGGTCTACATACCGTTTAACTTTTTCAAAGAGGGACTCCTCAACTCTCTTCAACTCGGATGCCAAATACTCATGCAACGCCGCCTTAACGGCGTCGATCTTCAGAGGTTCCACTGCCGCAGGCCTAGCTCTTGCAAAAATCTTCACCTCGACGCCGTCTACGCCCTTGGCGGGGTCCACGACGACTAGCCCTACCCCATTTGCCTTAAAATACCGCGGGTCAACGAAGGCCAAGGCGTCGGGGAGCACTGCCAAGAAGACCTTAGACGCGCCTAGCCCCATCAACGCGCCTACACGCTTGTAGAGCTCGGCCTCCTCGTACAAGTCTGCGAAGTATATCCCAACCGCCACCCTGTTTAACCCCTCTTCAAACCACAACACCTCTCCCCCCTCTCCCGCGTACTTCATCCCCAAGACCTCTGTGAAGTGGCGTATTAAGAGGAGCTTGGGAAAATCCACGATATATCCAACGCCAGTATTTAAATTCAGCGGCGTGGAAACCTCCAGCCCTCCCTCGTGGTGTCAGACCACTCCAAGCTCAGCGGCAGGGCGTAGCCGTATATCACTGCGCCTCGCCACACGGAGTACTGCGGCTCCGAGACCAGCCTCACCTCTACCTTAGACGCCAGGGCCGGGCTCTTCTCCTCCAGTGCGATCTTGACCCTCGTCACGCTATCCGCCGCCACATCCTCCATGCCGGGGGGCACTCTCCAGCTGAAGGCGCCCCCGCTCAGGATTATCTGGGACGCCACCCTCTCCTGTATTTCCACAGAGACGTTTCTCAGCGACGTGATTATCGCGCTGGCCACGTCCATTTCGCCGTAGAGAGTGACGTCGCCTATCACCGCGTTTTCAATGCGGAGCCGCGACTGCTCTATGTAGCTCTTAATCTCCTCGTGGTTGGGGTCAAAGACTATTTCCCCAATGAGAAACCTCGTCCACGCGTACTCCCGCGGTATTTCCACCTCCACGACGGGGGACAGCCTCACCTTTGTCACAAAGCGGTCTGGGTCAGACTTCGCCGCCCTAATTGCCTCCTTAAGCCTCCTCGGGACAAGCCCCACGGCCCTCTTCACCATCTCTACCGCGTACTCCTCTCTGGCAATGTCGCTGTACCCAATGTCCTTGAGAATTTCCCTAGTGATGGCGTTGGCCTCGGCTCCCCCCCTGTTGAGGGCCACTAGCCCCTCTCTAATTAGGGCAAAGCTTATGGGAGCCACCTGGATATTCCCATGCCCGCCCTCAACAATTACGCAGTTGACCGCGTTTTCTGCAATGGCCACGGCCAGGGGCTGGGGGAGGATCGTGACGGCGTAGATCTTGAACTCGTTGGCCAGCTCGTCATAGATGTCGAAAATGGCCTTGTACATATAGTCCGGCGCTAGGGCCGAGAGAGCCACGGCCACAAGCCACCCGGCGAACTCTGGGTCCGACACTGGGAACTGGGCAAGAGTGTACCTAGCCAACTCCTTCAACACTCTCCAAGCCTCCTCGTCGTCCCGCCTAGCCACACCGTCTTTAAGCGGGTACTTCAAATTCCGTTGCACATCTCTAACGCTCGACAGATATTTCCGCACCTCCTCGTCGCCTACCACAAGGCCCCGCGCCAACACGTCCGGGGGTATTCTCATTTTTACAGACTCGGGGAGATCCCGGAGAAAGAGCCCCCTAGTCTGCACCATCTTAGGCTCGTTGAGAGTTATGGGTCCGTACTTGACGTAGCTGGTGCCGAAGTCCACGCCGAAGGTGTACTTAAGCCTATACGCGTCTGAAATCACGCCCACTCTCAACAACAGCTATTTAAGCTTCTGGCTTTACCTTAATTTCGCCATTTTCCACAGAGATTAAAACGACGTCGCCCACGTCCACGTCGCCAAACATTTCCAGCTCCTCGTCAGTCAGCCACAGAGTTAGCCTCGGCACTGCTATCTTACCCCCTCCGAAGGGGAGAGACCGCACTATCTGTGTAACAAGCGGCATTACCTCGCGCATGAGTTGCGCCGTCTGCTCATCTTGCGCAGAAAAGGCCGCCACGGGGCCCGGCAACTCCTTCTCCTCTATTATATCGACTTTTATGTATCTAGCGCCGCTCGGGTCGTATACCAACTGCTTGCTAATGACGATGCCCCTAATAGTGGCCATGGAAACCAAAACCGGCAAATATATAAATGCTACCCAAGCCCCTGCTCGCCGAGGAGCCGCCGCATGAGGGCGCTCCTCGCCTCAAAGTAGCCCCCAGCGGCCGCATATCTCTCCAACAGCCTCAGCCAGTCCCCCGACCTCGTTATCTTCGCCATGACTCTGTACGCCTCATCCAGCTCCTCTCTGCTGTAACTCCGGTATTTGTCCACGTGGAACAACATGTCGCGGGGGAGCCTAGGCCGAGGAGGCGGGTCCTCGTCGGGGACGCCAATCGCCAGCCCGAAGAGTGGATAAGTCAGACGTGGAAGCTCTAGAATCTTTATGAGCTCCTCAGCGGCGTTTTGCACCGCGCCTATGAAACAAGAGCCGTAGCCAAGCGCAGTAGCGGCCAGGGCCATGTTCTCAGCCGCCAAAGCCGCGTCAACTGCCGCGAATACGAAAAGGGCGAAACGGTCTTTCGCTAGCTCTCTCCCCCTGTGCTTTAACAAATTTTCCAGCCTATACAAATCCGTCAGAAACACGAAAAACTCCGAGGCCTCGGCCACGTGGGGTTGCGCAATTAGTTCCGCAATTTTGGCCCTCTTTGCCTCATCTACAACCCGCACGGCGGTCCACAGATGCAGAGTTGCGTCCGTCGGCGCCGACCGCCCGGCCTCCATTATGCGAATTACGTCCTCCTCTGGCATTTTAACACGCTTAAACCTCCTTATCGACCGCCGCCTTGCCAATGCTTCCCAGAAGTCCACGTGTCGAAGATTACCTTTTTAAATATCACCCACCTCGCCCCCCATGGCCCAGGAATTTCCAGAAGATTGGGAATACTCAGGCGGAGAGCTGGAGAAGACGTTAAAAGTGCGCGTCACATGCCCATACTGTAAACATAAGTTCGAGGTAGAGATTGGAGAAAGCTGGTACAACATTGGCTTTAGCATTAATTGCCCCAAGTGCGGCCGCTCATTCCCAATAAACGCCTACGGCGAGATCATAGGCGTCGTTGGACAGAAATAACACAGATAATACCCAGCCCCGTTTTTTAAGAGGCCGCAGTTTTCTACATGGAGCCAGTGAGGAAGATCGAGGAAGGCCTCAAAGAGCTGTACGACTCCAATGTCGGCAAAGTGGAGAGAGAGCCAGACGTGGATATATACGACCTAGGAGACTCCGTGGTTATATACATAGACATGCCCGGCGTGAAGAAGGAGGGGATAAAGGTCAGAGTATACGACCGCTCTGTGGAAGTCACGGCGTCGCCGTCGCAACAAGAGGCCCAGGGGAAGCCCATTAGGAGAGAGCGCATTTCCAACTTCCCCGTGTCGAGAAAAATAGAGCTGCCCTTCAGGCTCAGAGTGGACAGCGCCAGGGCGGTCTACAGAGACGGCGTATTGCAAGTGGTGGTGGGTAAGGCGGGGGAGTACGGAGTGGCCGAGCTCAAGATAGACTAGAGGCGCGCCCAGGTAAAGCCGAGCAGAGCCACCTCCCCCGCCGGCTTCAGCACAGTGGCCAAGGTAAAGGTCTTTTTAACGCTGTGTCCCAGCCTCCCACCCCTCGTAATGTCCGTGGCCGAGATGCCCTTGTCAGGCTCCAGAAACACTACCACCATAGGTGCGTGGTCTATGCCCGGCCCCTTCTCGTACACTGAGAACAAGGCGCCGAACTTAAGCCCGCTCTTAACCACGTAGCCCAAGTCTCTAAAGTACTTGTATATCTTGTATATATCGTCGAAGTTCTTAATCCTAGCCCTACCCAGCTCCACCAACTGTTGGGGCGGTATTTCCACTCCGTTCTCATCCACCACCGTCAACACCCCCTTCTCCGCGAGGTACAACGCCTCGTAGAGGGCTAGTATCAGCGGGGCGTCTACCTTATCCACCTCCTCCCTCTTCACCTTGTCATAGCCTAGAAACCGCCCGTAGAAGCCCCGCCTATACAGCTCCCTGCCGCTTTCTACGTCTTCTACAACTACCGCAAGGCCCCTCAGGACGCCTTTGATCATCTCTTTCTCACTGTAACAACAGTGCCGTCGGCCACTCCAAGAGACCTAAGCTCCTCAGCCGACACCAACACCTCCCCCCCGGCCAACTTCTCGTCTAACACGGCGCGGAACACCTTCTTCTTCTCGTGAGAAGAGCCGCCTGGCGCCACCACCTCCACCTCGCTCGGCTTATCGAGCTCCTCGTAGACGTCCTTAGACAACTTGGCCACGCCCTCTTCCACGTCCCCGGCGCGTATTTTGACTCTGCGCTCGCCTCTTTTCTGCTCTTTCTTCTCCTGTTGAGGCTTGAGAAACGGCGGTATCAACAGCCTCTTACCCCTTTCCACGTCCTTCCCCTCAGACATGTACAATACAGGGGGTGGGGGTTAAAAATGTGTTACTGAGGTGAAGCGCCCAGCGCCTCCGCGGCCTTGTCAAAGGGAACACCGCCTCTAACCAAGGCGGCGAAGCGGGCCACGTCGCTAGTTTTCACTCTAACCTGCCTCCTAGTGTCGCGGTCGCGAATAGTGACAGTGCCGTCGACGGGAGTTCTCTCGTCTATTGTAACGGCGAGGGGAGTCCCCACCTCGTCGCACGCGGCGTATCTACTGCCAATAGTCCCCTCGTCGTCGTAGTGCACGAGGAAGCCCTCAGACGCCAGCTCCCTCATAAGCCTCTTACCAATGGCCACGTAGTCCTCCCTTTTTACAATTGGCAAAATGCACAAAGTCACAGGCGCAATGTCGGGCGGCAAGCGCAGATACACTCTGCCGCCCTCCTCCGCCACCGCGTGCTCTAGCACAACGTACAGAATTCTTTCAAGGCCAAACGACGGCTCCACCACGTGGGGTATAAACTTCTCCAAGTCGGTGCGCCGCTTCTCGGCCTTGATAAACACCATATCGCGCGTCACAACGAAGTCGCCGACTCTCACCTCGCTCGCGCCTTGCCTAAAGGCCTCAGCCACCCTTGCCTCCGACTCCTTAATTGCCTTAATCACTTCGCCCAGCCTATCGCCGTACTTCTCCCTTATCGCCGCCGGGTTGGGGTACACGCGGACCACCTCCACCTCCTTCGGCGCGGGGAGCCTCCTCTCCAAGTAGAGCTCTTGCCCGCTGTGCTTGCTGTGGCCAGAGAGGTCGTAGTCTGTGCGATATGCGTGGCCAGAGACCTCCACCCAGCCGAACCTCTCTGTGTAAACCATCTGGTCGTAGGACTTGGCCGAGTAGTGCGCCCTCTCGTGGGGAAGCTTCCCAAGGAACTTCTGCTTCTCTAGAGGCACGCCGAGCTCCCTTAGGAACTTGGCGGCGAGGGCCATGAAGAACGCCATCCACTCGTTGGCGTGCCCCTTCTCCACCACTTCCCGCGCCGTGAGGTAAAGCGGGTCTGTCACCCCCTTGGCCACGAGCTCCTCTGGCACAATGGGCACTTCCAAGTTCTCCACCTCGGCGAAGACTGGACACTTGGGGTTCTGTGGGTCAAAGAACAGCTCAATCTCCATCTGAGTAAACTCCCTCAGCCTAATGAGGCCGCCGCGGGGTGATATCTCGTTCCTCGCCACTCTGCCAATCTGCGCCACGCCGAATGGGTGCCTCCTGCCCACGTACTCCGCGAGCCGCGGAAACGCCACGAAAATGCCCTGCGCAGTCTCAGGCCTGAGGTAGCCCGCGCTGTCGCTGTAGGGGCCTATCGTCGTCTTAAACAAGAGGTTAAATGTCTCCACGTCCCCCAACTCGCCGCCGCAGACTGGGCAACGGATCTTGTGCTCCTCTATGAGGCGCTTGAGCTCAGCGGCCGAGAGACCCTCAGTGGACACCTTGAGCCCCCTCTTGGCCAACTCCTCCTCCACCAAGTGATCCGCCCTAAACTTCCTGCCGCACTTGGTGCACGTGACCACGTAGTCTGTGAAGTGGTCCAGGTGGCCGGAGGCCTTGAACACGGGCTCGGGCATGATTATGGGAGTTTCTACCTCCACGATGAAGTCTTGGTAAGGTAAGACGAAGGTGCGCCTCCACTTCTCCACAATATTCCGCCTAATCTGCACCCCCAGGGGGCCGAAATCATAAAAACCGCCGACGCCGCCGTAGATCTCCGAGCTGGGCCAATAGATCAACCTCCTCTTTACGATCTCCTCAAGCCGCTCAGCACGCCCCATTGCTCCTGTGTAGTAAATATATTTTAAGCCTTTCCAAGAGCCGTGTCGCCATCGACCCGACTATGGCTTGCCTCTCTCTACCTCTTCATCATGGGGACGATATCCCTCGCATACTCCTTGGCGGAGCTCCTCCTCGGCGTAGTGTACCAAAGCCTCCTAGTCACAAGCGATGCACTCCACGGATTTCTGGACAGCGCCATCGCGTACGTCAGCGGATTCGGCCTCTACTTTGCGTCAAGGCGCTCTAGGCCATTCCCATGGGACTACTACCGCGTAGAGAGCCTGCTGACGTTGCTCTCTGTAATAGCCGTGGTGGGCTTCTACACCTACCTCCTGGCCTCCTCTATAAAGCTGGACGGGGAGCCCACGCCCCTATGGATGACGCTTCTGTTGCTGGCCAGCGGCGCAGTGACGGCATTGATGTACCTCTGGGAAAAGCACAACTACCGCGTGTTGAAGCTGGACATCCTCCAGGCGGATGCCACACACGCCAAGGTTGACACATTCCTCTCCATTTTCTCCGCCGCGGCCGTTGTTGTGAGCAACTTGTTCCACTTATACATCGCGGAGACGGCGGCTGTGGTGGCGATATTCGGATACGTGCTCTACGAGTTCCTGCGCTTGGCCAGAGAGGCCACTTACGGAATCCTGGGCGCATTGTACAGAGACGAGGAGCTCGAGGATAAGATCAGAGATGCACTCGGCGAGCTGGGCCGCCCCATCGACGTAAAAATTAGGAGGGCTGGGAGCTTCCTAGTTGTGTATTCCCTCGTGGCGGTGAGCCCCGACATGACCATTGGCCGTCTACACGTCTTGAGGACCAGGGCCATAAGGGCAATTTCAAAGCTCCACCCCCTCATAGTGCATGTTGATATAAAAATTGTCCCTAGGAAGAGGCGCCATGCTTAAGAGCGTCTGCCGCGAGGGAGATGTAAAGCTGTTCGGCGCGCCGATGGAGGACACCGTCAGCTTTAGGCCGGGCACTCGCTTTGCTCCACAGAAAATACGGAGCATCCTGCCGTATCTAGAGTACACGACTGTCCTCGGCAACGTGGCAAAGCCGCTCTGCGACCTCGGCGACGTGGAGCTACTGCACGGGGCGCCCGGCGAAAACGTGTCGCGGATAGAGGCCTTCATTAGGAAGACTACGCCGCCCTTTATAATGCTGGGCGGCGAACACACGGCTACGCTTGCCGCACTGAGGGCGCTGAGGCCCGACGTGTATGTCCACATAGATGCCCACTTCGACCTCCGCGACGAGTGGCCGCCTGGGCAAAAGCTGTCCCACGCCACTTTTGCAAGAAGGGCGCACGAGGAGATGGGCTTCTACGCCTTGTACATAGGGGTCAGGGCATACGACGACGAGGAGTACAAATACGCAAAAGAGGCCGGCTTCTACGTGGTAGAGGGGTCAGACTTCACGAGGTCCGAGGTGGCAGACGCCGTGGCAACTGCCTCGGGGAGAGTGTACTTAAGCCTAGACATAGACGTATTAGACCCCTCCGAGGCGCCGGGCGTGGGGACGCCGGAGGCCGGCGGCCTCTCCTTTAGAAAACTGGAGCTCCTACTGGCCGACCTACTGCTCTCTTTAAAGCCCGTGGCCGTAGACGTCATGGAGTACAGCCCCCCGTTCGACGTCTCCGACATAACTGCGGCGAAGGTGGTGAGGATACTGATGCTCGTTTCCTCCCTCCTTTAGTTCAGCCAGTATGCCTCTCGTCACACCTCAGCCGCGAGCTACAACATCACTAAAATACCCAGAGTCTCAGTTTTAAATATGCGGGCCCTCTTCGTAGGGCGTTTCCAGCCGTTGCACTGGGGGCATGTAAAAGTGGTGGAGTGGCTCCTCACGCACTACGACGAGGTAGTAATAGCGCTGGGGTCGGCAGACAAGGCCCTCACATTTGAAAACCCCTTTACCCCCGGCGAGAGGCTTGAGATGTTCAGGCGGCACTTTGGCCCAAACTGCCGCCTCCTCTTTTGCACAGTGCCCGACACAGGCGGCTCCTCAAGCCTATGGGGCGCATATGTCCGCCACTGGTGTCCCCCCTACCAAGTGGCCTACTCCAACAACCCCTACGTCGTTGCCGCGCTTGAGTACTGGGGGGTAGAGGTGAGGGCTCACCCACACCACCAGGGCTACTCAGCCACGGAGGTAAGGCGCCTAATGGCGCAGGGAGATCCCCGGTGGAAGGAGCTTGTCCCAAGCGCAGTGGCCGAGTACATCGAGGAGATAGGCGGCGTCGCTAGAGTTCAACATTTATATAGGGCGGCAAACAGGTAGCCGTGGCGGAGGAGAGGAAGCTCTACGTGTGTATGAGATGCGGCCGGACGTTTTCAAAGTCTGAGATGGAGATTCTCCCCGGCATAAGGTGCCCCTACTGCAACTTCAAGATAATTATGAAGGTCAGAAGCCCAATGGTCAAGCGCATACCCGCCATCTAATGGCCGCCGACTTCTCCGAAATAGCCGACAGGTTCAGAAAATCAAAGCTGGCCGAGGCCCTCAGAGTGGAGGTGGTGGGAGGCCGCCTGCTGGTTGACGTAGAGACGGGCAGAGTCAGAGGCTACTTTGTGGCAATTAGGGGAGGCCGCCTCCGCATGCGGGTAGACGGCTACACGGTGGTGTGGGACCCAGAGACGGACATGGTGGTGTGGGCAGGGGGGAGGGGGCTAGGCTGAGAGAAAGCGCCAGACTTGCCCACGCCAGAGGTCGTACAGCCCCTTTAAGTGAATCACGGGGGTGCCAGAGGTCATGCGGTAGACCATCCACTGCAGGAACTTCTCTTTGTCGCCCTCCGCCAGCCAACTCTCGGCCTCCACCTCGAAGACTCCGCTCTCCAACTCCTTGGCTATTGCCTTGGCCAGCGTGGCGGCCTGCCAAAGGGCCCCCCACCCAATGGGAGGCAGACCCAGCTTTAGAAGCGAAGAGTCGCCGATGAGGTATACGCGCTCGTACTGAGTCTCAAAGGTGGTTGGATCTACCTCAAGCCCCGCGGCGAGGGGGTGGGGCCTCGCCGCGGGCACTTTTATGTATAACTCGTCGGGGCGCCACGGCGGCGGCTCCTCTGACATCTCGAGTCCAATCTCTTGCGCCCACCTCTTTCCCACCTCCATGAAGGAGCGGTAATCTTCGCCAATGTAGACTACGTGAATTGACACCTCCTTCTCCGGCCACCTAGACTTAATGGCATATGCCAGCTCCTGGAATCCCGCAACCGGCGTCAGCTCGTTCACTATGAAGCGGACGGCCTTGGCGCCGGCGGCGGCTTGAGCTATGGCCGCGCTGCCCTCCACCGACCAGTACTGCGCGCTGCCTATGTGTAGGGCGCCTGGCGCCAAGACTAGGTAGTCGCCGCATATGGGCCCACTGCCCTCGGCCGGCCTTGCACATCTCTCGTCAATCGCCGCAACTCTCGCCTTGACGAACTTCGCCTTGGTCAACTGGCGGAAGGGAAAGAGGAGGTCTTTAAACTCCACGAGCCCAGCCACCGCCATGGGCACTCCCACGACGAACTCGTGGTAGTCCTTGGGGTCTACTAAGACTACTTCTACCTCCCTCGCCGCCGAGAGCAGTCTATATGTGAAGTAGAGCCCAGCGATGCCTCCTCCAACTACCACCACTCTATGCGGCACATGGTCATAACGGGATGTCCTTATATCTACATTTCGCACAATGGCCGTGAAGAAGCTTGTGCTAACTCCAACTTACGAAAGCTACGGCGACGTGGAACTAATGGCAAACTTCTTGGTGTCCACTGCCGGCGTTTATAACGTGTATAAGGAGGGCCGTAACATCGTGGTGGAGTTAAGCGACGACGCCAACCCGGCCGAGGTGGTTAGAACCATACTAGACCTGGGACACGAGATAGTTTTGCCCCACTTCTCCTTTTCCACGAGACAGGGGCTAGACGACCGGGAGGTGGTTAAGAGGCTGACGTCTCATCCGCTAATAGTAGCCGCCGAGTACTACCCCCGCACTGGGCGAGGTATCGTGGTTACCGTGCCCGGGGCCGCCGAGGAGGAGGTGGTTGCCGCGCTGAGGCGCGTGCTCGGCGTGGTGACAATAGACCGGCGCTACGTGGAACCGGTGCGGCTTTCCTTTGGGTAATATTTCTTACGGCTATTTTACCTGATCTAGATAAATCCCCCCGCCTGCTCTTCCCCATGCCCACAGTCTTTGTAAAAGACGGCCGCATCTATGTCGCAGTAAGAGAGGAGGAACTAGACTTAGCAGAGGAGGGGTGGGAACCCGTGGCCAGGGTAAAATCTCTTGCCCACGCTCTCAGACTTGCCTCTTTTTTAGCAGACAAATTCGACTACGTACTAGAGTGGGGCTAGCGACGTCCCCATTGCCGCCGGCTTCCCGCATATATTTCGTCGCTACGGGACTGTCGGAGGGCTGGGGCGCTCTGTGCTAGTATATAAAGGCGAGTCCTCTGCGGAGGAATCGCTGAAGTGCCACGTATAGAGCCACTGGGGGTATGGCGTATAGCAGGGCCGCGGCGGCAAAGCGGTTCCACTGTACTGAGTACACGTTGGACAGTAGGGAGTATATCCAGAGGATTAGAGTCCTATTTTCGCCTGATAGGAATAGGTTCGCCATTATGAGCTCTCCCCAGGCGCCGATGAAGCTCAGTATAGAAGTCACGGCGATGGCTGGCATCATCATTGGCAATACGACGCGGAGGAGCACGGTATTGGTGCTTGCGCCGTCTACAAACGCCGCTTCCTCAGCCGATCTGGGAATGGTGTCCATGTAAGTCTTCATAAGCCACGTGTGGTATGGGATACCCCCTGCCGCGTATATCAGGGCTAGGGCAACCAAGTTGTTCCTAAGCCCCAGCGCGGAGACAATGCCGAAGAGGGCAATTAGCCCGGCGATGCCGAGCCCGCCGGCCACCTGGGTAAATACCACGTAGAAGGACAGTAGCGAGTCCCGGCCCCTAAACTTGTAGCGGCTAAAGGCGTAGGCCCCCGGCAGAGCCAAAGCCACGACTATTACCACGGTGAGAGAGGACACAATGAGGCTGTTCAAAAGCCCCCTCCAAAAGTCGGGCTGGGATAGAACCCACTGAAAGGCCTCGAGCGTGGGCACAAAGTCGCCCCCTATCCGGAAGTAGGGCAGTTTATTAAAAGACAAGAGCACGATCTGTAACACTGGGTAGAATAGGAGGAAGGTGGCCGACGCGGCCACGGCGGTTTGAAACACGCTAGCTCTCATAGGCCCCCTTTAACAAGCCAGTCAACCTAATCGCCGCAAGCATAAACACGGATATGAAAAGCGCGGAGACTGTGAGCACGGCGGCCGCCAGCCCGTACTCGCGGAAAGGCGAGCCGAAGGCCCAGTAGTACCCATAGGCGAGGATGAAGCGGTCGTATAGCTGGATAAAGTTCCAGAGAAATGCCACGAGGAAGAACTGTAGCGACGCCGCGGCGGTCATCACCGAGGCGTAGATAAGCGGCCTCTTAATCAGCGGAAGAGTAATCTTCGTGAATATGTCCCACCTCCCCGCCCCGTCTATATAAGCCGCCTCGTACGCAGCCCTAGGCACGTTGGCCAAAGCGCCGATGACCACGGTCATTATGAAGGGATACGCAAGCCAAGTCTCTATCACCACCATTGCGGCGTAGGCGTAGTCCTTATTCACTATCCAGTCGGGCGGATTTCCTACGCCGAAGTAGCGCAACAACTGGTTGACAGGCCCAAACGCGGGGTCAAAGACGTAGCGCCACGCAACCACTGAGAGTATAAGCGGGAGGGCCCACGGCACTACCAAAAACGCCCTCATAATCGACTTGCCCAACACCTTTTCAGAAGACATGAGCAATCCCACCAACGTGCCCACGGCCACCTTGGCGGGGACAGACACTGCGACGAAAATGAGAGTCCAGAGAAAGGCGTTGAAAAAGCCTGAGGCGGCTGGCCCGGCGAAGATAGAGACGTAGTTTTTAAGACCGACGTAGTCGGGGGGCGGCCTCGCCTGTTTTAACTCCTCGGGGGCCCAGGGGGGCGGAGTGGGAAAATTTCTAATGTTGGCATCTGTAAAAGAGATGTACACCGAGTAGACTATGGGCCACAGATTGAAGAAGAGAAAGAGAAAAAGACCCGGGAGTATTAACCACAGAGGCCTCATCAACAGAGGCCTCTCGCGCAGAGGTCCTTAGCCGCATCTTGCACAGCCTGCGCTATCGTCTTTTGGTCAGACACGATGGAGTTCTGTATTACCAAGTCCACGGCGCCCCACACGGGCTGCATCTTAGGCGACACGGGCATTAGGTACGCGTTTTTAACTGCGTCGTAGAAGCCCTGCACCACCGGATCTGCAATGTTCACATCTTTAATCACTGGCACGTAGCCCAGCTTATCCACTAGGATCTTTGCCACTTGGGGATCTGTGGTAAACCACTTCATGAAGTCTATGGCCTCCTTTGAGGCGTATATGGTGACATAGAACATCTTCAAGCCTCCGTAGGGCCTTGGGACGTAGGTGCTGTTGACTGGGGGCAGGGGCACTACGTAGAAGTCTATCCCGGCTTTCTTAACCGCGCCTATTGACCAAGGCCCGTTCACCATGCACGGGGTCTGCCCTGAGAGGAATAGACTCACCTGGGTGTTGTAGTCCGTGGGGTTCGGCGCGACGTATGGCATAATATACGTCTTAAAGAATTGGAAGCCTGCTATAGACCTGGGGTCGGTGAGACCCTGCTTCTCGGTCTTGTCGTCGAAGTAGTATCCCCCAGTCCCGTGTATCCACGCAGATATGAAGTAGGGATTTACCACGTATGAGATGCCGTAGGTCTGAGGCGGCTTATTAAAGCTCTTCATGACGTTTAAGAGGTCGGCAAAGGTGGCGGGAGGCTGAGGCACCATCTTCCTATTGCATATAAGCGCCACAGTCTCCGCTGTGAAGGGCAGGCCATAGATGTGGCCCTTGTACTGAGGTATACTTACCACGAACTTGTTTAGCACGTCTTGAACATCGTTTTCCACGGGCTTTAAGGCGCCGGCCTCCACCATGAGCCCAATCCAGTCATGCGCCCAGACAAAGAGGTCGAATTTCTCGCCTGTAGAAATAGCCGCGAGAACCGCGGTTTGAAGATCAGGCGCCTTGTTTTCAAACACTATTTTCACATTGGGGTGTTGTTGCATGTAGAGGGAGGCCACCTCTTTAAACACGGCCTCCTCCTCTGGGTTAAGCGCGTGCCATATCCTTATGGTCACTTGGGCGGCCTGCGGCGGGGTGGTAGTTTTCGGAGTGGGCGTTGCGGTGGGAGTCTGCGTAGGAGTGGGAGACGGCGTAGTGGCAGGCGGCGTGGTGGGCTGGGCCGGCGTTGGGGAGGGCGCGGTGGGTGGTTGTGTGACAAAGTATGCCGCCAGACCTATAAAGATCACTGCTAGGATGATTCCAAGGAGTAGGTACTTGTTCATATCTAAAAAGATGTTCTTAGTTTATATAGATTGTCGCGGCCCCCTCTTGGCTAAGGCCAGCGCCAAGGCGATGGCCGCCACAGTAATTAGGGCCATTACTGCCACGGGAACTGCCGCTATGCCCCAGTCTACTACTTTTTCTACAAGTGTAGTAGTCGTAGTCGATATGTACGTCGTGGTGTACGTGGTCTCTTTTGTCACCGTCTCCGTAGTATGTTGTGTCACGTATTGTACCACTGTTTGTACTACTGTGGTTGTCTGTGTCTCTGCTCTGGTGGGGGAGACGTATGTGCACACAGTCGCCGGCGTCCCCACGTAGGTGCCGTTGGGCAGTCTACTCACCTTGTAGGTGGACAAGGCCTTTTTCTGCTCCTCGGCCGTTGGCGCTAGTAGGTCGAATACTCTCGGCGCCACGCCGGCGAGGACGGCCGCGGGGTCTGCGCCGCCTACAGTCCACTCGTCTGCCATAACGCCGAAGTTTCTGATATTGTCTGGGCCGTAGCCGTCCCACGAGGTTAAAAACACCGTGACTCTCCACTTGGGGTTGAAGTCCCCTATGTACTTCTTTGGCACATCTGCCACCACGGTGTTGTTGGGCCCAGCCTTAATGGAAATGGCGTCGTCTATGTATGAGCCGTCTGCGTACACTATCCGGTTCCCCCCGCTCCACCCAGGTCCTATGAGCAAGGCCGCGTCCCACGCCGCGTCTCTGCAGAGCGCGACTCTAAGGCCGAGGGTGTCGTTTCTCGTGCCGCGTCCCCTATTTATGTACACGTGGAAGAACTGGAGTGAGAAGCCGGCCGGCCCGCCCCAGGGGTTGCCTCCAAGCTCTCTGACTCTGAAAACGAACCTGAGCCTGTCTCCGAGGTCGTACACCTCCATGCCGAGTAGGTCGAACACGCCTGGCCTAAAGGCGGGGTTTTTGGGATAGTTATAGCTCCCGGGGCCAAAGTCGTCTCCAGGCGGGTCCTCTGCCGACATTACTAGCCTAGCCGATGTGGTTGTCTCAGGTATTCCCAATACGTAGACGAAGCCGTTGAACTCCACGTAAAGTTTGCCGCCTGGCTTTGCGCCTATTAGGCTTAGAAGAGCGTTGTTGCCCACGGCGACGAATTTGCCCCCATCTGCGAGATATACAGTCCCATTACACGTGTCAAGAGCCATGTCTGCGTATATGTCCAGCCTCTCCCCGCGCAGTCCGAACACTGCTCCACGAGGCACATACGGCGACCTTGGCACATTGGGGTTAGAGATGTAAACGATGCCGCATCTGCCTCCGGACACCCACATGTGGGTTGTGTTAACGTAAATGGTGGCGTCTTGCGCCTTTACGCTTCCATGCCCCTGCCCAGCCACTTTGTCCTCCCTAGGGGTGCCCGCCGGGTAGGCCGTGGTGTATAAATACGCCGGCGGCTCCAAGCCGGCTCTCTGGTAATACGCCCTCAAGGCCGCCTTTGCCACTGGGTCAAACGTCTGCGGAGATCCCATGTCTCCGCCGTACCAGAAGGGCCAGTCGCTTGCCTCAGCCACGAGCAGTGGGAATAGCACATCCCAGCTCTTGGCCGCGCCGACGTCCTCCCGCGCCTTCTTAAGCCACATCCACCACGCATTTTCGTCGGGGTCTCCAATCCACACGGCCAGGCTACCCCCCGAGGACCAAGAGCCCTCGGCGATTTTCCCCAAGACGGTCCGCGTGGGCAACTCCCGTATCGAGTTGTAGAAAGATATGTCTACGCCGAGGTTGTAGTACTGGAACTCCCGCTGCGGGAGCGGCTCTGCCTTATCTCCACACGCTTTTACGAAGTCTGTGGGCTTCCAAAGCTTAATTGTGCCATTTTTCTCAAGCTGGGCCAATCCGCCGAAGAATTGTAGCAAGAAGTCGTCGCCGAAGTTGGGGTAGTTCTCCCAGGGGTTTTCCCCATCTAGCGCTATTACGACTACGTTGCAGTCGCCGCGCGGCACCCGCCTTAGGTAGTTTACAAAGTCCGCGAGCGCCGCCTGCGGACTCATGGAAGAGTACCTAAACCCAATGTTGTCAGAGAGAGTCTTGTCTCTAAAGAAGACGTAGATGCGCCTCCCCCCGTAGTCGGCGTAGTAGAGCTGGAAGTGGCTTCTGCCAGGCGCAGTCATCTTAAGCACGTCTTCGTCGGTCACAGTCCACAGATAGCCCTCTTCTGCGAACAGTCTCAAAACCTCGTCGTTTACCGCCTGTTCAGGCGGCCAGACGCCCAGAGGCGAGGCGCCTAAGTACCTCTTGAAAAGGCCGTTGGAGAGCTGTATGTGTAGCCTCAAGTCGTCCACAGCCCCCATGTCCGCCAGTAGCGGCATCAGCGGGTGGGAGTACGGCACTGGGACAAGCTCGATGCGGCCCTGCTCTGCGAGCCTCTTGTAGAGGGGCAAAACCTCCTTTATCAACTCTATGTGGAATTGTAGAACCTTGGCCAAGTCCTCCCTCGTGAAACTTGTCTTATTCCTAAGAGCCCATATGTCTGGCCTCTGCCTAGCTATGTAGGGGTCTATCCACATTAGGTTGAACAACGTGGCCAAGTCGACGAAGTCTTGGTCGCCGAATTTCGACACTACACATGTAACATCTCCGGGCGGGCACTTGTTAAAGGCGTCGTTTCTAATCCCCAGGAGCGCGGTGTAGCGCGGATTCTTGTAGAGGATATTCTGCCAATTGATGTCGAAGAAGCCCCCCGGCACTTTTAACATGGAGTACTTCTCCTCCGCCGTCAAGGCCTCCCCCCTTGCCAACTTCTCCGAGATTTTAAACCTGGCATCGAGATATGTGCCATTGGCATACCAGTTCAACTGTTCTATCAAGCTACCGGAGAGAGTGAAGGCCACGGGCACCCCCGTCTGATTTACCAAGAGAGGCACCTTTAGGTAGTTGCCAACCGCGTGCATTCTCACCCAGGGGAGCACGAGCTCCCCCCTCTCCAAGTCTATGTACCAGGGCTGGTGGTTGTGCAATATCACCACGACGTTGACGGCCTGGGCCAGTACGAGGGCCGACAAGAGGAGGGCGAGGATCTTCACAGTTATAATTTAACTGGTAATTAAGTGTTGCCCATGGCCGTGTTGGTCATCTTCGCCGGGGGCCTCTCTAGGAGGTTTGGAAGAGACAAGTGCACATACTCCCTGGGCGGGAAGAGGTTTATAGACAGAGTGGCTGAGGCGGGGAGGGCCGTGGCAGATCGAGTCTACGTGGCCCCCGGGCCCAACGCCGATTTGTACAAAGGCGTCGACGTGGTGGAGGACAGCCCCCGCTTCTCGGGGCCTCTCGCCGCGGTGGACACGGCGTTGCACCACTTCGACGAAGAGGTGTTCTTTGCCCCCTGCGACGTGCCCTTCATAACGCCGGCCGTGTTTAAGGAGTTGGCCGAGGCAGGCGGAGTCTTCTCCACATGGGTCTTCCCCAACGGCCGAGTAGAGTCAACGGTGTTTAAGGTCTCTCCCCGGGAGGCTCGGCGGGCGTTGGACCTCTTGGCGGCGCACAAGAGGAGGCGCCTTGACGACTTGTTCAGACTCTCCCCAACCGTCTTCCTATCCGTTGTTAAACACGGGGTTGACCCCCTCTGGCTCTACAACGTCAACACGCCGGAGGACTTGGCCGTGGATAGGGTGGAGATACGCCTACAAGTCTTTGTGGAAGACGTAGAACTCCGCTGGGACACACCCCCGCTGGCCAAGTGGCTAGAGGAGGGCGACGTGGAGGCGCTTAAGAGGGAGCTCATCCGTTACGTGGAGCTTGGGCTTTTCTCCATGGCGGCGCATGTGGCAAAGGACTTGGCACCCGTCTCTCCGGCCTACAAGGCGCTGTCCGACGTGCTCTACGAGGCAGTTGAAATAGAGAAAGGCGCGACGAGAGTAAACTGAAAGTTTAAATGTACTTAGAGGATAATTGTAAGCTGAAAAACTCCGGCTTTTTAAACGCGTATACGTATACGTACATGTTCCGGGTCTACCTAAACCCCAAGGAGGCCAGAGTCCTCGTCACTAGGGCAAAGGTGGAAGAGAAGGACTGGGTCTTAGTAAGTAGATACTCCACCTGGGACAAGGCGTACAAAAAGGCGCTCTACCTCGCCAGCCGCCTAGACTACGTCCTAGAGTGGTACCTAGAAGACCAGGTAGAGAGCGTCTTACAAATTTTTAAAAACTGAGAGACCCCCCTCCGTGCGCCTCCTAGCCCTCCTCGCCCTTCTAGCCGCCGCCGTGTCTGCCGCTTACATCGACGGCGTAGTAATTGCCCTAAAACAGTGCCTCTGCCTAGCGCCTCGGTGGGCCTACATAGACGTCTGGGCCCACGTGGCAGCTCAAAAGCCCTTAGACGTGGCCCTCTACTGGTTCGACGGCTCGTGGAGCGGCCCATGCCACGTCGGCACAGGCCCCACGGCCCACAACACGTGTTCAATACCTCTAACTGCCAGCGCCGTGGCCCTTTCCCTCCTCGACGGAGGAGAAGAGGTGGACAGAATAGAGATATGGGGCGTCAAGATAGCCAATGTCACAGCCTGCGACGCCCAGCCGTTGCTAGAGGTGGTAAACAAGACGACTTCCTACGCCCCTCCCAGCGCCGTTGTGACAGTACGCGCCAGGTGGATCAACCCAATCCAAGTGCACTTCGCCGCCGCAAATTACACGGCCTTTAGAAGCATATCGGTAGTAGACCTAAACCCTTGCAACGACTATGTGATCAAGCTCTGGTTCCGCACACCTACGCCGTCGCCTTGGCACATAACGCTATACGGCAACTACACCCCCATCTCCCCCATAGTTGTTACAACCACGGTAACTCACACGGTGACTCAAACTGTCACACAGCGCGCAACGGAGACAGTAGCTCAGACGGCCACGGCCACTGTTACTAAAACTGAGACTCTTACTGTTACACACACCTCGGAGCGGGTCTACACGACCACGGTTACAGAGGTGGTAAAGGAGGTGGATATAAGGGGCGTGGCGCTGGCCTTCCTCGGCGTAGGCACGCTGGGCCTCGCCCTGGTAGTTTTTATACTCTCGGGCAGGAGGGGACATGTTCAAGAGGTACGTCGAGCGTAGGATTGTCACCCCAGGCCCCACAGCGGTGCCGCCTTGGGTCAAGGCCGCCCTGTTGAGGGAGACCACGAACCCGGACTTAGACCCGCAGTTCTTCCAGGAATACAAAGAGACTGTGGACATGGTGAAGGCGCTTGTGGGGGCCCAAAGGGGGGAGGTCTATCTGTGGGCAGGGGAGGCTATGCTGGGGCTAGAGGCCGCGGTGGCCAACGCCGTGAAGCCTGGGACAAAGGTGCTGGTAGTCGACAACGGGGTGTACGGCGACGGCTTCGCCGACTTGGTCAAAATGTACGGCGGAGAGGCCATTAAGATGGGCCTAGACTGGAGGCAGGCGGCGGACCCCTCGGCGGTGGATAGGGCGTTGGAGAAGAACAAGGACGTGGAAGTGGTGACGCTGGTGCACTGCGACACGCCATCCACAGTCTACAACGGGCTGGGCGAGGTGGCCAAGGCCGTCTCCTCCCACGGCGCCTTGTTGATTGTTGACGCAGTCTCCTCCATCGGCGCCGACGAGATAAAATTCGACGAGTGGAAAATAGGCGTGTTAATCGGCGGCTCTCAAAAGGCGTTGAACGCCCCGCCTGGGCTGACGATAATGGCGTTGAGCAAAGCCGCTTTGGACAAGGCAGCGGAGGTGAAGAGGGGAGGCTTCTACATGAACTACTTTGTGTGGAAGGAGTGGCTGGACAAGGGCCTCTTCCCCTACACAATGCCAGACGTGTTGATATACGCCGTAAAGGAGAGCCTAAGGAGGATATTCGACGAGGGGCTCGACTCCGTGTATCGGCGCCACAGAGCCGCGAGACTCGCCGCGCGGAGGGCAATAGAGGCCATGGGGCTTGAGCCATACCCCCGCTCGGTAGAGTGCACATGTCCCACGGCCACAGCCTTCAAGGTGCCCACCAGCCCAGCCGCCCTCCGCGACCACATTTGGAGGAAATACGGCGTCATGTTGGCCAGCAGCTGGGGGCCCCTAGAGGCGGAACTAATGCGCATAGGCCACATGGGGGTCCAAGCAAGCCTAGACTACCTCCTCTCCGCAGTGGCGGCGCTGGGGCTAGGCCTAAGAGATATGGGGTACGAGGTAGACGTAGGAAAAGCGCTAGAGGCAGTACTAGACGCTTTCGGGCAATAGAGTGTTGTGAAAGAAAGGCGCTAGAAATCTTCGCGCTACACTATGGCGTGGGAGCTATTCCTGCAAGCTTTGGAAACGGCCTTGCCTCCCACACAGCTCTCAAGCCACATATGTACCTGGTAAATCTCTCGACACCAATTCCAAACCCAGCAGTTTGCAACGGATACAGCTCCTTTGCCATTTGTAAAAACCAACCGTATTTCGCGGGGTCTTCCCCGCCCTCCTTTATGCGTTCAATTAATTTCTCTGGCTCGTACTCCCGCTCCGCACCGCTGATAGCTTCCCCAAACCCCTCTGGGTACAGCATGTCGAAGTCTCTCAACACGCCGGGCCTCTCCGGGTCTTCTCTATCATAGAAGCCCCGAGACCCCTTTGGGTAGTCGTATATAAAGACGGGGGACGTGTGTAAGGCAGAGAAGAGCTTTTCACATTCCCACTTCAACTCCTCGTGGGGGCTGTTGACACAGCCGTACTCGTTCACTATTTTGACCGCCTCGGCGTGGGCATAGCGCTTGAAAGGCCTCTTGAACTCCGGTAGCTCCCTCCCCAACGCCTCGAGCTCCCTCCAGTACTCTTCTCTCACATATTTCGCCACGTGGTAGACGAGGTCTTCAGCGAGGGCCATGGCATCGTGGTAGGTGGCCTTGTACATCTCTATATCCACTTGGTAAAACTCGACTAAGTGCCGGCCTGTGTATATGCTCTCCACAGGCTCAAGGCGCACATTAGGCGACACGAAGTAGATTTTCCCAAGCGCAGACGCCATGTACTGCTTGTACAAAATAGCCGACGACATAACCTTGTACTCCACGCCGTAGAAGTCGATAGACGCCTGTCTAGCCCCCCTGATCCCAGGGTCGGTAACTGGGCCTATGACTGGCGCAAGCACTTCGACAAACCCCCTCGAATCTAAGAACTCCCTTATGCCCCGCAATATGCCGGCCTGTATTTTGAACACCGTTTGATACTTCTCATCTCTTGCCCAGCGCCACGAATATCGTAAGAACTCTTCCACGGCCTGCTTATACTTCTCCTTGTCTTTAACAAGCTTCTCGAACTCCAACACCGCTGGGTGGTATCTGGGCTCCTTGAGATCGACCATGGGCCTGGGTTGGGCAAGAGATAAATCAATTCCAAGTACATAATGCGCAACTCTCCCGGGGTTTAGTGCATCATATTCCTAATAGTCCCGGAGCAGTTCAGAAAAGAATTCAATAAATTCAGGCTAATTGTGTATTTTATGTGCGGAGTGTGAGAAGCGTATCGTTAGGTATAGGCATCCAAGAGTCTCTGCCCACGGGCTCTGAGCTTATTAAAATGGGGCTTCCCTTGGAGATCTGAGGTACGAAGTGCGGATGTTCCACAACCCTGTAAGTGTATAGGTACACCTGCGCCTCGTTTAAGTCTACTATGGCGAAGTTTAGTAGCGGCTCCTCCCTGTCGATATACCTTTTAGCCACTTCAGCGACCTCTCTAGCCGCCTTCTCGTTGCCGCCTAGCTCTACGAACGCAGACAGCAGAAGCTCTGTGTCTGTGCTCCCGGCGGTCTTTACGTCTAGGCCCCGCCTCTTGAGTTCCGCCGTGAGTCCCTCCTTGTCTAATGTGCCGTTGTGCACAATGGCAAAGCCCCCGCGTAGGATGGGGTGGGTATTCTCTATTGCAATAGAGCCCACGGAGGCTAGGCGCGAGTGTAAGACGTATATGTCGTAGCCGCGGGGAGGGGGCACAAAGCTCTCCCAAATTGCTCTTACAGACCTATAGACGCCGGCCTCGCCCCGCCTCAGCCAGAGCATGCCCCAGCCAGAGCCGTGGCTCCAGCCCATGGCCCTATCCCTCCTAGAGATGGCCACAAAATCCTCAAGGGCGTCCTCGGGCGGATATCCGCCTACGGCAATGAAAAATCTACACATTAGACGTTGACTAAATAGGCGTTGTACTCCCACCGCGTTATCTTGTTCCACGTCTTCTCCCAATCGCCCTCCGACTTCAAATAGCTGAGCCACTCCTCCTCCTTCAGCGCTAAATACGGCTTTACAAATTCCTCGGGCAGAAGCGCCGACTCTTGGGCGTATTTAACAGCGTCGCCGAGGTGCCGAGGCGTCTCTCTAACTCCCTCAAGCTCGTACGCCACAGTGTCCACAGGCGGCGGAGGCTCCAGCCTCTTCTCAACGCCCATGTATGCGGAAAACACTATCGACGCGAAGGCAACGTAGGGGTTCATTGAGGGGTCTGGGTGGCGGTACTCCAGCCTGTTTATTCTACCGCCGTAGTAGGGCACTCTCACCATGACAGATCTGTTGCCAAGGCCCCACACTATGCGCGTAGGCGCCTCGTGGTGAGGCACAAGCCTCTTATAGCTGTTGACGGTTGGCGCCACAAATACGCTGTTTGCAATGGCGTTTTGCAAAATGCCCGCCACGGCGTATTTCAACTCCTCCCGCGGCTCTTTTACTGAGGCAAAGAGGTTCTCGCCGTCGCGCCACAGGCTTAAATGCACGTGGGCGCCTGAGCCATTTATGCCCCAGAAGGGCTTAGGCATAAAGGTGGCAGTGTAGCCATGCCGTTGTGCCACAGCCTTAGCCAAGATCTTAAACGCCAGCACCTTGTCCGCCACCTCCAGCGGGTCGCCCGCAGGTATATTCACCTCGTACTGCCCTGGGGCCACCTCGTGGTGTGTCTTAGTGCTACCAATGCCGGAGAGGTGGAAGTGCTCCATGACCTCCTCCAACACAGGCCATGTGTGCAGTAGGTGTCCATCGAAGTAGACTCCGCCGTCGGCGTACATGGGCGGGTCGCCTTTGACTAAGAAGAACTCAAGCTCAACGCCGAGAAGCGGCTTGTATCCCCTCGCCTTAACCGTCTCCAACGCGCTTTTCAGCACATTCCTTGGATCCCGGAGACTCGGCCTTGACCCATCCATTACACTTGTGAAAATCAGCGCCGTTTTACCGCCGTTCCAAGTCTCTATATAGACAGAGTCGAGGTCTGGCATGGCCACGAAGTCGCTTCTATTTACCCCACCGTAGGCCGGTATAGAGGAGCCGTCAAATAATACGCCGTCTATAAAGGCGTCTTTTGCCTCGTCTATGGGCAAAATATCTACACGCGGTCTTCCAAATATGTCCACAATCACAAACCTCACGTATTTAACGCCGGCGCTTTTCAACAGTCTCCAAGCCGTTTTTGGTTCCGGCATAGACATCACGAAGATAACCCTTAAAAAGATTTCTACATAAATAGGGTATATAGCCAGCCACTTGATACGGAATATATGCCAGTACCTACCTGGCTATGTTGAACTAAATGCAATGAGACAGGGGAATATAATATACAAAATTTTGGGATTTAACGAGCTGTGAGGAGGCAACCGACAATGATATATAGCATTTGGCGCGTAGTATATACCTTTACCTACCTGCCACCTCTACGCCCAGCCTCTTTGCCACCGCGCCGTCCAGTGACCTCACCAAGTCCCTGTTGCCCACCATGTGTTGATAGTTTGTCACACCACCTGCACCCATAGCGAGCTTCAGCTCTTTTTCAATGGACAAAATGGCGTTCTCGTATTTCTCAGCTCTTTTCCACATGGGCGAGTCCTTGAAGCGCCTGTGTATATATGTAAATATCCCCAGCGGTATTACCACATCGGCGCCGAGAGCGGCGAGTTTATACACGTCGGCGCCGTCGTAGAACTCCCCCACTGCGACAACCACCACCCGGTCCCTAACCCTCCTCTTTTTCAACTCCACGTCTAGCCTCGGTATATACTCCTCAAGCCACATGTCGCCCCCAAGTCTTTCGTCTACCACTATGATCTCCCGCCCCAGCTCGGCGACGCCGTTTGCCAGTGTGGCGCCACTAGGCGGCACGGCGACCCAATCGTAGTTGTTTACGCAAAGCTCGTCTTCGCAGTTGCCGTATATGAAGGCGCCCAGGCCCCTCCCCACTTCCACAAGCGCCTCGTCTACCTCCGCCGCAACTCCCACAGGCGTGTCAGCCTTAAAACGCCCAATGTTGACCTCTATGGACACCGGCTCTCTGTAGGGGTCCACAGAGGGGCGCGTAACTTGCACCGCCTCAATGCGCAACAGGTCGAGAGGCCGCCTCGCGGGGTAGGTATAGCCGGGCACTACTCCGCCCATCCCTATTATCGGCGGCTCTCCCCGCTCGTAGACCTCCTGAGACACCACGGGCTCGTATTTGCCGTAGAAGGCCACTCCTCTAGGGGTGCCGAGCTCAACGCCGATGGTGGAGGCCACCTCTTCGTCGACGTAGTCGATCTTGAGGAGGTCTTTGCGGCCCACCAGCTCTCTCACAGAGCTGAAGCCCAGGGCGTATACAATGACCTTAAGCCCCGCCTCCAGCGCCTTGAGGTAGTTCCTTAAATTGCCAGCGGCCCATTCTACGTCTAGCTCTTTCCCATACCCTATTAGGTTTGTCAACGCCGTGGGGCACCCGCCGGTGTGACAGGCGTGGCACATTATACAGCCGAAGGAGAGGAGCGCGGCAGTGCCTATGTTCGCCATGTCGGCGCCAAGCGCGATCAATTTTGCCACGTCCTCTGCGCTGAACAACATGCCGCCGCCTATGACTAAGAAGTTGTCTCTCACGCCGTTTTTCCTAAGCCACTCGTGGACGACGGGTATGGCGTAGTCAATGGGTATGCCCAAGTGGTTTCTAATCGCGAGGGGCGTGGCGCCCGTCCCCGCGCCTGCGCCGTCTATGATGATGCCCTCCGCGGTCGACCTAGCCACGCCCACCGCCACGTACATTATCTTGTTCACCGCTGCCACTTTGACCAATACGGGCTTTCTGCTTATGTCTCTAAGTGCTTTAACTCTCTGCGCCAGGTCTTCGATTGAGTAGATGTCGTGGTGTGGTGCGGGGGAAAGCGCATCGCTGCCCTTAGGTATCTTCCGGAGTTGCGCTATTATGTCCACCACCTTTCTGCCGGGCAAGTGGCCGCCTATGCCCGGCTTAGCTCCCTGTCCAATCTTTATATTAACTGCGAGGCCGGCCCTCAGCAGATCTAGGCCCATTCCAAATCTGGCAGAGGCCCATTGAACCACTATGTTCCTATACTTGGCCACCTCGGGGTGCAGCCCGCCCTCGCCTATCCCGGCCACCGCGCCGAACTCCGTAACAGCCTTTGCTATGGCGATATTGGGATTTCCGCTCAATGCGCCGAAGGACATGTCGCCGACGTAGATGGGGGCCCTTAGCCGTGTCCCAAAGAAGTCCATTCCCACGTCTACGTCCAATTTATCCGCCTTCTCCAACAGCTCGTTGACCTCCCTCGGCCTTAGATCCTTGAACGAGATGCGGTCTAGGAGTCTGCCAACTCTCCGCGGCTCGCTTAGGGCATACGGCGGCAGACCCCTCTGCGACGAGGCGCGGACATAGCTAGTTTTCTCCTCGTCCCAGAACTCTGGCACTCTGTGACGTGCCGGGGGTATGTAGCTTTTTACAACGACAGGCTTAGAAATCATGGCCTCTGCTCACCACTGTGAAGACCTCCTTAGAGATGTCCACGTTGAGGCCAAAAAGTGTGTTGAACTTAGCCACATACGGTGCCAGCTCCCTCACCTCCTCTTCGGTTAAATGCCTACGCTCTACCCTGAGGCTTCCTCCCCACAACTTATGCAGGTGGGAAGGCGCGGCCGCGAAGTCGCCCAACGATAGCCTTCTATACTCCTCTTCGCCTATACGCCCGCTCCTATATAGGTATTCCACATACCTCTTAAGTCTCCTAGAGGACGGCGCCAAGCCCACGAAGTCTGGGGGCACGTCGTCGCCGCGTATGTATATCTTCCCTCCCACCAGCCCGCTTCCGATGTATTTGCCCACAGGCTCGTCGTTAGTAACCCTTAGCACGACGACGGTGCCTCCCCCCATGTACTCCCCCAGGAAATCCCCGGCGGAGCCGCCTATAATCACTACGCCGCCGCGGTGTTGAATGGCGGCCCTTGTGCCAACGTCGCCGTAGACGTAGATCTCTCCGCCGCGCTTAGCCTGTCCCAAGGTGTCGCCGGCGTTGCCGTATACTACAGCCACGCCGCCGTTCATGGCATCTCCAAAGTCGTCTTGCACATCTCCATAGACGTAGACCTCCCCCCCGCTCATCACATTCGCCGATGCGTTCCCCACCACACCCCACATCTTAACCACCCCTCTTTCGAGCCCACTGGCGAGATATCTGTGGCCGTTCACATTTACGACGCTTACCTGTCCCCGCTTTTCCACCTCCCTCCTTATAACATCCGCCAGCTCTGTCACGCCGAAGGCCGACGCGTCAATAAACCCCTCTGCGGGAGGCGGCGGGGACTGCGGATAAACATAGCGCATCTTGAAGTTGCCCCAGACCTCGCCCTTATGCGCAACGATGTACTCGCCACCTCTAAGGGCCCAAACCCGCGCAGACGGCGACATGGCCTTTATAGCCGCGGCCTCACTAGCCACGTAGAGCGTTGTCCCATCGGTCCCTACGTACAGGGGCCTAAAGTGGTACAAATCGACAAAAGCGCCAAAATACGGACTCGGCCCGCCCACCATAAACGCCACGGCGTACGGGCCGTCTAGCCTAGCCCACCTCACGCGCTGTCCGTACAACAGCTCTCTGATGGCCTCCTCTACGTCATACGTCTGTAAAAGGTAGTTAAGGAGATGCGCAATAGACTCGCTGTCATTTCCAGTGAATTTGCCATCCCCTACGTAGTGGTTGATCAATTCTACATGTGAGCCGTACGAGGACAAATCACCGTTATGCACAATGGCCACCTCCCCCACGGCAAAGGGATGGGAGTACAGCGGGAGCCTGCCGGGGCTATTAGTGGGGTAACGTGTATGGCCAAGCCAAACCGGGCTTCTAACGCCGTCAAGCTTATAGCGAGCGGCCAGACCCTCTGGCCAGTCGGCAACTTTATAAACGTCAAGCCACCTACTCTTTAAGTATACAAAGCCGTCGTCTAAATGTTCATTTTCCAAAGTTACGTCGTAAAATCCATCTGCAATTTTGACATATCTGCCAACAGGCGTGCGCGAGAAGGCTTTAACGAGGAGTCTCCCATCACCTCTGTAGTAAGCCACGCCAGCCCCGTGAGGAGTACCTCTTTCTCTCATTGCCAGAAGCCCACGAAGAACTATTGAGAAGTCTATTGACCCTCCCTCAAGGCTATATATTCCAACGATGCCACACATAGCAAGGCGTGAAGATCAATACTTTAAATCTTTAATCATTATACAAATATAGAGTATAGCCAAAATCTATTTAAAAGAAGAGAAGAAAACTTATGACGGTGAGTTGTATATGAATAACAATAAGCTACAACATTGTGTATATAGATATTCTCAACATTTTTCACTAAGATGCAAATAATCTATATCCATCCCCTCAACTTCATGGCGTTGTATATTCTTTCTAGGGCTGTGACTACTGCTGCGTCTCTCATGGTCCAGCTCTTCTCCTTCTCCCACCTGGCGTATACTCTGGCCACGTTGTTGGACATTATGGCCTCAAGCCTCCTCCTAGTCTCCTCCTCGTCCCAAAACAGCCACTGCAAATTCTCCACCCACTCCAGATAAGACATGACGACCCCACCGGCGTTAGCCAAGATATCCGGCACCACCACAACCCCCCTCTCATACAGCCTCCTCTCAGCCCCAGGGGTGGTGGGCCCATTAGCCCCCTCCACCACCAGCTTGGCCTTAACCAACCCCACATTATCCTCCCTAACCACATTCTCAATAGCAGCAGGCACCAAGATGTCTACGTCTAAGTAGAGCGAGGCGTTGGAGTCGGCTATCTTCTCCCCCTCCAACGCCAGCACGGTGGCGCTTTTGTCCCTCTTCTTCTCCGCGTAGACCTTGAGGATCTGCTCGCCGGGTATGCCAGCCTTGTTCACCACCGTGCCCCTCGTGTCTGAGATGGCCACGACTTTGGCACCCATTTTCTCAAGCCAATAGGCCGCCCAAGCCCCCGTGTTCCCGGCGCCGTGGACGGCGGCGGTTTTTCCCTCTATTCCTCCCCACAGCCTTTTTGCCACTTCTCTTGCCGCTACTGCTACGCCGAAGCCTGTGGAGTATTCTCTGACTGGGTTTCCCCAGAGCTCTGGCGGCTTTGATGTAAAGACTGCTGGGGCGTTTCTTCCCACAAGCCTTGAGTACTCGTCTACCATCCAGGCCATTACCTGGGAGTCTGTGCCCACGTCTGGGGCTGGGATGTCCAACTGCTCGCCTATGAGAGGCGCTATGGCTCTCGCATAGCCCCTAGCCAACTCCTCAAGCTCCCGCCTAGAGAGCCTCCGCGGGTCCACTCTAACAGCCCCCTTAGCCCCGCCATACGGCAAGCCGGCAAGGCTATTCTTAAGCGTCATAAGCATGGCAAGAGCAATATCATCAGCCAAAGTCACCTCCGGATGAAAACGAATACCACCCTTAAAAGGACCAAGAGCATCATTATGCTGAACACGGTAGCCCTCAAACACTTCGTAGCTACCGTTGTCCATTTTTACAGGTATTGATATTTGTAGTATCCGTTTTGGCCTTGATAACAGTTTGTAAAACTCCTCTGGGAATCCACCAATTTCTACTCCTCTCCTAATTACCTGTAAAGTATATTCAAGGAATAGCCCGTGTTGTAACATAATGGTGCATGTCTTGGATTCTTTAAATGTTTCTATTTCTTAGTACACTTCGCCAATCTATATTCAAAGGATTGAAGCTATATACTTTCCCACTTCTCTTGTACTATACTTGCCGCCTATGTCCGGAGTTTTATAGCCGGCCTCTATAGATTTTTCTACGGCGGCTCTAATTGCCTCGGCGGCGTCTCTTCTGCCCAGCCACTCGAACATCATGGCCGCCGACAGTATAGTGGCTATGGGGTTCGCCACGCCCTTCCCCGCGATGTCGAAAGCAGCGCCGTGTACAGGCTCAAACATGGCCTTGTTGTCGCCTATGTTGCCGCTAGGGGCTAGGCCAATGCCGCCGGCCACCTGCGCCGCCAAGTCTGTCAAAATGTCGCCGTATTGATTAGTGGTGAGGACTACGTCGAAGCGGGAGGGGTTTCTCACGAGCTCCATCGCCGCGGCGTCGACGTACATCTGGTCCACCTCCAGCCCCCTGAGCTCCTCGTGGGCCACATCTCTGAAGAAGCCGTCCACCACCCTCAACACGTTGGCCTTGTGGACGATTGTTACCTTCCTCTTCCTAGCCTCGGCGTAGCGCCTAGCCACCCTCGCCACGCGCCTCGTCCCCTGCCCCGTGATAACCTTTAAGGCGATTGCCACGTCCCCCACCTTGTACTCGGCCCCCACATATACGTCTTCCACGTTCTCTCGCACAAAGACGCAGTCTATGGGCTTAACGGCGGGCACGCCGGGCAGATCTTTCACAGGCCTAATATTGGCGTAGAGGGTGTACCTCATCCTAATAAGCGACGTCACGTCGTACGCAGACTCCCCAATGGGGCCCTTGAAAATTACATCGGCGGCGTCGGCCAGCTTCAAAGTCTCCGGCGGCATGGCCACGCCGTATTTACGCAAAGCCGTGTCCCCAGCCTCCGCGGTCTTCACCTCAAGCTCCACGCCGAACTTGGCCGCGGCGGCGTTGACCACGTACATGGCCGCCTCCACCACCTCCGGGCCTATGCCGTCCCCCGGTATAACCAACACCTTATACGGCATATGGGCGAGAAGAAGCCCGCATATAAGCATGAACAACCTCCCTCAACACCTCCTCGTCTATCCTCACCTTTCTAACGGCGAGCTCCTTCACCTGCTCCAAGACGTAGTTTACCAACTCGTCGTGAGGCTCTACGCCTATGTTCTTCAACGCCCACACAACGGCGTGTTTCCCCGAGTGCTTCCCCAAGACAATCCTCCTCCTATTGCCGACCGCCTCCGGCGTCATGGGCTCGTATGTGAACGGGTTGTTCAAAACCCCGTGGACGTGGATCCCAGCTTCGTGGCTAAAGGCGTTGTCCCCCACCACCGCCTTGTTGGGAGGCACAGGCACTCCGAACAGCCTTGACACAAGCCTAGACAGCTCATACAGCTTCTCAAGTCTAACATTGGTCTTATAACCCAGCAAGAAGTGCAGAGCCGCCACCACCTCCTCCAAAGCCGCGTTGCCCGCCCTCTCCCCAAAGTTGTTCACCACCACCTGCGCCACATCTGCGCCCACCTCAATGGCCGTCACTGTGTTGGCCACAGCCATGCCAAAGTCGTCGTGGCAATGCACGTGCATGGGGACCGGGGGCAACCTCTCCCTTAGGAACTTCACCAGAAACGCCATTCTGCTCGGCGTCATGACCCCCACCGTGTCGGGGACGTTTATCTCGTCAGCCCCCGCCTCAATGGCCGTCTTATACACCTCGACTAAGAAGTCCAAGTCGCTCCTAGTGGCGTCCTCAGCGCTGAAGAGAACTCTCACCCCGTGGGACTTGGCGTAGGGGATAACCTCCTCCACGGCCCTTAGAACCTGCTCCCTTGTCATGCCCAGCTTATACTTCATGTGGACGTCAGACGTGGCTATAAACACGTGCACCATATCCACGTCGGCGGCCACAGCCGCATCTACGTCAGACTTAGTCATACGCGCGAGGCTCACCACCTCCGCCCTAGACACCTCCCTGGCGATCTGCCTAACGGCCGCCGCCTCCTCCTTCGACACGGCGGCGAAGCCGGCCTCAATCATGTCTACCCCCGCCTCGTCGAGGGCCAGGGCAATTTGCAACTTTTCCTCGGGCGTCAGGGCAACTCCAGGCATCTGCTCGCCATCTCTAAGAGTGGTGTCGAAGATTTTCACCACCCGAGCCCCGAAACCATAAGGCCCAGAACAAGGCTATATATAAACCTTTCCCACCCTCAAATATATATAGGGATGAACCCCCTCCTCCATGCTCATAAGAGGGAGGGCAATAGTCTACGGAGACAAGATAGACACAGACGTCATAATACCGGCCAAGTACCTCGTGTACACAGACCCCGCCATCTTGGGCCAACACGCCATGGAGCCCATAGACCCCGAGTTCCCCAAAAAGGCCAAAGGCGCCATACTTGTGGCGGGCAGAGCCTTTGGCATGGGCTCCTCGCGCGAGCAGGCAGCCATAGCGCTGAAAGGCGCCGGCGTCTTGGCAGTGGTGGCAGAGTCCTTCGCCCGCATATTCTACCGCAACGCAATAAACGTGGGCCTCCCCGTCCTCCAAGCGCCAGGCGTGAGGGCTAAGGTGAGAGAAGGCGACGAGCTCGAGGTAGACCTCACGGGGGGCGTCGTGAGGAATTTAACCACGGGCGAGACAATACAGGGAAAGCCCCTGGCCGGTCTCCCCCTGGAAATCTTAAAGGCGGGCGGCTTGTTGCAGTACCTCAAAAATAGGGCCTAGCGCGGAGGAGCTGGCGTCTACAACGCTGGCAGAAATACGGCGTTTTCCTATCAGTGTCATAGATGGAATTGCTGAAGTACATGACGCAACGGGGGTCGTCGCAGTGGCCTAAGCCGTATAAATGTCCGGCCTCGTGGGTAATCTCCTTCGTCAGTCTCTCCTCAAACCTCGCGCCCCGGAGCCTCGCCGTGAAGACCACCGCAGTCATAAGCTCGGGCACTGCCAGGCCGAAGACAAAGTTGAGGCCGGGGTAGTAGCCGTCGCAGTCGAGGACAAACACAGTCGGCACGCCCCGCTCCTGCGCCAGCGCCTTAACCGCCACGTCCGCCCTACACTGGCCCCTAAACGGGTCGAGAAAAGGCCGCGTATCTACGTCAAAGGTGAGCCACTCTACCTCAAACTCGGGGACCTCCACGCGGGGAACCCGGGGCTGGGAGAACACCCTAAGACGCACAGAGGAAAAGGAAGGGGTTTAAAAAAGAGTGGATTACCAGACGATGTACGGCACCTTGAACTCGTGCTTCTTGCCGGTCTTGCTGACCTTGGCCGGAGTGTCGAAATATGCCTGCGATGCGCCCAGCCAGCTCAAGAGAGGCCACTCTCCCAACGACGGGTCCAACATCTCGGCCACATTTGGCGTAATTCCATTAAACCTCCACTCATCTACAGCTAGGCCGTTGTAGTAGTCGGCGGGGCTCTTGGTAAACAAGATCTTCTTAACCAAGTCGGGCAAGTTCTTTACTGGGTTTACCGCGTCTGCCGGAATCTCCACGCGGTCTGGAAGCTCTTCCACAAACTTCGCCAACGGGCCCTTCAACGCGAAGTAGGCAGGCTTCTTTACCACAGTGTCGGCCCACCTGCCCATTCCATACGGCACCACTATGACGCCGGGCGCCACAGTCGCCTCCACCACGGCTGGCGCCTCGAAGAAGCCCGCCGGCGTCTCAACCCGCACCACGTCGCCAGTCTCTATGCCCAACTTAGCCGCATCCACCGTGTTGATAAGCACGAAGTTCTCAGGCGTCACCTGCTTCACCCAGTAGTAGAACTGGCTACGGTGCTTAGTATACAGCGGGCCCGTGTAGAATACGACCATAAACGGCCACTCGCTCGGCGGGTATAGTTGCCTCAGCGGAGTTCCAGACAGCCACTTATCCACTTTCTGGAAGGCGGGCCCCGCCGGCGCGTAGGTGGCAATGGGGAAATACTTAGGCCCACCCCAGAACTTTTCGCCAGTTACACTGTTCCTCGTCTTTGCAACATCTTCGCTCCACAGATACAACGTGCCTCTGCCGGGCACGCCCCTCTTGGAAATGCCCCTTTCGTCAAAGGAGTCATCGTACCTCGTAAATACTCCGCCGCGGGCTAGGCCATAGGCCACGTACCTCCACTCATCAGGCGGCAGGATGTCCTTAAAGCGGGCAATTGGGTAGTTGTCCTCCACAAACTTCACCTCTTCGTCTGGCACATTCTCCGGAATCAGCTTGAGGTCCTTGGCGTGGAGCGCGGCGTTGGCGAATATGCGCATGATGTACTCCCAGGCACAGTGTAGCGAGAACCACTGCCCCTCGTACTTCTTCCCCTTTGCGCCCGGAATTGCCTTATCGCCGAAGCCCGGCATGCCCAGCTTCTTAGCCACGTCGATGAAGAACTCCCAGAAGCTGGCGTACCTCGGGTGGCCGTTGGGGCAGTCGCCTATGCGTTGCGTCAGCGGCATTATCACTGGCGAGCGCCAGCCCTCTGCGCGGACTACGCCGCCGCCGGGCGCATAGAGGAACTGTACTCCCATGGTGCCTGTCTCGAGATACGTCGTGTCGGGCACAATGTAGTCGGCGTATATCGCAGTCTCGTTTATGGTGGTAGTTATGGCTATGAAGAGCGGCAACTTGGCCGGGTCTCTCAAAACCTCCGTAAATTTAACGCCGTAGTTTGCCGCAAGTACAGGATTCGCATAGAACATAATTAAGGCGCCCATCTTGTAGGGATAGCCCTCTGCAATGCCGGCGAAAATCTCTGTGTAGCTCTCCTCAGGCGTGTGCGGATACCACGGCCTCTTAGTGGGATACGCAACCCTAATAGCCTCCTCGCCAGTCTTACCCTCCTTAAGAGCCTTCTTGACCCTCAGCCAGTACTCCAACGTGTTCTCATAGGCATATCCATGTCTATCAATTGGCGGCCCCCACCTCACGGGCTCGCCAAAGCCGGAAGTCCCTGCGTCATATACATAGTTGAGGTTTGACGTAGTTGACGGGCGCCCCAGTACGCCGCCTTTTCTGTGGAAATTCCCTATCAAAGTGTCCAACATCCTATAGGCCCAGACTATGTACTCTCCATTGGGATGCATGCCGGCGCCTCTGTGGACAATCGTTGACGCTGCGGGCGCAGCATCGGCGAAGTCTTTAGCCATTTGTTCAACCACTTTAACATAGTCGGCAAACTCCGGCGTCCCCACAGCATAGGGGCTAGCTATGGCAAGCCACTCCTCAAACGACTTGCCGAATGCCTCGTCGCGCAGAATCATGAAGGCCGTCTTCACAGTGACAGCCTCGCCGCTGGGGAGCGTCACTTTACCCACGTAGTAGAGGTCGGCCTTATCCACAGAGTCGTACGTGGCAAACCTCTCTCCAGTCCACACCACGGGCTTGTCGGAGTTATCAACACCCACGTCTCTGGCCTTTAGGAATTCGCCGAAGCGGCTACCCTCCACTATCACTAGCCACGTGGCGTTGGTGTTAACTGGGTAGCCCAGCTTCTTCGCCGAGGCGGCGTTTGGTATAGACAGAAACTCCTCGTTGTAGCGCCTATTCTCAATCAGCCACCTAATTACGGCAAAGGCCAGCGCGGCGTCTTCGCCGGGCTTAACGGGCACCCACACGATGTTGCCTCTACACGTTGTCCTAGGCGCCACCGGGTTCACGTAGTACAACTTCAGCTCGCCCTCGCACGCCCTCTCAATGATAAATCCTTGCCCAGTTGCGCCGGGGTGAAGTCTCCCCATAGACCACCCAGCGCCTATGATCACCTTTGCGCCCATGGCGTCTCCCTGTAAGTCGGTGTAGCCGGCCCAGATTCTATTTGCCGTGTAGTATCCGAGCTGACATGCAGAGGTGTGCCTAGTCCAGTTTACACTGCCAAACGCGTAGAGCCAGCGCTGTGAGAAGTAATCGGTGTGTGGCTGGCCGCGGCCCCTCAGGTACATCACTTGGTTAGCCTTTGTGCCTAAGTCGGGCCTATCTGGGTCAATTAACACGTCCTCGAGCTTCAGCCCCTTTTCGCCGAGGCGTTGTTGCCACTTGGCCTTAAACTCCTCAATGGCCTTAACCACGTCGTCGTACGTCGTCTTGGGATCTCTGGCGATATTTAGGATGCTGTCCACGTCCTTCTTCATCTCGCTGAGTACGGCGTTGGGGTCAAACCCTGCCTCCCTCAGCTTGCCGTAGACAAAGAACTCCTTTAGCCCAGGCAACCTCTCCCCAGTCTCCTCTATTACACCGCCGTTGACCACCTCGTCTATCAACTGCTCCCACGTAATCTCCTTCCACTTTCCGCTACCCCTCGGCCCCGCCCTCTTAAGCGGCTTTAACACTCTGTAGGGGTCGTACACGTAGTGGATGCCATCTACGCCTTTTGGACACAGCGTGCCGCTCCACTTCTCCAACGCCTCTTTCACGGGCGTGTTGTAGGGCAGTGGTTCGTACCTCTTCACTTGTTTGTCCTCTGAGACGGCCCTGTTATACACGTGGTACGGGTTGCCCTCAATTCTCTCGATCACCTCCACGCCGTTGTAGTTCACCACTCTGGCCCTAATGCCGCAGCGGACGTTGCAACCTAGACACACAGAGTGTACATACCTCACGTTTTTGCCTGCCTGTGGGTCAGGCCCGTAGGGCTGGCGCTTGGGGCTAATGATCTTATCTATCACTGGCCAGTACCCCCAGAGGAATACGCCGAGCGACGCCGCGGCGGCTAGGGCCTTTATATACGTCCGCCTATTCATAGCCCCTCAGCTCCAGGGGGAATATCATTGACAACACCGCGAGTATGAACACTCCAAAGGCCACTATGGCGGCCATTAGGGGAATTTCGGCAAGTAGATGGCCGACGTCCACTGGCATTAAGCCGGCGCCCGTTTTTGACACAGCCTGGGCGTTGATAATTATGTTCCACTTGTTTACGACGGCGCCTGCAAACCCAGTGAAGGGCACTACCAGCGAGAGCGGCGTAAAACGCGAGGCGGCGGCGGAGAGGACGAAGGTCGCTAGGAAGAGGGCCACGGCGTAGTAGATCCACTGCACTATGGGCTGAAGTGAGTTGTAGAAGAGAGACCCGCCGAATTTGTTCTCCCATATGGCCACCTGTAGCAACAGTAGAGCTGTAACCGCCATTGCTGCCGCCCCGTGGATTGAGAGGAGGGGAGACAGCACCTCCCGATCTGGCTTGCCCCACCTCACTGCCCAGTGTAACAAGATGGCGATGGCGGTGGCCGTCAGAAATACGTCTGCGAAATATATGGCGGGCAGAAGGGTCCAGTTGTTCCACACAAAGTTGCTCGTCTGCATTACAAACAGGGTGGCAGGGTACACAGCCCAGAAGGCCAGCGGTATGATGGTCACAAGCGCCAGCACCTTAAGCGCCTTGCCGACCGCGGCGTATCTGGCTTCTGAGGAAACGCCAAGTGACAGGACCCTGTAAAGCGGGTTCCTAGTGGCCAAGTACTTCTTGTACACGGGGTAGGAGAAGTAGAGGAGTGTAAATACGGCGGCGAGTAGGAATGCGGCTGTCCACAGCACCGCGCCTTGTAGCGCGATAAGTGAAACGCCTGGGTTTGCCTCAGTGGGGGAGAGGTGTGGGTGGGCGAACATCAGTGTGGCTCTGTCGGGGTTTCTCAAATCGGCCAAGGGCCCGAGCAACACTGTGGCGAAGAAGGATATGCCGGCTATCAACAGCATTGGAATAGCCTTCTTCAGCCTCCCCAACAAGTAGCTAACCATTGCGAGGATTAACAAGTCGGCGCCTGAGATTAGGAGCGAGTAGGCAAATACCGTGGGCAACCAAACCACAGGTTCCACAAACTCGTTGGGGTATAGGTAGCCGAATGGGTACGTCATAGCCCCGCTTCTGCTGGCAGGTCCTTGTAGAATATCATCGGGTCTGCGCCCGTCTGCACCTTGAGCCTCTGGACGCCGGCCTGCGTTGCAAGCTTAGAGACGGGGGACTCGGGGTCGTTTAAGTCGCCGAATACTCTAGCCCCCGTGGGGCAGGTCTCTACACAGGCGGGGAGTTTGCCTTGGTAAATTCTGTGGGAGCAGAAGGTGCACTTGTCCACCACGCCCTTTATGGGGTTGTAAAACCTTGCCCCGTAGGGGCACGCCTGTATACAAGCGCCGCACCCAATGCACAAGTCGTCGTTTACAAGCACCAGCCCATCCTCTGTCTTATATGTAGCTCCCGTTGGGCAGGGTTTTACACATGGGGCATTTTCACAGTGGTTGCACTGCTTTGGTACAAATATCACAGTGCCGCCCTTCGTGGCCCACCTCTCTATCCAAGTCCTAAACACGCCGATGGGGACGTTGTTCTCTGCGGCGCACGCGGTCATACATGCATAACAGCCGTAGCACTTGCTGACGTCGATGAACATGGCCCACCTCCTCTTCTGCTGTGTCTCTGCCTTAGCCGCTGGGATAATCGCGACAAGCGTAGCGGCGGCCGCGGCCTTTAGAACCTCGCGCCTAGAGACTTGGACAGACACGTGGTTAGAGTGTACAAGGGGGTATATAGCCCTTGCTATTATCCCTAATTACAGTTAATTAACCTTCAGAAGAGGTGCATTCTGACACATTAGCCTCTATTAAGTTTGAGCTTGTAGATACGGTGTGCCGTGTGCATCCAAATCCGTCTAAGAGGCCTCTTAGAAATGAGGCAAATAAATGCGCCAGTTTTCCACTTCGCGGCGGCAACATTACTACTAGGGCGCCTCTCTGGAATTCCACCCTCCTGGCGGGTATCAAGCTCTTCAACACGTCCCCGTTTTTTAAAAGCTCAGAAAGCTTAAGCTCCTTAGAAAGGGCGGCCCCCAATTCTCTGCCATAGTCGTAGAATTGTATAAGGTAGACGTCAGTGTCTGCCTCCTTTAAAATTTCTGCCACTATGCCAAGCGGCATGTACACCATGTCGAACACTGGGGCCACCTTGTGCAACTTCACGAGAGGGATAGCCTCTGCTGGCGTTTTGCCGTCTATCACAACTTCTGCGGCGAGATCAAGCGCCTCTGACGCCACCTTAAACAGGGAGAGCCCCCTCTCCCTCGCCAACTTCCCTATCCTTAGCGCTGCCTCTCTACACACAGTGATAGTAGTTTTGTCAGACATGGAGTCTCTTTTTGACCTCCTCTGCGTCGGTCTCTAAAATTTCGAGGAGCGTCTTTAGACTTGGGCACACTTCTACGCCGTATTTTACCGTGGGTATTAAATGCGAGTTTAAAAACCTCAACTGGGCCTTAAGAGACTCCTGGCTTTCGTCGCGCGCGAGTTGGGCCATGAAGGCGAGCATAGTCACCAAGTGGTCGGGTTCTTCCCGAGCCTCAAAGCCGTAGTTGTTGTAAAACTCCGCCAACGCCCGCGGCAATAAGCTCCGTGTCACTGCGTCGTAGTCCTTCCGCAGTTTAGAAGCCTTAAGCTCTTTGACGTCGCAGTTGTCCAAGGTAAACAGGTTGCGCATTTTCCCGAGCAGATTTAACACCAGGGAGAGATATAGGCCGGCTCTCTCGTTCACAGAAATGGACGCGTACGTGTAAATATACTTATTCGTTTCTATACACTAGGTACTGAGCCGCGGGGCACGCCTTGCTACAGAGCAGGCAACCGATGCACTTCTCGGCGTCTACTGCGAAGCTCCTCCCCGGCCCAGTCCGCCTCAGAGCCCCCGTGGGGCACCACTCTACGCACAAGTCGCAGTCCCCGCATATGGCCGACCTCACGAGGAGGCCCGCCGCGTGGATCGCCAACTCTTCGCTGTCAGCCCTAATAAGCCACCTCTCCCCGTCCAAGGCCAGCTCCACCCTGCCCCGTTTCCCCTCGACTCTGTAGTGGCTCTCCACTCTGCCGAGCATTTTCAAAAGCTCGCCGAGAGTGGCCTCGTTGGGCACCTCGTCAATCTCCACCACGAGCGCCTCCCCCTCCCTCCTCAGCCTCACGGGAAGCTCCGCCGACTTTGCGCCCTTCACGTAGCGGGCCAAGTCTCCCGGCACGGCGCTGCGCCACCTCCAGAGGCCGAACTCCACCTCCCGGGGGCCGAACTGCCTCCTAAGAGCCGCCTCCATGCGCTGGTACAGCTCTGGGTAGCGCTCTCTGACGGCCTCCAACTCTGCAAGCTCGTTGGCGGGGCACACCACGCAGCCGAGGCGGTCGAAGCCGTGCTCGTAGGCGGGGTTGTAGGGGAGCTTGTGCAAAACTATGTAGAGCCACACCTCAAGCGCCGTCCAGTCCTGCAGGGGCGCAGCCACGAGGGACCCGGCCACCCACTTGCTTGGGGAGAAGCGGGGAAGCCTCGCCCTCTGGAACGACTCAGCCCCCCTCTGCCCCACCACACTTATGTAGCCCTGGGGGAACCTCTCCTTCAGCGCGGCGGTGGTGGGAGCCAGCTTAATCACTTTGCAACACCAGCGGTAGTCCCGCGCCGGCGGCCCAAACTTCTCCATAGCTCTCCAAAACCGGTCCCCCGCGGCGCCCACGATGACCTCCACTCCGTACCTCTCCTGCACAGCCTTTAAGTTCTCGTAGGTCTCCCGCGGCTCTAGGCCGGTGTCGTTGAAGTAGACGTAGAACTTGACCCCAGACCTCGCCGTGAGGTCGAGCGCCACTAGGCTGTCCTTCCCGCCGGAGTACGACACCACCACTGGCTTGCCGTACTTCTCAGCCACCTCTCTTATGAAGCGGATGGCCTCCTCGGCCCTCCGTTCAATGTAGCCCCTATTCAGCTCCGCCGCCTCTGCCAGCGTCGAGGGCTTGCCGGGGGGCAGAGGAGGCTTGGCGCGCCACGATTTTACAACGTGGAGGCGCCTCCCCCTAAACAGCTTAGCCACGCCGTGGAGGCGGCCGTCCCTCGTCGCCAAAGCCACGTGCCTAAACTTCTCCTCGGGGAGGACCCCCTCCACCACTCTGTCCGGATGTATGTCGTAGCCCACGGGCAACTCCTCCATGTCCACCACAGCCCACCACCCCCTCCTCTTCGCCAAAATTGTGGCAACCCCCTCGTAGAGGGGCCGGAACCGCCACCGCCTCTCCAACACGTCGTAGAACCTGTGCCCCACGAGGCGCCCCCTGACCACCACCTCGTCCGCCTGATCCGCGTACCCCGGTATCTTGTTGAACAAGACCACCTCGTTGTCTGGGACCAGCTCCTTGGCCAACTCCCAGTCGCCCAGCTCGTACGCCACCGCTCCCCTAGTCACCTCAACGTCCTTGGGAAAGGCGGGTCTGGGGTCTGCGGGGCTTGTGAGGCGAACTTCCACGTACTGGCCGCACCTCCCCGCCGCCTCGCGCGGGTCCAGCACCGGGAGATTAAGCTCGTCGCACCAGTAGAGCACGGCCTACCCCGTGTGGAATATAAAAAATCCTTCAGGGACTATTGCCCGTCTTGGGCGGCCCATATGCCGAGCGTTTTTTCCACAAGCGAGGACTATGACGCCGCCACGACCTTTTCACATGTCTAGCGGTTGAAAAGCTCTCTGATGCGCCTATATAAGCGTAGAGTGGTTGTATTGTGGTTCTGAATACGTAGAAAGCTTTATATAGGGGGGCTCTCCGGGTGGTATGCCGGGGAAAGACACCCAAAGATTCTCGACTCAACACTGAGAGAGGGCGAGCAGACGCCCGGCGTGGTGTTCTCGGAGGAGTGGCGCGTTAGAATTGCCAAGGCTCTCTCGGACATCGGAGTCGCCATGGTGGAGGTGGGGGACCCAAACGTGGCCCCCGACATAAAGTCGGCCATTAAGAAGATTGTGGCCCTGAAGAAGGATGGGGAAATCGCCAGCGAAATCGTCGTCCACAGCCGCGCCGTTAGGCAGGACATTGAAAACGCGGCGTCGCTTGAGCCGGATAGAATAGCCGTCTTCTACGGCGTAAGCGACATCCACCTGAGGCATAAGCACAGGAAGAGCAGAGAGGAGGCGCTCCAAGTAATCGCCGAGATGGTGTCCATGGCCAAGTCCCACGGCGTGAAAGTGCGCTTCACGGCGGAGGACGCCTCCCGCGCCGACTTGGACTACTTAATCCAAGTGGTCAAGACCGCCCGCGACGCTGGAGCCGACAGGATAAGCATAGCAGACACGGTGGGGGTCTTTACCCCAGACAGGGCGAGGGAGGTCTTCTCAAAGGTGAAGGCCGCTGTGCCTGACGTGGGGCTGGACATACATGCCCACAACGACTTCGGCATGGCGGTGGCCAACAGCCTGGCGGCTGTGGAGGGAGGCGCAGACGTGGTACACACCGCCGTCAACGGCCTGGGCGAGAGGGCGGGCATAACCCCCCTGCAGGCCTTCGCAGTTGCATACTACTACCACAAGGGGGTCAAGCTGGTGAAGCTGGAGAAGCTACCAGAGATAACGGCAATGGTGGAGGTGGCCAGCGGCATCACGGTAATGCCCACGTTCCCCATCGTGGGCGAAAACGTCTTCACCCACAAGGCGGGGGTGCACCAAGCCGGCGTCTTGGCCAACCCCGAGACATATGAGCCAATACCCCCCGAGGTGGTGGGCCGCATCAGGGACTTCTCCCTCGACAAGTACAGCGGGCGGAAGGCCATACAGCACAGGCTTGAGAGAATGGGGATATCCGTGCCCCCCGAGGTGTTAGACAAGGTGGTGGAGGAGGTCAAGCGGACGAACGCCAGGCGGCTTAGAGACGAGGACCTCTTAGAAATCCTGGAGAAAGTGACAAACACGGCCTACAAGGCCAGGGTAAACAGGCACATAGAGGCCTACGTCTGGCTCAAAGTTGCGAATAACGTCTACACAACCTCAGTGGCCAGGAGAGTGGCCGCCATAAGAAACGTGGTGGCGGTCTCGGAGGTGACGGGCGAGTACGACATAGTGGCCAAAGTCGTCGCAGAGAACACAGAGGAGCTAAACGCCACGATAGAGAGCATAAGAGAGGTAAAGGGCGTAGTATCCACGCTCACGAGCCTAGTCCTCAAGGAGATACCGGTCTCCAACGGCCGCGCCTAGGCCCTCTTGTTGAGCAAATACGCAAAAACGGCTTTCGCCGTGTGCATCCTATTCTCTGCCTGGTCCCACACCGCCGACTGCGGCCCGTCAATCACCTCGTCGGTGACCTCCTCCCCCCTGTGAGCAGGAAGGCAGTGGAGAAAAACGGCCCTTTTGCCAGCCACATCCATAACCCTCTGGTTCACCTGGTAGGGCTTGAGGAGGCGCCTCCTCTCCTCAGCCTCTTTCTCAAAGCCCATAGAAACCCACACGTCTGTGTAAACCCCATCCACCCCCGCAACCTCGTTCATTGAGTCTGTGAAGTAGATCTGACCCCCCGTCTTCGCCAAGTCCTCGGCCAGCTCCTCTGCCAGCTTTTGGTTCCACAGAGGCTTGGGGCCTATGAGTCTCACCTCCCAGCCCAGTTTCGCCCCCACCACGGCGAGGCTAGTGGCCACGTTGTTTGACACGTCGCCCACAAAGGCCACCTTAAGCCCGTGGAGTCTGCCCGAGCGCTCCCAGAGAGTGAGAGCGTCGGCTAGGGCCTGGAGGGGGTGGTGTCTGTCCGAGAGGGCGTTTATCACGGGAATAGAGCTGTAGCGCGCCATCTCCTCCAAGGTCTCGTGCTTGTACACCCTCGCCGCCACGGCCGCGGCGTACCTCGACACAACCCTCATAGTATCGGCAATGGCCTCCCCCCGCCCGATCTGTAGCTCCCCAGGCGCCGTGTACACCGCCTGCATCCCCAGCTGAGCCGCGGCGGCGGTAAGCGAGAGACGGGTCCTAGTACTCGGCTTTTCGAAGTATAGCATCACAATCCGCCCCGGGAAGAGGGGCGTGTAGACCTCCCCAGCCATGTACCTAGCCTTGAAGTCCCGGGAAATCCTTAGGAGATCCACCACCTCGTGCGGCTTAAACTCCATTAATGTGAGTAGGTGTTTCACAATGCGGTCGAAATCTTTCCTTATAAATTTTAGAGGTATTGGCGGGGATCTGTGATGCGGCCTGTCAACGCGGTGGCCGCCGCCACGGCTGGGTTCGCCAAATAGACCTTTGAGTCTGGATGCCCCACGCGCCCCTTGAAGTTTCTGTTGCTCGTCGTGAGGACTACCTCGCCTGGCCCGGCCACGCCGAAGTGTCCCCCGAGGCAGGGCCCACAGGTGCCGTATGTGACGACGCAACCCGCCTTGGTCAAGACGTCTATGTAGCCGAGCTCCATGGCCCTCTTAAACACGTCGTAGCTGGCGGGGATGGCTATGCACCTCGCCTTCGCTCTCCCGTGCCTTAGGATCTTGGCCGCCACCTCTATGTCGCTGAGGCGGCCGTTGGTACAGCTTCCAATGAAAACCTGGTCCACCTCGACGCCCTCCACCTCTGCCACGGCTTTTACGTTGTCTACGCTGTGGGGCGCCGCCACGAGGGGCTCCAGCCTCCCGAGCTCCACCGTGTACTCGTCCGCATATTTGCCGCCGCCGAGGGCGGGGGGCTTGTAGCTGACGCCCCTGGCCTCCTGTAGATAGGCCGCGGTGACTTCGTCGGGGATGAACATGAGGGCGTCTGCGCCCATCTCCGTGGACATGTTGGCCACGGTGGCTCTGTCGTCCATGGGGAAGGCCTTGGGCTTCTCCACTGTGACTTCCACGGAGTAGCCGTTGAAGCCCTCTGCGCCGAAGGCGCCGAGGAGGTGGAGCGCCACGTCTTTGCCCATCACGCCCTTGGGAAACTCGCCCACTGCCTTTACCGCAAACGGCGTGGGGACCACCAGCCAAGTCTTGCCCAGCTTCAACGCAGCGGCGATGTCGGTGGCGCCTAGCCCTTGGGCGAAGGCCCCCACGGCGCCGGCGGTGTTGGTGTGAGAGTCGGCGGCGAATATGACCTGCTCAGGCATGGCGTACTTCTCCAATATGATCTGGTGTAGAATCCCCCCGCCGACGTCGTAGAAGTGGGGGAGGCCCAGCGTCTTCACGTGCCTACGTATGTAGACCTGAAGTTCCGCCGCCCTCTGCGTCGGGGGAGGCGCCAAGTGGTCAAACGCCACGACGACGCGCCCTCTGTCAAACACCTCGACCTTCCCCATCTGCTCCAGCACCTCGAGGACGTGGTACCCAGTCAAGTCGTGGAACCCCACCAAGTCTGGTACCACCTCCACCACGTCCCCCGGCGATGGGGCCTTCCCCAGCTTTTTATAGAATATATACTCAGTCCACGTAGGCATAGAGAACGAGTGAACGGTATATTTAACAATACCCGCCTTGGATCAGCCCACGGCAGAGACAAGCTCAACTCATAGAGCTCAAATGGCGGTTTAACAGCAGTCCAATAAAGGCAAGGATGTTTCAAAGGAGTGTCGCAATCAAAAGGTTTACCACCCCATTAATTCGTCGTAGATCTGGGCCACTCTCTTCTGCACCTTGCGGGAGACTCCTGCGCTTTTCGCCGTGTTTATTACCTCGTTGGCAATTTTCATCTGTAGGTCTAGCTCTCCCGCGAACTGGGGGGCCGTTCTCACGGTGGCTCTGCCCTCCCACTGTATGAGGTGGAGCATTTGGAGAACCTCGGCGTAGTTGATTATGCCCACTGGGTCGAAGGGGGGTAGCCGGGGCCCCCGCTCGCCGCGCCTGTTCGAGAGGTATATCTCCCGTATGTACCCGCTCAGCGCTATGATGGTCGTGTATATCTCCTTCAGCCCCTTGGCCTTGACTGGGTCGTACACTAGCCTAGCCGCGGTGGGCCTAATGGCCTTGGCCACGGCGTCTACGTCCTTAATACGCGCCAGAGGCCCCTCGCCGTATATCCAGTTCACCTCCACGCCGTATTCCACGGCCATGTCGTAGAGTTCGGCCACTCCCTCAACGGTGGGCGGCGGTGCTACTACAAGCCTCTTGACGTCAAGGGCGTCGGCAAGCATGATATACCACTCAAATTTGTCTACGGCGTCTCGGGGGAGGACAAGCGCCTCGGGGGAAACGTCGCCGAGCTCCAGCGCCGTGGTTATGGGAGAGCGAGAGGTGTCGAGGGGCCCCACCTCGACCACGTAGGGAATCCCCAGCGACGCGGCCACGTCCAGCACCTGCCGCCACTTCCCCCGCCTCTTGAGGTAGAGCTGGAACTGCACAATTACACCTACTATATTTAGATTAAGCCCAGTTCCGCCTCTGCCGCCGCCACGGCGCGGCACACCGCCTGCGCCGCGTCCAGAGAGACGTTGCCAATTTTATACACGGTCTCGGCCCCCTCCAAGACCCACTTGTTCTCGAAGTCGCCGTGGGGGAAGCCCCCCACTACGACCACGGCGTCGGCCAACGCCCTTCCCAGCTCCGCGAAGGAAACAGCCCTGCCTTGCTCGTGCAGTACGACCCACTTGCCCCCCAGCTCCTCCAAGAGGGCGGCCAATGACCCCCGCCTCGCCTCCATCAGCGCCACTCCCTCGGGGGGCACTCTGCCCACCTTGAAGAGCTGCTCCATGAGAGAGACAAAGTTGTTGTAGTTCTTGGGCACTCTGGTCTCCGGCTTGACGGAGATTATGTAGTCGCCCACCGTGTGTACAAACGCCCGCCCCCTCCCCGCCCTGTTTAAGAGGCTGTACTGAAACGCCAGAAGCACTTGGTGGACAATGTCGGGCCTGCCCCTCTTTTCCGCCTTCTCTAACTTGGCCATGGCCACGTGGTGTCTAGCCCGGTCCAGCAGTATTTCGCCCGGCTTCTTCCCCCTCCTCCTGGCGTCGGCCACTATGGCGGGGTGCCGCCACAAGCTCTCTGGCACTAGCTCCAGGGCGGCTTCGGCCAAGACGAGGATCACTGGAAGAAACCTCTTTCTAGCTCTTCTAAGTCTCTTAAGATGGCCTCTACCGCCCTCTTGACCGCGTCCAGGGGGTGGCCCCGCCTCACTTTAACCTTAAAGGTGACGTTCTCCTGGAGAGGGTGGTCTACGTCGAATTGGACGTACTCGACGTCGGGGTCTTTGGACAGATATTCTACGAGCGGCGAGAATAGGGTGTAGGTCTCGCCCTTGGCCTTGAACTCTAGGTAGGACTCGTCTAGTCTAACTATGTCTATGCTTATCACGGCGCCTTTTTCTCAACAATTTTTAAAATTGCCTCTCTAGCCTCCTCCAGAGGCTTTCTTAGGCTGATAAGCTCGCCTCTGTTCAACACGCCCGACTTGGCCAACTCCTCCACCGCCTCCTCCAGCCCCTTGCCCGTGGCGTAGGCGTACGCCACCACTATCCGCTTTGCGTGAGGAGTTATCCTCAGCCCCTCGGCCTCTAGGTACATCTTTGAGAGAGCCTCCGCCGTCTTCAACACCTCTTCGTACTCCGCCGTTGTCTCCAGCGCAGAGCCTTTCACGGCCGAGGGGTAGCCCCTCAGCGTTAACGCGTCGGCGATTACGTCGGGGGGTATGGGCCTGGCGAGCTCCACGTCTCTGAAGAGGACGAGGAGGGGCACACGTCTCCGCTCTCTCCCCCGGCGCGCCAGGCCCGCCAGGCTTTTCACGAGGGCCGCGGCTTCCTCAAGCCTCTTCTCGTCGCCCTGCAGTTGCACATAGACGTGTGTAAGCCGGACGTCCACGAGGTATTCAACGTCGAGGTGCCGCTCTAGGAAGGCGAGGAACTTCTCCACCTCCCCTCTGTCGTGGAATTTAAAGGACAGGCCGATGTACACGGCGCATGGTGAAGGCAGTTTAAAAAATATATACTGAGGAGCTTTGCCCCACGTGAAGAAGGTAGTTACGCCAGGAGAGACTGTGGCTTATGCGGAGGAGTTTGAGGTTAGGGGAGCGGCCTACCTCAACAGCTACAAGTACATAGCCTCGGCCATGGGCACAGCGGCCTACGACCCCAAGGCGCACCTAGCCGTGGTGAAGCCCTTCCGCGAACCCCCCATCCCGCCCCCAGGCACGGTGGTGTACTGCGTAGTGTTGGGCAAGGGGCGCCGGGCGTACCAGCTCAAGTGCTTCGCGGTAGAGGGGGAGCGGGGCCCCGTGGACATGAAGTACCAAATCACCGGAGTCTTGCCCAACTTCTTCGCCGACGGGGAATTCGGCATAGGCGACTACATAAGGGCAAAGGTGGTCTCCACCTACGGCCCGCCTCTCGTCGTCTCCACGAGGGGGGCCACATACGGCGTTGTGCTCTCCAGGTGCCCCAACTGCGGCTCTCTGTTGAAGAGGAGGGGAAACACTCTGTACTGCCCCAACTGCGGCGCCGAGGTCAAGAGGAAGATCGCCGTGGGGTATTACACCGCGTGACTTAAATACACGCCCAGGTTTTTAGACGTGGAGTCTGTCTTAAAGGAGATTGAGAAGTACTGGCCCCACTTCCTCGAAAGCGACTTGGCGAAGGGCTACAGAAGCGAGGTGGAGAAATTCCGCGCGTGGCTCAAGACCGTGGGCATCCGCCTCTTCTCGCTCCGCGCAAGAGAGGCCGCAGAGCGCGGAAACCCAGTGGCGCGCGACTACCCAGAGGAGTACATAAAGGGCCTCGTGAGGAGGGGCGGGGCGAGAGTCCTCGTAAACCTCTTCGCCGCATACCTAGTCCAGGCAAAAGTGGTGTCCCAGTACTACCTCATTAAGAACAAGTACGTCGCCGGCGGCGAGTCTATAGCCACCTGGATCCGCCTACTGAAAAAAGAAAAGTAAAAAACACGTAGGCAGTAGGGGTCGGAGTGATGTGGGTTTTAAGTACTGACTAGTGATGTAGAACCCACGAACTGACTACAGGACTCCCAGCCTCGTCAATAGGTCCATCGCGCTGTAGCCCTCGGCGAGTTTTACATAGGCCTTCTTCTCCCCGCGCGGCGTTATGACCGTGTTAACCTTCTCCACTTTGACGTTGTAAAGCCTCTGCACCTCGTCCGCTATCTGCTTCTTAGTGGCAGTCCTCTCCACGACTATGGTTATCTTGTTCTCCCGCTCTGCGAGCCTCAAGGCCTTCTCAGTGATGACAAACCTCTTGATCATAGGAACAGCCCCTTCAGCCTTTCCACAGCCGTGGCGGTCCAGAGGGTCAGCCGCCCCGGCACGCCGCCGGGAGCCAGCACGAGCATGTTCAAGTGGTTCACTGGCACAACGTCTACGCCTGGGAAATTCCTAACGGCGCTTATTAGAGGCACGTCCAGCTCCGACACCACGACTAACACGCTCTTAGGCTCCTTGTACCTCCTGCCGCGCATCTTCCCCTTCCCAGCCCTAATTTTCACGCCCTCCGCCGCCCTCTCCACGTCGGGCCAGAGGCCCAGCACCTCGAAGAGCTTCTTCGCCTCCTTGGCCTTAGCAATTTTCTCAGCATCCCCCGACACCACAAGCGGCAGAGAGGGGACCTTCTCCACCATGTGCCCCCTGGCGGCTACCCACGACTTGTACGCAGTGGCCGCTATGGCGGACCTAATGGCCAAGTTCTTCTCCTTCCAGTTAATCTCCTCGTGCAACTTCTTCTCAGGCCTCGGCGGGTGGGCCCTCCTGCCTCCCCTAGTGTTAGGGGCAAAGCAGCCACGCGGCCAGAGATGCCCCTTGTACCTCGGAATTCTCGCAATTCCCAAGCCCACTCCAAACGACTCACAACTGTGCTCCTTGCCCGCGCCCTCATAGACGCCCTTAGGCTGAAACCTCGCGCTCAAGGCGCTTAAGTAGGCTCTCCTAATCAAGTCGGGCCTCACAGGCTCGTAGAAGTGTATCGGCGTCTCTATGTCGGCCATGTACTGCCCATTTACGTCATAAACCTTAAGAGCCTCGGGAGGCCTCTCCTCCGCTGGTTTTATGTACGGCGAGAGGTCCAGAAGTTTGAACTTCAACAACTCTTTAACCACGGCGCCCATATTGGCCCAGTTTAAATACTTTGAGAACTAACCCAAACCACCTGCGGCTCTGCGGCTGGCGGCGCCTTCTTAGGCGGCCGGACGGGGTATCTAAGCACGACAAGCCTCTTCCTAGCCCCAGGCACACTGCCCTGCAGAAGGATGTACGGCCCCTTTACAACGCCGTAGTGCGGAAAGCCAGACTTGGGTGTAATCTCGGCGCCGTTGTCCCCTATCTTTAGAATCCTCTTGTTGTACTCAGTGCGCTGGTGGAAGCCCATCTGGCCCGGCCTGGGCTGAGTGAACATAAGCGCCGGCGCCTGGGGGCCTATGGTGCCCGTCCGCCTGTGGCCCTTCCTGTGCTTGTGCCACCTCGGGAGGATAGTGACGCCGAACCTCTTCACTACGCCCTGGTAGCCCTTGCCCTTAGTGACCGCAATCACGTCGACCAGCTGGCCAGGCGTAAAGACGTCCTTCGGCGACACGGTCTTCCCCAGGAGCGATATGGCGAAGTTAATCCTCTCGTCTATGCTGGGCACTCCGCCCACGGGGATTTCCAAGACCTCGGGCGTCTTTTTCCCAATGCCAGAGAGCCTGGGCTGAGTAGCCACGAGGACTCTCACGTCGACAGCCACGTCTCTGTACTCCTCCAACGCCTTCAACTGCTTCTCAGTGTCAAACTTCTCCGGCAGAGTGAGAACTCTCCTCAAGTCGGCCGGCGGCTCAGAGACCCAAGCCTCCCCCACCGCCACCTTGTAGCCGTTGGTTGGGTCCAGGGTGTAAAGCCTCACCGCGGCCACGTAGAGAGGAGGCGTGTCGAGGACTGTGACAGCCTTCACCACTTCTTTCCCATAAAGCGGGCTAGTGGGCCTGTCGTCTACAACAACGGCGTGAAGCATCCCCGCCTTATACGCGGCAAAGCCCAAGAGCGTCGGCTTCCCCAGGTTGACCTCAGGCCACGTGCGCACCCTAGGCACAATATCCGCCGCGCGCTTCCTCGGATAGACTCCCATCGAGCCTCTACGCGGCCTATTGATCTTAAGACCCATGCCCCCGCACAATGGACCAGTTTATTAACTTTAACCCGTAGCCGTAAACACATTTAAGCAGACGCCCACAAGCCCATGTGGACTACGTATTGCCAGTCGCAGAAGTGGCCAAGGCCGTGGCGCAGAGGCGCGGGAAGTCCGTAGAACAGTGGCTGGTTGACGCCGTGTTGCGAGAGCTAGACCCGCAGGAGAGAGCCGTCGTCTACTTGAGGCTGGCGGAGAAGTACCTCGCCGAGGCTGAGGAGCTTTACGCAAGGGGCGACCTAGTGCAGGCGGGGGAGAAGTACTGGGGGGCTGTGGTCGCGCTGTTGAGCGTTGTAGCAGAGAAGAGGGGGATGCCGCATTACACGCAGAGAGGCTTGTGGGAGGTGGTAGAGGCGTTGGTGGAGGAGACTGGGAATCCGGAGTATTCAACGCTGTTCAGCATCGCCGAGAAGCTACATGCGAATTTTTACCACAACTTCCTCAAAAAGGCCTCCTTTGACAGACACAGAGAGGGGGCGCTGAGGCTTGTGGAAATGTTGAAGCGGCTGGCCGCCTAGGAGACGCGGACCGCCGCCTTAGTCGGTGACTTCTCCACGGCGTATTCAAAGGCCTCCCGCGCCTCTGCGAGGGGGAAGACGGCGTCTATGGTGGGCTTAACGGCGCCGCTTAGCAGAAGGCGTATCGCCTCTCTAAACTCCCTAAAGGTGCCACACCTCGACCCCACCACAGCCACCTCCTTCACCACGAAGTACGTGGCGTTGAAAGTCGCCGGGAGGCCCGGCGTGGACTTCAAGTGTACGACCCCCCTGGGCTTGGCCAAGCGCACCGCCACCTCCAGCGCCGAGGGGTCGCCCGAGGCCTCGAAGGCCACGTCGTAGGCGGATTCGGCCGGCTCCTCCACCACCGCGTCTACGAACTTGGCGAGGGTTGCGGCCTTCCTGCTCCCCCGCCTAACCACGCCGTCTACCCGCGACGCGCCGAGTGCCCTCGCCGCCTGCGCCGCCAGCTGGGCCACGTTACCCGTGCCAATCACAGCCACCTTGTCCCCAGGGCGAATCGGCCTAATGGCAAAGGCGTTTAACACCGCGGCGAGTGGCTCCACGAATATGCCCAACTCCGGCGGCCCATCGAAGACGTGCAACGCCGTGGGCGGGGCGGCGAAGAACTCAGCCATGCCCCCGTCGAAGTCTATGCCCAAGGTCCGCTTGTAGGGACAGTGGGTATAAAGCCCCGACCTACAGTAGTCGCAAGACCAGTCCGGGAAGTTTATCTCGCTCACCACCCGCCTCCCCACCAAGTGGGGCGGCCCCTCCACCACGACGCCCACAACCTCGTGGCCAGGCACGAGGGGGCGCTTAAAGAGAGGGTATGTGCCAACGTAGAAGGCCTTGTCAGTTCCACATATCCCCACGAGCTCGCTCCTCACAAGGGCATACCCCTCCACCCTGGGCACCGCCACCTCTCGCACAAAGAGCCTCCTAGGCCCCTCCAAGACAGCCGCAAGCACGTCAAAAACACGGGATAAAAATATAAGATGTGGCGGGCAGGCCGCCGTAAATACGCCAGACTTTTCGCAACAGTCGCGCGTCATAGTGTCTGCCAACCCATAAAGTGTTTCGCTCACAAGCCGACTCTCCTCTCTCCAATACAATAATCCATTGGCGCTTAGCTAATTGACTGCGCTTCAAAGTTTAAAAATAGCTAAGAAATCCTTATATGGCGGGGGAGGGAGAGTCAGCGAGCCTGGTGTCGGCCAAGGATCCCCCTGCCAAGCTGTTCATCATCCCTCCCCCCGATGAGTCTTCTCCAGTCTACACAACTTCTTGAAGGTCCAAACGCGGTATATAACTAGAAGATGTACAACGCAACATAGTGGGTTTGCTGAAAGTAAAACTCGACACAAGCGGTGACTCACCTGCGCTTTATGGAAAGTGTGAGATAGATAGGCGACCTCGGCAATGAGGCCTTGCGCCGCAGAAGGTGCGTAAGAGCGGGCAGGATATTGGGTCTACGCCTTTCAAATGCCTTGAGGACTAGAACACTTGTTGCAAACTCAATAGCGCAGAAGTCAATCTTATGTGATAGAACAAGAGAAGGCCTAGAGACGGCTCGCCGCGCTTCCACCCCGTCCTCCACATTTGCCGTATCTCTCTCCACTTTCTAACCCTATAATCGTCTCGTTTATCCACTTCACAAATGAGATGGCGTCTCTGCTACCCATGTATCTCTGATATTGTCAAAAGTGAAATCTGGCTGTACGTAGACGGTCATTTACTGCCTTTACGCCAACCCCCGGCAAAGGAGAAGTAGCGCCGTCTTTGCTCTGAAGCGGCAAGTAAAAGTAGCGCCTTGTGTCAGAATAAGAGACGTGGCTAGTTACGCCGATGAGGACAGGTGGCGGGCCCGGTGGGATTTGTGGGCGGTTTTGCCTGAACCCACGACCTACGGCTCCGGAGGCCGCCGCTCTGTCCTGACTGAGCTACGGGCCCCCTGTTTCCCTTTTTGCACATTTTAAAAGCTTTAATATTGAACCGCGTTGTTGTGTGTGAAGGCGTGTTTTAAGAGGGTTGGCTGTGTGTCGGCTATTGGGCTTGGGACTTGGGGCATGGGGGGCGGTTTCTGGACCGTGGACGCCAGCCGCGACGGCGAGTGGGTTGAGGCCATTAGGTATGCGCTTGAGAGAGGGATTAGGCTTGTGGACACCGCGGAGATGTACGGCGGGGGCCACGCAGAGGAGCTCGTGGGTCTGGCGGTTAGGGGCTTTCCCCGGGACGAGGTTTTCATAGTGACTAAGGTGTGGCCTAACCACGCGAGATACGACGACGTTTTAAAGTCGGCTGAGGCAAGCGCGAGGAGGCTGGGCACATACATCGACCTCTACCTCCTCCACTGGCCCTCCGACTCTGTGCCAATATGCGAGACCGTCAGGGCGTTTGAGGCGCTGGCGGACAAGGGGGTCATTAGGCACTTCGGCGTGAGCAACTTCTCCCTCGACCAGCTGAGGGAGGCCGAGGCGTGTGCAAAGAAGTACGAGCTCGCCGCCGTGGAGAACCACTACTCCCTACTCAACAGACGAGACGAGGCAGACGTGTTGCCCTACGCCCTCTCCAACGGCATCCTCTACCTGGCCTACACCCCCCTCGAAAAGGGCGCCTTGGCGAAGAGCCCCCTCCTCGCCGAGGTGGGGAAGAGGTATGGGGCAACGGCCGTCCAAGTGGCGCTGGCTTGGTACATTAAGAGGGGCGTAGTGCCTATCCCGAAGGCGGAGAAGAAGAGCCACATAGACGAAATCGCGGGCGCCTTCCACGTGAAGCTGAGCGACGAGGACTTTCAGAGAATTGACAGTGAACATCGCTGAGGACTTGGAAAAGGCCTTGGAGCTAGTGGGCAGGCTGTACGAGGGGCCGACAAAGTATGCAAGGGCTGTGCTGAGGCGGTGGCCGAGGGCCTGGGCGGCCGTGGCGTACGTGGGGGGCGAGGCGGCGGGGGCCGAGGTATACTACGCCGTGACGCTGGCCAGGGACGCCTGCGTCCACTACTACGTGGTAGTGGAACCCAAGTTTAGGCGGAGGGGCGTGGCCACGGCGCTGGTCCGCTACGTGGAGGAGAGGTGCCGCGGCGCCGTCTACATGGCCACAACTACGGAGGACAACGCGGCCGCTGTGGGGCTCTTCACGAGGCTAGGTTACTCCGTATACCGCTGGGGCGATCTGCCCCGGCGAATACGCGAGAATTTGCTCAAGGCCACGTGCGGATACGACGACGACATCCTCTTAATAAAGGGGGCCGGCCCAACCGACGTGGGGAAAGAGCTTGGGGAGGCGGGCGAGCTCTGGAAAGAGACGTGTCTAAAGCCGTATCTAGACGCGTGGAGTCAGTGAAGGGGCCCCTCGGCTGGCCTTTAGCGAGCTTTGGCGCTGTTCTACAGAGGAATCCGCTTACCCTTGACTGCCGCCTCCCGGAGGACTACGGCGGCCCGTCTGCGTGGCCCTTCTCAACAGTGCAAGTTTTCGCGTGAGGTGTCTCTCTGTGGGCGAGACTGTGGCGTTGTGGCCTTGCGTTTAAAGGGGCGTTGAAGCTTCGCGGTGGGAGGTGGGCTGGACTCGCCGATTAATAGCCTTTATCGTGTCGTAGAAAAAATGATTTGGGAACTTTATTTTCATATACACTCCTTGACAAAATGTTTGCCGGCAAATGCGACCGCCTTGTTAGCCTCTCTCAATGCTGAGGAGCGGCCCTATGTGGAATTATGCGCTGTAAGGTTGGTTTATTGAAAGTTTTAGTGAACTCTCATATCATTTTTATAATGAAATAACTTATATTGTCAAGATGTATCTATGGTCGTGTGCTTGTCGAGGGCCCTTCTAGAGGCGGTTCTGAAAACCACGTCCCCAGCCTCTTTCACCAAAGCGGCAATAACTACCGACATGGCAACACAAGCAACAACTCATCGCGTACTAGCCATCGTTGACGCGGTGCAGGTCGCCTAGCTGGCCGCTATGGGTTTCTTTGACCCGGTTGCCAAGGCCGACGTTGACAAGGCCCTCGATGACGTGTTGAGTGGGCTTAGGACCATAGAGGGGTTGGAGGAGGGGAGTCTCGTCCGCGTTGGGCACATCTCTAGGGGCTATGCCTCGGCCGACTTTGCCCGCCTAGTCGAAGTCGCTGTGAAGGCCAAGCTGGAGGCTGAGGCCAAGGGCTTGATCAAGGCCGTGTGCGTGGGCGAGGCGGCGCCGCGGGACGAATTCGACCGTTTCGCGTTAAACGCCGTAGCGGCTGTAGAGGTCGCGTTGGGCATCGTGTACGAAGCTATGAGGAAGAGGTGGAAGGCTGTGGCTAGGCCCGGTGTGGTTGAGAACTATGCCCACGTGGACAGGGAGTTTGCCGCAGTGTTTGATGTACGTAAGAGGGACGTGGTGCGCTACCTGCGCTACGAGGTGGGAGACGTGGTATACGGTAGCGCGAGGGCCAAGGGCATAGTCGTGTTGGTGTTCTTGGGCGGGGAGAAGACCATAAGGGTGGAGGTATTGGCCAAATCCGCCGCCGGCCCTCTCCCAGTCCGTTTTGAGGAAGTGATGTGGGGTGGGGAGAGGTGGGTCAGACTGGCCATGATGAAGATTCACAAGCCTAGCGGCACCGAGAAGTGTGTGGCGCAGATCGTGCCCAGACTAGGACTTGTGGCGTATGTGAGCGGAGACGCCGCCGGTGTGGAGGGTCTTAGGGGCCTTTTGATGACCGACGTCTCTGGGAAAGTAATAGGAACCCCCGACCCGCTCCTCATCAAGCTTTTTGTGCGCCATTTCGAGAAGGTGGAAGTCGAGGTGGCGGACGTGACGCACACAAAGGCTGGTCTAGCGCTTAAGTTCAGAGCCAAGGCCCTCGACGAGGAGCCGTTTAAGAGGCTATTCGGCGACATCGCCGAGCGATACGGGAAGAATCTTGAGGAGGTCGTACGCAAGGCCAAGGCCATGTGGCTAGAGACGGTGCGCAAGCTAGGCGCAGACATAATCCAAATGGCCAACAAGGTCGCAGAGGTGGGGAAGAGGGATAGCGTGGAGACGGGAAGGAGGGCCCTCGTCAAGGGGCTAAAGCGCTTGTTCGAGGAGAAGGAGCGGGAGGCGTTAAACTCCGGCCGCCGCGACGACGCCCTTGCAATCGCTGTGGCGGGCCGCCTCATGGTGGATATTGTGAATAGCCCAAGGGAGTGGCTTTCACTACTGGCGGGAGACGGCGTGGCGGAGATAGGCGGCAAGACGCTTGGCTTCTCAGCCAAATATGCCGAAGTGGCAGAAGCTGTCCTTCGCCTCTTGGCCGTTTGGGCTGGCGCATACGGGGCGGAGATAAGGGCGAAAAAACACGAGGCCGTGTATGCCAGCGCCGAGGACGCGGCCAAGGTGCTTAAGGCAATTTTCACCGACGAGGTGCTGGAATATGCGACATATCTAGCCAAGTCGTGGAGCAGGCTCGCCAGCTCACATGCGCCGAAGCTCATCTCTCTGCTGGCCCTCGCCCAGCTCCTCGGCGTTGTCGAGGGGAAGTGGGCAGTGAAGCTCTGGCTAGCCCACAAGGCTGTAGCGACGTTGGTGAAGCCGGAGGTTGCAAAGGCTCTCAATAGGCTCCTTGCAAGAGTAGAGGGGGTTGGCAAAGAGGAGTGGACTGAGGGAGGCGTCAGTCTCTACTTCAATCTAGGAGGCATGAAGAGCGCCGAGCGGGTAGCCACGTTTAGACTGTATACGGACTTCCGCAACTTCTACCTTTACTGCCATACATGTAGCGATACTTCAGCGAGGAGGGTGCTCAGCGTAGCGGCTGAGTGGCTATGGCCAGCAGTGGAGCGGCTGGGGCTGGCGGCCAATGAGTGGCTGAAGTGGTATGGAAACGCCCTCATCCTACCCGCCGACATGGGCTGGCCGATCTTTTTAGAGCTGTGGAAAAAGTATAATATGTCTCTCCACGTGGAGGAGGGCGCGCGGGAGCTACTCCGCGTGGAGGTGCTTGAGACTAGGGCGGATGGCACGGCCAAGTTCCGCCTTTGGTACTACAAGTGGCGCGAGACTAGGTCGGAGCGACCCTACGTGGACTTTGAGATAGGGCCATGCCAACGTAGTGATAACAGAATCCGTTTCAGAGGCTACATTTCAGCTAACAAGGCCAAGGGCATCCTCAGAGACCACTTGGCCGAAATAGCCAAACTGCTGAAGCGCAGGGGAGTGAAGGGCGTATCGCTGAGGAGCGACGGCAAAGTGCTCGAATTCTCCGGCGCATTCCGCAACTCCGTGTTAAGCAAGCTTGGCATCTCGCCTGAGCTTCCGCGGGCCGAGCCGGCGGCAGTTGAGCACCTGGGCGGCTATAGGTTCAAGGTGGGAAGTTGCGAGGTGGAATTCGACAGGGGGTACGTCAAGGGCGGCTATGAGTTCTATGTAGAGCTGAGGCTGGTATCCAATGAAGAGGCGGTGCGCTACGCCGCATCGCTTAGGGCAGTTGGCGTTGACGCCAAGGTAGTCGGCAATGTGGTTAAGCTGGACAGCGACTCCTTCTTCGGCCTGTTGGCCGCCGCAAACGCAGTGCCGCCCAGCCTAACGCCGCTCTATCGCTCAGACGACCTCCATGTGTATGCAAGCATCGACGAGGGGCGAGCGAGATATTACTTTGTCGTGAAGCACAAGGGCGTGTGGAGAGTAGTAGAGGGGCTTTATGTGGAGAATAGGGTCCAGCTCAAGCGTGCTGAGTGCGAAGTCCTTGAGGCCGTGAAAAGTGTAGTGGCAAAGGCGTTAGAGAGGTTAGGCCGCCCCGCAGAAGTGGGAGAGCCAGGCGAGATTAAGGACGAGGAGGGCAACGTCAAGGTCTGCTACCTCCTCATCTATGGTCCCCACTTTACGCCGTTTTTAGAACACGCCGCTGAGGGCGTCGAGGCTGGACCGGCGGAGACGCGGCTGGAAGGCAGGCGCATCGTGATTAAGGCCGGCGGCGTAGAAGTGACTGTGGAATTCAAGCTGTTGAAAGGGAAGGAGGCTACACTCCTCTTCGCTAACAACATGGGTCAGACTCTCGCGGTGTACAAGTCTCTCAAGGTGCTGGGAGTGCCAGTGGAGATTACGCCGGGGGGCGTCAAAGTAGACGGCGAAGCGCTGTGGGCCCTTATGACGGTAGCTGTCGAAAAGGCAGTTGAGAGAGGAGCCCTCAGGGTGCTACCAGTGGAGGTCGCGCCTGGCGTGGAGCTGTTAAAAGTGTACAACGCCAGTGGTATAAAGATGTACGTATTCCGCGCCGAAGGCGCCCACTACTACTTCGCCGTGAAGACTGGGCGGGGGTGGAGAGCTGATGGTGGGAAGTACAACGGCAAGCAAGTGCTAGTTCATGGCGAAGCCGCCCGCGCAGTCGCAGAAGCCATAAACACCATATACCGCGAAATGGGCGTGGACAGGAGGGTAGAGGTGAAGCTGTACAAAGGCACGCCCTACATCTATCTCACCAACGAGGATTTGAAGCTGTTAGGCATAGGATAGGCGGAGACGGGCCGATGAAATTCTTCAGCGGCGTTTCGTAGACACTTCACCGACCACGAAGCCCATCACACATATAACCCGGGGGGTGGGGTTTATTTGTGATGACGTCTTGGGGAGGGGGAGCGGTGACGAGGCGGTTATCGCTGATAACCAACTTATTGAGACACTAATGCTTATAAATGGAAGTGGAGCAAAGGCCATGGAGTTGAAGATCGGCAGGGCGATTATTAAGCACGGGCTTGAGGACCTCTACGAGTACAGCGACGTGGACGTGGCCATAGTCGGGGCTGGCCCGGCAGGGCTGACTGCGGCGAGGTACTTGGCGGAACGGGGGTTCAAGGTGCTGGTCTTCGAGCGGCGCTTCTCCTTCGGCGGGGGAATTGGGCCTGGCGGCAACATGATTCCCAAGATTGTGGTGCAAGAGGAGGCCTTGCCCATCCTCAAGGACTTCAAGGTGAGGTTTAAGCCGGCCGGCGACGGCCTCTACACGGTGGACCCGGCGGAGCTCATCGCCAAGCTGGCGGCGGGGGCCATAGACGCGGGGGCGAAGATCTTCTTGGGAGTCCACGTAGACGACGTGATTTTCCGCGGCGACCCTCCCAGGGTGACTGGGCTTCTGTGGATTTGGACGCCTATCCAGATGTCGGGCATGCACGTGGACCCGCTCTACACCCAGGCCAAGGCCGTCATCGACGCCACTGGACACGACGCAGAGGTGGTCTCAGTGGCGGCTCGAAAGGTGCCCGAACTCGGCATACAGCTTCAAGGGGAGAAGTCGGCGTGGTCGGAGGTGTCTGAGAAGCTCGTGGTAGAGCACACGGGGAGAGTGGCGCCGGGGCTCTACGTCGCCGGCATAGCGGTCTGTGCAGTGTACGGGCTTCCGCGCATGGGGCCCATATTCGGCGGAATGCTCATGTCGGGGAAAAAGGTGGCCGAGGTAGTGGCCAAGGACTTGACAGAGATGGCCTATGCCGTTCGAGCTTAAGGTCGTAAAAACCACGGAGCTTCGTTGCACCAACTGCGGCAAGATAATAACGGGGAGCCCCATAGTGGTGAAGACCTGCTGCGTGAACAAGCCCTGGGTCTTCTGTAGCCGAGAGTGCTACAAGGCCTTTTTAACCAAGTGGACGCGCAACCAAGACGCAGCCCGAAGCGGCGGCACACTCCGCAGAGGCGTAGTATAAACCATAAGGTAAAAATGGATCATGTTCCGTTTTTCGCTGGCGTAGTTAGGCCTGCCAAGACCGACCACTTAGAACGCCCAAACCTGGGCTCTGCCTCAAGGCCGGCCTCGGCGGCTTAGTTCCACCTCCCGCTTGACGGTCGGAGTGGCTGACTGGGAACATGTGGGTTTTGGCGCATGACGCCTCTCTTCTGGGCCCTTGCCCTAAGGGGCTGGTTATTGTAAAGCGGGTTCCGAATTTGCGCCGAAAAAGGGAGGGTAGGTTTAGAAGACCATTACCGTACCTCCGTAAACCTCTTCTAGAAATGTTTCAGCTCCCGCTATTTCGTCGACTATATCGAGGAGGTCCTCCTTCTTTATTCCATATGCAGCAGCCGCTATGGGGCATGCGTATATCTTGAACTTGTCCTTGTACTGCTCCTTAAGTTCGCTAAGAAATGTGGGCCAGTCTTTAAATTGGCCGCTCTTTATCATGTTTTGTAGATTTTTGAGAAAGGTTTCTACATGGGGTAAGTATCCTTGCGGATATATTGACCAAACGTCTGGCTTAGTTTCTGCCCATATTTTGTATGCCGTGTCTTTTCTAAACGCTACTAACCCCTCGTTCACCAAGTGGAGTACCACCTTATACCCGGAGGCCAACGCCGCGGCACTATATACAACAACACAGCAGATCCTATTAGCCGCGCCGCTTTGGACAACAATCCCAAGTTTTCTCTCCTGCATGATACACGGAGATTCTCATAAGTTAAAAATACACATTTACATGCATTTTTTACACTTTATACAGAGAATTTACACCGGACGCCCCCCATCTGCGTCGGCGGATGATTAAAGCAGCCTCGGAGGACGTGTGATGGGGCTAGTTGCACCTGTGGCTTCTTGCCGTTTCTGCCGTGTACCGTTGTTAGTGTTTGACAAGAGCTAGCCTCCGCAGAGCGGCTTGGCCTCTGGTGCTGGGCCGCGTTTCACTGATGCGGCAAACGGGTAGGAGATGTTGCCTCGCAGTATTAATCTGCCCGCGAGGACTCTGCCTGGCTCTACGCTGGCGTTGGGCAGTTTAACCGCATAAACCCCACCCTGGCTTATTACGTTGTTGAAGAGGCACTCTACGTAGAAGTCGCCTATCTCAATTGCGCTGACTTGTATAGTGCCATTTAGCGGCTCGATTTCTAGAACCGCCTCAGTGTAGTTTCCTACGTAGACCGCGGCGGATTTTATAGTTAGCCGGGGCGGCTCTTCGGCACTGCCTGGCCCTCCCACTGTTGCAAGTAGTGCAAACGCCACTATAATTACTACGGCGGCTACTGTAGCCAAGGTCGACATGCGCATAGCCTCTATGCGTCCCCATTTTAAGAAGTTTAATACCCGTCTATTCCACCTCGTGGACAGCTTCTACTTGGCGATTGGGGGCGGCGGCGACGTAATCATGGCGGCTGTCCTCGCGGGAGACGCCGCAGTGGGGCACATACCCTGGGAGCGGTTTGTGGTAGACCCAGAGCCGGGCCCCATACCACTCTCCGCCTTTAGAGAGGCGGTGTGGCTGGGCGATGGGCTTGTCTTAGCCACTCCTAGGACTTATGTGGAGAGGGGCGGGCGGCGGTTTAAGACGCAGGGAGTCTGCGTGGCGGAGGCCTTGGGCAAGTCGGTATACGTGGTTGACCCCTATAGGAGGCCGTCTGAGGTGGCAAAGGCGCTTTCTCGCTTCGGCCGCGTGGTGGGGGTTGACGTCGGCGGCGATGTCTTGGGGATCGGTTGCGAGGAGTCTCTGGGTAGCCCGCTGTCAGACGCCTACGGCCTCGCCGTGTTGGCCCGGCTCAGGGAGCTGGGGGTCGAGGCAGAGCTCGTGGTCATGGCGCCGGGCGCCGACGGGGAGCTGGATAGAGAGTACCTTATGGCCCGCGCCGCGGAGGTCGCCAGGAAGGGCGGCTTCTTGGGGACGATGGGCCTTTCCAAGCTACAAGTCGATACGCTCGCCGCCTTGGTGGAGCGCTGTGTGACAGAGGCCTCTGCCGTCGCGGTGAAGGCCGCTAGGGGGGAGTACGGCGTATTAGAGCTGAGGGGCGGGCTTAGGCGAGTGAAGGTGGACTTGTTCGCCGCCGTGGGGCTTAGGCTGGACCCCGCGGCCGTCCTCGAGGTCAACAGGGCGGCGCGCCTAATCTATGAGCGCGATGTGCCTATAGACAAGGCGGCGAAGGTCCTCTTGGCAGAGGGAATTCCGACGGAGTACCACCTAGAGGAGCTTTTGGCCAAGGGGCTGACGCCGAGGGAGGCCGCGGAGGCGCTTAAGAAGTTGAAGAGGTGCGGCGGGGTGCCTTGACTTCGCCTAGCACCTCTCCGTAGCGCGTCGCGTTGAAGGGGCCCGCCTTCACCGCAGTGGCCTCCACCGTGAGCTTAACCGTCAGGGCTTGGCCGTAGAGCGTGACGTTTAGATGCGCGGAGCTTTTAACTGTGAGAGGCACACCGTTTACGCGGCATGTGGTAGAGACGTACTCGCCTCTCCCCTGCGCGCCGGGGAGCAACGTCTGCAGGGCGGCGGGGGTAATGACGCCCCTCTCCTCCACCAGCACCCCCGCGTAGCCGAGCGCCTCGCAACGGCCGACCTCTCTCACAGTGGCGTTGACGCCCCTCAGCAGTACGCCGACGGTGTAGTTGGCCGGGCGCTCCTCCGCGTAGCACTGCCCCTGGAGACAGTTCACCACGTAGAGGACGCCGCCCTCCGTCGCGGCCTTGTAGGACACCTCCACGGGGCCCCGCGGCGGGAGGTTTGCCGTGAGGACTCCCATGGAGTAGTTGCCCAAGAGGCCCACCCCCTCCAGTCCCCAGCCCCACAGGGAGATAGACACCTCGCCCACGGCCACAGACATCACATAGGTGTAATTAACTTCGTAGTTCCTCTCGCTGAAGGGCACGGCCGGGGGAGGAGGGGCGGAGGTGACCACCGCCGCCGTTGTCGTTGGCGTGGGAGTTGCCGTCTGCACGCCCTGTTGCTGGGCGGTGGAGATGAAGTACACGGCAGCGGCCGCGGCCAAGACGGCGACTATTATCAGCCCCCACTTCATGGCCCACTAACTCAACTAAAATATAAGAGTTATCCGATCCGTGGACGTATATCGTTGTAGAGTGTGCGGAGAGTACGTCGAGGAGCCGCGCCACTGCGGCGTAGACGCCGAGCTGGTCTTAGACGGGAAGACCAGGGTGAAGATCTCCAAGTTGCTCTCCCTGGCGTTGCGCCACAGCCCCTCCGCCCTGGGGGTGTCGCTGGACGAGGGAGGCTGGGCGCCCCTAGACGCCGTTGTGGCCGGGCTCAAGAAGCTCGGCCTTTCCGCGTCGGCGGGGGTTGTGGAGGCTGTGGCGCGGCTGGACAAGAAGGGCCGTTTTGAGCTCTCCAGCGGCCGCATTAGGGCGCGGTACGGCCACAGCATCTCTGTCAAAGTGGAGTACGAAGTAGACACGGAGACGCGCCGCCTATACCACGGCACCACGCGCAGAAGCCTAGAGGGGATAATGAAGATGGGCATTTTGCCCATGAACAGGCTGTACGTCCACTTGGCCGTGGACTTCAACACGGCGTGTGAAACGGCGGCTAGGCGGCAAGACCCAGTGGTGCTGGAAGTAGACGCAGACTGCACCAGAGCCGCCGGCCCAATATACAAGGCGTCTCCCGCAATCCGGCTCTCAAAGTATATACCGCCCACCTGCATCGCAAACGTCTACCCATGCGAAAAATTTTATACAGCCACCCAGACATAGCCATGGACACGTCCCAGCTCAAGGCCACCTTTCTTAAGCTGTTGAAAGAGGACGAGGAGTTTAGATACACGGTGGCAGGCTACTTAGGCGTCGCAGAAGTGCTCAAAAGACTGGACAAGCTGGCAGAGGAGCAAACTAAGATTTGGAAAGAAATTCGGCGCACTTGGAGGGAGATCCGCCGCATTTGGAGAGAGATACGTGAAATAAAGAAGGAACAGGCTAAGATGTGGGAAACAATCAACAGCGTAAAGAGCGAAGTGGCTACAGGCTTTGACCGTCTACAGCGCCGCCTTGATGCGCTTGGCGCTAGGTGGGGTGTGATGAGCGAGAAAGCGTTTCGGGAGGGTCTCCGTGGCGTTGTCGAGAGGGAGCTTGGCCTTAGAGTGGAGAGGTGGACGGCGTACGACGAAGAGGGCAAGGTGTTCGGCTTCCCAAGCGAGGTAGAGGTAGACGTCGCCGTTAAAGACGGCAGGGTTATACTCATTGAAATTACGTCTCACGCCAGAGCGCCCGACGTGGCCATCTTCAAGAAGAAGGCAGAGCTCTACGCCGAGAAAGAGGGCAAGAGACCAGACAGACTGGTCATCATTACCCCCTACGCCGAAGAAGACGCGAAGAAGGTCGCAGAGAGGTTGGGAGTCGAGATTTACACGGGGGTATAGCCGCGCCCCCGCTGGCAACACTTATATAGGCGGGTATTGACGTAGCTGTGCTGGCGTTGTTAAATCTCACTGCTCCGCCTCTTCTGCTTTTGTTTTTGCCGGCGGCTTTGGTTGGCAATTACACGCTTCCCGCGCCTCCGGCGTCTGAGGTGGCGGCTTTTTCGCCCGGTGGGGCTCCTCTGCCCACCTGGGTCTTGAACGGGACGCTCTACGTGTTGCAAGGCGGAGAGCCGGCGGTGGCGGTGTATGTGCCGAGGTTTTTCAACTCCAGCGGCGTCTACAGCGTGGCCGTGGAAGGCCCCTTTGTGGCACAGGCGCCGCCTGGGGTAATGGTAGTAGAGGCTAAGCCACAGCCGGCGAGGGTGGCAGTGAACAAGACGGGGCTATACCTATACTTCGACACAGGAGCCACAATCGTCTACCAAGCCTTCACCATACAGCCGACTCCCACAACAAGCCCACCTCAAACTACGCAGACTACGACGATAAGCCCACCTCCAGCGACAACCAGTACACCGCCTCATGCCACAACCACCACTACGCCCTCGACTACAACAACACCTAGTCCAACCTCCACCGCGACGCCAACCCCTACAGCGCCAGTTGAGTGGTTGCTTGTGGCCGTGGCGGTGGCTGTTGTCGCAGTGTTGGCAGTGGTGTTTGCCAGGAGGAGGCGCGGCGGCTGTGGAGATCTGGGCGACGTGGACTTGGCGTTGCTTAAGTTCTTGGAGTCTAGGGGCGGCTCGGCGGAGAGGGCGGAGCTACAGGCGGCGCTAAATCTGCCAAAGACCACGCTCCACAGACACCTCCACAAGTTGGCTAGGTATGGCTATGTGAGACTTGTGCAAGAAGGGCCGCGGCAGAGGGTAGAGCTCTTGCGCAAGTGCTGAACGCTCCATCCGCCTTGGTTGATTTTTAAAATCAGCGTTGTTTACCGCCGTGGAGATTGTGCCCGTCGGGGAAGAGTCGCTGGGGGTGCGGTCTATGTGCCTCTACGTGGAGACGCGGGACCTCCGGATTCTCCTAGACGCAGGGGTCTCCCTTGCCCCAAGGCGCTTCGGCCTGCCGCCCCACCCCCTCGAGCTTCAGCGGGCTAGAGAAGTGAGGGAGCAAATACTCCGCCTAGCCGCCTACGCGGACGTGGTGACCATAAGCCACTACCACCGCGACCACTTCACAGTCCCCTACCCAAGCCAGTACATGGCCACAGACTCCGAAACCTACAAGGCCGTCTACGGGGAAAAGACCGTCCTTGCCAAGAGCCCCCACGACCTCAACTGGTCGCAACGCAGGCGACACTACGGCTTAGCCAAGGCGCTGGACGGCGTAGCGACCGTGGTCTACGCCGACGGAGGAGAGTGGAGATTCGGCACAACCGTGGTAAGGGCCTCTGGCCCCCTCTGGCACGGGCCCGCCAGCTCTAAGACGGGCAGAGTAATCGCCTTCGCCGTGTCAGACGGCGAGGAGACACTGGCCTTTATCCCAGACGTGGAGGGGCCAGTGGAGGAAGAGGCGGTGCACTTCGCCGAGGAGGTAAAGCCCACAGTCGTAGTAGTGGGGGGCCCGCCCACGTACCTCGGCTGGGACCTCGCCCCCGCCGTGTCCAATCTCAAGAGGATAGTGGACCTGCGGCCCCGCCTGCTAGTCCTCGCCCACCACCTCCTCAGAGACGTCCAGTGGCGGGAGAAAATCGGCGAAGTCCTCCAGTATGCAGAGCGGCGCGGCGTAGAGGTGGCCACATACGCCAAGTTGGCCGGCCGCGAGGAGCAACTGCTCGAGGCCAGGCGGCGGGAGCTATACGGCGAGTCGGGACGCGGCGAAGAGGCTGGCGAAGAGGAAGAATGAGGGCGGTGGTGCTAGCCGGGGGGAGGGGGTCGAGGATGGGGAGGCCTGAGAAGTGCTTGCTTCCCGTGGGTGCTGTGCCTCTGTTGCTCAGAGTGGCCGCCGCGCTGATCTGGGCCGGCTTTGACGAAGTGGTGGTGGCCACAACCAGGGGGCACCCCGGAGTTGCCTGGCTGGCAGAGACGTGGGGGTTCGCGGTGGATTACACAGAGGGCTTGGGCTACGGCCCCGACTTAGTCCGCCTGGCGGAGAGACACGCCCCTGCCCTGTTTGCCTCATGCGACTTGGCTAACTTAACGCCCAGCCACGTGAAGCCCCTCCTGAGCCGCCCCCGTATGGCCACGGCAGTCGCCAGCGGGCAATACGTGGGACTGACGTGGATGCCCAGCCCAAACATGTCCAAGTGGGAGGAGGTGGAGGTGCCGCCGTTGATGAACATAAACACGTGGCGCGACTACGAGGAGGCCGAGGCGGACCCCCCACCTGCTTACCCCCTGCCCATGGACCCCCACACGCTTAGGCCGCACGAGGATGTCTTCCCAGATGTCGTCGCAGGAGAGGCGCCCATAGCCGTAGAGGCGTGGACGTGCACTGTACTGGATGGACACCACAGGTTAAACAAGGCGAAGAGGGAGGGGCGTCCCATACTTGCCCTCCCGGTGGACTACCGGGCAGTAGAGGTAAACATGACGAAGATGGAGGTGTTGGCGAGGGCCGCCGCCGGCCTTCTCTACCCCCCGAAAACCACTTGGCACACCTACAGGGGCATACACATCAGCCAGATACCCACCGCCCAGTTGCCTCACATGCCGACAAGGCTCCTCAAGTGCGATGCAATATAGCCCAACGCGAGCCCGCCAGCGGCTCTGAGCGTGCAGTTGCGCGGGCTATTTAGACTGGGCGTCTAGACGCGCCTTTATAGACGCGGCGTACTTTTCCACAATTGCCACGACGTGTTCTACGTCTTTTGCGGCGTGCTTGTCTGTCCTATACCGGCTGAATACGCCCTCTCGGTCTGGCCCATTGTACTGATACTCATGTAGCGAGAGGGCCACCTCTGTGACGTAGTACACCTCGTCTCCGTAGACCTCCGAGAGGGCCTTAGCCACCTCCCTCAACCTCGTCGAAGGCATAAAGGCTATCACCCAGTCAGCCTCGCTCACCCTCTTGCCCTCCCTCAGCCGCTTCACCCCAGTGTACAAACGTGCGAGCGTCTCCCTCCTCTCGGCGGCTAGGGCCGCTACGACGGCCTTCCACGCCTGATAAGCCTTTCCAGCGGCGTTACGGACAAGCCCATTCCTGAGGAACTCTCTGGCCAACTCTGCCTCGTATAAAGCCTCCCTAAGTCTAGCCGCGATGTAGCCCTTCTCGTCTACCCAAGGCTTGGCCAGTTCCACGTTGCCTATGCGCAAGCGGAGTTAAAGAACTTTTTGCGTAAAGAATTCTAAACGGATCAAAGACTGGGAAAATGTGGCACGTAATAGCCTAAAGCGCCATGGGAGATAGTCAGTTTACTCAGCCAACGCCCTAGCGAAGAGCTCTTTGTACACTGGCACTTGCCAAGCGTAGTATTTCCCCACGCCGAGCTCTCTGTCTACGGGGGGTGGCTCAAAGGAGGAGTCCACCTCGTTGCCTAGCTCAAGGTCTCTGGGCAACTCCATCACGAGGTTGTATCTTATAAGCAAGTCGGCTAGTTCGAGAAGCTCGGGCTCTTCGCCGAGGCGGAGGTAGTCAACGTCCTCTACCACCCGCCGCGCGAGCTCGCCTAGGTGCCTCCCCTTCACCAAACCGACAAGAGACTCCAAGCCCTTAAGCGCGGCGAGCCGCCGCTTGTACTTATCCACGTCCCAGCCCAGCTTTGCCAGCTCCTCTAGCCCCCTCGGATTCCCGCCATAGAGCTTCCACACCTCGTCGAAGGGGGGCGCCGGGCCGGGGTAGAGCTCCCTCGCTCTGTAGTACAGCTCTTCGAAGTCCCGCCTGGGGAGATTCCACAAATAGGCCTGCCAGACGTAGCTGTGCCGTGCCAGTAGGCCTCTGGAATAGCCCTCTGACGTAAGAGCGAAGAAGTTGACTATGACGTCTTTCAACTCCTCTGGCCTCCCCACGTTCATAGTGGATTCCATGGATTTGGCATATGCCTCCACATTGACGAATGTGGTGGCGACCTCGTCTACTACGATGAATATCCGTTTTACGTCCTTGGTTTTGACGTATTTTGGTATTGACGTGGCCATGATGGCAAAGAATTCGCCGAAGTGCGTGATTTGAGAAAGGCTCCTAAACATGGCCTTGGCTAACTGCTTGGCCAGCTTTTTCACGTCTACAGGCGCGTGGCAATTACGGCCTCGGCGAGCTCGCTCTTCCTCGTGTCTACAAGGACCGCCACACCGTCGGGGTACCACTCTCTAAATCTCCTCACCGTCTCTTTAAACAGTCGGGATTTACCGCACCCCTCAGGCCCAAAGACGAAGAGGGGGAGGTACATCTGCCCCGCGTTGTACCTCTTCACCGCCTCTAGTTCTATCTTCCTTCCTATGAATGGGAGTTCCACGTTTGTGCCAGGTCGCGGGGTTATAAGCTTCTCCGCTTGTTTAGACGGCGACTGCCGCGGGGTAGCAACTGAGTTGGCAGTGTCGCGTATGGGCTCTACCCAGAGACTCTCTCCTAGACTCACCCTCCGAGGTGAGGGCGAAGAAGTTTATCTTTCTGTCGACGTCCTCGGCCCTCAGTGGGTCTGTGGTGTGGTACATGTCCTTGGCCACTCTGTCCACCTCAGCTACGCCAAAGGCCGCCACAGCTTGTCAAAAACGTCCTCCTAACCCTCTTGTATATACGCCGCGCAATTCTCGCACATAAGAACGCCGCAGGCTTTCCCAGAGGCGCAGAAAAGGGGCCAGCCCCGACTTGTTGCGAAGCGGCGGCGGTAAACTCTTCCACGACTTCACACAACATGTCAGGGGAAGACGCGGCGAATATCTTATACACATCGTCCATTGTTGCATCTATTAGAAGCGCTTGCCGTCTTGATACCACTCCTTAAAGCGGCGCACGGCCTCTCGAAAAAGGCGGGACTTCCCGCAGCCCTCAGGCCCGTAGACAAATATGGGCACAAGCATCTGCCTCGCGTTATACCTCCTCAAAGCCTCCAACTCCGCCCCACGAAGGGCAACACGAGCAATATTCAACATACACATATAAATAGTGGTGACGCTTTTAAAACGTTGGAGTCTGTAACGCATGCGCCTGGCATTCACGGGGAGCGGCAAGGGGAAGACCTCTGCGGCACTCGGCATAGCGCTGAGGGCGTGGGGCCACGGGCTCAGGGTGCTGTACGTGGGAGTCATGAAGACGCCCTTCTACATGGGGGAGGAGGTGGGGGAGTACAAGGCCATGAGGCGGCTGGGGATAGACGCTGTGTATCTCACCGACTTAAGGAGCCCCGCCGCCCTCCTGGAGTACGCCCTCTCCCAAGGCGACAGCTACGACGTAGTCGTGTTGGACGAGCTGTTGTACGCGGTTAGGCAGGACCTTCTAGAGCCGCGGCACTTGGGCGATCTCGCAAGGCTGAGGTCCCACGTGGTGGTCACTGGGGGGTATTGGGAGGAGGGCTTTGGAGACTACTTCGACCTGGTGACGCGGCTAGACAACGTCAAACATTACTACCAGAGGGGGGTTTTAGCCATTAGGGGGCTTGACTGGTGACATCTGGCTTGCGCTAGCGCTCGCCTTGGCCCTCGACGTGGTGTACCCCGAGCACCGGGGCCTCCTCTTAAAGATACACCCGGTGCACACCTCCTACTTCATGGCGCTACGGCTTGCCAAGCGGCGGAGGGACAGGCTGTGGGGAATTGCCGTGTGGCTCGCCGTAGAGGCGGCGCATTTGACCCCCTTCGCCGCGCTTTTGGCCCTGGCCGCCTTCCACCCCCTGGCGTGGGCTCTGGCGGCCGCCGCTACACTCAAGTTCTCCATCTCGTACAAGCTCCTGGTGGACATATGCCGCAGAGTGCAGAAGGCGCTTGAGAGAGGCGACTTGGCAGAGGCAAGGCGGTGGGTGAGTCACATCGTGAGAAGAGACGTATCCTCCCTAGACGAAGCCGGCGTAGCGTCGGCGGCGTTGGAGAGCTTGGCGGAGAGCCTAGTGGACGGCTTCACTTCGCCGGTCTTCTACGCCGTACTGCTGGGCCCCCTAGGCGCCTTAGGGCAAAGGGTGGCCAACACGTTGGACGGCGCTTTAGGCTATAAGACGCCCGAGTTTAAAGACGTGGGGTGGGTCTCGGCCCGGGCGGACACAGTCCTGAACTTTATCCCGGCCCGCCTCACCGCCCTACTGATAGCCCTCCTGGCGCCCATAGCCGGCGGCGACGTGAGGAAGGCCCTGGCAGTGTGGCTAAGGTGGCACAACGCCACAGAGAGCCTCAACGCGGGCCACCCAATGTCGGCCATGGCAGGAGCGCTCGGCGTGAGACTGGAAAAGAGGGGGCACTACGTCTTGAACCCCTCTGGGAGGCCGCCCACCGCGGCCGACATAGCCAGAGGCGTTAAGCTTGCCACGGCAGTCACCGCGGTTTACTTCGTAGTCATGTTTTTAATATGGACGATTGTTCAATATTTAAAAGTGTTGATTTTTGGAGGCCCATGAAAATAGCCTTCTACAGCGGGGGCAAAGAGAGCGTGTACGCGGCTCTCTTGGAGTGGCCCATAGACGCCTTTGTATTCCTCATCTACGACTTTCCCAAGCCCTCTCCCCACATCGCTAACTTGGGCTTCGCCGTGGGGTTTGGCTCGCGTATAGCCCCCGTGGTGGTTCACAAGTTGCCCAAGGGGAGAGAGTTTGAGGAAAAGGCCCGCCTCTTGAGGAAGCTGGGCGTAGACGTGATTGTCGCTGGGGACGTCGACGTGGAAGACCACTTGCGCTACATGGAGAAGCTGGCGCGCGAAGTGGGGGCGTCGCTGAAGGAGCCGCTGTGGGGGATGGACCACGAAGAGCTCCTCAGGAGGGAGGCAGAGGAGCTCTCCTTTTACATCATCGGCGGGCCGGGGGAGCTCCTCTGTAGAAGAGTCGACGGGAGCAACGTGGAGGAGTTTATCGCCTTGGCGAAGAAGATGAGTGTCGACCCCCTAGGGGAGCGCGGAGAGTACCACAGCCAAGTGGTAGAGGTGAAGAGGCTCGTCGTCTCAGCTGAGGCAAAGTGTGTGCCTGCGGCGGTCTACGGGGGGTACCACATCGCCGAGATTAGGCCGTGATTGTAGACCTCTTGTCTAAGTATGCGGAGTGTGACGGCGTCCTCCTCTCCGGGGGAATTGATAGCACTTTGGTGGCCTACGCCGCGAGGCGGATAGGACATGTGCCCGTCGGCATAACAGTGTCGCTGGTCAGTTGCCAGGGGGATTTGCCATTTGCCTTATACGCCGCGGCCCGCCTCTCCACCCCCCTCTCCATTGTGCAAGTGAGACTTGTAGAGGCGCTCGACTACGTGGAGAGGGCCATGGAGGTGTTGAAGAACTTCAACGCCATGGAGCTCGTAAACTGCGCAGTGCAGTATGCTGGGCTTGAGAGGGCGAGGGACTTGGGGCTTAGGAGGGTGTGTACAGGCGACGGGGGAGACGAGCTTTTCCTCGGCTACTCCTTCTACCGCAAATATTCCCTCCACGCGCTTGAGGAAAAACGCCGCGAGATAGTGGCGAAGTGGAGGTTCTGTAGCCGCCAGATAGCCCAGGCCTTGGGCCTAGAGGCGGTGCTCCCCTTCACAGAGAACGAGGTGGTGAAATTTGCGCTCGCTCTGCCAGCCGCCGAGGTCTTAGACAAAAAGCCGCTTAGAGAGGCCCTAAAGGGCGTGGCGCCGCTAATCGCCGCGAGGAGGAAGACCCCGCTGGAGGAGGGTAGCTGCTTCAACCGCCTGTACGAGGAGATGGAGAAGAGGGCTGGGAGCCCCTACGCCTACCTCTGCCGCCTCTTTGAAGCAAAGGGCTTCCAATACCTGCGGAGCGCCGAGGGGTGCCCTAGATGCGGCTACGCTCAATTCGACGGCTACTGCTCCATGTGCGGCTACTATGAAGAGCGGTAATGCGCTGGGCATGGAATTGAAGTTGTACACACTAGGCGAGGTGGACGCCGCAATTCTAGCGGAGCTACAGCCTCGGCTAGCCCCCGTCAGAGTCCAATGGCTGTAGTCTTCTATCACGGGGGCACCAGTTGGGCGGAGGAGGGCGTCATGCCAGATTTCTCGGACAACTCAAACCCCATAGGCCCTCCCGAGGGCTTGATTTATTACGTGAGAGAGGCCGTGGAGAGGGGCGTCTACCTCCGCTTCCCGGCCAATTTGGCGGAGGAGGTGTTGAGGGAGTACGAGGGGGTTGAGGTGACTGTGTTCAACGGGGCGACTGAGGCCCTGCTTGCGGCTATCGCGGCGCTTAAGCCGCGGCGCATTGTAATCCCCTGGCCCAACTACGCCGACTATGTGAGAGTGGCTCAGCTGCTCGGCGTCGGCTACGTCCTAGTGGAGGACCCCCTACAAGCCGCCTCGGGGGACCTAGTGGTGATGTCCAACCCCAACAATCCGCTGGGGAGGTACGTGAGGAGAGACGAGGTGCTCGACTTAGCGCGCCGCCTCAAGGCGAGAGGGGCGGCGCTTCTCGTGGACGAGTCCTTCATAGACTTCACAAGGGGCGAGTCCGCCGCCCCAGACGTGCCCGTGGTGAAATCCTACGGCAAACTCCTCGCGGCGCCGGGTCTCCGCGTCGGGGCGTACTTAGGCGACCCCCCGCCGGGCCTCAAAGCGCCTTGGCGTCTCAACGCTATAGCGGACTATGCCCTCTACCACCTAGGCGCATCTGGCATAAAGAGGCACAGAGAGAGGACCCTCGCCTACATAGCCGAAGAGCTCCCGCGGGTGTGGCAGAAGGTCGCCAAGTGCGCGAGCCCGCTCCCCACCGACGTCCACTTCTTCGTGGTGAAGGGCAGAGAGCCCAAGGGGGTCAAGGTGAGGCCGCTGTGGACCCACGGCCTTGCAGACGCCTACCGCGTATCTATCAAAACTCCGGAGCTAAACGACGTGTTGATAAGGGCCATATGCAGTGCCTAAGGGCGCTCCTCTCCTTTTTCACAATAATACCGGCGGGAGTAGCCAAGCTGGACTTCAAATGCGCCTGGGCGCTCCCCTACGTGGTGCCCCCCTTAGTGGCGGGGCCAGCGGCCGTTGCCTTGTGGCTCGGCGCAAGTCCCCACGTGGCCTATCTCTTACTCCTCTTGATGACCGGGCTCAACCACCTCGACGGCCTCGCCGACGTGGCCGACGCGTTGATGGTCAGAGACAGGGAGAGGGCACGCGCCGTGTTGGAAGACCCCAGGAGGGGCACTGGCGGCATATTCGCAGTGGTGGCCACATACGCAGTCGCCACAGCCTCTACCGCGTCCCCTCTTCAGCTCCTCTTGGCAGAGGTCTTCTCAAAGGCACTGATAGTGACCGTAGCGGCGTTTAGCAAGCCATTCAAGCCCGGCTTAGGGGCGCTGTTTATAGACGGCGCGAGGTCCAGCTGGCCGCCGGCGCTCCCAGCCCTAGCCGTGACAGTGTGCTTAAGGCCAGCCGCTACGCTTGCCGCCCTTGCCGTCGCCCTGGCGTTGTATGCCGCGGCCTATAAACATCTCGGCGGGGCAAACGGCGATGTATTCGGCTACCTTCTAGAGGTCTCACGTGTGGCGTATATAGTTACGTGGCACATGTAGCCGTATGAGTTTACTTATATAATGGATTTCTCTCCCTCTTATGAACTTAAAGCCGTCTGTCCTCGCCGTGGTGATTGGGACTACAGACGTCTCTTTAATTCCCGGCATATCTGTGGCTGGGGCTACTCCTGAGCTTACCCACTATACCCCCGCCTTGGACGTGGAGTATCTCCTCACCGGGAGACCCATCACCCTAGACGTAGTGCCAATGACGCCCGATGGCATTCCCACCCCCGCGCTTGTCACAAGGGCGGTGGCCTTCGACGTGCCTAAGCTGGTGGTAAACGCCGGGGCTAGAGTGAGGCCGAAGGTGCCGTATGTGGACTTAGGCGGCGAGCCCGGCGGAGACATAAGGAGGGGCCCCGCCATGAGCTGCGCCGCGGCTGAGGAGCTGGTGAGCAGGGGCAGGGTGCTCGGGCGGGAGCTGGGCCGCCTCGGCGTGGTGTACCTCGGAGAGTCTATACCAGGGGGAACCACCACGGCCATGGCCATACTAGTGGGGCTGGGATACAACGCTTGGGGCAGGACCAGCTCCGCCTCGCCCAATAACCCAAAGGAGCTTAAGGCCCAAGTCGTAAAGGAGGCCCTCGAGAGGGCCAAGCCGCCCCACGACCCGCTCAGTGTGGCATGCGAGCTGGGCGACCCGGTCCACCCCGCCTTGGCGGCAATCGCGCTGGGCATCGCCGAGGCGGGCGGAGCCCCGGTCTTGGCGGGGGGCACTCAGATGGCGGCTGCCGCGGCCATATACAAGGCCATGGGCGGCGACCTAGCCAAGCTCCACGTGGCTACCACTAGGTGGATTGTGGAAGACAAGTCGGCGGACTTCCTCGGCCTAATGGCCGAGGTGGGGGTCAAGAACGTCCACGTGGCCACCGTCTCGTTCAGCGGGTCGAAATACGAGGGGCTTGGGGCCTATGAGAGAGGCTCTGTTAAGGAGGGGGTGGGGATGGGCGGGGCGCTCTTCTACGCCCAGTCCATGGGGCGCGACGTGTTGAAGCTCGTGGAGGCCGAGTACGAGCGCGTATGGAGATACGTAAAGAGAGGGGACTAGTGGTGGTGGAACTAGGCGAGGCGCACCGCGCCATTTCCACTCTCCCCACGCCGCCTCAGATCGCTAGAATAGCGTTTAAGCAGGTGGACAAGGACTTCTCCGACACCTACGAGGCGGAGGCGGCCCGCGTGAGAGAGACGCTAGGGGAAGACACTGCCGTCTTTCTAACGGCCGCCAAGTTGCCCGAGTCCTTTGGCGTAAGGGCCGAGGGCTCCGTCTCCGCGGCGGCCACAGTGGCCATGTCGCCGACGAGTTGCGTCGGGGGGACTATCAACGTGGCCGTTGTAGCGGACGCCCCGCTGTCCAAGTGGGGCATGGTGGACCTCCTGAGGACGGCGGTGGAGGCCAAGTGCCTAGCCGCGGTGGACAGGCTGGCTAGATGCAACGGCATGAGGAGCCCGGGCACAGTCACCGACGCAGTCTTAGTGGCTGTGCCAGTGGGGCAGGGGGAGTTGATACACCACGCCGGCCCCGCCACCGAGCTGGGGCAAAGGGCCGCGCGGCTCGTCTACGAGCTGGTCATCGCGTTGGACGCATACGACCTCTTCGAAAGAGCGCTCGGGGCCACCAGGAGGGAGTTTTCACAAGCATTTGCCGCCTTGCTTAAGGAGGCTCCTCTGCCAGTGAAGGAGGGGGAAGAGCTAGAGGAGCTCGACAAATTCCTCAAAGACCCAAACGTCTGGGCCCTCATCTTGGCCGCCTCTGAGCTAGACGCCATGGGCGCAAGGGGCCTCATCCCAGGGCTCTCGGCGGAGGAGTTCAAAAGCGACTCGCCAAGGCTTGTCGCAGACGAGCTCCTCGGAGTGGCGCTGGCGGACTACCTCGGAGGATTCAAAGCCGTCTTGACCACGTACTGGGTAGAGCGTGTGAAAAAGAGGGGCGCCTTTAGGGAGCTCGCCCCCTTCGCAGACGACATAATGTCGGCGTTGCTTGCCTCGGTTTACCTATCCCTTTACAAAAAGGCATATGGGGACGAGAGGCAATAATTTTTATACCGCGATAAGATTGTGGAAGAGCTACCTCCCGAGCTGAAGGCTATGTTTGAGGCGTATAGAGAGGCGAGGAGGCCCCGTGTAAAGATAGGCTACATGAGGATAAAGAGGGTCGTGGGGGAGATATATGGCCGTCAGAGTGAAGATAAGGCTGAGGGCGGGCAGTAGAGAGGTGGCCACCTCGGCCCTTGTGAACACGGGCTTTGAATCGCCAGCGCCCGACGTGGCGGTGCCCATAGCCGTCGTCAAAGCCCTCGGCTTATGGCCCCCCGCAAGGGCTTGGTTCGTCTCAGCCGACACAGGCGGCGGGGAGGTAGAGATGGCGTATATAGAAGCTGGGGCAGAGCTAGAGCTTGAGGGTAGGCGATTGGTGGTCAACTTGGTGGTAAACCCCTACATTGACGAAGTGTTGCTAAGCGACTACGTCGCGGGGGAGCTATGTATAACTATACTGGACGCCAAGAGGGGCTTGTGGCGCTTCTGTAACGAGGACGCCGTTAGACAGTCGGCAGAACCTCAAAGGTGGCGTTAACAAACCTCACTTTACGATGTTTAGGTCGTGGGGACACGAAATGTCCATTACAGGGAGGGGACCGTATACGGGCGAGCTTGTTGAGGAGTTGGCGCCCAGATATCTGGACGAAGAGAGTAGCAGAGGTATATGACAAAGAATTTGGCGCATTAGGCATGGACTTTGACGTCAATTAGGGTGGTGTAAGCGTAGTTCTTCAAAACCGACTCACTGCGAGGGCCCACCATTAGGCCAAACCCCAATGCTGTTCCCCACGGCGGAGTTTCGCCGAATCGACGGCGCCTTTAATCTGCTTGCGCGCCGTAGTTAAAAGCAGGAGTTCAAAGGTGGTGCAAAAATGAATCTTGATTTTAAACTATCGTCTGCTACACAGCGGTATCTACCTGTGCTTAAACACTCAGGGGAATTGGCCAAATTCCCCAAGAAGAAAAAGAAGCCAGTTGCAAAGCGAGTATCTCTACATTTTTGTGGAACTCATCGGGGGAGGGAATGATGAATGGGAGCTAAGGGGTTCTTGCCCGAGACTTGGCACACTGACCTCTCCCCTCCCCCTCTTCATTTACACTATTGTGCTTTAGATAAACTTTTCTCCGCCGACTCGATACTTTGTTAAATATCAACTGTGGCCGTTCACGAGTTGGCGGTCGCCCCTGGCGGCGGCTGTGCACTAATTTTTAGCCTCGGCGTGTCTCCCCAAGTCAGAGTTGTCGCATAATTTCTGTGACGCAATTGGCGAAGAGACGGGAAGGTACATACATGGCGTCGTTAAACTGGGCGGGCCTCTAGCGGACGCGATGTATTGTTGCGTCTCTTTTTCCAGTTTCATTTCAATATTTGTCTAAGGGTGGTAAGATGCGCCGTTGCTAATATGTGTAAAGGGAGCGATGGCGTAAAATATTAAAAAACTTGTAAGTTTCTACCGAGGAGATCTAAATTGGCTAAACTAGAGAAGGCTTGAACATGTTTATTAAAGTGATATGTGCAATGCGTACATGGAGATTCAAACTCCAGTCGAGGGAGGTCGGGAAATGGGAACTGCTAAGGAGAAGGCGCCACACGCCTGCCAGCCGACCTAGTGGCACGTCTCCGCGAAATTAGTCGCGAAATGCGGACCCCCATGTCGTTAATCGTGGCATTAACACCGTGCTCGTCTATTGCGTTGACACCGCGATTCCGCACTATACTAAGCCCAAGATTCCGCGCGCCAAGATCCTTGAAAAGACAGCCGCTCTAGCTTTTGTTCCATGGCGTTAAAATAGCGCGGCGCTAGGTTGATGCCGCTATCGCCACAGTTACCCGACGCTTGTAGGATCTCTTTCTGTAGAGCAAAAAGCCGCGGGGGCCCGCCGCGGCTAGCGCAGAGGCTTCAGCCACGTTTCCCGCGCTCACTGTAGCCTCGGCGATTTCAAGAGGCGGCGAGAGGCACCGATCACTAGCCAACTGCCCCACGTTAAGCAAGATGGGCCCCGTCCCCAGCCTCTCGGCCACTTGATAGACGAGAGGCTTTATCGACGCAACGGCCTCCAGAGTCGTTGCCCCCACTGCTTTCATAGCTTGTAGAATAGCCTCTACTACGTCCTCTACAGTAGCCGTAGAAGTGGCGCCAAAACCTGCGTAAATCTTCCACGGCCTACAACACATCTCCCCATCGCAACCCACCCACACCACCACGTCGCAGTCGTTGCCCTGCCTATAGCCAGGGAGGGGGCGTGGAAGAGGGGCGTCGACGCACACCGTCTTGCCCAACGTAAGCGCCCGGTAGACCTCTAAGGCGTCTCGCGGATCTAAGCCGCACAGTAGCGCCCTCTCGAGGTCTTCGACTGGCGCAAATCCCGCCGCCTCAGCCGCCGTTGTCAAGACGGGGGCGGCGCCGAGAAGCTTCGCCAGCTCTATGGCCAAGCCGTTAGCCCCCCTGTGCATGCCCACCACTGGCACCACATGGCTTAGGTCGTGGGACACCGCCACTACCGGGGGGTCCGCAGCCTTGTCCAACAGTCTGCCGCAGAGCCACCTCACCACGCCCCCCAGCGCCATGACAAACACATACGCGTCGTAGCACCCCCAGACGTCCTCCAGCTGGCCGTACCTGAAGACATATGCGGCCACGCCCGCCCACCTCAGCGACTCGGCCACTCTCTCGGCGGGACGCCGCCCGGCTTCTGAGGCGTACACTACGGCAACCCCCCTCCACAGCAGGTCAAGAGACACGGCAGTCCACCACAACAGCCGCGAGGTCCCCTGCGTCGAGCTCTGCCATCTCTTCCATAGACCCCCTCCACACCCGCTCCCCTGGCAGAGTAAGATTCTCCAACACCACGGCGCGGCACTTGCCCATGCCCAGCGAGATCAACGCCTCTGCCAGCCGCCTAATCCCGCCAGGGGGTGGGAAAATTACAAGCGCCCTACTCCTTGCAACACAAGCCACTTCGGCCACGTCCTGCGGCCTTGAGGCGTGCATGGTGAGAAACACAACCTGAGCCAAGTCCAGCCCCACTCTTCCAAGCGCCACGTTTACAGAGGAGACGCCGTTTACCACTTCGAAGTCTACGCCAAGCGACCTTACCCTCTCAAGAAGCTCCCAGTCGGAGACCTGGGGGTCGCCGTGAACCAAGAGGCAGACCTCATCGCCCGCGGCCCTCTCGGCCGCTTTCCTCAACTCAACCTCCTGATTCCCATAGGTCAGGTAAACCACCTCCTTTCCATCCAACAGATGTTTAAACCTCTCGACCACGCTACGCCAGCCCAACACCACTTTGCACATGCGAATTGTGTCTACGGCCTTCAACGTGATCAGAGAGGGGTCTCCAGGCCCCACGCCCACTACGTATAGCATAGTATAGAAAATCTCCGCATATTTAAATCTGAAAAAACTTAAATATAGGAGAAACATCCCATCTATGAGGCTTAAAGCTAGAAAACTAGTCCTTAAATTGGCACAAAAGACAAGCCGCATTCCTCTAAAGACGGCACTTGCCCTTGCGGCGGCGGGGGTTACTCTGGCCGTGCTCCTCTACCCCGCCGTGATTGACGCGGCGCTCGGGGGAATTCTTCAGAAGATAGTGCCAGCGCCTATATACAACGCAATACACGAGCTGAGACACCTCCTTGGTATACCATGTCACTGAGGCTGGCCCTCGTGGCCGGGGCACTGGCGGCGCTGGCCCAGCTGGCCTTCCTCTACTACTTCGCGGCCCCCCTGGCGGAATCGCTCCACGACAAGCTGGCCGTGGTTGAGGGGGAGGAGGAGTATGCAGAGTGGGCTCCCCCGCTCGTGGCCATGGCCCTTGGGGCCGCGTGGGCTGTTCCTTTCCACTACTTGTCCATGCGCCACGGCGTGGCCAAGACGGCCGCGCTTATGTTTGTGGCCTTCTCCCTCCTACCAGGCCTCAAGTGGCTCCCCACTCCGCATGGGGTCACCTACGTGGAGCCGGTGTGGTGGCGAGAGGCGGTGCACGGTGCGTATCTGCTCTACAACCTATTTGCGCTTCTGTTGGTGCTGAGGGGAGGGCTTGCCGCAGTCGCAGGCGCCGCGGCCCTTGGGGCTGGCCCGCTCCTATTTCCAAGCTTCACTCTCCCCGACAAATACGCGGGAGTTGTGCCAGAGCTGAGGGCCCTCCAAGGCCTTTCCCTGGCGTCTTGGGCGCTGTTCTGGAGCTCGCTGGCGATTTTAACATCTATATTTGCCCCCCTTAGGAGGCTATGGAGGTCATAGTTGTCAACCACGGCTCCCGGAGGTCGGCGTTTAACGAGCTAATGGAGAGGTGGGCCGCCGAGGCGTCAAAGCGCCTTGGAGTTAGGGCCGTGGTGGGGTACAACGAATACGCCGAGCCCAACTGGCGGCAACTAATAAGAGAAGCGGAGGGAGACGTGATAATTGCGCTGGCCTTCCTCGGCGAGGGGAACCACGTGGCCAAGGACATCCTCCGCGAATTAGGCGTGGACTTTGAGCAGTGGGCCACCTCTCCCACGTATGGGAAGAGGGTCTATGTGACAAGGCCGCTGGGCGACTCGCCGCTGGTGTTGTCAGCCTTTCTCTCACGCATAGTAAGGGCCATTGAGGCGGGCGGGGGCGCGCGGCAGAGCCCAGACGTCGTGTGGGATCCAGAGGAGGTGGAGGAGTCGTCTATGAGGTACGTGGCTGAAAGGCTAGGCCTCGATTTGTCCAACTGGAGAGACCGCCTCATTGCCAGGGCGGTTTATGCAAGCGGCAACCTAGAGCTGGCGAAGAACGTGTGGATTTCCCCCGACTTGCTCAAGGCCGCTGAGGAGGCAGTGCGTGCCGAGGTGCCAGCTGTCGCTGACGTGAGAATGGTGGCCGCTGGGCTCAAGTACCGAAGGGTGTACGTGGCAGTGGATGCGCCTGCCCAAGCGGCGGGCGTGACGAGAGCGGCGCAGGGCGTGCGCCACTGGCTCAGAGAGCTTAAGCACGGGATCTTAGCAGTGGGTAATGCCCCCACGGCGCTTAGGGCAGGCTTAGACGCGTGGAGGAGCGGCGAGGCTGAGTTGGCCTTTGCGGTGGCGTCCCCCGTGGGCTTCACCAACGCCGAGAGAGTCAAGGAGGAGCTCGTGGAGTCTGGCATCCCCGCCGTAGTGGTCAGGGGGACTTACGGCGGATCTGGAATCGCCGTGGCGCTTTTCAACGAGCTGGTCAAGCTGGCCCATGGGCGGTAAGATATACGTAGTGGGAATAGGCCCCGGCCACCCCTCCCAGCGCACCTTCGCCGCAGTTGACGCCATAGCCAAAAGCGAGGTGGTGGTGGGGTATGAGACGTATATAGGGCTGGTGGAGGACCTCCTCGGGGGCAAGGAGGTGGTTTCGGCCAAGATGCGGCAGGAGGTGTACAGGGCAGAGGTGTCTATAGCCAAGGCGCTGGAGGGGAAGACCGTGGCCTTGGTCTCAGACGGAGATCCGCAAGTCTTCGGCATGGCCCCCCTCCTCTTTGAGATGTTGGCCAAGAGGGGGATCTCCGTAGAGGTGGAGGTGGTGCCTGGCGTAACCGCGGCGCTGGCCGCGGGGGCCAGGCTCGGCTCGCCTCTCGGCTCAGACTTCGTCGTGTTGAACCTAAGCCCCCTTCTGACCCCTGAGGAGGTGATTCTCCACAAGGCGTTGAAGGCCGCCGAGGGCGACTTTGTAATTGCAATGTACAACCCCATAGACAGAGGATTGCTGAGGCGCGTCTTAGAGGTGGTAAAGGCCGTCAGAGGCCCCTCGACGCCTGTGGGAGTCGTTAAAAACGCCTACAGAGAGGGAGAGACGGTGAAGATAACCACGTTGGGCGAAGTAGACGTAGACGAGATGGACATGCGCACTATCCTCATAGTGGGCAACTCTGAGACATTTGTCTGGGGTAGCTACATGGTTACGCCGAGGGGGTACAGCAGGAAGTACCGGCTATGATCCCGCTGATGCGTTTTGGGATAACCACCGGCCTCGCTGCGGCTGCTGCGGCCAAGGCCGCCGCGCTGTTTGCGCTGGGGGAGCGGCCCAGAGCTGTGGTAGTGCCTACGCCCATTGGGCTAAGGATTGAGGTGCCCGTGGAGAGGCTGTACGTAGAAGAGGGGAGGCACTGCGCCGAGGTAAAGAAGTTCTCTGGGGACAACCCCGACGTCTTGGACGGGGCGATAATCAAGGCGTGTGCGAGGCTGGGGGGCGAGGAGGTGGTAGTTAAGGGGGGCAGGGGGGTCGGCGTGGTCACTAGGCCCGGTTTGCCGGTGCCCCCCGGAGAGCCCGCCATAAACCCTGTGCCTAGGCGGATGATAGAGGAGGCCTTTAGAGAGGTGGCGAAGGGCGGTGAAGTGGTGATAGAGGTGCCCGGCGGGGAGGAGCTGGCCAAGTTAACCATGAACGAGAGGCTTGGCATCGTGGGCGGAGTGTCTATACTGGGCACCACTGGCATAGAGTATCCAGTGAGCGCCGAGGGGTATATTGAACATGTAAAGGCCGAGCTGAAGGTGCTGAGGTCGTCTGGGGACAGAGTGGTGTTGGCGCAGGGGAGTGGAAGCGCCCAATATGCCAGGTCCGCCATATGCGACTGTGTGGTCAAAATAGGGGACTTAGTGGGAGAGGCCGTGGCGGCGGCTAGGGAGTTTGGCTTCTCTGAGATCTACTTGGCCACAATGCCGGGCAAGCTGGCTAAGATAGCTTGCGGTGCGTTGAACACCCACAGCAAGTTGTGTAAATGCGGCGTAGAGTCCGTGCTTTACTCGGCCGTGGCGGTGGGCGTAGATCCCGCACTGCTTGGGGCACTAGTTAAGGCCTCGTCTGTGGAAGAGGTGCTGTATTACTTGGGCCCACACGCCAGGGCCGTGGTGGAACACATGGCCGTTAGGGCTAAGCAGGCGTTGGGCAACGACGTAGTAGTGGTGGTGTTCGCAAGGGGAGGGGAGCTGTTGGCCAAGGTATGACTTGGCCCTACGCAACGCCGGGAATACCCGACGAGCTGTTTGAGAGGGCGGAGGGCGTGCCCATGACAAAGGCGGAGGTGAGGGCAATAGCTCTTTCAAAGCTTAGGCTACGCAGAGGCGGCGTCTTAGTGGACGTGGGCTGTGGGACGGGGAGCGTGTCTGTGGAAGCAGCGCTTATAATGGGAGATGGGTCGCGCATATACGCAGTGGACTACGACGAAGAGGCACTTATGTTGACTAAGCGCAACGCGGAGAAGTTCGGCGTGGCGGACAGAGTGGTGTTGGTGAGGGGAAAGGCCCCGGAGGTATTGGCCGAGTTGCCTAAGGCAGACCGCTACTTCGTCGGCGGGGGAGGGCTTGAGCTACCGGCCATAATCAAGGCCGCTGTGGAGCGCATGGAAAAGGGGATCATAGTCGCCGACGTGGTGACCTTAGAGTCGCTTAAGGCGGCGGTGGAGGCCCTCGGCGAGTTGGGCCTGGAGTACGAGGTGACCCAGATATTCGTCGCCCGCGGACAGCGCAGGGGAAGATACACGGTGATGACGGCTTTAAACCCCGTATACATAATCACGGCATATGCTTAGGGTAATTGGCCTAGGCCCCGGAGACCCAGAGCTTGTGACAATTAAGGCAGCTAAGGCCCTTCAGAGGGCAGACGTGGTCTTTGTGCCCAAGTCCACCTCCTCAGAGGCCAGTCTGGCGAAGAGGATAGTGGATAGATACGCCAGCGGCCAAGTGGTGGAGCTGGAGTTTAAGATGGGCGCCAGCGCCTCTGAGGACTACGCCAAGGCCGCGGAGGCGGTGAAGAGGTACGGGGGAGAAAAGGCGTATGTGGTGCTGGGAGACCCCGCGCTGTACAGCACCTTCGCCAAGCTCCTGCCCTACGTCGATGAGCCCGTGGAGTACATCCCCGGCGTCTCCGCCATAGTCTCCTGTTCGCTCAAAGCCGGCAGGCCGCTCGCCGTCGGGGACGAGGCCGTGGCCATTGTGCCAGCCACGAGGCCAGAGCTGGTGGAGGCCGCCCTCTCCCTCTTCGACGCAGTGGTGGTGGTCAAGGCCAACAAAAACCTAGACCTGCTAAACCGCCTCCTCTCCTCATACGCCGGCGCGGCTGTCAGGAGGTGCCACATGGAGGGAGAGGCCGTGGGCCGGGCCGTGGAGTGGGCCGACTACTTCACCACTGTGTACCTATGGCGGGCAAAGTAGTGTTCATAGGCGCCGGCCCCGGTGACCCCGAGCTCATCACTGTGAAGGGGCTGAAGTACCTCCAGGCCGCAGACGTGGTGGTCTACGCGGGGTCGTTGGTCAACCCCGAGCTTTTGAAATACGCGAGGCCAGACGCCGAGGTGTACAACAGCGCCTCTATGACCACAGAGGAGATAGTCTCAATTCTCGTGGAAAAGGCCTCCAAGGGGTTGCTCGTGGCCAGGCTAAAGTCGGGCGACTCCTCCATATACGGCGCCTTGTGGGAGGAGGTGATCCCCCTCCAGCTATTGGGCATACCCTACGAAGTTGTGCCAGGCGTCACGGCGGCGCTTGCGGCGGCTTCTGCTATGAAGATTGAGCTGACTGTGCCCAAGAGGGTACAACACGTGGTTATTACAAGGGCCTCTGCCAGAGTGCCCATGAGGGGGTCTCTCACAGACGTGGCAGAGTTCATGCGCAAGACGGGGGCCGTCGCAGTGATATACACGGGCGTCCACGTAATAGACAAGGTGGTCCACGAGCTGTTGCAAGGCGGCCTCAGCCCCGACACTCCGGTCGCGGTGGTGTACAAGGCCACATGGCCAGACCAAAAGATAGTGACAGGCACACTCGGGGACATAGCGGAGAAGGTCAAAAGAGAGAGAATAATCCGCGACTCCGTCATTATAGTAGGCGAGTCTGTGAGCCCACCCGAGCTACCGAGGAGCTCAGTGTACGACCCAAGCCACTCGCACAGCTATCGGCCGAGACGCGCCGAAGAGCCGCGTTAAACGACCAGCTCCTTCACAAACCTCCTTATTACGCCGGGGATGCGGTCTAGGAGGTCCGTGGCCGTTATGTGGAAGCCCAGCTGAGCCGCCGCCTCCTCTCCAGCTAGGCCATTGACGAAGGCCGCCACAGCCGCCGCCTCTAGGGGATCCTTAGACTTAGTGAGGAAGGCCGCCACGAGGCCGGTGAGCACGTCGCCGGTGCCCCCCACAGTCATGGCGGGCGTCCCAGTGGCGTTTATCTTAACCCTCTGCCCATCTGAGGCCACATCGTATCTGCCCTTGAGGAGGATGACTGCCCCGCCGAGCCGCGCCGCCCACTCCTTCACCACCTCGGCCCTGGCCCTCAGATCCGCGGGGGGCTCCACGCCGGTGAGCGCCTTGAACTCCCCCGCGTGTGGAGTAAAGACCACGACACCCCTCGCCTCCGTTCCCCTAAGCGCCTTAATTGCGTCTGCGTCTACCACCAGCGGCTTCCTCCCGGCTAGCCTGTTGAACAGCTCGCGCACTGCGTCTGGCGTCTCTCCCTCAGTCCCAAGGCCTGGCCCTATGGCCACTACGTCGAAGCGCTCGGCGAGAGACGCCAGCTTCTCCACGTGTCTAAGGGAGAGGCGGGGTCCCTCGAGTGGTATGGCGATGACCTCTGGGCCCTGAGCCTTGGCCGCATATGCCGCCGGCTCAGGCGCCGCAATCACGGCCAAGTCCACGCCGCCTCTTAAGGCGGCCTTGGCCACGTAGACGGGCGCCCCCGAGTACTCCAGCGAGCCCCCTATCACTAGCATCCTCCCGTGGTCACCCTTCTTCGAGTCGGCACGCCTAGAGAAGTTGAGATAGGCGAAGTCCCCAGGCCCCACCACCAGCTCGGCCTCAGGCGGGATGCCAATGGGCTCCACCACCAGCTCCCCCACGTACCTCTCGGCCCCGGGCGCCAAGAGTCCTTTCTTAGCCTTGTGGAAAGTGACCGTCAGCGCGGCCTTGACGGCCTTGTCTCTCACCTCCCCCGTGTCTGGGTCAAGGCCGCTTGGCACATCCACAGCCACCTTAGGCGCCGCCGCGGCGTTCATGAGGTCGATGGCTGTGGCGTGAGGTTCTCTCAATGTCCCCCTAATTCCTGTCCCCAACACCGCATCTAGAATGAGGTCGGCCCAGAGGAACCAGTCCTGCAACGCCAACAGCTCCAACACGTCGCGGACCACCGCCAGCTCTATCCCCCACAGCCTCTTTACAGCCTCGAAGTTGGCCCTAGCCAGCTCCTCCCTCGGCTCCCCAAGCCCCACCACCCTCACCCTTTTCCCAGCCGCGTGGAGGTGCCGCGCAGCGACGTAGCCATCGCCGCCGTTGTCGCCCACGCCGCATACAACCAGGATGTTTGACGCACTGGGGAACTTTTTCAACACGTTCCTAGCCACAGCCGCCCCGGCATTCTCCATAAGCACAAGCCGCGGCACGCCAAGCCACTCGGCATTACGATCAGCCACATACATCTCCAGAGAAGAGATAGCCATACCCCCAGATTATGTCAATATTTTATCAGTTGCTGGCGCCGGGTACTACTATGGCGGGCAATAGCGAGTTGTTCCAAGTTGCGTGACAGAATCCATAGTTAAGAGAGTTCACGCTCGTACAAAGCTGGCTAAAACGAGTAGAAAAGTGGGGCAAGCTTCGGTATCAGTTAATCAAGCCCTCTTCACACATCCGACGTTCCCATGTACATCACGTATAGCACATTACACCTCGTTAAAACTCTTGATGGAAATTGTTAAATATGGGATATTTCTCCCACTTATGAGCCAAAAGATAACGCTAGGACTGGCTGTTGTTGCGCTGTTAATCTCCGTGTTGGCAGTGGCGCTGGCCTGGTCCACCTCGGCTAAGGTCGAGGAGGCGCTCCGCGCGGCGGGGCAGGAGCTGGGGGCTCTCACATCTGCCGTAAAGTCGCTGAACTCCACCCTAGCCTCTCTGGCGTCTGGGGTTGAGCAGAGACTGGCCAACGTGGAGAGGGAGGCCGCCGCGGCTAAAAACGCCACGGCCATTCTGCTAAAGGCCGCCCAGGCCCCCGGCGGCGAGGTGCCGGTAAAGTACGCCAAGCTTTTCTCCATAAGGTACGAGGGGGGCTACTACGTGCTGAGGGACGCCCTCGGCAGAACGATACTCCTCGCCCCCAGAGGCGCGGACCCCGCCCTCACCAAGTTCTACGTGGACAAGTACAAGCCAGCCGCCGTGGTCTACTACCCCGTGCAACGCGCCGTGTACATGTCCTCTACACACGTGGCCATGGCCTACCGCTTGTACAAGGAGGGCGGCGGACCCCAAGTGCTTAAGTCGGTGGTGGGCATAATGTGGGGGAGGGAGTACGCGTGGCACCTCCCCGAGGTGGCGCAGGCCCTTGAGAACGGCACGATCAGGGACGTGGGGCCCGCCTACTCGCCCGACTACGAGCAAATAGCCGCGCTGAAGCCGGACGTGGTCTTTGTATACTTCTACCCAGGCCCCTACGGCACAGAGGCGGTGTTACAGCGGCTTGACCAATTGAAAATCCCCTACGCCGTGGTCAACGAGTTCCAAGAGCAGTCTCCCCTGGGCAGAGCCGAGTGGATAAAGTTCATAGCCGCCTTCTACAACCTCACCGACGTGGCGGTTAAAATCTTCGACGGGGCGGAGGCCAGGTGGAACAGCCTAGCAACGCTGGCGAGAGAGGCCGAGCATAGGCCAAGGGTGGCCTGGTTCATAATATTCGGCGGCGTCTTGTACACAGCGGGGCCGCAGGTGAGAGAGCTCATATCCCTCGCCGGGGGCCGCTACGCCTACTCAAACTACAGCCGGGTAGACCTGGAGGTGGTGCTGAAGGAAAGGGACGTGGACATCCTCGTGTGGTCGGGCTACGGCGTGCAGTCCATATCCGACATTTTAAAAATCGAGTCGAGGCTCTCCGAGCTAAAGGCCGTCGCAGTGGGCAGAGTATACGCCTACGGCGACGCCTTCTACCAACTCGCCAACGCATACCCCGACCAAGTGCTCGAAGAGCTACTCTGGATAATACACCCCGAGCTGGCCCCGCCGGGCAACTTCACCCTCTTTGTGCCACTGAGGTGAAGGCCATATACCTCCTCATAATCCCACTCCTCTTCCTGGAACTAGCCTGGGGACCCGCCGGCTTTGACCCAGCCATAGTCGAGGCGGTTAGACTGCCCCGCGCCCTCGGGGCAGTGGCCGCGGGGGCCGCTCTCGCCATATCGGGCCACCTGCTCCAGACCGCCCTCCGCAACCCCCTCGCTGACCCCTACCTCCTAGGGGTCAGCCAGACCGCCCTCTTCACGGCCCTCCTCTCCTACGTCCTCTGGCGCCTCTTCTCCGCGCCCTACCTGGGCTACCTCGCGGGGTCGCTTATCGGCGCCGCGGCCGCCACCGCCGTCCTCCTTTACGCCGCGAGGAGGGCCCCCCTCACCGTGGTGGTGCTCTTTGGAGTACTCCTCGCCTTCGCCGCCTCCTCAGCCACACAGCTCCTCCTCCTCGCCCTGCCCCCAGAGGAGCTGGGCTACATCTACCTGTCGCTACAGGGCAGCTTCGCCGCATATCCCCCCGGCCCAGTGGGCTACGCCGCGGCCGCCGCAGTCGCCGCCATATACGCCGCCGCATGGGCCAAGGCTAGGCACATAGCGGCCTACATCCACGGCGAAGAGGCGGCTAAGGGCCTCGGCGTAGACGTAGAGAAGACAAACCTCCTCATAGCCGCCGCAGGCGCCGCGGCGGCGGGCGTTGCGACGGCTACGGTGGGGCCAGTGGGGTTCATCGGCCTCCTGGCGCCGCATATGGCCAAGTGGGCGGAGAAGAGCGGCCGCTTTGACAAAACTCTCCACGCCGCCGCGGCCATGGGCGTCGCCCTCGCCCTAGCCGCAGACAACGCCATACGCCTCCTCCTGCCCCGCGACGTCCCAGCCACAGTGGTGCTGTCTGTCGTCGGAGCCCCGGCCGCCGCCTGGCTTCTGCTGAAGTATGTACGTGGCCTTTGACGTAGAGAAGCGCCTCGGCGAGTTCCGCCTGGCAGCTAGGGGGGAGCTGAGGGAGGGCGTCACATGCGTAGTGGGGCCCAACGGCGCGGGCAAGACAACGCTGTTCAAAATACTGGCGGGCATCCTCAAGCCAGACAGGGGGCGGGTGGAGTACGTCGGCGTCAAGTCGAGGGCGTATGTGGGCGACTTATACGCCCCGCCAGACAGCACGGTAATGGACGTAGTCCTAGCCGGCCGGACGCGCTTCGGGGGGAGGCCGGTGGGGAGGGAAGACATAGCGGCCGCGGCCCGCTTCGCGGAGCTCGTGGGCGTCGGGGCCCTGCTCCAGAGGAGGTGGGGGACCCTCAGCGGGGGGCAGAGACAACTCGCCGTGGTGGCCGCGGCGCTTGCCACCGAGGCCGACCTACTCCTCCTCGACGAGCCCATGGCAAATCTCCACGGCGACAGGCGCGCCGAGCTGGCGGAGTTGCTCAAAAGAGAGGCGCGGGGCAGGATAATAGCCTACACCACACACCACCTCGACGTCCTGCCCTGTTGCGACTACGTGATGGTGGTAGAAGATGGAGAGATCAAGTGGGCGGGGCCGCCCAGTCAGATAGACCCTGCTCGCCTCACGCGGCCAAAGGCGTGTAGGCTATAAAGCTGCGAGAATCTACATGCATGTTATTGCCGAATGGTGGGTCTGCCACTTGATAAGGTTTTTATTTAACAGAAGCTGGTAGTAGTTGTGAAGGAGGAGGAGTTTTTAGACATGTTGGAGAGAAACAAGGCGTTTCGCTACGCCGTAGCTGGAAAACTGGGGATACTGGAAATCTTAAAACGCATGGACGCGGTAGAGAGGGAGCTTAAAAGGCAGAGGAAGGTGCTAATAACGCTAGTGAAAGAGGTGAGGGATCTAAAGGTGGCCGTGGGATCTCTGGGCAGGAGGCTCGGCGTTGACTATGAGAAGGCCGTCCGGGCGCTGGTCGAGGACTTGTTGAAAAAGCTGGGAGTTAAGGAGTACGTGGTGGAGAAGTTTAGGTTTGAGGACAGGGAGGGGAGGTATGGGCCGAGGGGCGTGATATACGAGGTGGACCTCTATGTGTCTAACGGCAGGGTGTTTCTCGCGGAGTTGAAGAGCCTCGTGGAGCCCGAGGACGTGGACCGCTTCTACTTGGTGGCAGACGCCGTGGAGAAGATACTCGGAAGGCGCGCAGACGGCAAGATAATCGTGGGGGTGCACGCGGCTAGGGAGGCCCTAGAGAGGGCTGAGAAACTCGGCGTAACCCTCCTCTACGGCGATTTAGTCTAACGCAGGTTTATAACTGGGCCTGTTCTGCCCACTGTGCGTCGAGTTATTTCGTTGCACAACGGCGTTAGGCTTGTTGTAGACCGTTTCGACTCGCCGTTGGCGGCTGTGGTGGTATCGGTGGGAGTTGGGTCGCTTTTTGAGCCGCGGGGGGTGCGGGGGGTGACGCACTTGTTGGAGCACCTCTCGTTTAGGGTGCCGGGCTTCGACGTGGGTATGGCTGTGGAATCTCTCGGGGGTAGCTGTAACGCGTATACGCACAGGGACTTCGTGGCGTTTGTCTTTGAGGGGCTTGGGGACTCCGCCGTGGGCCTCGTGGAGCTGGCCCACCGCATCTACGCCAATAGGAGGTACGAGGCGGCCGACTTTGAGAGAGAGCGGGACGTGGTCCTCTCGGAGTTGCGCATGTCGCGGGAGGACCCGTCGGAGCGGGTGGGGGACTTGGCGGTGAGGGCGCTTTTCGGGGACTCGGACTGGGGGGCGCCGGTGGGCGGGACGCCGGAGACCGTTGGCTCTCTCTCGCTGGGGGACGTGGTGGAACACAAGGAGAGGTGGTTCACCCCCGACAACACCGTGGTGGTGCTCTCGGGGGGCTTCTCCGACGAGGCGGTGGAGAAGGCCGCCTCTCTCTTCGGCTCGTTGGAGGGGTCGGCGCCGCGGAGGGGGGACCCCTCGGAGGGGGTTGGGCCTGGGTTTGTGGAAGAGGTGGGGGAGGTGGATGGGGTGTACTACGCCAGGGCTGTGAGGCTCGCCGTGGACAGCCCCCATGCCACATACGCCCTTCTCCACGGCGCGGCTTTCCACTTGGAGGCTGGGACAAAGTCTATACTCTTCAACGTGTTGAGGGACAGGGGCGTGGCCTACTCCTTCTACGTGGACTTCGACGTGGTGGGGCAGGTGGCCTACCTAGCCGTGGTGGTGGAGTCGGCGAGGTCTCTCGGCGACGCCAGGGCGGCCGTGGCCGAGGCGCTGAAGCCGAGGGAGCCGCCGGGGTACAGAATGCGGTTCTACGACTACCTCATGTCTAGCACACTGCGCTCGCCCGCCGGCCGCGCCCTGGCCTTGGCTGAGTACATGGCGAAGGGGGGCCGGCCCGAGGCCATGGAGGAAGAGCTGAGGAGGGCCGCCGAGAGGGGCACCGTGTGGATGCCCCCGTACGTGGTCAGAGAGGCCGAGGCGGTGGTACACGGCTAGTCCCAGGCGCCGTGGGCGCCTCCCGCTGGCTGTAGCGGGGCTTGAGTTTCTACCTCGAGCTTGTTTCCCAAGAAGGCGATGTCTAACCTGCTTGAGTCGGCTTACGTAGGTGTCTCTAGGCGTAGTCTTTTTGTTTGGCGTTGCAGACGGTGTCGGGTATGTGGCCGTGTGGGACAGCTCTGCCGTTGTCGCGGTGGGGTGGGCGAGGGGCTGGGCGAAGGCGCGTCGTATGGCGTGTTGCCGGCGTTTGGGCTGTTGGGCGCTGGTGGTGTTGAAAAGTTTTTATCTCTGTGCGGGGGTATGTCTGTGGATGAGGTGTGGGTTGCTCTGTTTGGCCTTCTCGCGACTGTCGTGGCGCAGATTGTGGGGCTTGCCTACTGGCTGGGGAAGAAGTTTGCCACTATTGACAAGAGGTTTGAGGAAGTGGACATGCGTTTTCAAGCGGTGGAGAGACAGATCGCAGATCTTAGGGCGGAGATGGACAAGCGCTTGCCGAGGTAGATAAGCGATTTGCAGAGTTTAGGGAAGAAATGGATAAACGTTTCGCCGAGCTTAGGGGAGAGGCGGAGAGGCGGTTTGCGGAGTTTAGGGGTGAGGTTGAGAGGCGTTTTCAGGGTGTGGAGAGGCGGATTGTGGAGTTGGGGGAGGAGTTGCGGGGGGAGATTCGCCGGTCTTCTGAGTCTGTCTTATCCGCCGCCGTTGCCATGAACACCTTTGTGGTGGATTTCGTGGCGTTGAAGGGGCTGTTTACGGAGGGCGAGAGAGACTTCGCTAAGGCTCAGCTTAGGGCTATTGCGGGGGTCGCGGCGCCTAACCCCGTGTCTAAGGAGGAGTTGGAGTTTATAAAGGCTGTCTTCTCCAAGCCTGACGAGGAGATCTCTTTTGAGGAGTTGGACAAGGCGTTGGACATCTTGTGGCGCTGGTTTTTAGAGACTTATAAGGTAGAGGTGTTTAGGGCGTATCTCTACGCCTACATGGTCAAGGCCTCTCTCTACTTTGAGAGACTGAAGAAGAAAAAGGAGGGAGGCGGCGGGCCCGGGGCGACTGCCTAGAGTCTGCTGGCCACGTTATAGGCCTCGTGGACTGCGGCGTAGAGGTTTCTCGGCTTTATGCAGTCTCCCACCTCGTATACCTCAATGCCGTGTTTCGCCAAGGCCCTGTAGGGGGCTGTGTCTCTGGGGCGCATTCCGGTGGCTATTACGAGGGTGTCGAAGGGCACCTCCATGGGGTTGCCGTTGTGGAGTCCGTAGAGGCGCCCTGGGCGTATTTCTACGGTGTGGAAGTTTGTGTATATGGAGACTCCCCTCCTCTTGAGCTCGCCTACCATGGCCAGCCTGTAGCTGCGCTCTAGGTCTGTCATAATGTCTGGGAGAATTTCCACTATGGCCACTTGGGCGCCTTCTAGGGCTAGGTGTAGCGCCGTTTCTCCGCCCACTCGCCCGCCGCCTAGGACGACAACTCTGCCCTGCGCCTTTGCCTTGCCCACTAGGACGTCGATGGCGTATACCCCCTGCTCTATGCCGGGGATGTTGGGGGTTGCCGGCTCTGACCCCAGGGCGAGGATCACGGCGTCTGGCCTCTGGCTGAGTATCTCCTCGGGGGTGGGCCTTGTGCCTAGCCTCACCTCTACGCCGGCCTTGTAGACTTGGCGCCTTAGCCACTCCAGGTAGCGTCTAAGGTCTTGTTTAAAGGGGGAGGCCGTGGCGGGTATTAAGTTTCCGCCCAGCTGGTGGCTCTGCTCGTAGAGGACCACTCGGTGCCCCCTCTCGGCGGCTACCCGGGCCGCCTCCATCCCCGCTGGGCCTCCGCCGACTACCACCACCGTCTTTACGCGGGTTGGGGGCTTGGGCTTGGTGAATCTGAGCAACTGCGGATTCACGGCGCATTTGGGCGGCAACTGCCTAAGGCTAAACCCCCTGTCTATACACTCGTTGCACCTAACGCACGGCCGTATGTCCTCTGGCCTGCCCTGCCTCAGCTTAATGGGCCACTGGGGGTCTGCTATAAAGGCTCTTCCAAAGGCCACGAAGTCTGCCAGCCCCTCTTCGAGGGCCTTGTTGGCCAAGTCGTAGGTCAATGCGCCAATGGCAATTACGGGGATCTTCAACGCCTTTTTCAACTTGGCGGCCCCCTCTAGGAAGAGCCCTTGGGGGAATACCGCGGGGCTTATGGGCGCCGGGCCGCCTGACGCCTCTATGGCCGCGGCGCCGGCCTCCTCCAGCCTCTTGGCGAAGTAGAGCACTTCCTCCTCTGTGACTCCCCCATATGCTGGGTTTACCGCGTCTATTCTAAAGATGGGGGGTATCCCCTGGCTTTTAACCGCCTCTGCCACCTCGATGGCGAATCTTATCCTGTTCTCAATGGGCCCCCCATACTCGTCGCTCCTCTTGTTCGTGCGGGGGGATAGGAACTGGCTGAACAGCCAGCCGTGGCCCGCGTTTATTTGCACAAAGTCAAACCCAGCGTCTTTGGCTCTGCCGGCGGCCTCGGCGAATTTTTCAACCAGCGACTTTATCTCCTCCCTAGTGAGCTCCCTTGCGTGTGCCTTAAAGGCGTGTCTCCCGTGCACAAACAGGAGGTACTCCATGGCCGTGGGAGCCACAGGCACGTTCCCCCTCACCCTGGGGCTTGCCGCGCCGCCCGGGTGCAGGAGCTGGATGGCCACCCGGGGCCCCCTAGCCTTGATCTCGTCCACGAGCAGGCTGAGCCCCCCGACGAAGGCGTCGTCGTATATGGCCAACATCCCGTGGCTGTCTCTCGCGTCTTCAGACACGGCGGCCCCCTCAACCACCACGAGGCCGGGCTCCGCCTCGGCGAGCTCTACGTAGTGCTGTATGAGGGCCGGGGTGACGAATCCGTTTTGGGCAAGGCCGGCTCCCAGCGGCGCCACCACAATGCGGTTGGGCACTCTCACCCCCGCGATAAAGCCCTCCTCAAAGAGCTTCATGTAGCAACCACCGCGGCGGTTATTATGTGTAATTTCGACTCCTACCTAACTCTCTTTAGCTCCACTTTGACGGTCCTGTCCAACTCCGCCACGGCGTAGTACCCCTCCTTCAAGGGGCCCGGGTTTACCAACACGGTGTCGCCCAAGAGGTCCACCCCCCTGTCCTCGTGTATGTGGCCGTGGACAGAGAGAAGCGGCTGCCTCTCCTCTATGTAACGCCTCACGGCCAAGTTCCCCACCGGCCTCACCCCTCCCACTCTGTCTAAGTGGCCCCTCGGGGGGTCGTGCGAGACGAAGACATGCGGCGTTGGGGAGAGGCCCCTCAGCAACGCCTCAAACTCCCCCTCCCCCATGACGAACAGATTGGCGTATGGGAAGGGGGTGGGAGTGCTACCCCCCACACCCCCCACCCGGAAGGGCCCGAGCTGGACCACACGGCTGTGTAGAGGGTAGACTCCGTCGGCCGTGTAGTCGGCGAGTTGGGGAGGGTCGCAGTTGCCTGGGACAAAGTAGACTGGGCCAAGCTCTGCTAGGGCGTGGAGGACCGCGGCCGAGGCCTCCAGAGTGCCCCTATAGGTGAAGTCCCCCGCGGCGATCACCGCGTCCACAGACTCCCTCACTCTCTTGACCACCTCCACGGCGTCGTGGACGTCTGCCACGATGAGGAGGCGCATAGGCTAGCCCCCCGCCTTCAACACGTGCTCACCCCTCTGGATTTTTATCAGCTGGGCGGCCAGCCAGCGGCCTAGGGTAGCCGACGAGGAGGCTATTGCGATGACCACGTCCACAAGGCTCAAAAGAGCGGCCACACCGACAATTAGCCATAGTTATAAATACTTGACGAGGTGCGGCCGTGTTGGCTGAGTTGGAGCCCTCGGCCTTTGCGCCTCTGAGAGCTGTGGCAAAGAGGGGCCGCTACCCAGAGGAGGTGGACTTCATCATCTACAGGGGCGGGGAGGCGCTGTGCGTTGTAAAAGTCTTCAAGGGCCGCCCATCCTACTACTCGCCATGGGCAGAGGTCTTCAACATAAGCCAAGGCGCCTCCGCCGAGGACCTGCGCCACG